>Ga0335073_10006886_pt1 | contig 15961 bp, 10 predicted proteins | sample Lox_Sample_22_FD_207093 | JGI IMG/M metagenome (GOLD analysis project Ga0335073, IMG submission 207093) | Soil microbial communities from Loxahatchee National Wildlife Refuge, Florida, United States - Lox_Sample_2.2 | ecosystem: Environmental > Terrestrial > Soil > Wetlands | place: USA... | reverse complement strand
AGTCTCAGACAGGTATGGTGTGACGATGGGGAACCGCGAGGACCTGCTGGCTGGAGCGAAGCGCTGCCTGATCGAGAAGGGCTATGCGGCCACGACCGCTCGTGACATCGCATCCGCCTCCGGGGTGAGCCTGGCGGCCATCGGCTACCACTTCGGCTCCAAGGACGCTCTGCTGAACCAGGCGATCTACGATCTCGTCGGCGAATGGGCCGACGAGGTCCAGCGCACCCTGGCCGAGGAGGGAGATCCGGCCGACGATCCCGTCCAGCGCTTCGAGACGATCATGGACCGGACGATCGCATCGTTCGGTGCCGTCCGCGGGCTATGGGCCGCGCAGCTGGAGTTGCTCAGCCTCGGAGGGCACAACGAGGAACTGCGCGCGTTCCTGGCCAGCGTCCAGGGCTTCGCGGCGGCGGGCCTGGCCGAGCTCTTCCTCGGGATCGACCCGGCCCAGGACCCAGAATCGGCGCGCAAGGCCGGCTCGGTCCTGCACGCCATGTTCATCGGCGTCATGGTCAAGTGGTTCATGGATCCCAAGCAGGCACTGTCAGCCCGCGAGCTGGCCGAAGGAATGCAGATCGTCGCCGAGCACATGGGTGCCGACCGGCCGCGCTGACCGTCATGCCGGGCGAGGCCTCCGCCCAGAGTGACCGGCAGCTCCGGCCACCGCGCCGGGCCGAAAATACCTGACCTGTTACCTGCCATTCGCCGGGTGGTGCGGTCGAGCCTATCGCCGCGCAGGTCAGATGGGGCGCAGACGGCTGGCCATGGCATTCCCGCGGGTCTGCGGCGGCGAAAGGCTGCTAATCTGCCCTGCACGAACGCTGGATGTTCGTTTTAAGTTCGCTTTACTCTCGCTTTAAAGAACGTTGGTCAAATCTTGAATAAGCCCAGGCATCCTTTCGATATTCGGCGCTTCGGGCCCCTGCCGGTGGCGGGCGACGCACCTCAGGCCGCCCGCTGCAGAGCCGCGGGCGGGTCGGCGCGATGACGGCCGAGGACACGGCGGTCGGTCTCAGCGACGGCTTGCTCGCCCGGGGGTGGGCCCGGTCACGGTGGACCGGCCTTATCCGCCGCCCGGTGGGCGTGCATCTGGCCGTCCTGATCGGATACCTGGCCGCCGGGATCGCCGTGACCTGGACGCGTGCCATCTACCTGACCGAACACGTGCTGCCGGGAGACGCCCGGGATCCCGGCTTGTTCGTGTGGGACTTCTGGTGGATGGCGCGCTCGGTGGTGCACCTCAGCAACCCCTGGTACACGCACTACCTGGCCGCGCCAGTGGGGGCCCCACTGGCGTTTCACACACTGATGCCGCTGCCCGGCGTGCTGATGACACCGGTCACGCTCCTGTACGGCCCGAGCTTCACCTACAACCTGCTGTCGGCGGCCGCGCCCGGCCTGATGTGCTACGCCATGTACCGGGCGGCGAGGCTGTGGCTGCCCTCGCAGACCAGCGCGATCGCGGCGGGCGCGTTCTTCGGGCTGTCCACGATGATGACGTGGAACGCCTGGTATGAGATCCAGGCCGCGCTGGGCGCGATCTTCCTGCCGCTGGCGCTGGAGGCCTCGGTCCGGCTGCGGCGGCGGCCAGGCTGGCGGCAGGCGACGATCCTGGGCGTGGTGCTGGGGGCGGCTCTGCTGACCGACCAGGAATCGGCGATCCTGGCCGGTTTTCTCGCCGCGCTGGTCATGCTGCACTGGCTAGCCAGCCGCCCGGCCGACGGCGCGCCCAGCGGCTGGGCCAAGCTGCGCTCGGCCGCCATCGCCGCCGTGGTCACCGTCGTGGTCGCCAGCCCGCAGCTCATCGCGATGATGCAGCAGACCGCCGACGCGGCAGTGCCGCAGGGCGCCCTGGCGGCGGACTACGCGAACTCCGGTGCCAACCTGCAGCAGATATTCGCGCCGTCGCCGCGGGTGGCCTTTTTCGGGCTGACCGCCCTGGCCGCCGACTACCACCATGCGGGCTCAAGCCTGACGTTCACGGCCTATGGCGTGGTACTCACCCTGCTGGCGCTGTTCGGCCTCGCGGTCTGGTGGCGCAGGCACGGTGCCAGGACGCTTGGCTTGCTCTGGCTCGGCGCCACCATCACGGCCCTGGGCACCGGGATCGTGATCGGCGGCCACCGGTACGTGCCGGTCGGCGAATACTGGCACGGCATACACGTATCGCTGATCATGCCGTACACCTGGATGGTCCGGATCCCGTTCCTGAACTCGTTCCGGGAGGCCAACCGGATCACCGAGCTCGGGCTGGTGCCCGCCGCGCTGCTGGCCGGAGCCGCCGTGAACTGGCTGCGTTATCACGCCAAGCCGATCCTGGTCGTCGTGCTCGCGCTCGCCGCCCTCGAAGCCGGCAGCGTGGGCGCCAATCCCGGTCCCACGGCCGTGGCCACCATGCCCACGGCCATGCCCGCCCTGGACGGCCCGATCGCCGCCGACCATTCCGATTCGATCGTCGTGGATATCCCGTTCGGGGTGCGCAGCGCGGTGCCGCTGCCTGATGAGGGGGCGGGCTTCAACCCCGAGGCCGAGGTGCAGGCCACTGCCGACGGCCATCCGCGGGCCATCGCCTATATTTCCCGGCTGCCCGAGTCGGAGGAGGCGGCCATTCGGCGGCACGCGTTCTACGCCTACCTGCTCGACGCCCAGCAGACGCCATCCAGCCTCTACCGCGAGCTGTTCACGGGCAGCAGCGCGGACTCGGCTCGGCTGGCCGCAGCGCGGGTGGACGCCCGCCGGATGAACCTCGGCTGGGCGATCGCCTGGTCCGCCACCCCGGTGATCGTGCACTACCTCACCGCGGTCGGCTTCCGGTTCGACTACCGGGCCGACGGCGCGGCCGTGTACCGCATGCCGGCTGGGCCAGCGCACGACGCCGGATAACTCCCGCTCACGAGGTGTGCCGCAGACGCGGGCGAACGGCCAGGCCGCCGCGCCAGGCGACCACCGTGGCCAGCGCGGCTGACAGGGCCGCGGCGAGCATGGCGGCCCGGTCGCCCCCGGCCTCCGCGGCCGGCCTGCCGTGGCTGACCGCCTCGACCACCGCGGGCAGCAGCGCGGCGCCGATCGCCGCGCCGACCTGACGGCTGGTGTTGATCACCCCGCCGACCAGGCCCTGATCGCCGTCGGCGACTCCGGCGCTGGCCACGACCATGGTGCCGAACGCGGTCCCGGCGGTGCCGAAGCCGACCAGCATCACCGCGGCGAACAGCGGGCTGTAGCCGCCGGCCGCCGGCAGCCGGGTCAGCGCCAGGAAGCCGATCGTGGCCATGGCACTGGTGATGATGAGTACCCGGCGGATGCCGACGCGGCGCGCCAGCCGGGCGCCGAACGCCCCGGCGGTGAACCCGATGACGCCCTGCGGGGCGATGATGAGGCCGGTGACCAGCGGCGAGAAATGCAGCACCTGCTGGAAGTACAGCGAGAGCACGATCAGCTCACCGGCGTTCCACAGGCCGAGCAGGAGGTTCATCGTGCCGCCCTTGCGCAGGCCGGGCATGCGCAGCAAGTCGCCGCGCACCAGTGGCTCGGGGTGACGCCGCTCCACGGCGACGAACGCGGTGCTGGCCCCCGCGGTCAGCACCAGCGCACCGAGCACGGCCGGTGAGGCCCAGCCGAGCACGGCCACCTGCGACACGGCGAACACCAGCGCGGCCACCGCACCGGTGATCAGCAGCGCGCCGCCGATGTCCAGCTTGCGCCCGGCCCGGCCGGCCTGGCGTGACTCGCCGAGCAGCCGCGGCGCCAGCAGCAGGGCCGCGATGCCGACCGGGACGTTCACCAGGAACACCGCTCGCCAGCTGGTGAACTGAACCAGCACGCCGCCGAGCACCTGACCGGCCACGAAGCCGATCGACGCGGTAGCGCCGTACATTCCGAGTGCGCGTGTGCGTTCTGGCCCCTCGGGAAAGCCGGTTGTGATCAAGGAGAGGGCAGACGGGGCGACCAGCGCCGCACCGGCCCCCTGGACCACGCGCGAGGTCACCAGCAGCACCGGGTCGTGGGCCAGGCCGCCGGCCAGCGACGCGGCCGAGAAGACCGCCAGACCGGCCATGAACATGCGCCGGCGGCCGAACGTGTCCGCGGCGCGCCCGCCCAGGATCAGCAGGCCGCCGAACGCGATCGCGTATCCGGTCACGATCCACTGCACCGCCGAGGCGGTGAAGCCGAATTCCCGCTCGATCGACGCCAGCGCCACGTTGACGATGCTGAAGTCCAGGACGACCATGAACGCCGCGGTGAGGATCAGCGCCAGCGCCAGCCGTCGGTGCTCGGGTGGCGCGGAGGCTGTCCGGGCTGCCTGCCGATCCCTGGACGGCGCCCATGCTGACCGGACTGGCTCTCGATGGCGGGGCTGCGCCGACGGTATCCGGGTCGCGCCCCGCAGCCGCTCCTGGCACGCGCTTCCGGCGCCCATCGAGCTCGGCATTGCGGTAATCACCTTTTCGATACTCTACGTTTCGTTTTATTTCTCCACTATGGCAACCACCGTGGGCGGGCGAGTATTCCCAGCGTGAGCGGCTGAAGAAGGACGCGGGAACCGGCTGCTCTGACGCCCCCGCAGCCTTCGGGGCGGCGAGGGCAGCCTCGCTCACGGCCGCCTCCCGTAGAGCCATGCGGTGAGCGGAGCGAACACCGCCACCAGCGCCCCAGCTGCGAGGAGGACCCAGGTCACCTGGGCGGCGGAGGGGTGTCCGGCCAGCAGGCCGCGCTCGGCGGTGACCAGGTGGCTGACCGGGTTGACACTGACGATGGCCTGCAGCCATCCGGGCATGGTGTCCGGCCGGACGAACACGTTGCTGGCCAGGGTCAGCGGGAACAGCACCACGGTGCCGGTGCTCATCACGGCCTGCGGGGTGCGCAGCACCAGGCCGAGCGCGGTCCACGCCCAGGACAGGCACAGCGCAAAGGCCAGCAGCAGCCCGATCCCGGCCACCGTGCCGGGCGCGCCGCCGGGCGGGCGGTAACCCATGATCACGCCAAGCACGGCGACCAGTCCCGCGGCGATCAGGTAGCGGGCCACGTCACCGAGAACCGCGCCGGCGATCGGCGCCAGGCGCCAGATGGGCAGGGACCGGAACCGGGCAGTGATCCCCTTGGCTACGTCGGTGTTCAGGCCGATCCCGGCGTACATGCTGACCAGCAGCACGGCCATGACCAGGGTGCCGGGCAGCAGGAACGGCAGGTACCGGCCGGGTGAGCCGACCAGCGCGCCGCCGAACAGGTAGGTGAACATCAGCGTGAACACGACCGGGATCGCGATCACGTCGAAGAGCTGCTCGGGGACGTGCCTGATCTTGAGCAGCGCCCGGTAGCCGAACGCGAGCGTGGCGGTCCACGCGCCCGGTGGTTCCGGCCGGGTGGTGCCGGTGATGATCGGGGTCACGCGGCACTCCCTCCGGTGTCCTGGGTCAGCGCGAGGAAGACCTCATCCAGCGTTCCCTTGCCCGTGTCTGCCTTCAGCCCGGCGGGGGTGCCCTCGGCGACCACCATGCCGTGGTCGATGACCGCGACCCGGTCCGCGAGCCGGTCGGCCTCCTCCAGGTACTGGGTGGTCAGCAGCACCGTCGACCCGGACTCCGCCGCCGCGCGCACGATCTGCCACACCTGGGCGCGCGCCGCGGGGTCCAGGCCGGTGGTCGGCTCGTCCAGGAAGTACAGCTCGGCCGGGACGAGGAAGCTCGCCGCGAGGTCGAGACGGCGGCGCATCCCGCCGGAGTACGTCTTCACCTGCTGGCCGGCGGCGCCCGCCAGGTCGAAGGCCTCCAGCAGCCCGCCGGCACGTGCCCGCGCGCCGCGGCGGGACAGGCCGCACAGCCGGCCGAGGAACAGCAGGTTCTCCTGGCCGGTGAGGTCCTCGTCGACGGTGGCGGCCTGGCCGGCCAGCGCGATCCGGCGGCGCACCGCGCCCGCCTCCCGCACCACGTCATGGCCGAGCACGCAGGCACGCCCGCCGTCTGGGCGTAGCAGCGTGGCGAGGATCTGGACCGTGGTGCTCTTGCCGGCCCCGTTGGGGCCAAGCAGCCCGTAGATGGTTCCGGTGGCGGCGGTCAGGTCCAGGCCCCGCAGCGCCTCGGTGGTGCCGAAGCGTTTCCGCAGCCCTTCGGTCTCGACGGCAATCGGGTATCTTTTCTCGTACATGCTTGTCAAGGCTAAGTTATCTCTTACACTGCCGTCAATAATAAGGTGCGGTATGACGGAGGCGCAGGCCAGGAGGCGGAGGCAGCGGTCGGACGCCCGGCAGTCCATCGCGGCGGTCCTGGACGCCGCCATCCAGACGCTCGCCAGCCGGCCGGACGCGTCCATGGACGAGATCGCCCGGGCGGCCGGGGTCAGCAGGCAGACCGTCTACGCGCACTTCCCGTCCCGTGACACCCTGATCGACGCGGTCATCCAGCAGGGCATGGCCGAGTTCACCAGCCTCCTTGACGGCCTGGACCTCGACCGGGCACCGCCTGCCCAGGCGCTGACCAGGCTGCTGGACGCCGGCTGGCAGGTCGCCGCCCGCTACCCCTTCCTGTGGCTGCAGCCTGCCGTAGACCCAGGCAAAGACGCCGACCGGCACGCACCGGTCCTGGACCGCATGCTGGACATCGTCCGCCGCGGCCAGGCCAGCGGCGACTTCGACGCCTCGGTCCCGGCGCACTGGCTGCTGTCGGCGAGCCTGGCCCTGGCCCGCGCCACCGAGGACGAGGTCAAGGCGGGCAGAATGACCATCGAGCAGGGGACCCGCGCCGTACATCAAGGCCTGCTACGACTGCTCGGCACGGGATGAGCTCATGCCGGCGCACGCTGCCCCGGCACCAAGCGCGATTCCTTTCCCGGGCACGGCGGTCTGCATTGTCGAAGGCTTCGCGGACCTGACGGTGCCGCGAGGCGCCACTTCGTGAGGGAGCAGGTGAGCCGCGATGCCGAGTAAGCAGTCAGAGGCGGTCAGGAGGCGCTGGGAGGCGTCCTGGCAGGCGATAGTGGAGCCGGGGTTCGAGGCGCCCGACGACGAGTCGTGGGGGGACCTCACGGCCGAACCCCGCGGGGTCGACTACCTGGAGACCGAAGCCGGCGGGCGGCCCGCCATGTGGGCAGTGCCAAAGGGCGCCGCCACGGACCGGGTGCTGATGTGCCTGCACGGCGGAGGGTTCATGGGCGGTTCGGTCTATACCCATCGCAAGATGTTCGGCCACCTGGCCAAGGCGGTGGGTGCGCGGGCGCTGGTGGTCAGCTACCACCTGCTCCCCGAAGGCGTGTTCCCGGTGCCGGCCGATGACGTGACCAACGCTTACCGGTGGCTGCTGGATCAGGGGATCAGCGCCAGCCGTATCGCGTTCGCGGGTGATTCGGTCGGCGGCTGGCTCGCGGTCATCGTGCAGCTGCGCGCCCGGGAGCAGGGACTGCCGCTGCCGGCGGCGGCACTGCTGATGTCACCGTGCGTGGACATGGAGACCACTGGTGAGTCGTATGAAACGAACCGGGACTCCGATCCCTTCTTCAAGCAGGAAGTCGTGCGCGGGATCATCCAGGGCTTCCTGGGTGAGGGCACCGATGCCGCCGATCCGCGGGTTAACCCGCTCTACGCCGACCTCAGCGGGCTCGGCCCGGTCTACATCCAGGCCGGCGGAGACGAGACACTGGCCGACGACGCGCGCCTGCTGGAGTCTCACGCCAGGAAGGCGGGCGTCGAGGTACGCCTCGACATCTTTCCCGGCCAGCTGCACACCTTCCAGATGGCCGCCGGGCGGGCCCCGGAGGCCGACGATGCGATCCGTGAGCTGGCCGGCTGGGTACGGCCCCGGATAGGACTCTGAGTCGATCGGACGGAACACGATGACGGAGCGCTCAGCGCCGGCCAGTGCGCGCGCGTCGGCAGAGCCGCCGCGTGGCGGCACAGAGGAATTCGTGCACAGCACCGAGCCGTTCCGGCGGGAGTTGCTGGCGCACTGCTACCGGATGCTCGGGTCGGCGGACGAGGCCGAAGACGCCGTGCAGGACACCTACCTGCGGGCCTGGCGGTCATACGGCACGTTCGAGGGCCGGTCGTCGGTGCGCTCCTGGCTCTACCGCATCGCCACCAACGTCTGCCTGACCGCGCTCGAGCAGCGCGGCCGGCGGGCGCTGCCGTCCGGGCTGGGCGGCCCGGCCGAGGATCCGGACGCCGCTGCGGGCCGGGCCGAACCGGGCATCGCCTGGCTGGAACCGGTACCGGACGCCCTGGTCACCCCCGAGTCGGACGACCCCGCGGTGATCGTCGCCGCACGCGAGTGGCTGCGGCTGGCGCTCATCGCCAGCCTGCAGTACCTGCCCGCCCGGCAGCGGGCGGTGCTGCTGCTCCGGGAGGTGCTCGGCTTCCCGGCCGCCGAGGTCGCCAGCATGCTCGACACCTCCACCACGGCGGTCAAGAGCACGCTGCAACGAGCCCGGGCCCGGCTCGATGAGGTCACTCCGGCCCCGGAGCGGATCATCGAGCCGACCGAGCCGCGGGCGCTGGAACTGCTGGGCCAGTACATCGCCGGGTTCGAGAACGCCGACACCGCCGCCCTGGAGAAGGCGCTGCGCGCCGACGCCGCGATCGAGATGGTCGGCACCCGCACCTGGTTCTCCGGCCGCGCGACCTGCCTGCGGTATCTCGCGCACGTGATTGGGTCCCCGGGAGACTGGCGGATGGTGCCGACCCTAGCCAACGGCCAGCCCGCCGGGATCGCCCGCTACCGCGACGTCGCTTACGGGCTGGGCGTCCTCACCGTCACGCCGGCCGGCATCGCCCGGATCACCGTGTTCAGCGCGGACGCTGACCGGGCGGCCCAGTTCGGCTTCCCGCCGGCCGGCCAGGGAGCCACCGGCTGACGGCCAGCGCCGGCCTCAGGGTCGCGCGGTCACGGCTTGCGCGGTCGCGGCTTGCGCGGTCATCCGCAGGGCCCGGTACAGCAGCCGCGGGTCACCGAGGCGGCGGCGCAGCTCACGCTCCAGGCCCGCGATCGGGTACAGGTTCTGCGGGGCGCGGGCGTCCTTGTACTCGGCGGAGGCAAACCGGCCCAGGCACACCTGGCTCAGGCCAGCCAGCCCGATCACCTCACGGGACGGCAGGTCGGCGGAGCACTCGACGCGGACGATGCCCGCCCACGGGGCCACGGCCGGCCCGGCCGCCACCGGCAAGCGCAGGTACCAGGTATGCCGGTCCCAGTTGGTCCCGGCCAGGAACACCGGGGTCCGCTGGCCGGGCGAAAGCGTAGCGACCAGCGCGTTCAGGTCGGGCGGCAGGTACGTGGTGCGGTGCGACTTGATGTAGCCCAGCGCCCGCGGCAGATGCTGCCGTCCGCGCAGCGGCCCGTCGATCACCAGCAGGTCGCCGCCTTCCGGCACGCCGTGCCCGGCGATCGCGGCCCTCGCCTCGACCGCGGTCACCACCTCGATGTCGCGCAGGCGGCCCTGCAGCGACTCGGAAAGGATCACCGGCACTGGCTTCTGCCTGGTGGCCGGCGTGCGGTGGGCGGTGTACTCCCCGGCCCAGGTGACGATGGGGTCCGCCCGCGGCGCCACGGTGAACAGGCCGCGCCTGGTCTCGAACCGCACCAGGTGGGCCTGCTGGCCGCAGCAGCACACGACGCCGGCCGCGTACGAAGCGCACAGGCCCATGCTCGCCTCGCCACCCGGCGCGCCGGCCGGGGCGCCGTCCTCGATCCAGACCCGCGCCTCGACCCGGCGGACCCCGTCGACGAACAGCAGCGCGGCCGGAACGGGCCGGGCCGGATCCGGGTCGATGGCCCGCCACTGGCCCGCGGGCAGTTCCACGTTGACGTCGACCCGGGCGGTCGACTCGGCCAGGAAGTCCTCGATCTCGGTGTTCGTGCCGTAAGACGGATCCCACGCGTCGACCGAGAACCGCATCGGGCGCCCGCCGTTGCCGCCGGCGGACGGCGCGAACGGCCGCGCGGGCTGGCCGTTGCGGACGGCGGCGGTCATGCCCGCCCCGCCGCGCCGGCCACGGCGGCCAGATCGGGCGGGCCAGCCGCTCCCTCGCGGGCAACCCGGGACGTCCGCGAGTCCCTGGTGACCGCGAACCTGACCGGCACCCGCTCGGCCAGCGCGGCGACGTGGGTGATCACGCCGACCATCCGCTGGCCCTGGGCCAGGGTCTCCAGCGTGGCCGCGACCACTTCGAGGGTCTCCGGATCCAGGGTGCCGAACCCCTCGTCCAGGAAGATCGAGTCAAGCCGGGCGGCACCAGCGGCGGCGAGGGTAGACATCTGCGAGGACAGGGCCAGGGCCAGCGCCAGCGACGCCTGGAAGGTCTCCCCGCCGGACAGCGTCCGCACCGAGCGGCGCGAGTCGGCGTCGGCGTGGTCGATAACGTAGAACTCGCCGTCGGTGTGGGCCAGGTCGAACTGGTCGTTGGTGAGGCCGGCCAGGTTCACCGAGGCCTCGGCGACCAGCGTGTCCAGCGCCGCGGTGACCAGCCAGCGCGGGAACCGGTCCGAGCGCAGCAGGTCGCCGAGCAGCCTCGCCACCTGCTGCTCGTCCTGCGCGGCGTCCCGCCGCTCGGCCAGGTCCGCCGCCTGCGCGCGGCGCTCGGCGATCCGCCGGGTCTCGGCGCGCGCCCGCTCGAGCGCCCGCGCGACCGCGGTGGCGGCGGCCGCCGCGGCCGCTTCGGCGGTCAGCTCAATCCCGCTGGCCGCCAGGTCCGTGTTCAGCCGGCTGGTCAGCTCGCTTACGCTGGCCCGGGCGGCGGCGACGCGGTCGGTCGCGGACGCCATGTCCTGGTCACGGGCGGACGCTTGGCCCGCGGCCCAGGCGTGCAGCGCGGTCCACCCAGCCAGCAGCCCGCCGGTGTCGAGGGCGGGCGCGCCGAGCCGGACCAGCGGATCGCGTGCCGCGGACAGCCGTGCCCTGGCGGTGGCCTCGACGCGTTCCAGGGTGGCCAGCGCCCGCTCGGCGTCGCCGCGGGCCGCTCGCGCGCCCAGCAGCCGCTGCTGCGCGGCCGCGGCTGCTGCCTCGAGTTCGTCGCGCCGCGCGAGCTTGGCGGTGATCTCGGCGTCGCCCGGGGCGTCCTGCAGCAGCCGGCCGAGCTCGGCGATGCGCCCGGTCAGCTCACCCAGCCTCGTTTCAGCCTTCTGCTCGGCCCGGCCTGCCTGCGCCGACTCGGTGCGCAGCTCGGAAAGGTCGGCCTCGGCCTGCGCGAACTGGTCCTGAACCTTGTCCCGGTCGCTGGCCGCCGCCTGGGCCGCCTCGCGCGCCTCGGCGAGCTCCGCGGACCGCGCCTGCGCCAGCGCTGCCGCCCAGCCGGCGAGCTCCGCCCAGGCGGCGGCCAGGCTGTCCGAATCTGCCGCGGGCGCACCGAGCCGCACCAGCGGATCGCGCGCGTCGCGCAGCATCCCGCGGGCGGCGGCCGTCTCGGCCTGCACCTGGTCCAGCTCGGCCTGCGCGGACCGGGCCTGCTCGCTGGCGGCGCGGACCGCGGCCGCCGCCGCGCTGGCGTTCTCGTCGAGGCGGTGACGTGCCTGCAGAGCGGCTGTCACCTCGGCCAGCGCTGCCGTGATCAGGTCCTGCTCACTGTCCTCGGTGCCCGTTTGGCCGGCCGCCGGCTGGAAGGCCAGCAGGCCGGCCAGTGCGGTCAGCCGGGCGTGGCCGAGCAGCGTCGCCTGCGCCGTGGCCAGCGAACCGATCCGGCGGTCCCGTTGCGCGGTCAGCGTCTCGGACTCAGCCGCGGCCCGTTCTTCGGCGGCTGCGGCCTTTCCCGCCGCGGCCTGGGCCGCCGCGACCGCCGAGGCCGCCTCGCCGAGGCGCGCCTCCGCCTCCTCCATCAGCGGTACGTCCAGCGGCGGCGGCAGCGTGCTGACCGTCTGCTCGCAGACCGGGCAGGGCTGCCCGGCCACCAGGTGCGGGCGGAGGTCAGCGGCCACGTGGGCCCGGCGGGCGTTGTCCGCGCCGCGCTGGGCCTGCTCGTGGCGGTCTTCGGCGCCGGCCTGCGCGGCCTCGGCGGCCGCCCGCCGGTCCCGGGCCTGGCCGAGGCGGGCGGTGGCCAGCGCCCGCCCGCTGACCAGCTCTTCCAGATCGCGCAGATCGCGGATGGCCTGCTCGAGCGGGCCGGGCTGGACGGCGTCGCCGCATGCCGCGCGGGCGTCGCCGTCGGCCCGCTCCGCTGCCTCCAGCGCGGTCAGTGCCTGCTGCCCGGCGGCGATGGCGGCGTCTCGCCGGGCATCGAGCTTGGCCACGCCCGCTCCAGGCGCGACTGCGGCCAGGACAGCGTGCTCGGCGGTCAGGTCGTGCATCCGCTGCCCGGCGGCCTCGGCGGCCCGGGTGGCATCGTCCCGGCTTCCGCGCAGCACCTCCAGCGCGGCGTCCGCCGCCTTGACCGCGGCGTCGGCCTGGCCCGCCACCCCGGACAGCCGGGCCAGCTCCGTCTGCAGCGGCGGCACCGCGGCCACGAGCCGCTCCGACTCGGCGCGGTGCTGACGGGCGAGCTCGAGCGGGGCTCGCTGCGGCGCCCCGGCCAGCGCCGCGCGGGCGGCGCCGTCGCCGTCGGCCGCCTGGTCCTCGCCGCTGCGGGCCTGGTCGAGGGCGGAACGGGCGGCGGCGAGGTCCGCGTCGAGTCCGGCGACGTCGCCGGGGATGCGCACGGCGGCCAGTGCCGCACGGTCCTGTTCCACGCGGGCCAGGTCGGTTTCGGCGGCGGTGAGCTCCTGCCCGGCGGCGTTGATCCTCGGCACGGCCGCGTCGACCCGCTCGGCCAAACAGACCAGGGCGGTCTCGCTGACGCGCGCCGCGTCCTCGGCCGCCTGCGTGGCGTCGCCGAGGCCGGCCATGGTCTCGGCCAGCGTCTCGGCCCGCTTGGCCGCGTCGCTGGCCCGCTGGTTGGCCCGCACCATCATCTGCCGGTAGTACTCCGCCCCGAGCAGCCTCAGCAGGATCTCCTGCCGGTTCTTGGGCGTGGCGTGCAGGAAGGCGGCGAACTGGCCCTGCGGCAGCACCACGCACTGGCAGAAGTCGTCGTAGGACAGCCCGAGCAGCCGCTCGACCGCCTCGCCGACCCCGGCCAGGTCCTTGGCCAGGACCTCGGTGGGCGGTTCGCCCGGCTCGCCGCGCCCGCGCGGGCCGGCCAGCCGCTCCAGGCTCGCCGCCTTCTGGCTCACCTGGTCGCCGATCCGGCGAAGCTCCCGGGCGACCACGTAGCGCTGGCCGCCGACCTCGAATACCAGCCGGACGGTGCCGCGCGCGGTGGTCGGCGCGAGCGCGAGCGAGACCATGCCCTTGTGGCCCCAGCGCGGCACGGAGCCGTACAGCGCGAACGTCATCGCGTCGATGACCGTCGATTTCCCCGAGCCGGTCGGGCCGACCAGGGCAAAGAAATCCGCGTCGGTGAAGTCGATCCTGGCCGCCTCGCGGAACGAGGCGAACCCGTTCATGTCCAGCACGATCGGTCGCATCTGCGGTGTCCTCTCGCCTATCCTCAGCCGCTGCCCGCGCCTGCGGCGGTCACCTCGTCGTGCAGCTCGCTGAACAGCGCCATCACCCGCGGGTCCTGTACCTGCTCGGATTCGCAGTAGTCGGCGAACAGCTGGTCCGGCGTCCGGATCACGCTGGAGGCGTCGGGGCGGTCCGTCCGGGACGGCGCCGCGAACTCGGGGTCTATCCGGACCTCCAGCGCGTTCGGCAGGACTGCCGCGGCGTCGTCGCGCAGGCCCGCCCTGGCCGGCTCGCGCAGCCACACCCGCAGGTAGTCCTGGCCGAACGACGCCGCGCGCTCGGCAAGTTCGGCCAAGGTTCCCCGGACCGTTTGCAGCCGCCGCCCCGAGGTGATCGGGACGTCGGTGACCCGCGCCGGGATCCCCGGGCTGGCCTCGACCAGGCAAACCAGGCTCGTGTTCTCCTGCTCGCCGAAGTCGATGGCGAGCGGCGAGCCGCTGTAATTCACCGGGCAGGCGGCGGGCAGGGACTGCCGCCGGTGCAGGTGCCCCAGCGCCACGTAGTGCGCGGACACCGGGAAGATGCTGGCCGGGACGCTGTACTCGAAGATCGACTGAGCCGACCGCTCGCCACCGCCGAACGTGCCGCCGATGCAGGTCAGGTGGGCCATCACCAAGTTGACGGTGTCGCCGCCGAAGCCGGCCGTCAGCGCGGTCACCACCTGGCGGACCATCTCGTCGTAGGCACGCACGTTCTCCGACGGGGTCTGGCTGACGATCTCGGCCGCCCGCACCGCGTAGCGCTGGGTCAGGAACGGGATCACGGCCACCTGGACGTCCTCGCCGCCCGAGCGGGCCCGGAAGCGCACCACCCCGCCGCTGGCGGCCGGCCGGACCATCCCGGCCAGCGTGATGCCCACCTCCCGCATCAGCGGCCGGTACGCCTCGAAGGTCCCGCCGTGATCATGATTACCAGCCTGAACGATGACCTCCGCCCCGGTCTGGCGCAGCCGCAGCAGCGTCTGGATCACCAGTTGCTGCGCCTGCGCCGATGGCGCCGCGGCGTCGTACACGTCCCCGGCCACCAGCACCGCGTCGACCTGGTTCTCCCCCGCGATCCGCACGATCTCGGCCAGGACGTCGCGCTGCTCGTCGAGCCGGTCGCGGCCCTTCAGGACCTTTCCCACGTGCCAGTCGGCGGTGTGCATGAACTTCACGGCGTAACGTTCTCCCAAATAGGCGTGGCCGGCTCAAAACGGCGGGATGTCGTCGTCGGGTACCGGAAGCCGCGCGAACGCGTCGGCCTTCGGCGCTCCGGCGGGGCCCGGCGGCGCGGCGCACTCCGACAGCCGGGTGGCCCAGGCCGGGAACGGGAACTCCACCGCCAGCGGCACCGGGATCTCGGGCTGGGACACGAACATCGCCCCGGGCTTGGCCAGCGTCGCGCGGGTCCGCTGCGACGCGGGCAGGAACCCGTACTCAGGCCGCCCGGCCTCGGCCGAGTCCAGGCGCCCGACGACCCGGATGGCCGAGTTGGACACGATCCGGCGCTCCACCTCGCTGGCGGTCTGCTGCGCCCCGATCAGGATGATGCCCAGGGACCGGCCGCGCTCGGCGATGTCGAGCAGCACCTCCTTGATCGGCGAGGTGCCTTCGCGCGGGGCGTACTTGTTCAGCTCGTCGATCATCGTGAACAGCAGCCCGCCCGGCCCCGCGTCCTCCTTGCGGGCGGTCTCGGCCGCGAGCACCACGCCGACCACGAAGCGCTGCGCGCGCTCATGCAGGTTGTGCAGGTCGACCACGGTCACCTGCTGGCCCTCGGTGGAGATCAGCCGACTGGGCCCCAGCGTCAGGTCCGCACGGATGACCGGCCGCAGCGGCCGCAGCGAGGAGCGCAGCCGCCGGATGAACGCGTTGATCGTGCCCACGCCGGTGACCGGCCCGGCCCAGTCCTGGCGGGTCTCGTCGTCGGTGAGCCGCGCGGCGATGATGTCGACGAGTTCCTCATAGGTGCGCGCAACGTCACCGTCGATCTTCACCGCGCCGCTGTCGCCGTACGGCGTGGCGCCCAGCCGCAGCCGCGTCGCGACCTGGTGGATCACGATCGTGTACTGGTTGCGCTCGTCCTCGGCGTCGGCGAACACGTAGGGCAGCATGTGCCGGGCGCAGAACTCGTCGATCGTCCACCAGAACGCCTCGACCCCGCTGGTGCGCCCGGTGACGTTGGGCCGGCCGGTCGGGTCGTCCGGGATCGGCGGCGCCCAGAACCCGGCCGACGCGAACGGCCCGGCCGGCAGCCCGAGCCGCGCGTACTCGGTGCGCAGGTCGTCGTCGAGCCGGGCGTTGGGCTGGTCGAGGAACAGCAGGTCCTCGCCCTTCACGCTGAACACCAGCGCCTTGGCGTTGACCGCGCGGTCGCCGAGGGCGCCGGACCGGAAGATGGAGTGCAGCAGGAACAGCGCGAAGCTGGTCTTGGTGGCCACCCCGGAGATGCCGCTGATCGACACGTGGGCGCCGCGGGTGCCGTCGAGGAACTCCATGTTGATGTAGATCGGCTCTTTGTC
>Ga0335073_10006882_pt1 | contig 15967 bp, 12 predicted proteins | sample Lox_Sample_22_FD_207093 | JGI IMG/M metagenome (GOLD analysis project Ga0335073, IMG submission 207093) | Soil microbial communities from Loxahatchee National Wildlife Refuge, Florida, United States - Lox_Sample_2.2 | ecosystem: Environmental > Terrestrial > Soil > Wetlands | place: USA... | reverse complement strand
TCCACACGCTGCGGCCGAGGAGAACTCCAATCTCTCGCCTGCAGGGATCGTACGGCGCGCAGTGAATAATGAAGTTGCTGCTGATCAGCAGGGCGGCGGAATCCACTTCATGTTCAAGGACCTGAAGAAGACGCCCCAGTCCTCGCAAACCAAGTTAGTGGTGGAAACCCGGGAAGCCACGGCCGGGTTGCTTGTAATGCAGAACGGACGCCCACTCACACCCCAGGAACGGCAGACCGAGGACGCCCGGCTTTCAGCCTACGTACAAAATCCACAGGAACTGCGCAGCAAGCAAAAACAGGAGAAGGCAGACGCCGACCACAGCGAGCGAATTCTGCGGGCGCTTCCCGACGCTTTTTTGTATCAGCGTGACGGGACCCAGCCGAGCCGGGAAGGTTTAGGCGCGCCGGGAGACGACTTAATTCAGCTGAATTTCCGCCCTAACCCGAAGTACAATCCCCCGACTCACGTGGAGCAGGTTCTTACCGGGATGCATGGGCATCTACTGATCGATGTTAATCAGGACCGCATCGCCGAAATCGATGGAACCCTGCAGAGCGAGGTGGGATTCGGCTGGGGGATACTCGGCCATCTCGACCCCGGGGGACGGTTCCTGGTGCAACAGGCAGACGTTGGCGATCACCACTGGGAAGTGACCCACATGGAACTCTCATTCACCGGCAAGATTCTGTTTGTCAAAAAACTTAGTATTCACTCGAGCGATGTTTTCACCGACTTCCACCCGGTTCCCGACCTCACTTTTGCCCAAGGAGTAGAGCTGCTCAAGAAGAAGGCTGCCGAGATTCGTGCTGCCGAAGGTACGCCGCAGACTGGAAATAAGAACGCCCAGAACGAGAACAACAAGACGGCCAGAGAACAGGCCGAAAAAGCTCCCTGTTGCGATCCCTAAACTTTCGCTGCGCTGCTTCGGATCATCTCTTTCCTGACCGTGAGTTTCTCAATCAACTTCGGCCTTGGCGTGTACCCAGTCCCGACGTCGTTACGGACCACAATCGTGCCGCGCTTCGTTACTTCAATCTCGGGCTCAACAATATCTTCTTCCCAGTAACGCTGTGAGGCGGAGACATCCCCGGGAAGCCGGAAATTCGGCAATGTGGAAAGCGCAATATTGTGCCCGCGTCCAATGCCAGTTTCCAGCATGCCCCCGCACCAGACCGGAATCCTGTGCTGCTCGCAAATATTGTGAACAGCAATGGCCTCGCTGAAACCGCCGACCCGGCCAACTTTAATATTGATAATGCCGCAAGCCCGAGATTCGATCGCAGCCTCAGCGTCACGCGCGTGGCGAATGGATTCATCGAGACAAATCGAGGTCTTTAGCTCGCGCTGAAGCTTCGAATGAAAGAAGATGTCGTCATGCCAGAGCGGCTGCTCGATCATCAGCAGGCCGAATTCGTCAAACTTTTTCAGGTGCTCCAAGTCGGACATTTCATACGCCGAGTTCGCGTCGCAGCTCAGCAGAACTTTCGGCCACTTCTTACGGACTTTCGCCAGCACGTCGAGGTCCCATCCCGGTTTCACCTTTAACTTAATCCGCTGATAACCCGCCTCCAGATCGCCCTCAATTTTCTCGAGCAATTGTTCGTGCGAGTTCTGAATGCCTATCGACACCCCGCAATTGATCTCCTCTCGCGTGCCGCCGAGCAATTTCCATAGAGGCTGCTTTTTGGCTTTTGCCTCGGCATCCCACAACGCATTTTCGAGCGCCGCCTTCGCCATATTGTGGCCACGCACCCGCGACATCAGAGCCGCGGCCTCTTTGGCGGAATTCATGCGCTGGCCCAATAATGAAGGCGCAAGAAAATCGCGAATGACCGCCCATGCTGTCTCAATCCACTCGGGGCTGAAGAACGGTCCTTCGCTAGCTACGCATTCACCCCAGCCTTCAATGCCTTCACAATGTGTTGTGATCAAAAGGACGCGCCGGGCGTCGGTCCGCCCGAAGCTGGTTTCGAAAAAGTGCCTCAGAGGAATGCGCAATTCGCGCAAGGTAATGGCTTCAATCTTCATGCCTGCTTTGCCGGTTCAAGAACTTCCAGCTCCTTTGCTTTTTGCCAGAGTGACTCTAATTCATCCATGCTTGCCTGTTGGGGCGTGCGCCCCAGGGCCGCGAGTTGCTCTTCCATCCACTGAAAGCGGTGTTTGAACTTACGGTTCGTCTTCCGGAGCGCCGATTCCGGATCCAAAGAAAGATACCTCGCAATGTTCACCAAGACAAAAAATAAATCTCCGACCTCGTCCTCGATCCGATGCCGCAGTTCGTCGGAGATCTCTGGCTTTCCTGATCCTGCCACGCCTTGGACTTGATGCTGTACCGGTGTGGGAAGACTTTCCAGTTCGTCCTTCAACTCGGTTGTTTCCTCTTGCAACTTGTCGAATAGCCCGTCGATATTTGGCCAATCAAATCCCACACGCGCCGCGCGCGAACTGAGCTTGTGCGCTTCGAGCAGCGCAGGCATGGCTGGAGAAACTCCCGCCAGCACTGATTCCGACTTTTCCAGTTGTGCGCTCTTTCCTCCAGCCTCCAGGCGTTTCTTTTTTTCCTCGGCTTTCAAAGCCTCCCAATTGCGAAGCACCTCGGCGGAAGTTTCGGCGGTGACATTGCCAAACACATGAGGATGCCGGTCAACCAGCTTGGTTGAAAGCCGGTCGAGAACATCGTCGATCGAAAACCGCTTTTCCTCCTGCGCCATTTGCGAATAAAAAAGCACCTGCAGCAAAAGGTCCCCGAGTTCGCCCCGCAGTTCGTCCCAATCGCGTTTGTCGATGGCTTCGAGCACCTCGTACGCTTCCTCAAGCGTGTATGGCTTGATGGAATCGAAAGTCTGCTCCCGGTCCCACGGACATCCGCCGGGACCGCGCAATCTGGCCATGATGGACACCGCGCGCTCGAAACGCTCTCCACTGCTAGGCACGAGATTAGGGTAACAATTTTGATGTGATAGTGCGTCGGGTCTTTCGTGCAGCTTCGCGTCCTTCGTGGTAGGAAGTGTTGAAATCACGAAGGACGCGAAGTTACACGAAAGAAGACTGTAAAGAATCTAGCCGCGCTTGAAGAACAGCGCCCCTAAGGGCGGAAGCGTCAGCAACACAGAATAGGGGCGGCCATGCGCCTCTATTTTTTCGGTTTGCACGCCGCCGGAGTTTCCCATGTTGGTGCCCGCATAATCCGCGGAGTCGCTATTCAGCAGCTCTCGCCAGTAACCCTCCAACGGAACTCCCACGCGATATTTTTCTCTCGGCACCGGGGTGAAATTGCATACCACCAAGATCGTATCCTCCGGGCGCTTACCCTTTCGCAGCAACGAAACCGTGCTCGCTGCGGTGTCATTGCAATCCACCCACTCGAATCCAACCGGATCGTTATCGAACTCGTGCATCGCCGGCTCGTCACGAAAGGTACGGTTCAATTGCTCGATCCACTTCTGCACGCCCGAGTGCACCGGATACTGCAGCACGTGCCACTCCAGGCTCATGTCGTGTCCCCACTCACGCACCTGACCGAATTCATCCCCCATAAACAGCAACTTTTTGCCCGGCTGCGCAAACATATAGCCATACAACAGGCGCAGGTTCGCGAACTTCTGCCACTCATCCCCCGGCATTTTGCCGACGATCGAACCCTTGCCGTGCACCACTTCGTCATGGGAAAGCGGCAAAACGAAATTTTCCGTAAACCCGTACAGCATGCGAAACGTCAGCAGATTGTGGTGAAATTTGCGGTGAATGGGATCGTGCCTGAAATATTCCAGCGTGTCGTGCATCCATCCCATGTCCCACTTCATGCCAAAGCCGAGCCCGCCGAGGTACACGGGCCGCGAAACCATCGGCCACGCCGTCGATTCTTCCGCATAGGTCTGAATCCCCGGATGTTCCTTGTATGCCTCCAGGTTCATCTGTCGGAGAAACTCAATGGCATCCAAATTTTCACGTCCGCCGTATTTGTTCGGAATCCACTCGCCTTCGCGGCGCGAGTAATCGAGATAAAGCATCGACGCGACCGCATCCACGCGCAATCCATCTGCATGATATTTGTCCAGCCAGAACATCGCGCTCGACATCAGGAAGCTGCGCACCTCATTACGGCCGTAGTTGTAGATGTACGTGTTCCAGTCGGGATGGAATCCGCTGCGCCAATCGGCGTGTTCGTACAGATGTGTCCCGTCGAAGTACGCGAGTCCATGCGCGTCAGACGGAAAGTGCGACGGCACCCAATCGAGAATTACGCCGATGCCGCGCTGATGTAGGTAATCGATGAAGAACATGAAATCCTGCGGCGTGCCGTAACGCGCAGTCGGGGCAAAGTATCCTGTCGTTTGATATCCCCATGAGGCATAGAACGGATGCTCCATGATCGGGAGCAATTCGACATGCGTGAAGTTCATGCGATTCACATAATCGGCCAGCTTGGGCGCAATCTCGCGATAAGTGAGCCAACGATCGCCTGATTCCGGGACTCGCATCCACGAGCCGAGATGGACCTCATAAATTGAAATCGGCGAATGCAGCGACTGCCGAGCAGCGCGCGCATTCATCCACTCCAGGTCCGTCCACTGATAATCCAAATCCCAAACCACCGAGGCCGTCCGGGGCGGTTCCTCGTGATAGATCCCGTAGGGATCGGCCTTGTCAGCCTCATAACCATGATTGTTTGAAACAACATGGAACTTATAATGCGAACCTTTGCCTATTCCAGGGATAAAACCTTCCCAGATTCCTGAAGATTCGCGCGGTTCCAGAGGATGCAAGTTCTTGTCCCACTCGTTGAAATTTCCGATCACGGAAACTTTTTGCGCGTTCGGCGCCCACACACTGAATATCGTGCCGGCTTCGTCATTGAACTTTGCCAAGTGCGCGCCGAGCTGGTGATAGGCGCGGTAATTCCGCCCTTCGTTGAATAAATACAAATCGTCCCGCGAGAAAATGCTCACATCATGGCGGACTGGAGGCGAAAGCGTGTTTTTGGTAGTCATTGTTTCTTACGCAAACTTCGGTCTAGATCAAATAGTAATGCTTCAATGCCGGCGGCAGGAGCGAGACCGCGTGCTAGACTGCACATTAGTCATTCCAAGCAGGAATTCAGCCGCCAATGCCCGTTCTTCGCGTGGTTGTGCTGTGGCACCAGCATCAGCCCTACTATAAAGACCTGGTCACGGGCGAATACCGCCTTCCCTGGGTGCGCCTGCACGCCCTGAAAGATTACTACGGGATGGTGAAACTTTTAGATGAGTTTCCCGGGGTTCATCAAACTTTTAATTTGGTCCCGTCGCTGATTACGCAAATTCAAGAATACGTGGCCGGAACTGCCCAGGACCCATTCCTTCGTGTGGCGGCCCGCCCCGCACGCGATCTCACGTCCGAGGAAAAACGGTTCGCGCTGGCATATCTGTTTCAGGCAAATCCCGAGCACCTTATCGGGCGTTATCCCCGTTATGCCGAACTCTGGAACCGTTTTCAGAGTTCCGGGTCGTCTCCCGAGCGCGCCGAAAAATATTTTCAGCCGCAGGATTTCACCGATCTCCAGGTGCTCTCGCAAATCGCCTGGTTCGATGAATTTTTTCTGCAGGAGCCCGAGATTGCCGAACTGGTACGAAAGGGCCGCGGTTATTCGCTGGAGGAACAGAATTTCGTAATCACCTGTCAGCGCGAATTCATGAAAAGAGTTCTGCCCGCGCACGCTGAAGCCGCTCAGCAGAAACGAATAGAGATTTCCACTTCGCCTTTCTACCACCCCATTCTTCCCTTACTTTGCGATACCAACATCGGCGCAGTCTCCACCCCGGGCCTGCCGCTTCCGCAAAGCCGTTTTCGCCATCCTGAGGATGCACGCGAGCAACTGAAGCGTGGGCTCGACCTTCACGAAACAGTGTTTGGCTTGCGCCCCCGCGGGGTGTGGCCGTCAGAAGGCAGCGTTTCGGAAGAGGTGCTCGCGATTGGAAGTGAACTCGGCGTGAATTGGATGGCAACTGATGAAGGCGTCCTCTCGCGCACAACGGGGATGTCTTTCATCCGCGACGGACAGGGTCGGCTGCCCGACGTTTCCGCAGAAAACTTATACACCATTCATCGCTACGAGCGGGGCCAAACACATATGCACTTGATCTTCCGCGATCATGCGATCTCGGACCTGATCGGTTTCGTTTACTCCGGAATGCCGGCGAAAGAGGCTGCGAACCATCTGATGGAAAATATTAAGGATTCCGCTCGGCCTGTATTAGCAAAGGGCCGTGATGCCGTGGTTGCGATCATCCTCGATGGCGAAAACGCCTGGGAGTATTATCGGGAATCCGGCCGCGAGTTCCTGCGTCGTTTTTACGACGGCCTCGAAAACGACAGCTCGATCGAAGCAGTCACAGTCTCAGAGGCAATCGAGCGGCAAGGCCAGCCAAACATCCTGCGCTCTCTCGTGCCGGGGTCCTGGATCTACGCCAACTTCAATGTCTGGATCGGCGCGCCCGAGGACAATAAATCATGGGATTACCTTTCTCAGGCGCGCAGCTTCCATGCGCAGTTTTCCCAGAGCGTCTCAGCAGAGCAGCGCAAACTCGCGCTCGAAGAGTTGTTCATCGCCGAAGGAAGCGACTGGAATTGGTGGTACGGTCCAGAGCACCACTCCGCCAATGATCGCGAATTCGACGAACTCTATCGCAAGCATCTCTCGAATGTTTATCAGGCGTTGGGTGCATCCCCGCCGGATTATCTGGCACAGCCGATTATGGGCGGCACTGCGCAGCCTTCATTCTTGCCGCAGACCCACTACATTCGCCCGCGTATCTCGGGCGACATAGTTCGTTACTTCGAGTGGCTCGGCGCCGCGCAATATACCGCCGACCGCCGCTCAGGGGCCATGCATGGAAAGGTGTTTCTGCTCGAAACGATTTATTCCGGCATTGACCAACAAAATGTCTATGGCCGCGTGGACTTTGCGGGACAGGTTCCTGACGCCGACTTTGAAATCCTGGTCAACCTCGAATCCTGGGCAGAGAATTCAAATCGCCCGCGCCGCGCATTGCGGCTCAACGTCGAAGTCGCGAACTCGAGAATCTCGAACTGGTTCCTTTTTGATAACAGCGATCAGCTTCCGAAAGAGAGCGCAGCCGTCGCCCTCGGCCGCAACTTCGAATTTAAAATTCCGCTCGCTTTGCTCTACGCCATGCCAATTGACTCCTCCGACGGTGGATCCAGCCCAGCAGCCACCAAACTTCACCTGCGCGTCAGCATTTGGAAAAACCGTCTACCGGTCGATGCGCTGCCGGTTGAAGGCTGGATCGAATTGCAGCTGCTGCCGGAAGAGGAGCTGATCGCGATGGCGCATTGACGACCATGTCATCCAGAAGGGGCGCGTTTACGCGCGGCATAGGGACTTTGCGACGGGACCTTGCGATGCGTGTCCAGCGGCATCGGCGTGGACAGGAGCACATCGACTCATGCACTTCTGGTTGTCTGGAGCGCGCTCATGACCTCTTCCACCGGCGCTCGATCCGTCTGGTTCTCTCCGCGATAGATGTAGCGAATCATTCCGCCCCGGTCCACAATCAGCGTGGCGGGGTGTGCAATGCGAAAGGCATCGTGTCCGAATGCATGATACAAACCATACGCCTTCGTCACTGAGCGGTCTTCGTCGAGTAAGAACGGAAACGAGATCGGATGTTCTGTTAAATATTTTTCCGGGTTCCAGATCCCCTCGGGTTTTTCGGCCGCAATGTACGCCACACTGGCACCGAGCTCTTCGATTGTCGATTCGAGAGGCTCAAACTGAGCCATGCGCTTGCGGCAGTTGGGTCACCAGGTGCCGCGGAGAAATTCAATCACCAGAGCGACGCGCGAAGTTAAGTCGGAAAGCGAGAGATTTCCTTCGCGGTTCGCCGCTGAAAGAGTGAACGAGGGAGCGGCAGACCCGATTTGCAAAGTTTCTGTGTGATTTCTCATAAATGATTAGGCGGAGAACGACATAATTCTCCGAACGGCATCATTTATAATCCCAACTTCCCGCCATGACAAAGACTTATACAGGTGTGGGATACCTGACGGGTAAGCGTCTGACTTTTTCTTCCGCCAATCCCGGCAGTGCAGTGGTCGATGACGACACAAAATTCTTAGTAAAGGAACGGCATAATTCCATGAGCAATATTGCAGAAATCCGCGCCCGCCAAGTGCTCGATTCGCGCGGCAATCCGACAGTGGAAGCAGAAGTTTGGCTGGATGACGGTTCCATTGGACGGGCCATTGTTCCCAGTGGAGCTTCGACCGGAGCGCGCGAAGCTATCGAGCTACGAGATGGAGACAAGCAGACTTATCTCGGCAAGGGTGTTCTGAAAGCCGTTGAAAACGTGAATGGCGAGATCGCCGACGCGATTGGCGGATTCGATGCCGCCGACCAGCGCGAGCTCGATCAGAAAATGATCGAGCTCGATGGCACCGAGAACAAAGGCCGTCTCGGGGCAAACGCAATTCTGTCGGTCTCGATGGCCGCAGCACGCGCAGCAGCAAATTCGTTTAAGTTGCCGCTTTATCGCTATCTGGGTGGCGCGGGTGCGAACATTCTGCCCACGCCGATGATGAACATCCTGAACGGGGGCGCACATGCCGACAACAACGTGGATTTTCAGGAATTCATGGTCATGCCGGTTGGCGCGGAGTCATTTTCTGAAGCGCTGCGCTGGGGCGTCGAAGTATTTCATACGCTAAAGGGCGTGCTGAAGAAACGTGGCTACAACACTGCTGTCGGCGATGAAGGCGGCTTCGCGCCATCAGTGAAGTCGAACGTGGAAGCGATTGAGGTTGTGCTCGAAGCAATCCAGCAGGCGGGATACAAGCCCGGAGAAGAAATCGCAATCGCGCTTGACCCTGCGGCGAGCGAGTTCTATCAGGACGGCAAATACGTTTTCAAGAAATCGGACAAGTCGATGAAGAGCTCCGACGACATGGTGCGCTTCTACTCGAAGTGGGTGAACGATTATCCGATCGTCTCTTTGGAAGACGGCCTCGCCGAGAATGATTGGGAAGGCTGGGCGAATCTGACGAAAGAACTGGGAGGCAAAATTCAGCTCGTCGGCGACGACATTTTTGTTACGAACATTAAGATATTCGAAGAAGGGATTGAAAAAGGAATTGCCAATTCAATTCTGATCAAGCTGAACCAGATCGGCACCGTGAGCGAAACGCTCGATGCCATCGACCTCGGACGGCGCAACGGCTACACATCCGTCATCTCTCACCGCTCCGGCGAAACTGAAGATACATTTATTGCCGATTTCGCCGTCGCCACGGCCGCGGGACAGATCAAAACCGGTTCCGCCTCGCGAACAGACCGCGTGTCGAAGTATAACCAGTTGCTGAGGATTGAGGAGGAGTTGGGGAGTGGAGCAAGATTTCTGGGTTTGAAGGCACTGAACTACAAAGGGTGAATGCCTCGTTATCCGATTTGTTTTTCGCTTGCGCTTCTTGTGGCTGTTTACGTCGGCTGCGGTTCAGATTCACTACGACGTGTCCCCCAGCACGCAGACAAAATCCTTGTCGTGAAGTCGACACATACGCTCACTCTGATGGGCGGAGATCGGGTTTTACGTACATATAGAGTGGCGCTTGGCAGGAACTCGGTTGGTCCGAAAACTCGCAGGGGCGATCACAAGATTCCGGAAGGCTTATACATTATCGATTCCAAGAAAGAACATAGTCGGTTCTACCGTGCTCTCCATATTTCCTACCCTGATGCAGAGGACAGAAAGCACGCACAATTGGGTGGCTACGATCCCGGTGCAGACGTCGAAATTCACGGCGTAGAGAACGGTTTAGGCTGGATCGGTCGCCTTCACAGAGCTGTTGACTGGACGGATGGATGTGTTGCGCTAACCGACGATGAAATGGATGAGGTTTGGAACGCCGTCGACGTCGGAACTCCGGTTGAGATTAGGCCGTAGTCCTAGGCCTCATCCGCTGACGGTCCATAGATCGCCGGCACAGCAAGCCCATTCATCCGCAAGTAAACGCCTAGTTGTGCGCGATGATGCACAAGATGATTCAGAAACATCAGGCGGTAGGCCATGAACCGCGAACCTTGAAACAGTACCGTTCCCCCCATACTTAGCTTCCATGGTTCCGACCATGCGCTCTCTTTCATATTCTGAAGTGCGGCTCGCACTTTCACGGCACGTTCGTCGAGAGCCCTGACCAACTGACCGGCAGACTCGAACTTTAGCGGCGTGAAAGTGCCTTGACCGAAATCCAGCTCAGGCGTGGTCAGCACGATCACTCCGAATTCGGGCAATTGCGCTACGAGTGCAGCCAGCCGATCCAGCGGCATAGACCTGGCATGCGGGACGAAAGTTCTCTTGTCCTCAGGTACTCGCTCGAGGGTCTTGCGGGTCTTCTGGGCTTCTTCATTCAACTCCTGTAAAAGCAGTCCAGCTGTATCCATAGTTCACTCCTGGGAAAGCAATTTTTTCTATCACAAATTGAGTCCTCTCGCGTCCAGAGCTCAAGTTGACTTAGCTAAGGACTTAGTCTAGTATGACGGCATGGAAGTCAATATCCACGAGGCTAAGACTCATCTTTCCAAGCTCTTAGAGCGTGTTGCCTTGGGCGAGGAAGTCGTGATCGCCAAAGCCGGAACTCCGGTCGCGAAGCTGGTTCCGATTGCGTCGAAGGCGAAGAAAAGGGTCCTGGGGACGGCAAAGGGCGACTTTGTTGTGCCCTATGACTTTGATGCACCCTTGCCAAAGGAAATCGAGGATCTTTTTTATAAATGAAGGTGCTTCTGGATACGCACACATTCCTGTGGGCGATTTCCGATGATCCGAGACTCTCACGCCGGGCAGCAGAAATTTTCATTGGCCCGAGTGATGTCTGGTTAAGCGTAGTCAGCATTTGGGAGATTCTGACGAAGTCGAATCTCGGCAGGATGCCTTTGCCGGAACCCACCGGCCCCTACATCGTAGGCAGATTGGCAGAAAACAGGATTGCCACACTACCATTTAGCCTCGACCACGCGCTTCGAATTGAAAACCTGCCGTTGCATCATCGCGATCCGTTCGACCGCATGCTGATTGCACAGAGCATGGAAGAAGACTGGCCGATCGTCACTGCAGACCCGGCATTCAAAAAGTATCCGGTCCGCGTAATCTGGTAAATTCGTTCTTCCGCAGTTTCTCTGTTCGCAATCATCGCAGGCTCGCGTTCGCAAGCTCACTGCTACGAGCCAGAGCCCAAAACCTGGAGCCAAAAGCTTGAATCGTCCCAAACCGCTTGTCCTGATCATTCTCGATGGCTGGGGTTATCGCGCCGAAACCAAAGCCAACGCCATCGCGCTAGCTCGCAAGCCGAACTACGACCGTCTGCTGCGCGAGTATCCCAACACGCTGATTCAGACCAGCGGGCCTTATGTCGGCCTGCCTGAAGGCCAAATGGGCAACAGTGAAGTCGGTCATTTGAACATTGGCGCGGGGCGAATCGTTCACATGGATTCGACCCGCATCGAGCTGATGATTCAGAATGGCGAGTTCTTCAAGCATCCTGTCCTGCTCGAAGCCATGAAACACGCACGCACCAACGGACGCCAGCTGCACCTTTTTGGTTTGGTTTCGGATGGCGGCGTGCACTCCTACCAATCGCATCTTCACGCGCTGCTCAAGATGGCCAAGCAAAACAACGTCGAGCGCGTGTTCGTGCACGCATTCATGGATGGCCGCGACACATTGCCGACAAATGGCGCGGGATATCTTGAACAGCTCCAGCAGGCGATGCGCGAGTACAACACCGGCAAAATCGCCACCGTGAGCGGACGCTATTACGCCATGGATCGCGACCGCCGCTGGGAGCGAATCGCGAAGGCTTACAGCGCCATGGTCTTCGGTGAAGCTGAAGGCGGCAAATATACTGATCCCGTCCAGGGCGTGAAAGAGTCGTACAACAAGGGTGTGACCGACGAATTCATTGTGCCCTTTGTTTGCACCTATGCTAAAGGTGATGCTAAGGGTCAGCCGATCGCGACAATTCGCGACGAAGATTCCTGCATCTGCTTTAATTTTCGCGCCGACCGCGTTCGCCAGATTACGCGCGCCCTCACCCGCAACAGCGGCTTGAATAAACATGCCGGAAGAGACTTGCCGGGCGCTGATGACCTCGACGCCATAATTCCTCGCGAGCGCGTGCCCAAGAATTTGCGCTACGTGTGCATGACGCGCTACGACAAAAATTTCAGCTTGCCCGTCGTCATCCCGCCTGAATCGCTGAATAACATTCTCGCGAATGTTATGGGACAGATGAACATGCGCAACCTACGTGTAGCGGAAACCGAAAAATACGCGCATGTCACCTACTTCTTTAACGGTGGCGTCGAGCAGCCGTTCCCTGGCGAAGACCGGGTGCTGGTTCCGTCTCCGAAGGTTGCAACTTATGATCTGAAGCCGGAGATGAGCGCTGCCGGAATTGCCGATGCTGTCGTCAAAGCCGTGGAAGATGGCACGTTCGATGTGATTGTCGTCAATTTCGCTAACGCCGATATGGTCGGCCACTCCGGCAAGCTCGAGCCTACGATTAAAGCCGTGGAAACGGTTGACGCTTGTCTGGGACGAATTGAACCTGCTGTCCGTGCAAAAGGCGGAGCCATGCTGATCACCGCCGACCATGGCAATGCCGAGATGATGGTCGATCCGGTCACCGGCGGCCCGCACACGTATCACACGACGAACCCGGTACCGTTCATTGTGGTGGCTGAAAATGGTAAGCGATTTAAGCTCAAGCCCGGCGGCTCATTGCGCGACATTTCGCCAACAATTCTCGGCATGCTCGGCATTCCTGAACCGAAAGAGATGACGGGGTCGGATTTGCGGACGAAAACTGAATGAAGCGTCGCCCAATTACAATCACCCGATGACGCGATCGCCTAATCACCCGATTAGAAAACTGCTCATCCTGACCTACCATCGGCAGGCGCTGTGGATCGCGAAAACGTCGAGCAGGACATCTTTGACGCGGAAATCATGTTCGGCATTTCTCTCCGGCCCGAACAATTCCTTGCCGCAAAGAGACTCCGCTGGATCCATTCCCAGGCAGCTGCCGTTCATCAGTTGATGTTTCCAGAGCTCGTGAAAAGCGACGTAATTATCACAAACGCACGCGATGTTCACGGCCCTGTTGTCGCCGAGCAAGTGATCGCGATGATCTTCGCTCTCGCTAAACAAATTCCGGCTGCAGTTCGATTTCAGCAGAAGCATGAATGGGGTCAAGGCGCGATCTCAACCATGAAGCCTCCGCGAGAAATCGCGGGAGCGACCGTGGGATTAGTCGGGCTCGGCAGCATTGGTCGCAACGTAGCCAAGCACGCCGCCGCGCTGGGTATGCGAGTAATTGCGGTCCGGGAACATCCCGAAAAAGACAAGCCGGAGAACGTGGACGAAGTCTGGCCCTCTTCGCAGCTTTTGCGTTTGCTCAGCCAATCAGATTACGTCGTGCTATCGACGCCGGTCACTTCCGAGACCACAGGCATGATCGGCCGAGAGCAATTCGCTGCCATGAAGCCGCACGCGCGGTTGATTAATGTCGGCCGCGGGCCGCTGATTGATGAAGCAGCGCTGATCGAAGCCCTGCGTGAAAGAAAGATCGCCGGCGCAGCTCTCGATGTTTTCGACAAAGAACCTTTGCCGCCGGAATCGCCGCTTTGGGATCTCGATAATCTACTAATTAGTCCTCACACTGCCGGCATCAGCGAAAAAATGTGGGACCGTCATTGCGTTCTCTTCTCCGAAAATCTGCGCCGCTACCTTTCTGGCCAGCCGCTGCTTGGCCTGGTGGACAAGCAGAGAGGCTACTGACCGCCGTAATCCCCCGTTCCGCCAAGTGCGCCTGTTTGCGTGCTAGACTCCGGTTAAAAGCCCGATGCGCATTCTGACCCGCTACATTCTTCGCGAAGTCACGTCGCATGCCCTGATTGGCATCGCGATCTTCACCTTCGTGATTTACACGAAAGAATTGGGGCAAATCCTCGAATTGATTGTGCGCAACAGCGCTCCGCTGCCCAGCGCGCTCGAGTCTTTCGTACTCATTATTCCTGAAGCGCTTACGATCACAATTCCCGCGGGCGTTTTAATCGGCATTCTTATCGGCCTCAGCCGGCTTGCCGCGGACAGCGAAATCACCGCCATGAAGGCCAGCGGAATTGGCATGGGAAGTTTCCTAAGCATACTTTCCATATTCTTCTTCGGGGCGTGGCTGCTCGCGCTTGGCAACAGCCTGTATCTTGCGCCGCGAGCACAAATGGCGCTTACGCACTTGCAGGAAAAGCTCAAGGGTTCGCAGGTTTCATTTGAAGTACAGCCGCGCGTTTTCTACGAAGGCTTCCCGAAGATGGTGCTGTATGTTCACGACGTGAAAAATGCGGAGGGCGCGGCAATCTGGAAAGGCGTATTTCTCGCGGATATCACTGATCCTTCCGCTCCGAAAGTTACGCTCGCCGAAAAAGGAATTTTGGTCAGCGAAGGCAAGAACATGCTGCACCTGCATCTTGTGAACGGCTCTTCGCACGAGACTGACCCCACGAATCCTGATAAATACCAGATTTCAACCTTCGCCGAAACCGACCTGCCCATCACCTTGCCGGACGCGAATGCGGCCAAAGATCAGCCGCCAGCCTCGATCTCCGAAGTTCCCACATTTTGGTTGCCGCATCTCGCTGAAGCGCAGAAGCATCCAGCTCTCAAGCGCTGGTACTGGATCGAATTTTACCGGCGATTTGCATTGCCCACGGCATGCATCGTGCTCGCGCTGGTCGGATTCCCTCTCGGACTCTCAGCAAAAAAAGGCGGGAAATCCGCCGGGTTTGTGCTCACCATCGTGCTGGTCTTCGCCTATTACTTTTTGTCTTTATTCGGCGTTTCTCTGGCCAGGCAAGGGAAAGTGTCGCCGGTTGTTGGCGTCTGGATGGCCGACGTGGTCTTCCTCGGTTGTGGCGCATTCTTACTTTGGCGTTCCGAGCGGAGACCGTTTGAAGTGGCATTGTTCAAAGGCGGTTGGGCATCGATCAAAGCGCGTTTCCGCGGAGGCAACCTGTTCCTTCCCACCTCGTCCAGCGAAAACGCATTTCAGCGTGCCGCCACACGCAAACGCGTATTCAGCGCCAGCTTCCCCACCCTTCTCGACGATTATCTTCTTCGGGATTTCATTATCAACTTCGTCCTGATCGTGGGCGCGCTCGTCGGCCTGTCACTTATCTTCACGGTTTTCGAGCTGCTCGGCGATATATTGAAAAACCAGATTTCTCCATGGACGGTTGGTGAGTATCTTCTCAACGTCACCCCATATTTTCTCTACAACGTCGCGCAATACGGAGTACTGCTGACCGTGCTCATCACGCTCGGCCTGATGCAGCGTTACAACGAACTCACTGCGCTCAAAGCTACCGGTGTGAGCATCTATCGCATTATCATTCCCGTGCTGCTGGCAGGCGCTTTCGTCGCAGGCGGATTATTTCTTGCCGATCAGTTTTATTTGCCTCATGCGAACAAGCGCCAGGACGCGCTTTTGAACGAGATTAAAGGCCGGCCACCGCAAACCTACTTAAACCCATATCGTAAGTGGATCTTCGGTCAGCACTCGACCATTTACTACTACCAGTATTTCGATTCGGATAAGAACCAGTTCGGAAACCTGACTGTCTTCCAGTTCAACCCCACCACGTTCCAACTAGTGCGCCGCATTTACGCAACTCAGGCACGGTGGGCGGATAATTTAAATCGCTGGGTCTGTGAGCAGGGATGGGAGCGTTCGTTCCATGGACCGGCGATCCAGGATTTTCATACGTTTGATGTCTCCACCTTCAATGTCATCTCCGAGCGGCCGGATTATTTCAAGAAGGAAGTAAGGCAATCGCTCGAAATGAACTACGAGCAGCTCAGCCGCTACATCCACGAACTGCAGCAGAGCGGGTTTGAAGTCGTGAAGCTGAGAGTGC
>Ga0335073_10006880_pt1 | contig 15971 bp, 10 predicted proteins | sample Lox_Sample_22_FD_207093 | JGI IMG/M metagenome (GOLD analysis project Ga0335073, IMG submission 207093) | Soil microbial communities from Loxahatchee National Wildlife Refuge, Florida, United States - Lox_Sample_2.2 | ecosystem: Environmental > Terrestrial > Soil > Wetlands | place: USA... | reverse complement strand
ACCGACGACACGGCGTGGCAGGCGCTGTGCGGGATCGTGCCGGGTCTGGCGGCGATGAACGGCCTTGGCGTGCGGCAGCGGCTCGCGCAACGCGAGGCGATCGATGCCGCGTTGGCTGCCTGGGCGCGTTCACGATCGGCGCCCGATACAGCGGTGGAACTGGTGCGTGCCGGGATCGCCGCCGCGGCATCGGCGACATCGCGCGACCTGGTCGAGAGTCCGCACCTGCGCGAGCGCGGGTTTTGGGAACGGCATGGCGACGGTGCGTTGCCGGCCCTGCCGTGGCACGCGAGCTTCGGCCGCCAATCCGGTCCGGCGCCGGAACTTGGAGCGGATACCGATGCCATTTTGCTGGACGTGTTGGGACTGTCCGACGATGACGTGGCGTCGCTGCGCCGAGCCGGGGCGTGCGGGTAGAGATCGGCCCGCCAGACGCGGAAATTCCCCGCTACATGCGCAAAGCCTCTCCTTGTGCCAAGGAGGTGCAAGAGGTGCAACGCAGGTGGGAGAGGTGCAAAGCAGGTGGCAGAGGTGCAAAGCAGGTGGCAGAGGTGCAAGGCAGGTGGGCGAGGTGCAAGGCAGGTGGGAGAGGTGCAAGGCAGGTGGGAGAGGTGCAAGCCAGGCGGCAGAGGTGCGGAGAAGGTGGCAAAGTTGTGCCAATGCTCTACCCACTTCAAAACTCGCCGCTGCGATAGGCCTCGTCCAGCCGCGCCGCGTCCTCGGGCGAAGGCTCGTCCCATGCCTCGCCGCGCCGCCGCAGCGCGCCGGTGAAGTTCGGCGGCCGCTTCTCGTTGAACGCCCGACGGCCCTCCTCGCCATCCGTCGTCACCTGGATCAGCAGGTTGTTGACCAGGTTCTGCACATGCCATGCCTGGTCGGTGGGCAGGTCGCCGAAGCGCACCACGAACTCCTTCATCATCCGCACCGCCACCGGCGGCAGGGTCACGATGTGGCGGGCGATCTTCTCGGCCCGCTGCATCAGTTGCGCATGCGGCACCACTTCGTTCACCAGGCCGATGCGCAGCGCCTCCGCCGCGTCGAACGGCTCGTCGGTCAACAGCATTTTCATCGCATCGATATAGCGCAACTGCTTCACCAGCAGCGCCGCGCCCGGCCCATGCCCCAGCCACCCCTGCGAGATCAGCGAGAATTTGAAGCGGGCATGTTCCGCACTCGCAATTCGGATGTCAGTGGACGATAACAGGATGTACAGCCCGGCGCCGGCCGCCCAGCCGTTCACCGCGGCGATCACGGGCTTCCACACGCGCGGGTAATGGTCGCCGAAGCGACCGTCGACGCCGGTCTTCTGCCCGTGCACTGTCCCCGCCAGCGGCCAGAAGACGCGCTGTGTGCGTAGGTATTCCCGTTCCTCCTCCGTGATGTTCTTGCGCGGCGCCAGATTGTGCCCGCCGCAGAAATGCCGCTCTCCCGCTCCGGTCAGGATGGCGCAGCGGATCGCGCGATCCTCCCACAGGTCGATCCACGCCGCGGAGATTTCGTCGGAGGTCGCCTTGTCCAGGATGTTCGCCTTCGCTGGATTGTTCAGTGTGATGTAGGCGACCCCGTCGCGCTTGATGTAGTCGATGGCCACGGCAAATCCTCCCCTGCCTTGTGGCGCCGGCCGCGCCGATCGCCCTCCTGCCCGGTTCGCTGCGCCGCGGCAAGCAGCCACCGGGCAGAAAAATTCGTGACGGCATGTCACCCCCGGACACGGCGTCTCGGCACCGGGTCAACCTCGACCTGCCGCCAGCGAATCATTCCTCCACAGGTTCGGAACGCGAGAACAATAGATTGGCGACATGGCTGTGGGCCGCGGCACCGTCGAACATTGATCAAGGGCCAGAGCGTGCGCCGCCCCAAGCGGATCTCGCCACCGCGCGCCGTCCGGGTCGGCGCGGCGCCGAAACGACGGTACTGCTGTTTGTGCGGGCGTCGCGCGTGGCAGGCGTCCGAGAGCAGGCGTCCGCGATGGCTCGATCCGCGTTCGTGGGTTAGACTTCGCGGCGGCGGCCCGTCAGCGGCTGTCGCGGAGCGCGGCACGTAAGGTGCTGCCGGGGAGGGCGAGATCCATGCAGGCGGATTACGTGATCATCGGCGCCGGCTCGGCCGGCTGCGTGCTTGCCAACCGCTTGACCGAGAACCCCAACAATCGGGTCGTCCTGCTGGAGGCCGGCGGACGCGACCGGAACCCGCTGATCCACATCCCGGCCGGTTATTTGAAATTGCTCGACCATCCGACGCTGACCTGGGGGTTCCACGCCGAGCCCGATCCCGGAACCAACGGCCGCGCCATTCTCTATCCCCGCGGGCGCGTGCTGGGCGGATCAAGCTCGATCAATGGCTTGATCTATGTGCGCAGCCAGCCGGAGGATTACGACCACTGGGCGCAGCTTGGCAATCGCGGCTGGTCGTGGGACGCCGTGTTTCCCTATTTCCGCAAGGCGGAGAATTGGGAAGGCGAAGCCGACGACGTGCATGCCAAGGGCGGACCCTTGTTTACATCGCGCACCGCCGACCAGCCGCTGCTGTGCCGCGCCGCGATCGAGGCCGGCAAGCAGATCGGCCTGCAATACCGGCCCGACGTCAATGATCTGCCGCACGGTGCGCCCGCAGGGATCGGCTGGGTACAGCAGACGCGCGGCGGCCGCCGGCGCGCCAGCACCGCGCGCAGCTATCTGCGTCCGGTGATGCGCCGGCCCAATTTGCAGGTCGTGACCGACGCGCTGGTGCGCCGCATCGTGCTGGACGGCACGCGCGCAACCGGCGTCGATTTCTCGCGCAACGGCGCGCCACAGCATGTCGATGCCGCGGCCGAGGTGATCCTGTGTGCCGGGGCCATCGGGTCCCCGCATATCCTGCAGCTTTCCGGCATCGGCGATCCGGACCATCTCGGCCGCATCGGCGTGACAACGCTGCATGCGCTGCGCGGCGTCGGCAAGAATTTGCAGGACCACTATCTCGCCCGCGTCGCGTACCGCGTCAGCGGCGCGCGCTCACTCAACGAGAAATCGCGCGGTGTGCCGTTCCTGGGCGAACTCGCGCGCTATGTCTTCGCCGGGCAGGGCATGCTGACCTACGCCGCCTCGCTGGTGGCGGCCTCGGTCAAGGTGCTGGAAGAATCCGCCACCCCCGACGTCCAGTGTATCTTCGCACCAGGCAGTTACGCGCCCGGTCCGGTGCGGCGGCTGGAGGACAAGCCCGGCATGACCATGGGCATGTGGCAGATGCGGCCGCTGAGCCAGGGTTATGTCGAGGCAAAGACCAATCGTCCCGGTGATGCCCCCGCGATCAATCCGCGCTATCTGAGCGAGGAGCGCGACCGGCGCGCCGCCATCGGCGGCCTGCGCTGGATGCGCGCATTGTTCGCGATGCCCGCGCTGGCGAAATACGTGGTGGCGGAGACGCAGCCGGGCAGCGACGTGCAGAGCGACGACGAACTGCTGGATTACGCGCGGCAGAACGGGTCCACCGTGTTCCACGCCTCCGGCACCTGCAAAATGGGTGCTGACCCCATGGCCGTGGTCGACGATCGGCTGCGCGTACGCGGCTTGCAGCGACTGCGGGTGATCGATGCGTCGGTGATGCCGGCGGTGACGTCCACCAACACCAATGCGCCCACCATCATGATCGCGGAGAAAGGCGCGGCGATGCTGCTGGAGGATGCGCGGCGCGACCACCCGGTCCACGTGGATGAACCAGTTAGTTAATTGCGGCGCTCATTAACCGGTTAGTTCACGGCGCCGGCGCCGGTGCCGCTGGATGCCAAATTGCCCCGCACGGTCTGGGAACCACGGTTCCCACGATGGTCGGCTGGATCTCCATCAGGACGGCAGCGAACCTCTCCGTGACCGTCGACCACCATTCAGCCGCCGGCAGCGGTCGAGGCACCAACTAACGCACCCGCCGACGCCTTCGACCGAGAATACGCGCCCGGTCATGTTCTCAAGATCGGCGGGAGTATCTGCTGGATTCAGGAGAATTCCACCACCTGTCGAATGCGGCGGAGGCGGGGAACTCAACGATGACGATTTGTTTCTGGTCGGTATCGGCTTCCTCGAGCTTCATAGCCCGCCCCGGACGAGGAATCGTCCGCCATATTTGGTGATCGCATCGTTGACCGCGGCGATGTCGGCCGTTTGCGCCGTCGCGCCAGCGTTCCTCGATGTGCCGGTGTGATGGAGTAAACGCTGCCGCCCTGCGTCTGTGACTTGCCCGCGCCAGGAGGACGTTTGCCATGCTGCGACTGGTCGCCAGTCTCGCCCTGCTGATGCTGTCCACGGGCTGCCAGACCGGGGCGCCACCCGGCGGCGGGGCAGCCATGGGCGGTCGCGGGCCGCAGGTCCAGCTTTGGGCGCCGGCCGGCAATTTCGGCGGTACCGGCGATGGCGGCGGCGGCGGGGGCGGCATGTAGCGGCCCACGGACAATTCGCTCGCATTGGGGCTACCATGGTGAGGGAGGCTGCGTCAGAGACCTCGCCGACCGGGACTGTCGCGGGGACTTGGAGAGGATTGGCGGTGACGTTCCGGGGCGGAGGTTCGGTGCGTCGATGGTCCAACGGGTACAGGCGCGCGATTTCAGGCCGGGGCGCTGGGCTTGTTTTGCAGAAATTCAGGCCACGTCGAGGAAATCAGTCAGCGAAAACTAACTTGTTGGAACGCTGGAGGTCCGGGCGGGAATCGAACCCACATTCGCGGATTTGCAGTCCGCTGCATCACCACTCTGCCACCGGACCCTGGGCGCACGGAGCATTGGTATATCGGGCGGGCGCCCCGCGCGGGTCAAGGGCCGGCCCGCCCCGACAGCAGGCCCGTCCCGTGCCCCGACAGCAACCCCATGCGACACCCCATGCGATCGCCGCCACGCAGGCACACACACCGACCCATCCCGCCCCACCCCGCCGACCCTGCCGTTCACACCCTCAGTGGCCAGCCGCCCCGCACCCGTGTAAAACGCCCCATCACCAACCACCGACAATTGGCACCATGGCCGACGACTTGCTCGCCGAAGCACGCCACCGCATGGTGGACAGCCAGCTCCGCCCCAACCGCGTGGTGGACCCGCGCATCCTCGGCGTCATGCGCCGCCTGCCCCGCGAGCGGTTCCTGCCACTCGACCTCGCTTCCCTGGCCTATGCCGACCAGGACGTGCCGTGCGGCAACGGCCGCGTGCTGATGCAGCCGATGGCCATCGCCCGGCTGGTCCAGCTCGCCGCCCCGACCCAGGGCGAGCGCGCCCTGGTCGTCGCCGCGGGCGTTGGCTACGGCGCGGCTGTCCTTGCCGCCTGTGGCCCGCGGGTGACCGCGCTGGAGGAAGATCCGGCCTTGCTCGCCGTCGCCGGCCGCGTCCTGGCTGCGGTCGCGCCCAACGTCAGCGTGGTGTCCGGCCCGCTCTCCGCCGGCTGGCCGTCCGAGGCGCCCTACGACCTCATCTTGCTCGAAGGCGCGGTGCGGGCGATCCCGCCCGTCCTCGCCCAACAGTTGCGCGCCGACACCGGGCGTCTGGTCGCGGTCATCTGCCACCAGGGCGGCGTCAGCCAGGCGGTGCTCGCCGAGGTCACCACCGCCGGGTTGCGGGCTCAGCCGATGTTCGATTGCGCCATCCCGGAGCTGCCCTCCCTGCGCCCGGCCCCCGCATTCGTCTTCTGATCGGCGATTTCGCCTTTGTCTTCCGCGCGGTATCGCGGCATCTTGCGGCCCGCCTCGGAGCCATCGCCGCGCCGCGGCAGAGCACTGGGACATCGCTCCGGCGAGGAATGAGGTTGCCTATGGTCTCGCGTCACGCACTGGTTCTCGGCATCGGCGCCGCACTGGCGGGGGCCACGCCAGCCCTGGCCCAACCCTCCGGCAACCGCACTGTGCCGCCGCCGGCAGCGCTGTCGCAGCCCGGGACACCGCACACGCTGGCCGAGGCTCTGGCTGCCACCTACGCCAACCAGCCCGCCTTGCAGGCCGAGCGCGCCAAGCTGCGTGCCACCGACGAAGGCGTGCCGAGCGCCCTTTCCGGCTGGCGCCCCACCGTCGTGCTGGGCGGCAACATCGGTTATGGCAGCGGTATCGAGCGTGTCTACAGCAACCTCAACACCGAGTTCGGCCTGGATCCGTGGTCGAAGCTGTCGACCGAGCGTGATACGGCCTCGGGGCAGGCCACGCTGACCCAGCCGCTGTATACCGGCGGCCACGTGCAGGCGAACGTGAACCATGCAAAGGACCTGGTGTTCGCCGAGCGCGCCACCTTGCTCGCCCAGGAGCAAACCAGCTTCACCAATGCGGTCAATGCCTATGTCGGCGTGATCGAGGCGCAGGACCTGCTGGCGCTCAACGTCAACAACGAGCAAGTGCTGGCCAAGCAGCTCGAGGCGACCAACGATCGGTTCCGCGTGGGCGAGATCACGCGCACCGACGTGGCGCAGGCGGAAGCGGCCCTGGCAGGCGCGACGGCGCAGCGGGAAACCGCCGAGGGCAACCTGCAGACCGCGCGTGCCACCTACACGCAGGTGATCGGCTATGACGCGCCGCCGAACCTGGTCGAGCCGCAGCCGCTGGCGTTGCCGCTGCGCACCGAACGGGACGCCGCGGCGTTGGCTTCCGCCAACAACCCCAACGTGATCGCGGCGGAGTTCAATGATTCGGCCGCCAAGGACTCGGTGGATGTCGCGTTCTCCCAGCTTCTGCCGCAAGTGAGCTTGCAGGCCCAGGCATTCAACCAGGAGAATTCGGGAACCGCGCGCAACGAAACCAACGGCTGGCAGGCGCTGCTGCAGCTCTCGGTGCCGCTCTACCAGGGCGGGGCGGAATACGCCGCGGTGCGGGCGGCGAAGCAGACGGAGCAACAGGAAGCCAGGCTGGTGGCGGATGCCAGGCGCAACGCCGTGCAGCAGGCGGTGAACGCGTGGGAGACGCTGGCGGCGGCAACCGCCGCAGCCGCCAGCACGCGATCGCAGATCAACGCCAACGGCGTGGCGCTGGAAGGCACCGAGCGCGAGGCAATCGTCGGGTCCCGCACCACGCTGGACGTGCTGAATGCGCAGCAGGCGCTGCTGAACTCGCGGGTCACGCTGGTGCAGAACCTGGCGCAGCTTGTCATGGCATCGTACCAGGTGGCCGCGGCGATCGGCCGGCTGACCGCGCGCGACCTGCATCTGCCGGTGCCGCTCTACGACGACACCGCCTATTACCGGGCGGTGAAGAACAAGTGGCTCGGGCTGGGCGACTACGCCACCAGCCAGCCGGGGCGATAACCCCAGGTGGTGACAAGATGAGCAATGCACAGACGCCGCCGCCGGCCGGTGCCAGCGGCAATGACCCGTCGATGGAGGACATTCTTGCCTCGATCCGGCGGATACTGAGCGAGGAGGAGCCGTCTCCCACGCCGGCACCCGCCGCCGCAGAGCAATCCGCCCCGGTTCCGCAGAACACCGATCCGGAGGAGAAGAGCGACGACGTGCTCGTGCTCGATCCGTCGATGCTGGTGACGGAGGAGGAAGAGCTCGCGCCGGAAGCGGAGGAGCCGCCGCCGGAGCCGCCGGCCGAGCCGCCGCCGGAGCCGCCGGCCGAGCCAGCAGAGCAACAGCCGGCCATCGTGGCGACGGAGGTGATGCCGCCCGGCGCCTTGCTGGCGCCGGAAGCCGAGGAAGCGGCCAGCCATTCGGTGGGCACGCTGATGCGTACTCTGGTGACCGAGCGCGCTCTCCAGGTGCATCGCGGCGGCCCGACGATCGAGGACATGGTGCGCGAGGAGTTGCGTCCGTTGCTGAAGCAGTGGCTGGACGCCAACCTGCCCGATCTGGTGGAGCGTCTGGTGCGCGCGGAGATCGAGCGGGTCGTGCACCGCGCGTTGCCATAGGGCCGCGTCTCGTGTCGTGGCGCGACCGGCGCCGGTGCAATCTGTTCCGGGCCGTTGCCGCGAGCAATCGTGTCCCCGCCCGCGGCTGACCGCGCCAGTCCCGCGGGCCGTGCGATCAGGCGGGCAATGCAGCGGCCCGGCAGTCGATCCGGGACACAACATGCCCGGGCTGAAGCAGCGCTCCCCTTGTCATGCGCCGCGGTCTGCGGCATCCGGCCACAGGCCGCAGGAGGGCCAGATGCTGGAAAAGACCTATACGCCGTCGGAGATCGAGCCTCGCCTGTACGAGGGCTGGGAGAACTCCGGTGCATTCGCCTGCGATCCCGGTTCGCCGGCACAGCCGTTCACCATCATGATCCCGCCGCCGAATGTCACCGGCAGCCTGCATATGGGCCACGCGCTGACCTTCACGGTGCAGGACGTGCTGATTCGCTGGCGGCGCATGCAGGGCCGCGACGCGCTGTGGCAGCCGGGCACCGACCATGCCGGCATCGCCACCCAGATGGTGGTGGAACGATTGCTGGCGGAGGCGGGAAATATCGATCGCCGCGCGATGGGGCGCGAGGCGTTCATCGAGCGCGTCTGGCAGTGGAAGGCGGAATCCGGCGGCACCATCACCCGACAGTTGCGCCGGCTGGGCGCGTCGATCGACTGGCCGCGCGAGCGCTTCACGATGGACGAGGGTCTGTCGCGCGCGGTGCGCGAAGTGTTCGTCACGCTCTACCGCCAGGGGCTGATCTATCGCGACCGCCGGCTGGTGAACTGGGATCCGAAGTTGCTCACCGCGATCTCCGATCTCGAAGTGGAAAACATCGAGTTGCGCGGATCGCTGTGGCACATCCGCTATCCGATCGCCGATGCGCCGGGGCGGTGGATCATCGTCGCGACGACGCGGCCGGAGACGATGCTGGGCGACACCGCTGTCGCGGTGCACCCGACCGACGCGCGCTATCGCGATCTGGTCGGGAAGTACGCCGTGCTGCCGCTGGTCGGGCGGCGGATTCCGATCGTCACGGACGAATACTCCGATCCGGAGAAGGGCACCGGCGCGGTGAAGATCACGCCGGCGCACGATTTCAACGATTTCGAAGTCGGGCGGCGGCATGAGCTGCCGATGCCGAGCATCCTCGATCGCGAGGCGCGGGTGACGCTGGAGGAGATCGCCGCGGATCTGACTCCGGTGCCGGGGATCGGCGATCCGGACTTCGTGCATTCCCTGGCCGGCAAGGACCGGTTCGCGGCGCGCAACGCGATCGTGGCCGAACTGGAACGGCTCGAATTGCTGGAGAAGACCGAACCACACACGCACCAGGTGCCGCATGGCGACCGCGGCGGCGTGCCGATCGAGCCGCGGCTGACGACGCAGTGGTACGCCAATGCGGCAGTGCTGGCGAAGCCGGCGATCGAGGCGGTGGAAACCGGCCGCACGCAGTTCGTGCCGAGGCAGTGGGAGAACACGTTCTTCGCCTGGATGCGCGACATCCAGCCCTGGTGCATCTCCCGCCAGCTCTGGTGGGGGCATCGGATTCCCGCCTGGTACGGGCCGGATGGTGCGGTGTTCGTGGCGCACGACGCGGCCGAGGCGCAGGCGCTGGCCGATGCGCAATACGGCCGGCGGGGGGAAGAACTGGCGCAGGACGAGGACGTGCTGGACACCTGGTTCAGCTCGGGGCTGTGGCCGTTCTCGACGCTCGGCTGGCCGGAGAAGACGCCGGAACTGGCGCGCTACTATCCCGGCGACGTGCTGGTGACCGGGTTCGACATCATCTTCTTCTGGGTCGCCCGCATGATGATGCAGGGCATCCATTTCATGGGCGATGTGCCGTTCCGCACCGTCTACATCCACGGCCTGGTGCGTGACGAGCATGGCCAGAAGATGTCGAAGTCCAAGGGCAACATCATCGATCCGCTGGAGCTGATCGACAAATTCGGCGCCGATGCACTGCGCTTCACCATCTGTGCGCTGACCGGTCCCGGCCGCGACGTGAAGCTGGGCGCCAGCCGCGTGCAGGATCACCGCAGCTTCGTCACCAAGCTGTGGAACGCGGCGCGGTTCTGCGAAATGCACGGCATCCAGCCGGATGCATCGTTCACCCCGTCGGCGGCAAGCCTGCCGCTGACGCGGTGGATTCTCGACGCCGTCAATCGCACGGTGGCGGAAGCGACGGCGGCCTTGGAAGCCTATCGCTTCGACGACTACGCCGCCGCGTGCTATCGTTTCACCTGGAACACGTTCTGCGACTGGTTCCTGGAACTGACCAAGCCGGTGCTGGAAGGCGGGCTGGACGGCGCGGCGGAACTGCGCGCGACCGCCGCCTACGTGCTGGGTGTGCTGCTGCGGCTGCTGCATCCGGCGATTCCGTTCGTGACAGAAGAGTTGTGGGACCAGTTCGGCTACGGCGCGCCGTGCAGCCTGATCCGCGCGGCATGGCCGGAACCCGCCGCGGTGCCACAGGCAGCGGCGGCACGCGAGGAACTCGACTGGGTGGTGCGGCTGGTCTCGGCCGTGCGCTCGGTCCGCACCGGCATGAATGTTCCCCCCAGTGCCACGGTGGCGATCCTGCTGCGCGACGCCGCCCCTGAGACGCTGGCGCGGGCGCAACGCTGGATCGAACCGATCCGTCGTTTGGCGCGCGCATCGGAGGTCTCGGCACTGACGGGCGAGATGCCGAAAGGCGCGGCGCAGGCCGTGGTGGACGAGGCGACGCTGGTGCTGCCGCTGGCCGGCACGATCGACGTGGACGCCGAACGCGTCCGGCTGACGCGCGAACGCGACAAGGCGGCGTCGGAGGCGGCGAAGCTGGCAAAGAAGCTGGAGAACGCGGATTTCGTCCGCCGCGCGCCCGAGGAAGTGGTGACGGAGAACCGCGAACGTCTGGCGGCCTTCGCGGTGGAAGTGGCGCGGTTGGAGGCGGCGCTGCGGTGGCTCGAATAGGCCCTCGGAAGCGGAGGCGACGCGATGTTGTTCGGCTACTTCACCCTCAGCGACAATGCCTATCGCGACAATCGGCGGTCGCCGAACCAGTTGGTGGCCGACATCATCGACGAGGCCGAATACGCCGACGAACTCGGGCTGCATTCCGCCTGGATCGGTGAGCATCATTTCAGCACGCTGGGCGTGCTGTCGTGCCCCGATCTGGCGCTCAGCTATATTGCCGCGCGCACGCAGCGCATCCGGCTGGCGCCGGCCGTCACCGTGCTGCCGCTGCATCATCCGATCCGCGTCGCTGAGCAATGGGCAACGCTCGATCTGCTGTCCGGCGGACGCGTCGATTTCGCCGCCGGCCGCGGCTATGACCGGCGGGAATACGCACCGCTGGGCGTGTCGTTCGAAGACAACCAGTCGATCTTCGAAGAAGGCATGGAGGTGGTGCGCCGATTGTGGTCCGCCGACACGCCGATTTCCCATCGCGGCCGCCATTATGCGTTCGACGACATCCTGATCACGCCGCGGCCGGTGCAACGGCCGATCCCGGCCTATGTCGCCTCGTTCTCGCAGCCTTCGATCGAACTGGCGGCACGCTTGGGATGCGGGCTGATCGTCGCGCCGTTCGCCGCGGCACTGAGCCATGGCGGGCTGCGCCAGGTGGCGGAGCTTTACCACGCCACCTGCGCGCGGCACGGCACCACGCCGGGGCGGCTGATGTGCAGCTACTTCATCCATTTTCCCGATACCGCCGAGGATGAAGCCGCGGCGCGCGCCCGCCAGATCCGCTACTACCGCGAATGCGTCATTCCGGCCTTCCCAGGCGATCCCGCCACGGCGCCGCCCAGCTATCGCTATTTCGTCGGCATGGTGGAGCGATTGCAGACCGTGCGGCCGGAAGACCTGACGGAGAACGCGGTGCTGCTTGGCTCGCCGTCGCGCATGACGGAGGTCTTGCAGCGGGTGGCGGCGGCCGGCTTCGACGAGGTGATCCTGTATTTCAATGTCGGACTGAAGCCGCACGCGCAGGTGAAGGACGAGATGGCGCGGTTCGTCGCGGAGGTGGCACCGGCTTTTCGTTAGTACCCACTGTCAGCGAAGCGTAGGTTGGAGCTGCCGCGTCATTGCCAGGACCGCGAGCGAAGCGTGGCGGGCCGAAGCAACCTCGTTCGCATCGGCGCACGAACATGCGTGCGCTGGTCCGAACGGGATTGCTTCGGCCCCTGCGGGACCTCGCAATGACATGCAGACAGGTTGCGACGGACGCAAGCGGCAGGGTCTTACCCCGCCAGCAGCGTCCGCATCGCCACGGTCCGCTCGAACAATCGCAGCAGTACCCGCATCGCGCGTCCTCGCTCGCTTTCCAGCTTCGGATCCTTCTCCAGCAGCAGCGTCGCATCGCGGTCGGCCATGTGCAGCAGGCCCTCATGCTCCACCGGATCGGCCAGGCGAAATCCCGGCGCGCCGGCCTGTCGCGTGCCCAGCAGGTCGCCGCCGCCGCGGAGGCGAAAATCCTCGTCGGCGATCAGGAACCCGTCCTCGGTATCGCGCAGCAGCATCAGGCGGCGGCGCGCGGTCTCGTTCACCCAGTCCTCGTGCACCAGCAGGCAGTAGCTGGCCTCGGCGCCCCGTCCCACGCGGCCGCGCAACTGGTGCAACTGCGCCAGTCCGAAGCGTTCCGCATGTTCGATCACCATCACCGAGGCCTGTGGCACATCCACGCCCACCTCCACCACGGTGGTTGCGACCAGCAGCCGCACCTGGCCTGCCGCAAAATCCTTCAGGGCTTGCTCGCGCGCCTCCGAGGTCTGGCGGCCATGTGCCAGTCCGACACGGCCGCCGAAGCGCGCGGCGAGAGCGGCGAAGCGCTCCTCCGCCGCGGCCAGGTCCAGCGCCTCGCTCTCCGCCACCAGCGGGCACACCCAATAGACCTGCGCGCCCTCCTCCAGCTTGCGCGCCACGCCCTCGAGTACCTCGGGCAGCGTGCCCAGCGAGTGCAAGGTGGTGCGGATCGGCAGCCTGCCGCCGGGCTTCTCCGTCAGGCGGGAGACGTCCATCTCGCCCCATTGCGTCAGCAGCAGGGTGCGGGGAATCGGCGTCGCCGTCATCACCAGCACGTCGGTCTTCTCCCCCTTGCCGCCAAGCAATAGCCGCTGGTCCACGCCGAACCGGTGTTGCTCGTCGATCACCGCCACCGCGAGGTCATGATAGGCGACCGTGTCCTGGAACAGGGCGTGGGTGCCGACAATCATGGGGATGGAACCGTCGGCCAGCCCGCGCAGCAGCCGGGCCCGCCCGCGTCCCTTGATCGTGCCGGACAGCAGCGCCACGGGTACGGGAGACAGGTGCGACAGCGTCCGGTGGTGCTGGCGGGCGAGCACCTCGGTGGGCGCCATCAGCGCGGCCTGCGTGCCGGCCTCCACCGCGCGCAGCATGGTCAGCACCGCCACCAGCGTCTTGCCCGAGCCGACATCGCCTTGCAGCAGCCGCAGCATGCGGCGGGGCGCGCCGAGATCGGCGTCGATCTCGGCCAGCGCGCGCGCCTGCGACGCGGTGGGCGCGAAGCCGAAGCGTTGCAGCGCCTTGGCGCGCAGCGTGCCGTCGCCGGCCAGCGCGCGGCCCGGACGGGCGCGCACACGCCCCCGCACCACGCCCAGAGCCACCTGGCCGGCGAGCAATTCATCATAGGCGAGGCGCCTGCGGGGCTGGTCGGAGGCTTGCTCTGCGGGTGCCTGCAACGCGCGCACCGCATCGGCGAACGTGGGCCATTTCTCGCGCCGCAGCAGGGCAGGGTCGTGCCACTCGGGCAGCGTCGGCAGGCGGGTCAATGCCTCGCGCATCGCGCCCGCCACCTGGCGTGGCCACAAGCCGGCGGTGAGGCGCCAGACCGGCTCGATCGCCGGCAGCCGATCGGCCAGCGCCAGCGGCAGCACATGGTCGGGATGCGGCAGGCTGACGCGGCCGTTGAACGATTCGACCTTGCCGGACACCAGCACTTTCGCGCCCGGCGGCATTTGCTCCTGCCGCCTGGCGGTGGCCTTCTCGTGGGCAACGAAGAACACCAGATCGGCGAAGCCGGACGCATCCTTCACCACCACGCGCCAGGGCTGGCGAGGGTTGGCGGGGGGCTCGTGGCGCACGACTTCCACCGCGAGCGTAGCAATCATGCCCGGCTGCGCCTGCGCGATGGTCGGGCGGGCGCGCCGGTCGGTGTAGGATTCCGGCAGATGGAACAACAGGTCGATGACGCGCTCGCCGCCGACCGCCTTGGCGAGCAAGGCCGCGACCGCCGAGCCCACGCCTCGCAGCGTGGCCAGCGGCTGGAACAATGGGGCGAGGGGATCGGGTTGCATGCGCGGGGTCCGGTGCGTTGTGGTGCACGGCGCCGGCGCTATGCAAGGTCAAGGCACGGGGGCCAATGCCGGACATCGTCGCCGAGCAAGGCATGCCGCCGCATCACCGCCGCGGAATCACGTCCGGATATGGCTGATCCCGGCGCCGCCACTGATCGGAGCGATGCATGATCATCGACGCTGCCGCAACGTCACGCTGCCTGGACGCAATCCGCGAGCGCCGGCCGCTGATCCACAACATCACCAACCTCGTCGTCACCAACACCACCGCCAACGCTTTGCTCGCGCTGGGTGCCTCGCCGGCGATGGTGGAGGGCGCCGACGAGGTGGAAGAATTCGTCGCCAAAAGCGCCGCACTGGTAGTCAATCTCGGCACCATGTCGGCCGACCGGGCGGCAGCGATGCGACTCGCCGTGGCGGCGGCGCGGCGGGCGGATGTGCCATGGGTGCTCGATCCCGTCGCGGTCGGCGTGATGCGCTACCGCTCATGGCTGGCGCGCGATCTGCTGGCCCATGCGCCGGCCGCGATCCGCGGCAATGCCTCCGAGATTCTCAACCTGGAGGGCGGCGCGGATGGTATGGCCCACGGTGTCGATTCCACCGCCGGGTCGGCGGCCGCGGTGGCCGCCGCGCAGCGTCTGGCGCGCGCCACGGGGGCAGCGGTCGGGGTGACCGGCGCGATCGACTACGTCACCGATGGCAGCCGCACCATCGGCATTCACAATGGCGACGCGATGATGGCGCGCGTCACCGGCCTGGGCTGCACCGCGACCGCGATCGTCGGGGCGTGCCTCGCGGTGGAGCAAGATCGGTTTGCCGCCGTGGTGCACGGGCTGGCCGTCACCGCGGTGGCCGGCGAGATCGCCGCCGCCCGTGCGCACGGGCCCGGCAGCCTGCAACTGGAGTTTTATGACGCGCTGTACCGGTTGGACGCAGCGACCCTGGAGGAGCGGATCCGGTTCGGGTGAGACACCTCATGTCGTTGCGAGCGAAGCGAAGCAACCAGGGTCGAGCGACGTACAGCCCGACCGGGACTGCTTCGCTTCCCTCGCAATGACACGCGCACCGCCGTGCATCCCGCTCTGCCCTGTGCTGTCCTTGCCGCCATCGCGGCAGGAGGGCAGGGGGCATGATGTCGGTTGCTGGCAAGGTCGTGCTGATCACCGGGGCGGCGCGCGGGCTGGGGTTCGAATATGCGCGTGCGCTGGGCGGCGCGGGTGCCCGGGTCGTCGCGGGCGACCTCGTGGACTGCGGTGCCGCCGCCACCGCGGCCGGCAACGGAGCCATCGGTGTGCGGCTGGACGTCACCGACATCGCTTCCGCCGAAGCGATGGCCGCCGCCGCGGTCAATGCATTCGGCCGCATCGACGCGCTGATCAATAACGCCGCCTTGTATGGCTCGCTGCGCGGCGGGAGGTTCAACGCGATCGCCGAAACGGACTGGGACGCGGCGATGGCGGTGAACGTCAAGGGCATCTGGAACTGCTGCAAGGCCGTGGTGGCGGCGATGCGCGCCGCCGGCGGCGGGTCGATCGTGAACGTTGCGTCGCTCGCGGCGACCTACGGCATGCCGTTCGCGCTGCACTACACGACGTCGAAGGCGGCGGTGATCGGCCTGACGCGCGGTCTGGCGCGCGAACTGGGGCGCGACAACATCCGGGTGAACGCGCTGGCGCCCAGCGCGGTGATGACCGAGGGCACGCAGGAGTTCTTCGGCGACAAGCTGGACCGTGCGCTGGACACCATCCGCACCGGCCAGTCGTTGCAGCGCACGCTGCTGCCGGCGGATCTGGTGGGCACGGTGGCCTGGCTGGTGTCGGACGAGTCGCGCTTCGTGACCGGGCAGACG
>Ga0335073_10006879_pt1 | contig 15972 bp, 16 predicted proteins | sample Lox_Sample_22_FD_207093 | JGI IMG/M metagenome (GOLD analysis project Ga0335073, IMG submission 207093) | Soil microbial communities from Loxahatchee National Wildlife Refuge, Florida, United States - Lox_Sample_2.2 | ecosystem: Environmental > Terrestrial > Soil > Wetlands | place: USA... | reverse complement strand
GCGATTTGCCCGCGACAGCGACGTGCACGTGGTGGGAGTATCGAGCCTGGCCGCCGGTCACAAAACCCTGGTTCCGCAACTGATCGCGGAACTGCGTTCGCTGGGCAGAGAAGACATTCTTGTCGTAGTGGGCGGCGTGATTCCGCCGCAGGACTATGATTTTCTCTATAACGCGGGCGTCGCGGGAATTTATGGTCCCGGGACGGTGATCCCGGTTTCCGCGCAGAAGATTCTTGAGATGCTGAGCGCCGGCGTCACCACGTAGCCAGTCGAATGGACCCATGCCATGAAGAGCGCGATGCGCGAAATTGCCGGATGCGGAACACCGCAGCCTCCACACGTCGCCTCAAAGCGCAAATCGCTCTCGCGTGAAGAGTACGTCGCGGGTATTTTGCGCGGCGACCGCAACCTGTTGGCGAGGGCAGTTACGCTCGTCGAGAGCGCGCGCGAGGCGGACCGCGCGCTGGCCGAGCAGATCGTCGAGGATTGCCTGCCGCACAGCGGTAACTCGATCCGCGTTGGCATCACCGGCGTTCCGGGAGCGGGCAAGAGCAGCCTGATTGAAGCGCTGGGCGGATACCTGACCGCCGCGCGGCAGAAAGTCGCCGTGCTGGCCATCGATCCCAGCAGTCGGATCTCCGGCGGCAGCATTCTGGGCGACAAGACACGCATGACGACTTTGGCCGCGAGCGAGATGGCGTTTGTGAGACCATCGCCGTCGCGCGGCATCGCGGGCGGCGTGGCCCAGCGCACGCGCGAGGCGATGCTGTTGTGCGAGGCCGCGGGATACAGAAACATTCTGGTCGAAACCGTCGGCGTAGGGCAGTCCGAAACGGCTGTACACGAGATGGTGGATTTCTTCCTGCTGATTGCGCTGGCCGGAGCGGGCGACGAACTGCAGGGCATCAAGCGCGGCGTGATGGAGCTGGCAGACCTGGTGGCCGTGAACAAAGCCGACGGCGCCAATGTTACGCCGGCAGAGCGGGCGCGCGCCGAAGCGCAAAACGCATTGCACTTTTTTCCGGCGGCGGAGTCGGGATGGACGCCCCGCGCGGTGACGTGCTCGGCGCTGACCGGAGCCGGCATTCGCGAACTATGGGATTACGTGCTCGAATATGCAGCGTTGACGCAAGCCAATGGATCGTTTGCCAAGACGCGCCGCGACCAGCAGCGGCGGTGGATGCACGAGATGATCGATCAGGCGCTGCGGCAGCGGTTCGACGCCAGCCCCGCGGTGCGGAGCCGCGTCGAGTCGTTGGAACAGGACGTGGCCGAGGAGCGCACCACGTCGTTCCGCGCCGCGCGCATGCTGCTCGACGCCTACACCCGCGCGTCGTAAATCATCCTCTTCAGAGAATTACCCGGCAATGGCGCATTGGCCGCGGCTCATCTCGCGTCACGGAGCACTTGAAGGGTTTTTTCCAGGGCCGCCTCCCAAGGCGGAAGCCCGATGCCGAATCGGCTCTGCAATTTCGCGTTTGAAAGCACCGAGTAGTGCGGCCGCTTGGCCGGCGTTGGATAATCTTTGCTTCCGATGCCAGTGAGCGCAGGAGGCTTGATGGCCAAAAGCTCCGCGGCGCGGGCAAAGATGGCTTGCGCAAAACCGAACCACGAGACAGCCCCGCCGCAGGTCATGTGATAGAGGCCCGCCCAATCCTCGGGAGCGCCGAAGCGGCCGGCGAAGATGCCCGTCACAATTGCATGCGTCGCACGCGCGAGTTCGATCGAGGTGGTGGGCGCGCCCACCTGGTCGTCCACGATCGAGAGCCGGTCGCGTTCGCGCGCCAGGCGAAGCATGGTGAGCAAAAAGTTGTTGCCATGCGGGCCGTACACCCAACTGGTGCGAAAGATCAGAAAACCGCCTCCGGCGTTTTCGACGGCCTGCTCGCCGGCAAGTTTGCTCGCGCCATAGACATTCAGCGGATTCGCAGAGTCGGTCTCGATCCACGGCGAGGATTTGCCGCCGTCAAAGATGTAGTCGGTCGAGTAGTGAACCAAAAGCGCGTTGCGCCGCCGGGCTTCTTCAGCCAGCACGCGCGGCGCGCTTTCGTTGATGGCATACGCAAGGTCGCGCTCGCTCTCCGCCCGATCGACTGCGGTGTACGCAGCGGCGTTGAGAATGACATCGGGCGCAACGCGACGGACCAGCTCACGCGTCTGCGCCGGATCGGCAAGATCCACCGACTCGCGATCGACGCCGGTGATCGGGCCGACACCGGCGAAGATTGTCTCGAGCTCCCGCCCAAGCTGCCCGGCGTTGCCGACGATAAGGATGCGCGGATTTTCTTTTGGACTCATGGCCATCGCGGGTGATGCGTTCATGCGGACGCGCTCCCAAGTGCGTGTAGTGTTCTGTTGGCATTTTAATGGGCGGCGTGCGCACCAGGCGCGAATGCTTCTGCCGCCCGGCGCACGAGTTCGCCCGGAATCGCAATTCACCGTACAATCTGGGTAGGAGAGCTTCCCCGATGCGCCGCGTCTATTGCGATGCCAATGCCACTACGCCTCTTGCGCCAGAGGTGCTGGAGGCGATGCGGCCGTACCTGATGGAGGAGTTCGGAAACGCCTCGTCGATCTATTTCGAAGGCCAGCGGGCACGCAAAGCGGTCGATGGCGCGCGCGAGACGCTGGCCGCCTTTTTTCGTTGCCGCGAAGCGGAGGTGGTGTTCAATTCCGGCGGCACCGAAGGCGATAACACAGCCATCTTCGGCCTGGTTCGCGCCGGCGATCATCTCATCACCACTGCGATCGAGCACTCTGCGGTGCTGCGCGCGGCACAACGAGTCGCAGAGCGCGGCGCGGAGGCGACATTCATTGCGCCGCGCGCTGACGGATCCATCGATCCGGAAGAAATTCACCGCGCCATCCGCCCCTCGACGCGGATGATCAGTGTGATGCTGGCGAATAACGAGACCGGCGTGCTGCAACCTGTTGAAGCGATCGGAAAAATCGCCGCCGACACGGGCGCTTTTTTTCATATCGACGCGGTGCAGGGCGCCGGCAAGGTAGAGTTCGATGTGCGACGGTTCTGCTGCCATCTATGTTCCATCAGCGCGCACAAAATGCACGGACCGAAGGGCGTGGGCGCGATGTACGTGCGGCGGGGAACGCCCCTCGACCCGCAAGCTGTGGGCGGAAGCCACGAGCGACGCCAGCGCGCGGGTACCGAAAATGTGCCCGGAATTGTAGGGCTGGGTAAGGCCGCGGAGTTGGCGATGGAGAGCCTTGCGGATGGAACGGTCGAACGTGTCGCCGCGCTGCGCGACCACCTGGAAGAAGGGATTTTGCAGATCGCGGGCACGAGCGTGAACGGCGCCGGAGCGCCGCGTGTGGCAAACACCGCCAACATTCGTTTTGCGCAGTTGGAAGGTGAGGCGCTGGTGATTGCGCTCGACCTGAAAGGTGTCGCTGTGAGCGGAGGGTCTGCCTGCCACTCCGGTTCGACCGAGCCCAGTCACGTGCTGATGGCCATGGGCCTCGGCAAGGCCGCCGCGCGGTCGAGTTTGCGCTTCAGCCTTTTGCGGACGGCAACCGAAGAAGACGTGAATCAAGTGTTGCGCGTGGTTCCGCAGGCCGTGGAGCATCTGCGCGCGCTCGCCCCCGCAGCTACCGGCTTCTAGCCGCGAGCCGTTGCCGCATTCCTCATCGCTCCCGGAATCGAGCGCCGCTTTGCGCCGACAGATCAGAATTTGTGAAACATGAAAAACGCGGCGCCCACAAGAAAAAGACCGGCGACCGCGTGGTTCCAGCGCAGGTGCGAGCCGAAGTAGTAGGTGGCAAAGACGCCGAAGACCGTCAGCGTAACGATCTCCTGAATCACCTTGAGCTGCACGGGCGTGAATCGGCCATACCCGATGCGGTTGGCCGGCACCTGAAAGCAGTATTCAAAGAAGGCGATCGACCAGCTCACGACCACAACCTTCCAGAGCGGTTGGCTCTCGTACTTCAGGTGGCCGTACCAGGCGATGGTCATGAAGATGTTCGAGCAGATGAGGAGAAGAACGGTCCACATAGTGCTCTCAGATTCGCACAGTCCGCGCCGAGTTGTGCAAGGATATCTTGCAGGGCTGTTGGATTCGAGGATGGAGTGACGGTGCTCGCTGAAAACCTGGAACGGCTGGAGAAGGAAATCTCCGCGGCATGCCGCGCGGCGGGCCGCGCGCGCAGCGAAGTCGAATTGATGGCGGTATCAAAGACCTTTCCCGCCGAATCAGTCGCCGAGGCGGCCGCTCTTGGGCTTACGCTGTTCGGCGAAAACCGCGTGCAGGAATTCGGAAGCAAAGTGCTGCGCGCGGCCGAGCAGGGAACATGGACCGCGCAAGAACCTCTCCGTTTCCACCTGATCGGCCATCTGCAATCGAACAAAGCGGCCCGCGCGGCGGAGCTTTTCGACGCAGTCGATTCGCTGGATTCTCTACGCCTGGCCGAGCGGCTGGACGAGGCTGCAGGTCGATTCGGCAAACGTCTGCCCGTGCTGATCGAGCTGAAGCTCAGTGCCGAGGAGACAAAGACCGGCCTCGATCCGGAGTCGCAGGAAGCGGCGCAACTGCTCGAGCGGCTGCCGGACTTTCTAAACCTTCAAGCCCGCGGCCTGATGACGATTGCGCCCTGGGGCGCGCCGGACGATGCGACACGCGCCTGCTTCCGCGGCTTGCGCATGTGGCGCGATCGCTGGGCTGCGGCGCATCCAAACCTGAAGCTCGATGTGCTTTCCATGGGCATGAGCGGCGATTTCGACCTTGCCATCGCCGAGGGCGCGACGCGCATTCGCATCGGCACGGCGCTCTTCGGCAAGCGCGCCCCCTCGTCTGCCGCACTGGAGCGGGCCTGATGCTGTGCGCGGCTCAAACCGGGGTGACACTTGCCGTGCGCGCCCAACCCGGCGCCAGGAGAACCGCTATCTGCGGCGTTTATGGCCAAGGCGCCGCCGCGCAACTCAAAATCGCCGTACAAGCCCCGCCCGTCGAGGGCCGCGCCAATGAGGCGATCGTGGCATTTCTGGCCAGGACCTTTGATCTTCCCAAAAGTGCAGTCAAGCTCGTCCGCGGTGAACTGTCGCGCAGCAAGGCATTTTTGCTCGAAGGCGTCACCCTCGCGCGGGCCACGGACATTTTGACGCCATTCATCACCATCTAACTTAGAGACCGTAACTCATCTGTATAAGCGCCAGGGCATCGTTCCGCCCGCATCTCCGGTTTCGCGAACCGGCCGGGCCCGTTCGCGAATCTGGATCGAGTCAGTCCCGCGCCGAGATGGTTCATTGCGCGGCATTCTCTGCAAAGTGGCGTTGCACCGCTTCGATAGCGCGCTCCAGATGCACGCCGCGCGAGCCCTTCACCAGCACCACGTCTCCGGCGCGTACATTCTGCTTCAGCCACTGGCCGGCGGTTTCTGCGTCGCGCAGAAACACAGCGGGCACGCCTGCGGCGCATGCGGCCGCCGCCAGATGCTCTGCGTTGCCCTGCACCGCGATCACCAGGTCGAGCCCGGCTTCGGCGGCGGCGCGCCCGCACGCAGCGTGCAGCGCAGGACCGTGCTCTCCCATCTCCAGCATTTCGCCGGCAACCAGAATGCGGCGGCCTTTGGCCGGCTGCGCTGCCAGCGTGCGAATCATCGAGCGCAGCGCTTCCGGGTTCGAGTTATAGCTATCGTTAAGAATGGTGGCGCCGGCGATATCCATGGTCTGGCCGCGCTTGTCGCCTGCGGTTAGGTGGGCGACGGCTCTGACCGCGGCATCGAGCTCAACACCGGCTTCAAGCGCTACGGCAAGGCCGGCGATGGCATTCGATGCGTTGTGCGCGCCGAGCATGTGCAAAGCGAATTCGCCTTCGCGTTCGTGCCCGTCCGGCGAAGATTCGCCGCTCGAAGCGCCTCGCTCCCGCACGCAAAAGCGAATGTGCAAGCCGTCGCTATCCTCACCGACAGAGACGATCTGCGGGTCGGCGCAGGGGCCTGTGCCGAAGTACACCACGCGGCCGTGAAAATCGCGGCCGAATTGCGCCGCATAGGCATCGTCGCAGTTGAGGAATGCCACGCCGTTCGAGGGCAGGGCTGCGATCAGTTCGAATTTGGCGCGTGCAATGCCGGCCTGGCCCTCGGTAAAGTTTTCAATGTGCGCCGTGCCGATGTTCGTGATCACGCCCCAATCGGGAGTCGCGATGCGGGCCAGCGCTGCAATCTCGCCCGAGTGATTCATGCCCATTTCGACGACAGCCACTTCGTGGTCCGGCGAAAGCCGCAACAGCTGCAAGGGCAGCCCGAAACCGTTGTTCAGATTGCCCTGCGACTTGAGCACGTTGAACTTTGCCCCGAGCGCCGCAGCCACAGCTTCCTTGGTAGTGGTTTTTCCCGCCGAGCCGGTGATGGCAACCACAAGGCGCCCCCACTGGCGGCGGACATGCGCGGCCAGCGATTGCATCGCGACCAGCGGATCTTCGGCAATCAGCAGCGGCCGAGCCAGCGCGGCATCGGGCAGCGATGCTGCCCGGGAGCGCGAGACAACGGCGGCCACGGCGCCACGTTCGAATGCGGCGGTCACAAAGTCGTGGCCGTCGAAACGCTCACCGCGCACCGCGAAGAACAGCTCGCCGGCCGCGACCGTGCGCGAGTCGATCGAGTAGCCGGATGCGACCAGCGCGCCTGAGTGCTCAACGCTCGACGGCGCTTCCAGCACCGCTCCGGATCCCATCGCCGCTTCAGCCAGTGTCAGATTCACTGCCCTTCACCATAGCCCAATTCACGCAGGATGGAAAGTGCAACTTCAGAGTCGTCGAAGGCAATGGTGCGGCCGGCGAGAATCTGCTCTTTCTCGTGGCCTTTTCCCGCCAGCAGAATCACGTCGCCGGGTTGCGCCGCCTGGAGCGCAATGCGAATCGCCTCCGCGCGGTCCACTTCCACGACGTATTGGATGCCGGTCGACTGCAATCCGGGCTCGATTTCAGCAAGAATCGCCGCCGGATCTTCCGAGCGCGGATTGTCGCTGGTGGCCACGGCAAAATCGCTGCCTTCCCCTGCGGCCTGGCCCATCCTGGGGCGCTTGGTGCGGTCACGGTCGCCGCCGCAGCCAAACAGTGTAATCACGCGCTTGCCCGTGGCCGCCGTCATCTGCCGCGCCAGCGCGGTCAGGTTGCGCAGGGCATCGTCGGTGTGCGCGTAGTCCACGATCACGGTGAAAGGCTGGCCCGCGTCCACAGGCTGAAAGCGCCCGGGAACGGGGCGAAGCGACGGAACGGCGGCAACAAGTTGCGCGAACGCGACGCCGCGCGCATGTGCCGCGGTGAAGGCGGCAAGCAGATTGAGAATATTCACTTCGCCGGCGAGGCGCGAATGGAGCGAGGCCGATCCGGCGGGAGTTTCAAGCTCGATGGTCGCGCCCGAGGGCGTAAGTTGAAAACTGGCCGCCCGCCAATCTCCCCTGCCCATGCCATACGTCCGAATCTCCGCGCCGGCACTGCGCGCGGCCGCAGCCAGTTCCTCGCTGCGCGGGTCGTGCGCGTTCAACACGGCCACTCGCGGCGCCGGGTACACCGCGCCGTCGAAGAGCAGGCGCTTGGCGGCAAAGTAGTTCTCCATCGTGAGGTGGTAGTCCAGGTGGTCGCGCGTCAGATTGGTGAAGACCGCTACGTCAAAACCGATGCCGAACATGCGCCCCTGATCGAGCGCGTGGCTGGAAACTTCGGTGACGAGCTCGGTGGCTCCGCGCGATACGCCCTCGGCCATGAGTTCGAAGAGGTCGCGCGACTCGGGCGTGGTGTGGATTGAGGGGCGCGTTTCCCCGGCGATGTGACACTCGATCGTCCCGATGAGAACCGACCTGCGCGCGGCGGCGTTCAGCAGAGCTTCCGTGAGGAACGCCGTAGTGGTCTTGCCGTTGGTGCCGGTAATGCCCGTCGCGGCGAGTTTCTTTTCCGGGTGCGCAAAGAACTCCGCCGAAGCCTCGGCGAGCGCGCGCCGTCCATGCTCGACGTGAAGGATGGGCAGGCCCGGTTGGTAGACGGTAAGGCGGTCGAAGCTCTGGGCCGAGTCCGTAACGATGCCGAGCGCGCCGGCGGCGATGGCCTTGTCGACGTAGCGATTGCCGTCGGTCGAGCCCCCCTTCATCGCGACAAAAACCGCGCCCGCCTTTATGCGCCGCGAGTCGTATTCAATGCCGGTGACAGGCGCAGTGGAGCTGCCTGCCGAGTCCAGAGCGGTGATTTCCCTGATGAGATCGTGCCAAAGCATTCTGCGTTGATTGTAGATTCTTGCACCTTGAATCTTGTCCGGAACTGCGCAACATATTCGTGGAATTCGCGCGCCGTAGGCGCAGCGGTCGTTAGCCCCGCTCTTCAGCGTGGGGATTCCCGCGATTCAATTAGGATCGAGTCCCGTAGGGACGATGCCCGATGGGATTTTAAGGGCGAGGCCCCGGGCTAGTCTTCAGGAGTTTTCTCATTCGCTATCGAAGAGCGCTCTGACGTAATGGGTTTCAATGAGAGCTTCGCGCCCGACGAGGTGAGGATGCTCATCGAATCTCGTGATGCTGACGTGGTAATAATGAAAATCCCTCACGGCCATCCTGTTCCAATCGAAGAAATCGATAAAGTGCATCTTGACATGGCTTGCAGATATTTGATTCACGGGGTCGTCCCAATACCCCGTCATATTCGGTCCCCGCGGATTCTGGATCATGATAGGACACCGACCAGCGCTGGGAGATATGTGAATAAATGGGATTGCCTTTCGGAACAGATGTTCCGTAGAAAACTCCTTGTCTATCTTAGAAAGCACAAGCGAATCAAAGAGAATTCGTTGAATGTCATCGAATGCATCGATGAAGTCCCACTCCCGCAGTTGTGGGTCGGGCCAGAAGGCCGTGTTCCAAATGGATCGCGCAGACACGCGATAATGATCGAAGATTGCCGTAATGTCCTGTTGTTCGTGCATTTCCTCTTCCATGTCAAGAATCCTGCCTCATTACCCGTCTCACCGCGCGCACTTGACCACGATCTTCGTTCCCGGCGCAACCATCGCGCCGGCCGCCGGCGCTTGTTCGCGCGCCGTGCCGCTGCCGGCGATCTCAACCTCAAAGCCGGCGCTTCCGGCCTGCTCGATCACCTGGCGTACCGACAAACCGAGAAGCGACGGCACGCGCAGCTGAGTCGCGTCGGCAACAATCACGGTGTTGGCAGGCGGGCGCGCAGAGGATTGCGCTTGCTGCCCAGGCGACGCCCCAGATGCGAGCCCAGCTGACGCCGCAGACGCGGGCCCAGACGCGCCGGACCGCGCGCCGGAGTTTGCATCGCCGCCTGAACTGCCCGATGAAGCGGACTGCGGAGCGGAAGCAGCCGGCCTAGCCGCGGCGCGCAGCGGATCGTCGCTCGGCAAATCGTTCGCCGCTTCGTAGAGCGCCTCGATGTTGTCGTCCGGCGCCGCGGTGTCGTCTTCCGCAACCGCCCGGTCCTTTTTCGACGCCGGCGCCGCGGGACGCAAATCGATATCGTGCTGCACGCCGAGATACTCCAGAACCTGCTGCGCCACCTCGGCAAACACCGGCGCCGCCACATCGGCGCCGTAGTAGGCGCCCTTCGGCGAATCCATGATCACCGCCACCGCGATGACCGGCGTATTCACCGGCGCAAAACCCGCGAACGATCCAATGTGCATGGTCTTCGAATACGTGTGCGTCGCGGGATCGATCTTTTGCGCGGTGCCGGTCTTTCCTCCCGACGAGTAACCGTTGAGCTGCGCCGCCTTGCCGGTGCCGAACAGCACCACGCCTTCCATCATCTTGCGCATCTCCGCCGCGGCCATCGTCGAGATCACGCGATGCGCGCCGCCAGGAAGCGGATCGGGCAGCTCCTCACCAACCTTGACCGGCATTGCCGCCTGCGGTGGGGCTGCCTTTTGGTTCTGAGTTGCGGAGCCGGATTGTTCAGGCATGAGGATGTGCGGCGTCAGATACACGCCGCCGTTGGCGATGGCGGAAACCATCGCCACCAGTTGCAACGGCGTAACCGCAACCTCCTGGCCGATGGCGACCGAACCGATCGATGAAGGCTGCCAACGGCTCACAGGACGCAGCAGGCCGCGCGTCTCGCCGGGCAGCTCGACATTCGAGCGCGTGCCGAAACCGAAGTCGTGAATATATTGATAGAACTTGTCGGGACCGATCTTCATCGCGAGCTTGACGGCGGCGACATCGCTCGACACTTCAAGCGCCTTATGCACGGGAACGACGCCGTAGTGCTCGCCCTGGTTGTCGTGGATGGTGCGGCCGAAGATGGTGATCTTGCCGCCCTGGCAGTCGATGGGATCGTCGGGCGCAGCCACTTTCTGATCGAGCGCGGCCGAGTAGGTAACCAGCTTGAAGGTCGAGCCCGGCTCATACACATCGCTCACCGCGTGGTCGCGGAGCAGCGCCGGCGTGGTGTGGCGAAACTGATTGGGATTGAAGGTAGGCCGGATGGCGAGCGCAAGAATCTGCCCCGTGTGCACGTCTTCCACCACAACCGTGCCGTTGAGCGCCTGCGTCTTTTCCATGGCATGATCCAGGGCGCGCTCGGCCATGAACTGAATATTCTCATCGATCGTGAGAACAAGATTGCGCCCCGGCTCGGGCTCGCGCTCGGTCGAGCCGAGCACCTTGCGGCGTGCATCCATCGCCGTGTACATCAGGCCCGGAGAGCCGTGCAGAGCGCCGTCGAATTTTTCTTCCAGGCCGCCCAGTCCGTTGTCGTCCACTCCCACGTAGCCCAGCACCTGCGCCGCTATCTGGTTGTCGGGATAAAAGCGCTCAAACTCCTTTTGGAAGTAGATGCCTTTCAGGTTGAGTGCCTTCACCGCGGCCGCCGCTTGCGGCGTCACACGGCGCGCAACCCAGGCAAAATTCCTTCCCGCGTTCAATCGCGCCGCAATCTGGTCTTCCGTGGTGAGCTCGTCCTCGGGATCGCTGTGCACCAGTTGCGCCAGCGCGTGCGCGGCGGCCTTCTTATCGGCAATCTCGCTGGGGTCGGCGTAAATGGAGTCGGCCAGCACCGTCATCGCCAGCTCGCGCAAATTGCGGTCGTACAGAATGCCGCGCCGCGGAGCCACTTCGAAGGTGCGCTGCTGCTGCTTTTGCGCCCTCTCCACGTACGCGCGATGCTCCACGATCTGCAGCCAGAACAGCCGGCCCGCAATGGCCGTGGCCCAAAGAAAAAAGAAGAGGCAGACGATCCAGAAGCGCGACCGCTTGAGAGCCACAGCCTTGGGCGTTTGAGCGCGGCCGCGAATAGGTAGAACGGTTCCGGACATATTCTGGGCAGTTCTCAGCCGCCGGCTTTCAGCTGCATCGCGCTGCCGCGCAGCCCCCGCGATTTCCGGACATCGAGTTCATGCAGCTTGCGTACATCTCCGCGCCCCGCGTTGAAAGCCGACAGATGAAAACTCTTTGTCACTGCGCCGCAGCTGCGGGAGCAAGATTCTGCGCCATCACAGGAGCGCCGGAATTGCCATTCGCGCTGGGATACACCACCTGACCCGGCTGTGGCTCGGCGAGCCCGAGCTGGCGCGCCATCTGGTCGATGCGGCCCGGCTCCGTCAGCTCGGCCTGGCTCAGCTGCAGCTGCCGGTTCTCCTCCCGCAGCTGTTCCAGCGTCTGCTTCTCGCTCTCCACCCGATAGCTGCTCTCGATGGCGGAGAAATGCTGCAGGCCGTACACCATGATCAGCGAGAACAGCACCGCAACCGCGGCCGAAAAAACCCGCATCTGCTGCATGCGCACCGGATCGGAGGCTTTCACCAGGCGCGAATTGTCGATGTGCCGGGCGACGAAAAACTCCGGCGTGCGCACCCGGCGGCGGCGCTCGGCCTGCCTCGCCATCAACTCGGCGTTGCGCTCGGCAATACGCTCAGCCCAGCTGCGGCCCGATTCGAAATAAGTTGTTGCGATTGCCGCCATGGTGGTTCTCCTTCAGAAAACAGCGCATCGTGAATAGCCAATAACCGGTAGAAATTCAAACCCACGCTCATCCGGTTCCGGGCCGCGCCTCTCGGCTGCCGGCTATTCCCCGTTCCCCGTCTTATTGCCTTTCCGCCGCTCTCAATTTCGCGCTACGCGAGCGCGGGTTCCGATCCGTCTCTGCTTCGCCCGCTATCACGGGCTTTCTCGTTAAAGCCTTCCAGATTCCTTGCTGCGCGCCACTGCGTATGCTGTCTTTCGCAATGCGATCTTCAAGCGAATGAAAACTGATCACTACGAGCCGTCCTGAGGGCTTAAGCAACTTGGGTGCGGCCTCGAACAATGCCCGGATTTCCTCTAACTCCTGATTCACGAAGATACGCAGCGCCTGAAAGGTTCGCGTTGCCGGGTGGATGTGTTTCATTGGAGGGACGGCCGATGCGACGATCCGGGCCAACTGCCCCGTGCTTCGTACCGGCCGCCCCCGCACAATGGCTCTGGCGACTGTCCGCGACCTCCTTTCCTCACCGTATTCGTAAATGAGATTGGCAAGCTCGCGCTCCTCCATCTCATTCACCACTTGTTCGGCGGTCGGTCCGGATCGCGTGTCCATTCGCATATCCAGCGGACCGTCCGCCTGAAAACTGAACCCTCTGCGCGCTTCGTCGAAGTGCAAACTGCTTACGCCAAAATCCGCCAGCAGGCCATCGAGCGATGCCGGCCTCACGTGCTCGCCGATCCGGCTGAACGCCTCGCCGATCAGCGTGAGCTGCGGCGCCCGGCTGCCCATCTCTTCGGCGGCCTTCGCCAGCCGCGCCTTCCCCAGCTCCAGCGCCTCCGGATCGCGATCGAAACCGATCAGCCGTCCCTCAGGCCCGAGCCGCCGCAAAATCCCTTCGGCATGGCCCGCCAATCCCAGCGTGCAGTCCACGTAGGTCCCAGCCGGCCTCACGCGGAGCAGATCCAACCCTTCATCGAAAAGAACCGGCACATGGCGTGCTTTCCGCTCGGTCATGCGCGCCCCCCTGAGGGGTCCGTCAATTGCTCTCGGCGGCCAGAATGCCGCCCACCGCTTTCCGGTCGTCCGTCGTCAACACCCCGGTTGGCAGGCCCTGTTCGAACGCCGAACGGTTCACCACTTCCAGGTGCGTGATCTTGCCCATCACGGCCAAATCGCCTTCAAGCTTTGCCGTCGTGCGCAGAATCTGCGGCAGCATGATCCGTCCCTGGCCGTCCATCTTTACCTGCTGGCCGTAGTAGCTGGTCAGATCCAGGTACTTCGCCACCGCATCGTTCATGGCGCTGTGTTTCGCCAGCCGCGCTTCAATCTTTTCCCACTCCGGCAGCGGCCAAATCTGCGCCCGCTGGCCGTCCTCGCTCGTTACATAGAGGTCGGTGACATTGGCCGCATCCAGCAACTGCTTAAACGGAACCGGCAGCTTCAGCCGCCCGCTCTCCTCAACCTTCGCTGGATGATTGCCGCGAAACATCTTCCTGCCTCACTGCCCTGGCGCCCGTCCTCTTTCCGCGTTCTTCATGGGAAAAAGGCAAGATCGCCCTTCACTTCTTGCTCGTCCGGGTTAGCCAAAGGGGTTCCCCGGGGGTTTTCGCCCTTTCAAATCCCTGTTCGAGGGCCAAAAGGGAGTACACTTGCTGTGGATTTCCGGTTGAGTGGCTCCAAAAAGTTCCATTCAACTCCAAAAATTACCACTTCTCGATGATAGTACCCCTCTTCTCCGCGCTCCGCCAAGGGAAAATGCGGTGGAAAGTGTGGGAAATCCGGGCCGTATGTGGAAAATCCTACTAATGGGCAGAATAATTTAGCCACCACAATAGGTTGGGTTTACTGATTCGATTCCCCATCTGGACAGCACGCCGGGTTTATGTTAGGCGAACAAAAAGCGAAAATCGCGCCCCTGCGCGTCCCAGGCCATACTTTCCCGCGCTGCTTTCTGCCCGATTCTCCGCTTACTCGCCCCGCTCTACGACCGGCGTAAAGCCCAACTGCTCCCAGAAACCGCGCACCAATGCCACCGTTTCATCGCTGGTGGCTGGCGCGGCGCGCAGGCGCAGATGCGGTCCCGCTGTCGCCTTCAGTTCAGCCGGCGACGCCACGATGGCAATGCATCGATCCGGCCGGTAGGTGCAGCCGGCAAGATCCGCTATCGACAGCTTCGTGGTCGGCGTGGCGATCACCGTGCGCGGCGGCGCCATGCGATCGAGCAGCCACAGGATCTCGAGCTTCGACTCCAGCTCGTCGGGCACGCAATCAATCGCCAGATCGGCATCGCGGACTGCATCTTCAATGCTCGAGACAAAAGACACCGCAGGCTGCGCCCCGGGAGTGAAATCTTTGACCCCGAGCTCCTGCTCCATGGCTTCGCGCGCGTGGTGCAGATTCCACGGCATCACGTCTTCCAGCAGCACGCGAAAACCCGCGCGCGCCGCTCCTAGAGCCAGCCAGCGGCCGAGCGGTCCGGCCCCGATAATGGCAACGGTGGTCACTCCTGTGCGTGCGCTTGCCTCGGCTTACTTGGCGGTAAGGGCCGTGGCGACTTCTTCCACACCGGGCTGCATGCGCGTCAGGTGTTCTGCCACTTTGGCGCGCTCCTCGGCGGGCAGCGTCGGCACCACGGCCAGCACCCGGCGCAGGGTAACGGCGACATCGTCAATGTAGTTCATCAGCCGGATGGCTTCTCCTGAAAGCGGCATGGTTCTCCTTGAAGGTTGCGATTCCGTTCTCATTGTAGGGGCTAAGGCCGGATGCTGCGAAACCGCCAACCGAGCGCCGGGCCTCAGTGCCCCAGCACGCGCTTGCGCATCTCCAGGAATGGGTGTTCGATCAGGCAAAAGGTCACCAGCGAGATCGCGACCGACAGCATCGTGAGCAGCAGCAGGTCGACCATGTTCGCCAGAGCCGGCGCGTGCATCAGAAAAGCCAGCCTGGGCATCGCCCACTTCGCCATCCACGGGCAAAAATACTCGTGGTTCAGATACATGCCGAACGAAAGCCGCGAGATCCAGTAAAAGATGCGCGCGTTGAAGATTCTGCTGTTGGTGCGAACGCCGTACCAGGCCACTGCGGCAAAGACGATGGCCAGCGACGAGAAATCGAAGACCTCGCGCTGCACGGCATAGATGCCGCCGCCCACCACCAGCGCCGCCCCCACAATCCAGCCCGGAGCGATGCGGTGAAAGATCGAAACCGCGCCGCGCGTCCTGGCTTCAGCCGCCAGGTTCGAGATGATCAGCCCCGCGATCAGCCCATCGCAATGCGTGATCGACGGAAAGTACATGAGATGAAAAACCGCCGGACTGTGCACAAAAAAATGATGCAGGTTCACCACCCACACCACGGCGCGAATCGCCGGCAAGACGGCCAGCACCATCCATAACCACGGGCGGTAGGATGCCAGGCCCGCCGCGCGCGGCGCAAAAAACGCCAGGCACAGCGGAACAACAATGTAGAACTGCTCCTCGGTCGAGAGCGACCACGAGCCCATCACCAGCCCGTGGCTCCAGTAGTTGGTAACAAAAACCACGTCGGACCAGCCCCACTGTTTATCGGCCAGCGAATGCCCGCTAACCAGCGCGATGGCCACCACGGCCAGAAAAATAGAAAAGTAGAGCGGCCAGATGCGAAACCCGCGCCGCAGGATAAAGCGCTTCACATCCACCTTGTTTGTCCTGTCGATCTCGCGCCAAAGCTGCCCGCCGATAAAGAACCCGCTCAGCACAAAAAATAGATCGACGCCGGTCCAGCCGGCCGTGCGCACCGGCAGTTGCGAAAACCAGTTCGGCCCCCAGCGCTCGGCAAACTGGCCGCTGCAATGCGCGTTCACCACCAGCATCACCGCAATGGTCCGCAATCCATCCAGAAACCCAATCTGCCCCGCCGGCGGCCGGCGCAGATCCTCAAGCGCCCCAGTGAATAGACTGGTAGCCTTCTTCGGTTTGCTTTGAATGGCGGTGTTCATGGGGAAATGCTGCCGACAGATCAAGTGTAGCAAGGAGGCGAAAAACCGGGAGCAGGAAACGGGCAAGCCAGGGCA
>Ga0335073_10006878_pt1 | contig 15973 bp, 13 predicted proteins | sample Lox_Sample_22_FD_207093 | JGI IMG/M metagenome (GOLD analysis project Ga0335073, IMG submission 207093) | Soil microbial communities from Loxahatchee National Wildlife Refuge, Florida, United States - Lox_Sample_2.2 | ecosystem: Environmental > Terrestrial > Soil > Wetlands | place: USA... | reverse complement strand
ATGGAAACCACGGCCGTCATGGAAACTACGGCCGTCATGGAAACTACGGCCGTCATGGAAACACTGCCAGGCGCGGATGTTCCCGCGCACCGGCCCGTCCGTGCCGCGTAGCCGCCGACGCGTTCCGGACAGAACCGGACGCCCACGGACACCGCGCCGCCGCGCACGACGTACGCTCAGGCCATGAGGGTGGCGGACAAGCCCGCGGCTGCGCGGGCCAGCGGCGACAGGACCGCCAGCGCCCCGGGCCGCGCGCCGGGCGCCGGATACGGCGTGCGCGGCGATGTCGTGTCCGACGCCGGCGAGGCGGTGTTCGCGGCCGCGATGGCCGACCTCCAGGCCGGCCGGGACGCGATCAGCGAGGTCCGTGACGACATCACCTTTGAGGACTCGCCGGCCCCGCGGCGGCTGGCGCCGTACGCGGCCGCGATGGAGGCCACCGCCTACAGGGACGGCGCCGAGGCCGGCACCGGGCGGCTGATGCTGCTGTACGACCCGGACGGCCAGGAGGGCTGGACCGGGGTCTTCCGCGTCGTGGCCCAGGTCTACGCCGAGGTGGATCCGGAGATGGCCGCCGACCCGCTGCTCGGCGAGGTCGGCTGGAGCTGGCTCACCGACGCGCTCGACGCGCACGCGCCCGGGTATGCCGCGCCAAGCGGCACTGTGACCAGGGTGATCACCGAAGGGTTCGGCACCAAGGAAGGCGACCCGCCGCTGACTGGTTTCGAGCTGCGCGCCTCATGGTGCCCGGCGGAGGATGACCTCGGCGGCAGCGTGGCGGCCTGGTGCGAGCTCATCGCCGCCGCCGCGGGACTGCCGCCCCAGCCGCCGGGGACGCGGGCACTGCGGGGCGCCAGGCGGCGGCACAGGTGACGGCCGAGGAAGAGAGCACTGAGCGCAAGGTCATCGACCTGATCGAGCCGCGTGACGGGCTGCCGCCCGTGATCGTCACGGCGGACGACCTGGCGGAAGCGATCGGACGGCTCGCCGCCGGAACGGGCCCGGTCGCCGTCGACGCCGAGCGCGCGTCCGGCTACCGGTACGGGCAGAAGGCCTACCTGGTGCAGCTGCGCCGGGAAGGCGCGGGCACCGTGCTCATCGACCCGATCGCGTGCCCGGATCTGTCCGGCCTTGACGCCGCGCTCGCCGGCACCGAGGCGGTGCTGCACGCGGCGTCGCAGGACCTGCCGTGCCTCGCGGAGATCGGCTACCGGCCGCGCCGGCTGTTCGACACCGAGCTCGCCGGGCGGCTGCTCGGCTACCCACGGGTGGCGCTTGGCACGATGCTCGAAGAGATACTCGGGTACCGGCTCGCCAAGGAGCACTCCGCCGCCGACTGGTCGCTGCGACCGCTGTCGCAGGAGATGCTCAGGTACGCCGCCCTCGACGTGGAAGTGCTCGCCGAGCTGCGGGACGCGCTCGCCGAGCAGCTGGCCGAGCAGGGCAAGGCGGAGTGGGCGCGGCAGGAGTTCGCCGCGCAGGCCTGCGCTCCGCCGCCGCAGCCGCGGTCCGACCCGTGGCGCCGCACGTCGGGCATCCACAAGGTGCGCAGCAGGCGCGGGCTCGCTGTCGTCCGCGAGCTGTGGGGGGTCAGGGACACGATCGCGCAGGACGCGGACCTGTCCCCGCGGCGGATACTCACCGACCAGGCGATCGTGGAGGCGGCACGCCAGCTTCCGCTCACCCGGCCGCAGCTTGACAAGATCAACGGGTTCGTCGCCAGGAACGCACGCCGGCACGGCGCGCAGTGGCTCGCCGCGGTGCGCCGGGCCCGCGAGCTCCCCGACGGCGAGCTGCCGGAGGTTACCGGGACAGCGGCGGTGGCCGGCCCGCCGCCCGCGCATCGCTGGTCCGAGCGCGATCCGGCCGCCGCCGCACGGCTGACGGCGGCCCGCGAGGCGATCACCGCGCTCGCCGCTGAGCACGGCCTGCCGACGGAGAACCTGCTCGCCCCCGACGCCGTACGGCGGCTCAGCTGGGAACCGCCCTACCCGGCCACGCCGGAGGTTGTCGCGGAGCTGCTGGCCAGCTACGGCGCCCGGCCGTGGCAGACAGAGCTGACCTCGGCGCCGCTGGCAACGGCGCTCGCCGAGGCCGCGGCAGGTCTGTGGCCGGCGGCGTCCATGCCGCCTGACGGCGCCGGACCCACCGACACCACGACGGAAGCGGACCCGTGACCGGACGGCTGGCCGTGCCGGCGACGGCCGCCGTGTTCGCCCACGCGGCGGTGCTGGCGGGGACCGGAGGCCACCCGCCGCTGCCGCCGTTCCTCTCGGCCGTGCAGGGGCCGCTCGACCACTACGGGCTGTGGGCGATCGGGCTGCTGCTCCTGCTTGAGAACATCGGCGTGCCGGTGATTCCGGGCGAGTTCGCGATGATCGCCGGAGCCATCTACGCCGGCGCTGGCCAGCTCAACGTCGTCGCCGTCGGGGTGGTCTCGTTCGTCTGCGCCGTCGTGGGCGCCGCGATCGGGTACTTCATCGGGCGGGTCGCCGGGCGCACCATCGTGCTGCGCTATGGCAGGTGGGTGTTCATCAGGGAGCACCACCTGGAGAAGGCCGAGCAGACCGTCGACAAGTACGGCGGATTCGTCGTCGTGATCGCCCGCTTCATCGTGGGGCTGCGCGAGCTCAACGGGATCATCTGCGGCGTCAGCGGGATGAACGTGGTCACGTTCATGACGTACAACCTGGTCGGCGCCGCCGCGTGGGTGGGAACCTGGGTCAGCCTCGGGTACTTCGCCGGGGATCACATCGAGGCGATCTACACCAGCGTGAGCCGGTACGCCCTGTACGCGGTCATCGCCGCCGTGGTGCTGCTCGCGGTGTGGATCGCGATGCGGTTGCGCCGGCGGCGGCGGGCGCCGGTGGCGGCCGAGCCGGAGTCGGCGGCGTCTCAGCAGTCGGACAGGTCGTAGCGGTCGGCGGCGACCAGTTCGCCGTCGGCCACGTGCAGGACGCAGAAACCCCCTGTCGGCAGTGGGGTCTGCGTGCAGCCATCGGCCACGTCGGGGGCGCCGAGCACGTCCGTCGCGGCGCTGATCAGGCCGGGCAGGTTTTCCCTGTGCGCGCACACCACCGTCGGCTCGCCCATCGAGACGGCCTGAGCAAGGAGGGCTGTGGAGTCGCCACTGCCCGTTCGGGATATCTGAAGAGATGATTCCGCCTGTACCTGGCCGCCGGTGAGTTCGCCGTACGGGCGGACGGTTTCGAGGCAGCGGGCCGCCTCCGAGCTGAGGATGCGGCCGTCGGGGGCGAAGGCGGCCAGGAGCGGCGCCAGCACCTTGGCGTCGGCGCGGCCGGCGCCGTCGAGCGGGCGCTTGGCGTCGTCGCGCTTCCAGGTCGACTTGGGGAGCGCCTTGGCGTGCCGCAGCAGGATCAGCGGGACCGTGCCGGCCGGCAGCCGGGCGAAGTCGTCGAGGATGCCGTGGTCATGCGGGTAGCTGACACGCTGCTTCGCCTGTGGCACCGGCAGCCATTCGAGCTCGTCGACCTCGGCGTTCGGGACCGCGCCGCGGTCGGTCCCCGCGACCCGCGCCGACCAGTAGTGCACGCGCTTGGGGCGGCCGCTCACCTTGTAGCGCACCGACGCCAGCCGGCGGCCGAGGACGAGGCGGGCGCCGCTTTCCTCGAACACCTCGCGGACAGCGGTGAGCGCCAGCGGCTCGCCGTGATCTTGCTTGCCCTTGGGCAGGGACCAGTCGTCGTACTTCTTGCGGTGGACGAGCAGCACCTCGGGATCGGTGCCGTCCGGGCCCGGTCGCCAGGCGACCGCGCCAGCCGCGCTGATCAACTTGCTATCAGGCGGTTTACTAGCCATCTGCGCTGCGTCCTCGGATCGTGTCTTTGATGAGGCTCTCCTGCACATCCCGCAACGGACCGCCCGCGGCATCTCGCGCGTGCCTTGTCCAGTTGCCATCGCCGTCCAGCAGCCACGAGGACGTCCCATCGTCCATGCCGAGGGCGATCAGCTCACGGAGTCTAGTGCAGTGGGCCGGGTCGGCGACGCGGACTAGCGCCTCTACCCGGCGGTCGAGATTCCGGTGCATCATGTCGGCGCTACCCAGCCACACCTCGTTCCCGGCCTGGGGGTCTTCGCCCGGTTCAGCGTGCGGATCAGGCTCACCGGTTCCGAACGCGTAGATCCGCGAGTGCTCAAGGAACCGGCCAAGCACGCTACGAACTCTTATGTTATCCGACAAACCCGGCATTCCCGGCTTCAACGCGCACATTCCGCGGATCCACAGGTCGATCGGGACGCCGGCTTGCGATGCCCGGTACAGCGCGTCGACCACCACCTCGTCGACGAGCGCGTTGACTTTGAACGCGATCTTCGCCGGCTTGCCCGCCCGGGCGCGCGCCGCCTGGCGGCTGATCCGGCCCACGATCCCCGCGCGCAGCGCCTCAGGCGCGACGAGGAGCCGGCGGTAGCCGTTCTTCCTGCTGTACCCGGTGAGGTGGTTGAACAGGTCGGTGACGTCCTCGCCGACGGCGGAGTCCGCGGTCAGCAGGCCGAAGTCCTCATACAGCCGGGCCGTCGTCGGGTGGTAGTTGCCGGTGCCGATGTGGCAGTAGCGCCGCAAGGACCCGTCGGCCTCCTCGCGGACGATCAGCACCAGCTTGCAGTGCGTCTTCATCCCGACGAACCCGAAGACGACGTGGCAGCCCGCCTCCTCGAGCTTGCGCGCCCAGATGATGTTGGCCCGCTCGTCGAACCGTGCCTTGATCTCCACCACGACGACGACCTGTTTCCCGGCCTCGGCGGCGTCGATCAGGGCGTCGACGATCGGCGATTCGCCGCTGGTCCGGTACAGCGTCTGCTTGATCGCCAGCACCTGAGGGTCGGCCGCGGCCTCAGTGACCAGCCGCTCCACGGTCGTGGTGAAGGAGTCGTAGGGGTGGTGCACCAGCACGTCACGCTCGTTCAGCGTGGTGAACACGCTCATGTCGGTGGGCATCGCGCGGCTGGACGGCACGAACTTCGGGTAGCGCTCATCGCCGAGCGGCAGGTCGGCGATGGCGTCAAGCCCGCTGAGGTCGAGCGGGCCAGGCACCTTGAAGACGGCCGACTCGGTTACCCGCAGTTCCTTGACCAGCCGGCGCAGCACGTCGTCGGACATCTCCTTCTCGGCCTCGATGCGCACCGCCTGCTCGAACCTGCGCTTGACGAGCTCGCGTTCCATCGCCACCAGCAGGTTCTGCGTGGCGTCCTCGTCCACCTCAAGCTCGCGGACCCGGGTCACGCGGAACACGTAGTGCTCGACGATGTCCATGCCGCCGAACAGCTCGTTCAGGTGCGCCGCGATCACGTCCTCGATCGGCACGTAGCGATACCTGCTGACCTGCCAGAAGCGTGACAGCAGCGGAGGCACCTTCACCCTGGCGAACATGGTGGCGCCCGTTGTCGGATCGGCGAGCATGACGGCGAGGTTGAGGCTCAGACCGGAGATGAACGGGAACGGGTGCGCCGGGTCCACGACCAGCGGGGTGAGCACCGGGTAGATCCGGTTCCTGAACAGGTCGGTCAGGTCGTTGCGCTCGGCCTGGGAGAGTTCCTTCCAGCGGAGGATCTCGATGCCGTGTTCGGCGAGCTGAGGCTGGATTCGCTCGGTGAAGACCGCCGCGTGCCGCTTGGTGAGCTCTCCGGCGCTGGACAGCGTGGTCTTGAGCACCTCCTCGGCCATCACCGTGCCCGTGCCCTCGACCGGGAAGCCCGCCGCCATCCTGCGCATCAGGCCGGCCACCCGGACCATGAAGAACTCGTCCAGGTTGGTGGCGAAGATGGCGAGGAAGCGGACTCGCTCGAGCAGCGGTATCTGCTCGTCCTCGGCGAGTTCAAGCACGCGCTGGTTGAACCGCACCCAGCTCAGCTCGCGGTCCAGGTAGCGGTCGGCGGGCAGTTCCTGGAGGTCCGCGCGGTCCGCGCGGGTCGCGGCACCGCCCGCGGCGCCGCCCGCGAGGCCTTGCAGGTGCGCGGGGCGGCCCCCGTCGGCGACGGCGCTTGACGCGCCGTCCTGGCCGGCCCGCTTCGGTCTCCTGTCCGTCACCGGTTGCTTCTGCCGGGGCTTTCCTGCTGAGTCGCCTCGCGCGATCCCGGTCTCGCTCACGCTCATGATCTTCATTGTCCCCGGCTGCCCTTGGTAGGGAAACGAGTGACCTGGCCCTTCCTGTCTGTCGGTCGGCCGCTGGCTCGGCGCTCGCGTTATCGGGTGGCCGCGGGCGCGTGGTGCGGGGCCTTGGCTCTTGTCTTGGCTCTTGTCTTGGCCTTGAGTTTGGTGCGGGGTTTCGCCTTGGCCGGGGCTTTCGCGTGGGCCTTGGGCTTCGCTGGCGCGCCGGTGCCGTACTGCAGGGCGCGGACGTGCAGGAACACAGGCGCCTTGCGGCCGACGGCCGAGCATGCCGCCATCGTGTGCAGGACGTAGGAGGCAACCGACTGGCCGGGCGGCACCACACGCAGCCCCGCGGCGGCGATCGGCTTGCACCGGCCGGCCGAGGCACTGTCCACGATCGCGGCGTGCGCGCTCGCGCCCGGGGCGAGCAGGATGCGCTGGGCGGCGCCCGACGTGTCCAGGCCTGCCACGTTGCCGAGCTGCCTGCCACCGGCGCCATAGGCGGACACCTGCGGATACCCGCTCAGGGTGCACGTCGCGCCCGAGATGTTGGTGAACTCCACGGGGAAGCGGGTAGCGCCTTGCGGCAGGCCGTGCGACGCGGCGCGGCGCGCGATGGTCGCGGCGGAGTCGGCCGACGACGCGAGGGCTATCGAGACGTCGAGTTCGGCGGCGGAGCACTGCGGCACGGTGGTCTGGCCCGTGTGCGCGTGTCTTGCGGCGGAAGCTGTGTGCCTGGCGGAGACGAGCGCCGCGTGCAGCGGCGCCCCCCGCGTCAGGGTGACGGCGAGTGCCGCGGTCGCGCCGAACGCGACGGCCGCTGCCACTCGCCAGGCGATGCGGACAGTTGCCCTCACCGTGGCCCCCTCGCAACGATCGGCTCGTCACAACAATCTTTAACCCCAAATCACGGATCTGCCTAGGCCCGCTCGCGCGTCCGTGCTGGTCAATCGCGCCTCAATCGCGTCCGTAAGGCACCGGATGTTCCGTATGATCATTTCCGTGACATCTGCTTCGAGGCCGCGAGTCGGCGTGTTTAGTTACTTGTGGTAGCGACTTTGTCTATAATTCCTACATGAAAAGTTTTGATAACGATGTTCTGCTCCCCCGGCCAGCCGACGCGGTCATCGCTGTCGCTGCCCCGGGGACGGGGGACGGGTATTGGGCTGGCGGGCCGTCGGCGGTCCTCGCCGAGGACGGAATGTACCTTGCCTATCGGCTTCGCCGGCCGGTGGGCAGCGGGCGCGGCTACGCGATAGGACTGGCCTTCGCCCGTGATGGCGTCAACTTCGAAACATGCGGGCTGATCAGCAAGGATGAGCTGGACACCGAGTCGCTGGAGCGCCCGGAACTCGTCAGGTTGCCTGACGGCGGCTGGCGCCTGTACCTGAGCTGCGCCACGACCGGCACGAAGCACTGGCGGGTCGAGGCGACCGACGCGGCCCACCCCGCGGAGTTCGACGTACGGCGGCGCGAGGTCGTGCTGCCCGGCGACGCCAAGAAGCGGGCCGTCAAAGACCCGGTGATCTGCCATCGTGACGGACAGTGGCACATGTGGGCGACCATCCATCCCCTCGCGGACCCGCTGGAAACTGATCAGATGTCGACTGAGTACGCGACCAGCGCGGACGGGCTGGACTGGACCTGGCACGGTACGGCGCTGTCGGGCCGGCCAGGCGAGTGGGACGCTCGCGGGACCCGGGTCAGCGCGGTCCGGTTCGGCGAGCAGACGATCACCGCGTACTACGACGGGCGCGCGAGCGTGGCGGAGAACTACGAGGAGCGGACCGGCGTCGCCGTCGGCGCCGACCCGGTGGCGCTGATCTCGACCTCCCCGGAGGGCGGCGAGCCCGCGGCGTCCTCGCCATACGGCCGCGGCGGCTTGCGCTATATGGACCTTGTGGACCTGCCGGACGGGCGGACCCGGCTGTACTACGAAATGGCCGAGCCTGACGGCTCGCACGCCCTGGTCACTGAACTGCGCTGACGGGCTGCCGCTGGCAGCGGCGCCCAGTCACTGCGGCCTGTGCGTCCGGCCTGTGCGTCCGGCCTGTGCGTCCGGCCTGTGCGTCCGGCCTGTGCGTCCGGCCTGTGCGCTCAACCCTCAGCGGCGCCGGCCGTTTTTCGCCTGGCCCTGGCCGACCGGGCGGGCGCCGACCAGGCCGCCTGACCGCTCCCTAGGGGCGCGCCAGTCGGCGAAGTCCTCGCCGAGCAGCTTCTCGAGGAGCTTGATGTCCTCGTCGAACACCGGAAGCAGGGCCTGCCGCTGGTCCCAGTCGAGCGGCTGGCGCTCCCGCCGGCCGCGCTGCAGGAACCGCTCGAGCCTGTGCGTCGCCGCCGTGGCCATGCTGCCAGGCAGGAGCCTGCCGAGCGTGTCACTGGCCCGCATGCCGACCGCCACGGTCCGGTGGGCCAGCGTCCGCTCCGGGTGCGCGGTCACGTTCTCGCGCGGGATCTGCGTGACGATCCCAGGCGCCACCCCGAGGAAGCCGCAGATCCGGTCGAGCGTGGCGGCCGGCTCGTCGACGAGCGTTCGGTACCGGAGCACGAGGATCTGGTCGCGCGGGAACACCGAGAACGCGTGGTCGAGCTGTGCGCCGTACTTGCCGAGCCCGGTGTAGTGCCAGAACGAGGCCCAGCCCGCCGCGATCCGGTGCTCCTCCTCGGCGCAGGCGCGCACGAAGTCGCCTATCGGCTCCAGGCCGGCCGACCACAGGTGCGTCCAGTTGGAGTGCGCCCGCTCCACCGGATCCCGCACGATCATGATGAGCCTGACCGCGGGAATCAGTGCCCGGATCCTCCGCAGCGCCGCCCGGTCGTACAGGTAGAGCGGTGTCGACTCGCCGCGCAGCGCGCCAGGCGGCGCCGCGTCGAACAGCGCCTCGTACCGGTCCCGCTGCCAGACGTGTTCCCGGTAGGTCAGCGCGTCACCGGGACCGCCTTTCACCGGCGGCGGGCCGTCGGTCAGGAAGAACTTCGGTTCCTTGACCGGCGACATGTACAGGCCCGGATGACCGGACAGCGCCGCGTGCAGCGCGGTGGTGCCCGCCTTCGGAACTCCGGCCACCAGGAAGTCAGGAAGTGTCACGTTCCCCCTCGTTCACAGGACAGGCTGGAATTTTACTACTTTTCCGAGCATATTAATTGGGATATTTCATGATAGTCAATGGCGCTGAGCCGCCGACCACCCGGTGTGTCTACCCCCTTGACGGCACCTAACCCGTGCAACCGGCCGGCTTGAGGACAATCTCACATCGCCGAGCGGGTGCCGTTCAGGTTCGTCTGGGTCTTCCGCCAAGGGCGGTCCGCAGGGCGGCCGAGCAGTCCGCGAGCAGCGGGCGGATGGCCGCGAATTCCGGCCGCTGGCCGGGCAGGACCGGATTCGTCGCGCACCCCGACTGGCACGCGTCAGCGCAGAGCTGATCCAGGGCCCCCGCTAGCCGGCCTACCGGGCACAGCAGCTGGGCCGCGGTCGCCTTGCCCGCGCCTGGCAAGACGGCGTGGATCTGGGCGAGCAGGCCGGGCACGGGGCGAACGAGGCGGGAAAGCTCCGCGGCCAGCTCGCCGCACCCACCACGGCCGCTCCCCCGCAGCGCCCGATCGACTGAGTCGGCGACTTCCATGGCGCGATGGACCAGAGGCCGGGCCGGATGCGTGCAGCACATCCCCAGGTCCAGGGGGGTACATGGATTGTCAAAGGCGTCGTTGTCGTCGTTGTCGAGTTCGTATCCGAGAGCCACGCGACCTCCCATATCGATCGAAACTACGTTCCAACGATATGGCTAGGGTCTGACAAAACGGGCGGACGTGTCGGGGCGTGGGCGGGGCACGGGCAGGGGGCGGGCAGGGGGCGGGCAGGGGGCGGGCAGGGGGCGGGCAGACCCCGAGCGCGACCTAGATCAGGTATTTGGTGGGGTATGTGGTGTGGGTGCGTCCTGACGGGTTGCGCCACTTCATGACGCCGGGTTCGGGCTGCTCGAGGTGCCAGCCGGGTGCCTGCTTATTCCGGTGGTGGTACCTGCAGGGCGCGCCCAGGTTGCACTCACACGTGGGACCGTCGGGCCACGGGATGGTGTGGTCGGCGTCCGCTTCGGCGGCGGGCCGGTTGCAGCCGGGCGCGGTGCACTTGGACGCGCGGGCTTTGATCAGGTCCTTGACCTTGCGGCTGACCACGTACCGGTCCGAGTGATGCCGGTGGTCACAGGTGCCCTTGGCGATCGGGGCGAGCCGGACCCGCAGCCGCCGCAGGAGGTCCTGCACCTGGGCTGCCTGGGCGGCCGGGCCGGGAGGTGGTCCGGGTCCGTCACGGTTACGGCCTTCGTTCTGGCTGGTGTGGCTGGGACTGCCGGGGTCTGGGGTCCATGCGTGACTGCCGGGTGCGCAGCCGTGCGCCGCGGCGGTGCCGTCGGGTCCGACCACGGTCACGCACCACCGTGTGTCGGGATGAGCCGCGGCGGCTTCGGTCATGTCGCGGGTGGTTTGCGGGTCGAGCAGGCCGAAGCCGGGGATCTCGCCGGGGGCTGTCGACCAGCCGTACAGGGTGCCTGCCGGGACGAGCAGGTTGATCACGGCCTTGACCGGCGGCTTGCTCCCGGGACTGGCGGCGACCGTGCTGCCCTTGGGTTCGGGCGGCCCGCCTGGCAGGGGGCCGTCCGGGCTGCCCGGTCCGGTGTCGTCTGTGTCCTCGCCGGCTGGGTCGTCTCCGTCCGACTGGCTGTCATCGTGGTGGCTGTCACCGTGGTGGCTGTCACCGTGGTAGCTGTCGTAGCGGTGGCCGTCGTCGTGGGCGTCATCATCGCGGGCACCGTCATCGCGGGCACCGTCATCGCGGGCACCGTCATCGCGGGCACCGTCATCGCGGGCACCGTCATCGCGGGCACCGTCATCGCGGGCACCGTCATCGCGGGCACCGAGGTGCGCGGGCTCGCCGCAATCTGCGGGCTGGTCCTCGTCACGATCTGCGGGCTGGTCGGTGTCGGAGTCCAGGCTGGCGGTGCGGGCGTCACTGGGGGGTGGGACGAGCCGGGCGAGCGGGTCCAGGCCCTGGGTCAGGTCCAGGTAGACGCGGACCCGCAACTGCTGGAGTGTGCCTTCGAGACCGGCCGCGCGCAGTTCCCTGGCGCATGCGTCGATGTGCGCCGACGCCGCGAGGACTTCATCGGGTGGCAGGTCCCGGCCGCACAGGGCGGCGTTGCCTGAGTACTCCTGGAACCGGACGATCCGGGCGTCCTTGGCGGAGGTCTCCTTGCGGTGCTGGGCGGCCTCCGGGTCGATCATCATCACCGTCTTGGCGCACATGGCGCGCAGCTGGCTGGGAGTCAGCCCGGGGGCAGCGGCGGCCAGCAGCAGGTCCGCCTCGGCCGCGCCTTCGGGGGACAGGCAGTCCGTGTACTCGGTAATGATCTTCAGCTGGTACTCGCTGATCAGCCCGTCGCGTAGCAGACCCCGGCAGGCGGGCAGCCGCCGGGTGACGCTGTCCGCGTTCGCCATCGCCAGCTCGGCGGCAGTCGTGGTGACGACCAACTCGGGAACCAACTCGTCGGCAGCGAAGGGGGTGAATCCCAGCGGACTGGCCTTCTTCCGGTCTGGCTCGCGCCGACGGGCGGCGAACTCGGCGACCGCGGTCTGCTGGACCCACGCGGCCCGCCCGGCCAGCCGACGCCCGGCCGCCGCAAGGCCGAGAACTTGGTCATCGGTGAGCGCGGCAAGCACTTCCGGATCACAGGCGCCGGCTGTCACGGCGGCCAGCACCGCGTCGGGCGGCATCGCGTTCAGCAGGCCGCCTTGAGCCAGCCCGGCCAGGTCGATCTCTGCCGGGTCCGCGACCCCGGCCACGCTGAACCAGGCCCCCGGTACGGGGTCCCCGTCCGGCGGGATCTGGATCTCCCCCGCTTCGACCGCCGCGATCACCCGGGCCAGGTCAGCGTCCGCGTCCCAGTCCGCGTCCGCGCCCGGCCGACAGCCATCTCCGGGCACGGCAGGATACGGCTGCTCACCGTACTCCTCGCCGTCGGGAATGGCCTCTGCGGACATCAGCTGCGCCTCATTTGCCAGGACACATTGATCTTTTACCGGATAAATGCATCTTATCAAATATGTCATCGCTAATCAATGATAAAACGAAGAAGTATCAAGATCATTTTCTAATAAGTGCGTTAGCCAGCCGGAGGTAAAGAGGAAGTGAAAGAAAGCCAGGAGGTAAACGAGCAGACGTGGACAGGAGTTACGGGGAAGGCCATTGCTCCAGCCGCAGATCGTGACGTGCTTGGGTGTGAGGTGGTGCCTCGGCGACTGGCGATGCGGTGTGGATGGACGTGGGGGCGATGCTGCGGCACTATGCGGTGCTGTGACGTGGATTGCTCCTGAGGTCGAACGGCTTGAGCCGCCGTATGTCGCGGGCGAGCGGGAGAGGCTGGATGGCTGGCTCGACTTTCAGCGGGCTACGTTGCTGCACAAGTGCGCAGGGCTGACGGCCGGGCAGCTCGCGGTCCGGCCGGTCGCGAGTTCGGCGCTTTCGCTGCTCGGCCTCGTCAGGCATATGGCCGCCAACGAGCGCGTCTGGTTCCGGATCCGATTCGCTCGGGCTGGCATCGGGGAGCTGTACGTGTCGCCTCGGCATCCGGAGGGCACGGAGTTCGAGCTGGCCAGCCCGGCAACCGCAGAGGCCGATCTTGCCGCCTACGTGGCGGAAGTGGAGGCGGCACGGCTGGCGGTGGCCGACCGGTCTTTGGACGAGCAGTTCGGCGATGAGTCGCATACCGTCGACCTGCGCTGGCTGTACGCGCACATGATCGACGAGTACGGACGACACAACGGCCACGCGGACCTGATCCGCGAGCTCATCGACGGGACGGTCGGCTACTAGGGTCTGTGCCATAGATCTCGGCACTCATCGGGCGCAAGAACACGGTTTGGATGAGGAGCTCGGGCGCCACAGCACCGGACGGCCGTGGTGAGTCCGGCTACTCGCCGTCCTCCGTATCATCGACTCGTGGTTCCTTCTGGAGCGAGCTTTGCGGACATCGATTTCGTCACCGGCGCGCCGATCGACGGGGCTGAGGAGCCCGCGTGGATCCACGGTGCCCCCTCGCGCAGGCGGTGCGCGGACCCGGCGATCCAGGTGCACCGAAGCGATCGGCACAGCTTCGTCTTGCGGGTGAGCAAGGCGGTCAGCTTCGAGGCGCCGTTCATCTTCTTGCTGTTCGGCAACGAGCGCGCCGTCTTGTTCGACACCGGCCCCAGCGCCGACCCGGCCAAGATCCCGCTGCGCCGCACGGTCGACGAATTGGTCGGCGGCTGGCTGGCTGAGCACCCGCGCGAGCGCTACGAGCTGGTCGTCGCGCATACCCACGGCCACCACGATCACCGGGACGGCGACCCGCAGTTCGCGGACCGCCGGGACACCAGCGTCGTCGGCCATACGGCCGCGGAGGTCCGCAGCTTCTACGGCTTCACGCAATGGCCGGGGGAGATCGTGCGCTTCGACCTCGGCGGCCGGGTCCTGGAGCTCACCGGGACCCCCGGGCACCACCCGGCCTCGGTCGCCGTGTACGACCCGTGGACCGGCTTCTTGCTTACCGGGGACACGATCATGCCGGGGCGGCTGTACGCCAAGGAGTACGCGGACTTCATGCAGAGCCTGGAACGCCTGGTGGAGTTCGCGGCGCAGCGCAGCATAACCCGCGTCCTGGGCTGTCATATCGAGATGAGCCGCACGCCCGGGCGCGACTATCCGGCGGGCAGCACCTACCAGCCCGGCGAGGTCCCGCTTGGCCTGCCGGCCGGCCGGATCGCTGAGATCCGCGACGCCGCCCGGGCCGCGGCCAAGCCGGGCGTGTACGTGCACGGGGACTTCATCATCTGGAACGGCGGCCAGCGGCTCACCCCCATGCTCGGCCAAGCCGTCCGGCTGGTGGCCTACAACTGGGCGAACCGCAAGCAGGCCAGGCGCGGCTAGCCGTCGGGATCACTTGACGGGGTGCGGAGCCAGATCCGGATCGAGGCGACATCGATGGCGGCCCGGTACATGAAATCGCGCCTGTCACAGCGGGCGGCGACGGCACGGAACCGCCCTGAGCTTGCCGAAACAGCGCCCGATAGTACTGCTCCTTGTTGCGTCCACGGTCGAATCCGGGCGGCCGGCCGCGGGCACGGCGGTGCTTCCGCTGGTCTTTCGTGACCGGGATCACTGCCTGGATCCAGCGGCGGCGCAGGTACGCGCGGTTGGCTGCGGACGAGTACGCCTTAGCAGGCGCTCTGGCCCACCTCAGCCTGGGCCGTGAGCTGGGCGAGCTGGATGAGCTCGAGTAGCGCGTCGCACCAGCGGTCGTCGGCGGGCCGTGCGTCGAACTCACCGAGGCATTCGTTCGCGGCGTCGAGGACCGCGGTGAAGATCGCGTCGTCGGTCGCGAACTGAGCGGCGTCGGGCCGCTTGCCGCCAGACGCGGCGCGGGTCACCGCCGCGCTGTGCTTGCCGAGGATGTCGGCCGCCCGGCGGGCCATCGCGAGCCCGAGAGCCTGTGCCAGCAGCAGGCGTTCCGCGCAGCCAGTGCCACCCATGCGGTCACTGCCACCCATGCCGCAAGTGCCACTCATGCGGTCACTGCCATCCATGCCGCCAGTGCCACTCATGCAGTCACTGCCACCCATGCCGCCCGAGCCACCCAAGTCCAGCATGTGACGTCTCCTTCGCCATGCACTGTGGGCGGCCCGCCTGGCACCATCATGCGCGGAGGCAGTGACATTCCCAGGTGCTGACTCGCGCTACCGGTCAGCTGGGCGGGCTTGCGTTCGTCCAGCGGCCGGCGGTGTAGATCTCGTAGGAGAACAGGCCGTCCGGGGCGGACCATGACTGACCTGGCGGGAGTTTGGCGTAGCGGAGCTCTTCGGCCAAGGGCAGGCCGGTGGCCGGGTTCATGACGAGGATCTGCTGGACGGTGCAGTACGCGAACGTGGTCTGGAAGCCCGCGGCGCCGGTGCCGCCCAGGTCAAGCACGCCGCCGCAGCCTGTGTACTTGGTCGTGTAGGCGACTGCGACCCCGCGCTGGCCGGCCGCGTCAGTGACCTCTCCGAGGCTCTGCATGCCGGGTAGGCCGGCGAGCATCTGGTACAGCGCCGACCGGACGGCGGGCGTCACCGGCATCCGCAGGATAGGCGGCATGGCCTCGAAAAGGTAGGCCTGGGCGTCGCCGTACCCGGAGTTCCACACCTGCAGGAGCATCGCTTTCAGCGTGGCCGGGTCGGCAGGCAGCGCTCGCAGCTGGGCTAGCGACAGCAGCTCGTTTCCCACCGCGAACGGCGGGCCGCCCGAGTTGACCGTGGATACGACCTGCTTGCCTGGACCAGCGCTCAGCGGGGCGAGGCGGCCGCTATTGGCGTAGCCCTGCGGGTCGGCGAGGCCGGTATCCTGCGCGGCGTCGCTCCACTGGGCGGGCGATCCGGCCCGGTGCCACGCCGCCTGGTCGGCGGCCGAGGCGAGCTGGACCCCGAGCGGCTGCTCGACCGACGGGCTCCCGTCGCTCGCCGCGCTCGCCGCCCACGTCTGGGTGGCGACCTTCTCCAGCACCAGGTAGTGGTTCTTGGGCGTGCCGACCTCGACGAAGTTGCCCGCTACGGCCGGCGTCACCCAGTAGCGGCCGGCCGCCGGCGCGGCCGCCTTCGCCGCCGCGCCGGCGATCGCGAGCAGCGCTTTCCTGGCGGCCGCGGCGTCTTTCGACGCCGATCCGAGCACGCCAGAAGGCGGCTGGAACACGGTCAGGTGCACCGGCTTGGCGGGCTTGGGGGCCGCGGGCGCCGACGAGCAGCCAGTGATCAGGACAGCGGCGGTCACGGCCACGGCAGCTACGGCCGGTGCGCCGGCCCGCG
>Ga0335073_10006877_pt1 | contig 15974 bp, 18 predicted proteins | sample Lox_Sample_22_FD_207093 | JGI IMG/M metagenome (GOLD analysis project Ga0335073, IMG submission 207093) | Soil microbial communities from Loxahatchee National Wildlife Refuge, Florida, United States - Lox_Sample_2.2 | ecosystem: Environmental > Terrestrial > Soil > Wetlands | place: USA... | reverse complement strand
GCAAATCTCACAAACCACACCAATCAGACCATGCCCGCGGGCGAATCCGATACGAGTGGGATATTAAGCGAAAGCATAATCAGAACAGCATACAACCAAACGAAATGAAACGAATGACTGGGTGGGGAACCTCTGAATCAGGAGCGAATTGCCATTGACCACTGCCACTTAATACTCGGGGAGGAAGGGGAGTCTCGGGGATTTGGCATCTTTACGCTTCAGCCAATCTTGCTCCACCACTAGTCTAACCCCTTGCGCCTTGCAAGGGCGGCGGCGGTCGGGACAGCGGCAGGGTTTTTAAAGTTTTTTGGAGGATTGGCGTACTAGTGTGGGTTGTGGCCTCTCGAGTTGTGATGAATCAGACTCCGGCTTCACATGCTGTCAAAAACTTAAGCCGTGTGGTTTAGAGAGGAATGGGAAAACCATATGCGCGCGCATGTGTTTCTTGTCGAGTACGAAAGGTACTTCTGGGTCCCTGGATTAAGGGTGTACTGACGATAACAGATCAAGTGTGATACACAGACCCCGCGATGTGGCACATGTGCATTGCAAGGCAAAGAATGTGTCTACAGATTTGAAGAACCAAAACCAAGGTATGTTTCCACAAAATTGCATGGCTAATCTAGACCTTCGAGAGCCATTATTCAGAATATCCAGAATGAGAAGAAGGCGCTCGAGGATAAACTAAAAGCCATTAAACACGCCACTCCCGAAGAACGTGAACGGATAATACGATCCTTAAAATTCGCGGATGAAAACGCATCTGAGACTACAACGCCGTCGCCTTCTGCATCAACCCTTGTTACCCTGTCTCCCACGAATCGCACTAAACGATCCAACTCAAGCGACGAAGAATCTGACGCCGAGATCGAACATTTTGTCAGCGTCGACGAGTCGGGAAAGGTCGGGGTGTACGGCTTGACGAGTGGTCTTCATGAACCAACGACTCCTACATCATCCTCGATCACCGCTCATTCTGCTGCAATCTCCCACCAACTGATTGCGAACGCCTTACTACAACGTCAAAAAGAGTTTTACATGTCATCTTGGGATTTCGATGGTGTTCCAGCAGAATTAGCAATGCACCTCCTAGATCTGCATTGGAATCGACAACATCATTCCTTCTTATTAACCTATCGACCCGCTATAATGAGATCGCTTGCTTCGGGTGGAGGACCATATTGTTCTAAACTCTTGCTGAATGCGATCTTTGCCTGTGTATCGAAATATTCAGATCGTCTAGAAGTCAGATCTGATCCGAATGATCCACGGACAGCCGGAGCAAGATTCTTCCAACGAGTCAAAGAATTACTTCCATCTGAAATGGAACAATCATCCATCTCATTAGTCGTCGCACTCCTCCTACTCGGTTCAACACTGGTATCATCTGGCAAACAATCAACTGGATGGTTGTACAGTGGCATGGCATTACGGATGGTATATGATCTCGGTTTACATCTGGATAGTCGCAAATCTGCCGAACTTCACAAATGCACACTTGAAGACATGGAAATCCGTCGTCGAGTGTTCTGGGGAGCATTTATCTGTGATAAGTTACAAAGTCTGTATCTCGGTCGTCCGGCTGCAATACAATTACGAGACGCCCACGTTCCCCTGGAATTCCTGGATACTAGTGAGGAAGAAGAATTATGGTCTCCATACCGAGACACAGTGGAAGACAGTCAAACCATCTCCTCTCCAAAAGCAGCCCAATTCTCAGCACCCATCCATTCCCCCTCAACATTCAAACACCTCTGTCTCCTTTCTCGCCTAATGACACGAGTAATCAACAAATTCTACGTCGTCGGCGCAACTCGAAATATCTCCTCCAAGCACAAAAAACATCTCCTCTCCATCGACGCCGCCCTAACAGAATGGGAACTCAACCTCCCTTCCCATCTCAAATTCGAAACAATCACCTCATCTCCCTGTGCTCCTCCAAATCAAATGACATTACAAGCACACTACAATTGTCTAATAATTCTGCTTCATCGACCCTTTATCGCAGATGGTCATTTACGAAGTAGTGCAGGTCCTACTCTAACCGCATCCTCATGGGCAAAATGTACCGCTGCTGCACAGAGAATAACATACCTCGTGTCTGCCTACAGAACACATCTCACACTACGAAGAGCACCTTATCAAATTTCGTATTCGGTTTATGTGGCTAGTACCATTCATGTACGTAATGCAGCACAAGGGAATCGCGAGAATATGGATTTATTGAACTTTTGTCTTCTCTGTTTAAGAGAATTGAGTACGCCGAATGTAGGCACTGCAATCCCAGAACGTATTATTCGACATTTGATGAGAACAATGGGTGTTGTAGAACAAGAATATACTAGTCCAGGTACTCTCCTTATTTTGACTATGAATTAATGGTAGCGATGGTTAATGGAACTTTATCGCCATGGTCGAATTTCGACTTAGATGCTATTGTGAGATCATTTCCAGAAACTCCAGTGCCAGTACAACTTCCGGAACCTCCTCCCCCACAAATTCCGCAGATAGGTAATATGGCACCGTGGAATGAGGAGACAGATGTACTATTTGGACTGATGGGAAATGAGTTTGAAGGAATGGAGTTCAAAGGACACTTTCTCCCACGAAATCTAGCTGTGTAAATAAATCTTTTTGCAATTGTCATGTCCATCTGATGGACTAAAAGATACTGTTTATCCAAATGTATATTCGTCCTTTCGGAATGTTAGTTATTGGTCGATGTTGATTTGAGGTATTCTCCCACTGCTTTTCCGGCTTTTCTACCGAGGACTGCGCCTAGTGTAAGACCGCTGCCGCCCTTCATGTTAGCCAGATCAATGGTGTTGAGATACAGGGTAATTTCCAAAAAAGCAACCACCGACAATCTCGCCAGCTGCCCAGAGTCCAGGGATATCCTTCCCGTCTGCATTTGAGATTACAGCCGCATTTTCAGGATTGACAGCGAGTCCCCCAAAAGTGAAGGTAACTCCACAAGTGACTTTAACAGCGACGAACGGCCCCTCTTGAATCGGAAGTGCCCAATTTGATTTGGGTAGATCCAACTTCTTCTTCGAAGATTGGGTTGATACCCCATCTTTAACAGACGGATCGAATTGTATATTCGAATTCTCCTGTTGAAATGCATCAACCGCCTCATTATACTCTGCAACTGTCCCCACAAATTTGTCTAGATACGACAATCCGTGAGATGTTAATTTCTCAGCCAACTCCGCAATTGTATCCGCCGTTATTTTAGTAACCACATCATCGCCATACTCTTCCACACGTAGCCATTTTATCCCTGTTTTATCCCACACCTGAAACGCAAGACTCCCCGGTTGCTTCAGAATCTCTCTTCCAAATTTGGCATATGTGAAATTCCTCATATCAATCCCCTCATCCACGAAACGTTCCCCCACAGAATTAAGCATTAAACCCAATGGATATCCCGACTTTGTATATTGATTTGTAAGTTCTCTGCTTCCAGAGTTGGGCGGTGAATTGGCATCCCAAGCAACTGAATGACATCCCGACCAGTTTCCGACGAATTTGGCGTTCACATCTCGAAGTGAGATTTCCAAACCATCGCCCGTGTTGTACGGTGTCCCTCTGACATGCGCCAAATCCCAATTTGGACCCAGATATTGAGCACGTAGACGTGGTGATGCTTCAAATCCTCCGCAGCACAGAATAACTGCCGTACTCTCAACAGGGACACCATTTAGATATACTCCCTTGACAAGGCCTTCTTTGACAATTAACCCAGTGAGGGGTGTTGAATATCGGATTTCGATTCCTGCATGAGTAGCTGCATTTGTCCATTGCTCAATTAAACCTTTTCCGCCATCTACAATCGACAAAACCATCCCTCCCCAGAATTTATATCGTCCATTGATTTTATATGCTTGTCTACCGTTAGCATCTCACGCATCTGAGGGGAGTGACCTATTAAACGATAACTGAAACTTGATGCCCAAACTCGCTAACCATCGCACAGTATCCCTACTTTCATCCACCAGTACTTTGCCCAACTCCCGATCCGCCCTTCCGTTCGTAACTCTCATCAAATCATTCCAAAAGTCTTCGTTAGCATAAGGCTGCATATCAATTAACCCCCTCATCTCCTCGTCGACATTATGCACAAAACTTAAGACGTCATCTAGTCCGTGGAAGACAGTCCTATAAGCTCCTGCAGTGAAATAGGAGTTTCCGCCAGCCCAGGACGGCGGACATTTATCGACGAGAAGAACTCGTTTTGCACCACTTTGCTTCGAGGAAAGAGCTGCTGCGAATCCTGCATTTCCAGATCCAACAACAATGACATCGTACGATGAAGAAAGGGTTGTCATTGTCCCAAATCTAATACGTAGTGTGCTTAGTATTCAGCTTCCAAGGATTTTGGTCGATGATGCGGACGCATTAAAGTCTCGGGGAGTCGTCTTCCGATCCAAAAGGCGGGGCCAGCAGATCTTCTATCGAGCCGCTCAACATCCTAAATTGGCTGCAATTCGCGTTGGCTCACCGTCACAACAGAGGCGAGGATAGCGAGGGAATGTCACCTGTAAAGGAGACGATTCATTTTGCGCAGTTCTTGGTGACTTCACAGACTTTTTATGTGAGTTCGTTATCTGCTGCTTTGGTGAATTTGAAGCCTATATTACCGGGTCATTCACTCGTTATTTCTCGGAGAGTTGTTGGCCGATTTGCTGACTTGTCGGGGGCTGAGGTACCGCTCCTGTCGGCTTTGTGCGCAGTTACTGAATGTAGGTTGCGGATTTGTTTTGCAGGTCGGGCAGGTGAGGCATGCAGACTAATTGTAGTGTGCAGAAAGTGGGAAAAGTCCTGGAGAAAGCGTATCAATGCACCTCACTCACAATCGCAGTTCAGGTACCAGCCTGGGGAAGTTGATTGATGTCAATGGCAGGATGGGACAGATGCTGGACAAACTGTTCCTCATGTTCATGTTCATGTAATTCCACGGAAAGCGCACGATTATAAAGAGAATGACGAGATATACAATGACTTGGAGAGGTCAGAGGGAACACTGAGACAGCATTTAGAAAGATCGTTTCCAAAGATAGAGGATAAAGACAGGATACCTAGGACGGATGAAGATATGGCAAAAGAGGCAGCATGGCTTGCTCGATTCTTTCAAGAGTAATAGATCAAGACGAAATTAATGAAAGTGTAGTCCCTTCCATTTCTGTACCGTCTCAATCATCATGACCCCGTTTTGCAACTTCCAAACATTCTTTCTCCAACTCTTCATCCTCATTGCGTATGACTACAATCCCATTCTCCAATAACTTCTCCACACCAATACACCTGACAAACTTATCTGGTTCCCGCACACCAAGAACAACACGTCCAATCAATCCTCCATTCTCAATAATTCTATCCGTACACGGCTTATTCCCACTCAATCGCTCTGAACAAGGTTCCATCGTCGCATACATATCGAGATCTTTCACCGGGTCACCTGTTCGAGATTTCGAGCTCTGTAGCAGCTTGGTCACAGCGTTTTCCTCAGCGTGGGTGTTACCGGGAAGTTCTCGTGAGTATCCGGTTGCAAGGATTTCTCGTGTTTGAGGATGAACGATGAGACAGCCTACGCAATAAGCTGTTTTCGTTGGTATGCATTTGCGGGCTTCTTCAAGTGCTAGACGCAGGAACTTTTGGTCGTCTTGGCCAGTAGCAGGCCTTTCTAATTCAGGAGATTGGTTCATTTCACTAATCTCTCGATGGGATTAACATTGCATCCATCTCTCACAAAGCCTTCTTCTTAGCTTTCTTGGTCATATTTAATTGCGCGGCCTGTCATTCGTGAAGGATATATAAATAAAGCTGGCTCGGTTGTCGGAACAGGACACAGCCCAGTCCGAGCCATTTGACCTTCAGTTTGATCATCAGATCCTGTATCTCAGACGTTGACTTCCAAGCCTATATCATCACCTCCTGTCTACGAGCGTTATTCAACTCCAAGATCAATGGCCAGTTCGCATAGGTCTCGGTATTGGAGCTTTTCCACTGCATTGATTGGACGCAAAGGACAGTGTGCCACATACCAGTGGGCCTCTGCGGATGCTGTAAAAGAGCCCGAAGATTGGACGGCGTTCGCAAAGCGAGAGGATCCGGATCTACCTTCGCCACTAATGTCCTTCCTAGTCAATAACTTTGGATATAATGCTTGTGGATGTATATCTCCCATACCAACCTTCATGTACTAATTTCTATCAGTTCTTGTGAACGAAACAATCTTCTCCGACTCTCGTCCTTTGTGGGATGGACTCCTCAAGCAGGGTGAAACGTATGTTGTCGTATACAGTATAAACCCTATACCGTCTGTTTAGTATGAAATTAATCGTTAGACAAACCCCGGTGGTGGCAGATGAATCTCCGTGAAACCGACCAGCGGGACTCCATTGTGTGGTCAGATATGTATCCTCGCGCACCGAACGAGGCCGACCACCCGTGTTTTATGAATACTTGGTACCGAAAAGCCCTCCAGAAAACGGGTGTAAGTCAATGCGACGAAGAAATCAAGGACCACTATGAAAATTTGGAGTAAGTCGGATAAAAATAGCGGGAGTTGGAATTCCTTGAGATGAAGATCGAGTCTGTAGAATGAGTACTGGTTGTGAAACCGGTACGGGAACACGCTTAAGAAACTCGTATTACAGTTGTCTCCATACCTTCCTATTCATCATTTATTTCATTATCTACTCTGGTTGCGGGACGGGATCCCTCGGCGCACGCCGCCAAATATCCCTCAAACACATTAAGGCTTTCCAAACCATTCTCCTCGAATGTGGGCAGACTGGTTATTAACGGCGTCTTACTATTCTAGTGCAGCGGAGTTTGGGAACTCTGGGAGCTTCAATTGGCTCTTGAGATGGTCCAGCTGAATTGTGAGGAAAATAACGTGTATAAACGTCTTGCACCATGTGATTCTGACCGAGAGATTATCAGACCATTCCTCTCAAGATGATCTGATCTCTACAATCCAGGTCTCATACGGATAGTTATCACGGCTTTGGCGAACTTCTTTTCTTCAACTACTTCGCTTTAAATCAACAATATGCCTTGGCACTTTCAAACCAAATTTGTTGGGCGAGATGGCGTCTGCCATCGCTACACTTGGAATGATAAGAAGAGCAACGACTTTGAGGACTCGTCCAGCAGTAGTAAATGGACAAGGTTCCGTACACCAGAACGCCCTGACCGCACATCCGCTGTCATGGCTTCCATAAAGTTGCATTTTGGGTCCGATGCGTGCGGCTGTTAGTCACCCAAGTACGAGACGGCCTCTTACTGATTCACATTAGATCTTGTTAACGAAACAATATTCTGTGATTCTCGCCCTTTTTGGGATGGACTTCTCGAGCATGATGAAACTTATGTTGTGGTCTATGGTATATTCTCCACGCCCATGTTTGTGCGACCTTCAGACTGATTGCCGATTAGACAAGCCTGGTAATTGGTGCAACGGTTGGCTCAAAAAAAAGGATCGAGTACAAAATATTGTCTGGAAAGAGATGTATCCACAGGCACCACCGGACCCTGACCATCCTTGCTTCCTGGGAAACGCGTCCACAAACCCACAGTACCTGGCAGCGCTTCAAAAGACCGGTCTAAGTCAAATTGAGGAAGAGAACAAGGCAAGTGTGAAATGTGAAGAGTAAATTTTCATGAGATGAGACAATAAATAGATTCTTTGGATGAATGCAGCTCCTCATAACGAATAATTGTTGGATAATTGAGTTTTTGTACGACATGACAATCTGTAACTTTCTTCCAAGAGGTTTTGAAATAATCACTTCCTCAACTTTGTTACAGCGATACAAAAAAGATTCTCGTCTCAAGAGATAGGGGTGTCCCTTTGGTCCTCGTAAAGCCGAATTCGCCCTTCTCCACCTTTTCACCTTTCTGGCCTTTCCCTCCTTTCTTGGACGACCTCCACTGCCTTCACATTCCTTTCCCGCAGGAGGTCCACTTTGTTGACGAATCTCCTCTCCACTGGCTGTGTCAATGGGTTCACTCTGCACCATTATCATTACGGTTCTGGAATTGGATGAAGGAAATACCCTTTAATCTGAACTGTCTTGTTTTTTCACAAGCGAATTGAGGAAAAGAACTTTTTCTACCTTTATCCTTCCTTTGCAAAAAGACGTGCAACTGAATGAAACCAATTGGTAATGAAACAGTGTTGTAATACGACAACTGTCTGGAACGAGATGCTTTCGGGTTGGAGTTGGGACGGCGTCAGATTGCACATGCATAACCTCTTGGAATAACTCTTTGAGAAAATCAACCGTGTTTGGATAGATGGTATGCCTCGGAGGTCCTGGAGGTCCAGTCGGAGCCATTGGTCCAATTCCGACGATGAGGCCAGTTAGTCCGGTAGGACCTGTGGGACCGCGAGGACCTAATGGGCCTTGTGGACCGTGTTTCCCAGTTGGATCTTGATCTTCTTGGGACAGACGGGCCGCTGCACAGGGAATAGTGGTTGGATTAGGACCGCTTCATCGGATGGTGTCTTATTGATATTGCTTCGGATTCTGGTCCAACTCCTGGAACGTTTTCTGCAATTGTTCTTGCAGAGCATAACGCCGACCATCAGTGTGACTGTCAATACTCTTTTCTGGACTAATGCCCTGCTGATGAGAATACTTGAAGTATGGCCTTCCTTGTTTTCAATTTGTTCACTGTTGATTTTGAGAGGTGTGCCGTACGTACATCTGGAGAAATCCCACAAATGCGTGAGATGAGGAATATGTCTCGCGCGTAAATAATGTAAAAAAGTGAATATAGTTGCATCATACGAAACCTTCAAAGATTAATATTGGATCTCAGACATCGTTCGACTTCCTAAACCATACACTATCCTATACCTGAAGTGCACTTTGACCTTAAAACTTCAATGGATAATCCCGTGAAGCTCCAGTGGCATGAATTCGTAACGACATTTGTTGGGCGGAACCGAAGCCTCCACAGCTATAGGTGGGCAAGTGCGGAATCTGAGACAGAGCCGGAAGACTGGGGGCAGTTCTGTAGACCAGATTCGCCGGACCCAAAAAAGTCTCAGATTATGACTTTTATCCGGACGAAATTTGGAAAGGAAGCTTGCGGATGTATGCCCATTACCCTGCAATCGAATACTTGCTAACGCATATTAGTTCTGGTCAACCAGACGATATGGTCTGATATCCGCCCTTTTGTCGACGGGCTACTGCAGAAAAATGAGAAATATGTCATCGTATATGGTAGTGTCCCTTCCCTTTTCGTTTTGTCAAATTGATGGTAGAGAAACCATGGTTCTGGCACTTTGACCTTGTTGAACAAGATCGTAACCAAGGGATTGTCTGGTCGAACATGTATCGCCACGCAAAACCCAACCCCGGACATCCTTGTTTCTATCAGCAGCCTCCGCCGTCAATTCCCGAGTACATAAAAGCATTCCAGCGGACTGGTCACCCTGAAAATAATGGGGGGAAAACAGCTGGTGTGACCAACCTGGGCTTGGATTTTGTCTGACGCGTATCTTAAACACGCGCGTCGGATGCAATGGTAACCATTGAGCCATCTATTATCATATATAGTGACGACAGAACAATACAAGCATCAGTATCCTCAAAAGGGACTGAATGAAAGTCAAAATGGAAAGAAAACGGTAGAAAAGATCGTGCCTGAAGATAGAACGGTGATACTTACAACGAGGATCCCTCCTAATTTGAACGTTCCGTGCCTACTACAATCTTGCCATCACTGGAGACCAAACCAGAAGCATCTACACTAGAATTCAACCCATCCCAATTTATCCATTCCCAATTTCCAACTTCACACGTCACACAAGTGCTAAGTCCAAAGTCAGGTGATTTACGTATGCTCATTAACATCGTCGCAGTTGGCAAGTCTTTTAGGCAGTTCGCACTCTTATCGTGCAAACATGTCCACGGTTATTTTCTTGACTTTAACCACCTTCAATCTCGTGCCACTACGCTATCTTCTTTATAACAGTCACGAACGGCGTGTTATTGTCACGGCCTATGCAGACCATTTTCACATCCTCTGCAATGAGTCCGATATATGCAAGCGATCATCCCGCAGGACTAACCCTAACCCAGGATCAGCTCAACATTTCCTCGGCATGGATATCCCGCGTCCAGATCAACGGTCTCATTGACATTCACTCGGGGTGCTGATACTCAAAAATGCTTCATGAACTCAGTTTCAGCATTCCTCTCCCCGTTTGATGCGCCTTCGAACAAGTCAAGAGGTAGTAGCATCGAGGGGACCCTGTATCGACACCTACTTGAAAAGTTTCAGAAGCCACGCCGCGTTTCACGTTTTCTTTATGGAAATTGCGTCTATTATTATTATCGAATGCATCAGAATGGCTCGAAAGCATCAAACACCCATTACTTTATGTCAGAAGTTTTATCTGGGATTGTATATCCTGTAGATCGCAAAGAGGATTTCTTGTTTCGTGGGGTCTGTTGTGACGGATCTTCGAGTAAGGGAGTGATTCTGAATGTCACGGAGAATATGTATCGACCTTGAGAAAAGAATGTGTGCCTTAGCCGTCTCGAAGGAAATTTGTTGTTACCATGTCATCCAAGGATCCCGAATCGATTCGCCTCCCCGAAGTGGCGAAAACTGTCTCCTTCTCTGATTACTCTCTTCCTTCTCTGATCGCACCATGTCGATATGAATTCGACGATTATCTAAACAGGTTCGAGAATAGCGTTTCACACGTCGAACAATGTCAATCATTCAAGAACGAAACATATCCACTGTCGTTTCTATCAGGCACGCGAATCGTATCTCGATAGAGATGTTGACCTGAAACTCGTTCAGGGCACAGAACAAACTGCCGATATTCTTCCGAAATCACTTCCACAACTATCTAAACACATGCCATCGAACTGTTGAATATGCAATATCATCCCTTCAAAATACTTCATCAATTTTCATTCAACTTCGATCCCAATACTACTTACTTGCTACTTGTCTCATTATCGCTCTTTGTTATTTCATTTCATGGTCGATTTAATGGATTCGCAAACGCTTACTACTCTTCGATTTATTTCTTTCATTCACACACTATACACTTCCTTGTATTCGAGCATTGGAACTCTACGAAACAGCTTGCCAACATGCCAACATGCCAACATGCCAACATGCCAACATGCCAACATGCCAACATGCCAACATGCCAACATGCCAACATGCTAAAAACTTCCTAGAAAGTTCTGAGATACGGCACACGGATTTGTGAGAAAGAAAGAAAAGGAGAGTACCTAGCACGGTGCATGTAGAAGATTATGTCCTAGCTTATAGATCGCGAAACGTGTCAATTCAATCTACTCTTTACATTTCACGGTTATCACTTTTCTCCTTCTGTCGCTTCCCGAACGCTTAATATATTGAATCAAGTTGCTAAACACCAGAAAACTTTCGGAGGCTCAATCAGCACATGAGATCGTGGCCGTAAAAGTGGATAAATGGACATGTCCGATTTCACCGGATACTTCTTAACCTCTCGTACATGATTTCATAACGTACAATAAAGCGAAATACAAATCCACCCCTGCACTTCAATCCATCTACATGATCTCATAAGCAATAACACACTATCAATATACAGAAAGACGTGGAGACTGTCGTAATCCATTCCACGATATCGTAAGCTATTGTACATTTTAAACGACTGATTTACAGCTTTCTGAGCAGCAACAAGAGAAGTCCAATGATCAACCAAATCAATACGATTGAGAATTGAGGTGGAGTAGCGGCAAGCGACGAATTGAAGGGCTGTTGATAGTAATTATGGTAGAATTGTGTTGCGATGGGACTAGGAGAAGTGACTGATACGGGAATTTTGCTCCTTTGGTTCTTCCATGTATGTATTTGTACTGAAAAATTAATTAGAAGAACGAAAACGAGAGTACATATAGTCCACGTAATATCGATTATACCCAAGACTGCCATGCCATATGTTACACACAGACCAACAATTTCCCATGTGAGTGTTTGTTTGGGTGGTGGAACCTAATTTCTTAGAAAGAGTAGAAAACTCGTCTTACTACCGGTTTCCAGACGGGAATCAAAACGGCCACTCGGTCCTCTTCAAGTTGCGCAAAGATCAAATTGAGATCCCTAAGTAAGGTATGTCTTTCGATGACGAGATGCTGTGGCTCGACTTGGCCATCCGCCTCAGTGTTCTCTGTAAACCCCTTGACGACATTAGCTATGAACCTTTGGTGGTGGTGGGGGATCAGATACCAAATCAAAACCTGAAATGCAGTTACCTTGACTAATGGTGACACTCTCTCGACGTAGGACAAGACTAACGAGTTCATCATAGTACCGTTCGCTAGCCTCTAACAGGTCAGAGATAGACCTTAAAAAAAGCTTTTACCCAGTGTCTGCTGTTGTACAACAAGATTTGGAATTTTGAAATCTGCGTATACATGTCGTTGCAAGACCACAAGAATCATTATCCCGTTGATGTTCTTAGGGGAGGGGAAATTCCACACTCGGTTTGCTGGGAGTCCTAATTGAGAGAGTTTGCGTTCGAGAAGTGTCATTCCGTCTCGACCAGGAGTCCCGTCTCGACCAGGACTCCCGTCGCGACCAGGAGTCCCATTCAGACCAGGACTCCCGTCGCGACCAGGACTCCCGTCGCGACCAGGAGTACCCTCCCGCCCTTGCTGTCCCAATATGACTATAATGTTTGGACTTTCATTGAGATTAATCTACACATCTTAGCAGCATACGCAAAGAGTGAGATGAGCTCAGCCAATGTAGAAATGTAATTAAGGAAAGGAAGCAAGGGAACGTTACCGGAATCCTAATGCCCTCCGTTTCACCAGGAGCGTCTTGATCCGTTCCACTCATGAGATTCTTAAGTTGCGCTCAGAATTGTTCCAACTTGTGAACTTGCTGGGATGAGTTGGACAAACTGTACAAAGTTGTCAGGGGTAAAGAGCGGACCCTAACCCAGCGGTTTCCTAAGAATGCTGAAATCCAGAGCATGGCTCAAATTGGCCAGGATTATGGAGCTTTGGCTGGGACGTAGTACAGACACAGCCCTGTCCAAGGCTGTTTAGTCAGATCCCCCCGCCGCAAGCCCAATTCCTCGATAAGATAGAACCGGCCCATCCAGATCGGTCAACATCAAAGTGGTTGGCAAACTAAGGATGTTTGACTGGTCTCAGTGAGGTTCACATATTTATTTCTCACTTTTGCATCTGTATCTATTTATGACCTTCGGGCTGTATGATCTTAATAACTTTCGGTTTGAGGTTTGCAATTGGCCCCACAAAATTTTTGACGAACTTTCGTAATGTTAAAAAAGGCTTCCCACTGGGCTTTGCGATGATGGCAAGGAATGCGACATGGACCTCTTCGCACATTCCTATTCTGCCGGAATATAAAACTCATTGGGATCATGAATAGTGTACAGAACCTCACATCTACTACCAAACAAAGTTTGTTTGTTGGGACACGAGATTCAATTTTCTACTCTGTGGAGCACTGTTGAGTAGCTCTCGTTTTGGTTACCAAACCGCGAAACGCCTCTAGTTGCATTTCAACCCAATCTGCAACCACTATGTCAATACAGACCTCCATCATCTCCTCAAGAGATAATGGAAGCACAACATAAGGGCACAAAGACCGACAAGGAGCCAGATAAGGGTTACCTTTCCTGTCGGAGGTGTGGCTTGCCACTGAGGGTACTCTTACTGCCACAAACGTGAGACTGCCGGTTGTTATAGAGCAGTAGAACTGGTGGGAGCTGATGGCGGGCCTTAATCTGTGGATCGTCACTACACGTCAATCACAAAGTAATTCGAATAACAATTACTTGCTAACCGAATTGCTTCAATTATAGAGACTCGACAATATGACAGCTATAATTTTAAGTCGATCGACGTAGTAGGCTACTGAGTCCAAGGCTGAAGGGGTCACGTGGCGGACGGGAGGGAGTTTGGCTGCCCAAAGTCCCGTCCGCCGGCCGCAACCGAATACTTCACTGATATCAATAAGAAGCTTGTATGGGCGAAACAAAGTTGCCGGTGATTCTGATATCCCTTCAACGAATTAGTCATGGAATCAGGTAGTGAATACCGCATCGAAGCAAGTAATGGACATGCTTTGAATGTGCCTCCTGCATTCGCGCCCTTTTACGAGTTTGACCAATTGTTGAAAGTATCTCAGGTTTGAAGCTCTTTAATCAGAGGGCTTGAAGAGGCTTTTTGGTACCTTCGAGGCTACGTTGAGCAAAGACAGTGAGCGAGAGTGAGTAATCGGTGACTATTGTGTTGATTACGAGAATAACGAACGTGAAGCCGGTTTGGAGTGTGTTCTGGAAAGCAGAATCTTTGAATGAGGTTGTGCTTTGAAATCAGTCCTTCGTGAGGTCGGTCACCTTGGTTCCTCGGATTGTATTCCGGTCCTGGTCCCTTTATCCTCGCTCGCCCTTCTCACTCTTCTTAGCCTCCTCACCGTTGTCTCTTTCTCACCACGTGATTCTCGATTCTCACCACGTTCCTTCTCGAGTGTTGGTGCAGAAGGATTGATCATCAGCAGGCTCCAATTTGTCGCCCTACACAAATTTGCATCACAATCATGGCAAGTTGGATGCATAGGAGTGCCCATGGTAACTGTTTCTCACCGAGGAAACGCTTCCTTGACGTAGATGTTGATCTGTTGTTGTACACTGGTGCGAAATACAGCACCAATTTTGTGGATAGAAAACTACGCCGGACAGCATCCTATCCACTTCATGCCGAGGTCTGAGTTTAAATTTCGACTGACTAATGTCGCGTATTACTTAAATAAAATGGTGTTGAGTTAAATAAGGTGGCTGGCTGGTCTTACTAAAACGCAAACACTCACAACCACGACAAGATCCTTTGCTCTCCATTTTGTTTTTGTCATTTGCACGTTACTTCTCCTCAAAATCCCTTGGCCGAAGTCTTCCCATTTTCTTTTTCGTCGGACAGCCTCCTTGCACATCTGACGACCGCCCTTCCCTGCTGCGAAACCTCGTTTTTGTATAATTTCCTAATTCGGCGAATATGTTCTACTCCGACGCCATCCTCTCTAAGAAGGTATCCTCTCCAGACCTCACTCTCACCTGTCTCTCTGTACGTACGCATGCTAACTCATCACACAGGGTCCCTTGGCCAAAGTCTGGCTAGCAGCCCACGAACGAAAACTCACAAAAGCGCAACTCCTCCAAACAAGCATCACCCGCTCCACCCAAGCCATTGTCGAACAAGACGAAGCTCCTCTCGCACTCCGCCTAAGTGGTCAACTCCTCCTAGGCGTAGTCCGCATCTACTCCCGCAAAGCACGATACCTCCTCGACGACTGCAATGAAGCACTCATGAAAATCAAACTTGCCTTCCGTCCCGGAAACGTTGATTTACCTACAACCACACAAACAGTCCAATCTCATGCGCTATTGACATTACCTGATACTCTCACCGATTTGGATCTATTGTTACCCCCCGATCCTACTATTTTGTCACAGACAATGGCTTCTGGACGGGATACTACTCTTCTCAGCAACGCTTATGATATTTCGTTGGAACTTCCTCGTGGGTTTTTGGGAGGCGATGAGGAAGATCCGTTGTCGCAGTTTCAGGAGGACGGAGATATGTTGGATTTCCAATTAGATGATCAGCGTTCTGATGGGAGGAGTTTTAGTGTTGAACGCGGTCGTGATGCAGTTAGTTTGGGACTGGAAGATGAATTTGGAAGCATCAAGGGGGATTTGGATTTCGGTATTGGTGCGGGAAAGGGAAGTGTGTTGGGTGAAGATGATGGATTGGGTTTTGGAGACGGTGGCTTGGACTTTGGATTTGGTGGGGATGACTTACCCATTGGTGATGGTATGGGTATGCAAGATGATGATGGTCTTGCAGGTACATTCCCTCCACTTCTAGGAGGATATTAACTGTGTAGATTTTGCCGAACAA
>Ga0335073_10006876_pt1 | contig 15975 bp, 14 predicted proteins | sample Lox_Sample_22_FD_207093 | JGI IMG/M metagenome (GOLD analysis project Ga0335073, IMG submission 207093) | Soil microbial communities from Loxahatchee National Wildlife Refuge, Florida, United States - Lox_Sample_2.2 | ecosystem: Environmental > Terrestrial > Soil > Wetlands | place: USA... | reverse complement strand
CCGGTCAGCAGCCGGGCCAGCGCGTCCGACGCGGAAGCATCGTGCAGCACGCGCAGCGTGGCGACGATGTCCTGCACCTCGGGCACGCTCAGCAGGCCGCCGAGGCCGACCACCTCACACGGGATGCCGCGGGCCTCGAACGCCTTGCGCAGCGGCACGAACTGGGACCGCTTCCGGCAGAGCACCGCGATGTCCGACGGGCGTACCCCGGCCACCCGCGCGTCCGGCCACGGCCGGCCGTCCGGCGCCGATCCGCCGGGCAGCGTGAGCAGCGCCGCGGCCTGCCCGGCCACCCACTCCGCCTCGTCGGTCACCGTTGGCAGCAGCGCGCAGCACACCGCGCCGCGGTCGCTGCGGTCCGGCGCGGGCTCGAGGACCGGCACGTCCGGCGCCTCGGCCCGCAGCTGCGCCTGGAGCACGGCGGCCGCGGCGAGCACCCGGCCCGCGTTGCGGAAGCTGGTGGACAGCAGGCGCACCGGCGCGTCCGTCCCCGATCTAGCGGGGAAGTCCCTGGTGAACCGGCGCAGGTTCCCCGCGCTGGCGCCGCGCCACCCGTAGATCGACTGGCACGGGTCACCCACCGCCGTCACCGGGTGCCCGCCGCCGAACAGGGCGCGCAGCAGCACCAGCTGGGCGTGGCTGGTGTCCTGGTACTCGTCGAGCAGCACCACGTGGTAACGCCCGCGTTCGGCGGCGCCTACCTCCGGATGGCGCGCCGCGATCCGCGCCGCCAGCGCGACCTGGTCGCCATGGTCGAGGACCTCGCGGGCCGCCTTCGCCACCGTGTACCGGCCGACCAGCGGCAGCAGCTGCTCGCGCGCCCGCTGCGATTCCATGATCCGCCGCACCCCGGCGGGCGAGCGGCCGTGCAGCGCGGCCTGCCTGATGGCGAGCCAGTCCCCGACCTCGATGACGGCGGGCGGATCCTGCAGGTGCTCCGCCAGGTCGCCGGCGAGCTGCAGCACCGCCGCGGTGACCGTCTGCGGGGTCCACCCGACCGCGTCCATCGGGCCGTCGTAGGCGGCCACGATCGAGGCGGCGAGCTGCCATGACAGCGCCGGGGTGATCAGCCGCATGGACGGCTCGAGCCCCTCCCTGAGCGCGTGGTCGCTGACCAGCCGGCCGGCGTACGCGTGGTAGGTGCTGATCACCGGCTCCCCGGCCCACACGTCCCCGGCGTCATCAGGTTCGCTGGCCGCCGCGCCGCCGGCGCGCCCGGCCAGCTCAGCGCGGCGCAGCCGGTCGAGGCGGGACCGGACCCGGTCGGCGAGTTCGGCGGCGGCCTTCCTGGTGAACGTCAGGCCGAGCACCCGGTCCGGCCGCACCTTCCCGTTGGCGACCAGCCACACCAGCCGCGCCGCCATCGTCTCGCTCTTGCCCGACCCGGCCCCGGCGATCACGGTGAGCGGGCCCAGCGGCGCGCCGATCACCGCCGCCTGCTCCGGTGTCGGCTCTGGCAGCCGCAGCAGCCGCGCCAGCTGACCGGGCGTGTACTTGACCAGCATCCCGCGCTCGGTCCGGTCGCCCACTTCGGTCACAAGGCCATTCCATCAGAGCCCACCGACATTCGGTGCCGGCTTGACCGCGCCAGCCCGGGGTCAGAATCGCTCGCCGAGCACGAACTGGCAGCGGGGACCCGGTGCATTCGCGAGCCGGGCGTCCAGCGTGGCCAGCGGTGCGCCGAGGGCTTCCGCCACCGCCACGTGCCATGCGTCGTAGCAGGTCACGTTGTCCCGGAGTGCCCAGACCCTGGACGCGAAGGGCGCGTAGGGGAACAGCTCCACGCGCAGGTCGAGCAGATCGGCGTGCGCCAGTGATGCCTGATCCGCGGAAATGGCATGAGCGAGGACCGAGCGGCGCAGAATGTTCGCCACCTCGACCGGCAGCAGATGGGGGGCCGCGAGCGAATCGCTGGCCAGCAGCGCTTCCGCCCACCTGCCATCCGTGCCGCTGTCAACCAGCGCGGCGACGACCGTGGACGCGTCCACGACCAGGGTCACCGGCGATCCTCGTCGCGGTGGGCGAGAATCTGCTCGGCCGTGAGCGAGACGGGATGAGCGGCCTTGCGCGCGCGGATGCGCGCTACCAGCGCCTCGGCATCCGGTTGTCCCGCGAGTTCGATGAGCCTAGCCCGCAGGTACTCCTGAAGGGACCGGCCGGCCAAGGCGGCACGGGCAGCGAGCTCATTGCGCGTCTCTTCGGGAACATCCCGGACGGTGATAGACACACTCATAGCAGCATTATGCAGCTAATGCTGTGGATATGCAATCAACGGCGCCGCGTCAGCCGACGGGAGGGTGTAGGTGTCGACGCCCTCGGCGGAGGTGTGGCTGACGAGCTCGCCGCGCAGGACGAGGACATCCAGGTGGGCGGCGGTCTCGCCGATCGCGAGCAGCTGGCTCATCACGTCGAGGTCGGCGAGCTTGCGCTGCCTGCGGGTCCACGGGATCGCCTCGGCGGCCTGGCAAGCGCTGACCGGCCCGGCGCTGGCGGCTTCGCGGGTCTGCTCCAGCCTGGTCTCGTGGTGGGCGAGCAGCTCGTTCACCCGGTCGTGGGTGCTGTCGCAGACCGGGCCGTGCGCGGGCAGCAGCCGCGAGTCGGGCAGCGTGAGCATCAGCCGCAGCGAGTCCAGGTAGTCGCGCAGCGCGAGCCGGGTGATGGACGGCTGGAAGCCGATCGACGGGGTGATGTGCGGCAGCACGTGGTCCCCCGCGAACAGCGCGGGGTTCGCCTCGTCGTGGAAGACGACGTGGCCGCGGGTGTGGCCAGGGGTGTGGATCGCGCGCAGCGTCCGGGACCGCAGGTCCAGGATGGCCCCGTCGGCCAGCCAGTGGTCGGGGTCGGACCACTGGAGGCGCGGCTGGGGACCGACCCAGTGCGACGCCATGAACTGGCGGATCTGGTCGGCCAGCCCCGCCGCGCCCATCGCGGGCAGCATCTCGATGAACCCGGGTTCGTTCCGGCCAGCGGCGACGTCCCTGATGGCCCGCATGTTGATCCGCTCGCCTTCGCCGAGCGTGATCAGGCCGCGCAGCGTGGTGCGCAACTCGGCGGCGAGCGTGTAGTGGTCCTGGTGGATATGCGTGATGAAGAAGTTCCTGATGTCCCCGAGCCCGTAGCCGAGCTGGCCGAGCGCCTCGGTCAGCCGCTCCCTGGCCTGGGCGATCGCCATCCCGGCGTCGATCAGGTCCACTCCGTCCTCGCCCGTGATCGCGTAGACGTTGACGGCCTTCAGGGCGTCGCCCGGCAGCGGCAGGGGGATCCGGTACACCCCGCCGCCCAGGCTTTCAATCCCCGGCTCAGCCCAGGCGTTCCTGGCGGCCGGGTCCGCTTGCGATGCCGAGGCCCGGCTCGTCACGTGATCCACAGGTGGTACCTCCTTGCCCGTTTAATGTACCGGGCGCCGGGGTGCTCCCTACGAGCCGACCTGCGCGCCGTCGGGGTGCACCGGGCAGCAGGAGGCAACCGGGCAGGTTCGGCAGCCGGGGTTCACCCGGGCCCGGAACACCGGCCCGGCCATCCCGGCGGCGACCGCGTCGACGAGGTCCTGCGCCCACTCGGGCGCCGGGTCGTCGGACAGCGCGCGCTGCCGCTGCACACGCGCCCTGGCGGCGAAGCTCGCCTTCCCGACCTGCACAAGTTCCGCGCCGCCCGGCTCGGTGACGCCGAGCCGCTCGAACGCGCCGAGCAGCACCGCCAGCTGGTAGACGCCAAGCTGCGGGTGGCGGTCGAGCTCCTCGTCGCGGGGCGCGGTCGACCCGGTCTTCAGGTCCACGACGACGCCCCTGCCCCGCTCGTCACGCTCCAGCCGGTCCACCCGGCCGGTGATCTCCACCTGACCCACCTGGACCTTGAGCGCTTGTTCGGTGGCGAGCAGGTCGCGCGGGTTGGACGCGTGCCAGTCAAGGAACTTGCGCACCATGCGTTCGGCGAGCTCGCGCTGGCGGGAACCGTACCAGACGCTGCCGAAGTCCAGGTGGTGCCAGATGTCGTCGATCCGGTCGGCCACGGCCTGTTCGGCGGCACCGGCCGAGATGAGCACGGTGGCGGCGTGAATGACCGTGCCGAGCTGGCGCAGCACGTCCGAATGCCCCGCGCCGACGGCGGACTCGAGCAGCCAGCGCAGCCCGCAGCGGGCGAACGACTCGACCTGGGACGGCGACAGCCGGACCCACTCGCCGCCGGCGACGATCGGGCCCTCGTCGGACAGCCCGGTGAGCGTGTACCAGTCCCGCGGGTCGGCGCCGCGCACCCCCGCCTCCGCCAGCCTGGCCAGCTGCCCCGCGGCGGCCTCCCGCAGCGCGCGCGGGCGCGCCTGGTCGGCGGCGGTGCGCCTGAGGTCGGCGACGAGCGCGGGCAGCGACAGCCAGCGGGCCGTCGCGGCCGCCTGCTTGACCGGCAGGTCGTCGCCTGCGAGCTCGGCGAGGAAACGCGAGGGGCGGCGGTCCTGTTCGTCGCCGCCGGACGCGGTCACCACGAGCAGCCGCCGGGCGCGCGTCACGGCGACGTAGAACAGGCGCCGCTCCTCCGCGAGCAGCCGGGCGGCCAGCGCGGCCGCGGCGACGTCGGCGGCCTCGGTGCCGGCGCCTGACCCCGCGCCCGGGCCCGCGCCCGCACCTTGGCCGGGCGCGTCCGGCCGCGCCGTCTCGGCCAGTTCGTCGGCGCCGAGCAGGGAGCCGCGCAGCCGCAGGTCCGGCCAGATCTCTTCCTGCACGCCCGCGACCACCACTACGTCCCACTCCAGGCCCTTGGACCTGTGCGCGGTCAGCACGCGCACGCACTCCTCGCGCACCGCCTGCTCCGCGATCGTGTCACCGGCGATCTCCTGGCCGGTCAGGCTGTCGAGGAACAGCAGCGGGCTGCCCGGCGGCAGGTCGTCGGTGAACCGGGCGGCGGCGTCGAAGAGCGCGAGCGCGGCGTCCAGGTCGCGGTCGGCCGCGGGGTCGTGCCAGGACTGCCGTTCCCAGCGCGCGGCGAGGCCGGAGGCGTCCCAGATCGCCCAGAGCACGTCCTCCGCCGAGCCGCCGTCCTCGACGGCCGCGTGCGCCGCGGCGAGCAGGCCCGCCACCCGCCGGGCCGGGGCCGCGACGCGGTCGCTGACCGAGTCCAGCACGGCGGGGGCGCTGACGGCCTCGCTCAGCGGGGTGCGGTCGAGCGCGCGGCGCAGCTTGCGCAGGCCGAGGCTGTCGGTCTGGCCGAGCGGGCCGGTCAGCAGCTCCGCGGCGGCCTCGTCGGTCAGCCTCTCCGGCTGCAGCGCGCAGCGCAGCAGCATGAGCAGCGGCCGGACGCCGGGCTCGTCGGGCAGCGGCAGCTCGTCGCCGGCCACCGTCACCGGCACTCCCGCGGCCGCGAGGGCGCGCCGCAGCACCGGGACCTGGCGCTGCGCGGAGCGCACCAGGACCGCCATGTTCTGCCACGGCACGCCGTCGGCCAGGTGCGCGCGGCGCAGGGTGTCCGCCACCAGGGCGGCCTCCTGAGCCTCGGTGCCGGCGACGCAGATCCTGATCTCGCCGGCGGGCGCGCCAGGGAGCGGCGCGAGGGCGCGGTGCGGCGCCGCGGCGCTCGCCCTGGCGCGAGCCCCCGCGCCGGCGCCGAAACTAGTGCTGACCGGGCCGGGGGGCAGGCGGCGGGCGATCCGCCGGGACGCCGCGAGCAGCGCCGGGCCGCTGCGGCGGCAGGTGTGCAGCGCGACCACCGGGGCCGGCGACCCATCGGGAGCGCGGAACCTGTCGGGGAAGCCGGTCAGGGCACGCACGTCCGCGCCGCGGAACGCGTAGATCGACTGGTCCGGGTCGCCCACCGCGATCACGTCCCTGCCGTCGCCCGCCAGCGCGAGCAGCAGCGACTCCTGGGCCGGGTCGCTGTCCTGGTACTCATCGACGAACACCGCGTCGTAGGAGTCGCGCTCGCGCTGCCTGGTCGCCTCCCTGCCCAGCAGCCCGGCCGCGATCCTGACGATCTCCGCGTAGTCGTAGGCGGGCACCGGCGCGAGGTCGAAGCGCGCCGCGTACCGATCGAGGAACGCCCCGGCCGCCACCCAGTCGTCCCGCTTGCACCGCCTGCCGAGCTGCCGCAGCCCCTTGCCGTCCAGGCCGCGCTCGGCGGCGCGCATCAGGACGTCCCGCAGCTCCTCGGCGAAGCCGCGGGTGCCGAGGGCCGGGCGCAGGCGTTCCGGCCAGTTCGGCGCCCCGTCGGCGGCCTCGCCGCGGAGCATCCTGCGGATCTCGAGCAGCTGTTCCGGGGCGGAAAGCAGCCGCGGCGGCTCGTCGCCCGCCAGCACGAACTCCCGCCTGACCAGGGCGTAGGCATAACTGTGGAAGGTGAGCGCGAGCGGCTCGGAGGTCGTGCGGCCAAGGCGCGCGGTGATGCGGTCGCGCAGCTCCGCCGCCGCCTTCCTGCTGAAGGTGAGGACGAGGATGCGGTCCGGGTCGGCGCCGCGCCGCTCGATCCGGTCCGCGACCGCTTCCACGATCGTGGTGGTCTTGCCCGTGCCTGGCCCGGCCAGCACGAGAAGCGGGCCGCCCTTGTGGTCCACTACCCGCTGCTGAGCCTCGTCCAGGCGCGGTGCCGCCAGCCGGGCCGGCTGGGCCGCGGACGGTGAGCGGCGGACGAGTCGGTAACCGTTCATCACGTTTAATCTTCCCGCGGACCACTGACATTCGAGCGGTCATCAGCCCCGCCAGCGGGCACGCCGCATGTCCACGCGCACCGGCGGGCGGGCGGAACGCAGCGGCGTTCCCTCGGCCAGGTACCGCTCCAGCGCCGCGGCCTCATGGCCGGGCGCTGGCGTGCCGTCGGCATGGATCACCCGCCACCAGGGGACGCCGCCACCGTAGCTGGCCAGCACCCGGCCGACCTGGCGGGGACCGCCGGCGCCCAGGTATTCGGCGATGTCGCCGTAGGACATGACCCGGCCGGCCGGGATGGCGTCAACGACGTCGAGGACCCGCGCCGAGTACTCGTCAAGCGCGGTCATCAGGCGCACCGCGGCCGCTGCCCGGCCGGTGGTAGCCGGTGCCGGGCGGGCGCCCGTTCCCGTTCCCGTTTCCCGGCTTGGGCACGAAGCCGGGCTTGGGCACGAAACGCGGCCTGGCCGGATAGTCGCCATCCGGCGGGTATCCCGCGCGCGGCGGGTAGCCGGGGCCAGGCGGCGGGTGGACGGGACCCGGCGGATAGGCCGGATGCGGCGGATAGCCGGCCCGGGGCGGCGGGTAGCCCGCCGCGGGCGGCCCGGCGTGCGTCCCGCGCACCCGGCGCAGCGCCGTCAGTGCCGCGGCCGCGGCCAGCACCAGGGCAAGCGAGCCGAGCGCGAAGAAGGAGAACAGCACGAGCTCCGCGTCACCGCGCGGTGCCACGGGCGCACCGGGGACCGCGGCGGCACCGCCGCCGAAGTGCGCCGACGCGGCCGCGGGGGAGGCCGCCGCGTGCGTGGCGAGCAGGTGCCCCGCTTCACTCAGCGCGGCCGCGGCGTTCACGGTGCCGAACCCGGTCCGCACGTTGTAGCCACTGGCCCCGTTGCTGGCCGTGGAGGTCAGCGCCTCGGTCACCTCGGCAGGGGTGATGCCCGGGTACCTCGACACGATCAGCGCGGCGACCCCCGCGACCAGCGCGCACGCCGGGCTTGTGCCATCGACGGTCCAGTACAGGCCGTCCCGTCCCTGGGCGGGAACGCCGTCACCGGGAGCGGCGACCTTGACCGACAGGTTGTTGCTCGAGAAGCTGGCCGCCGAGCCGTCCTTGTTGAGCGCGCCCACGCCGATCACGCCCGGGTACTCGGCGGGGAACGACACGGGCGCGAACCCGTCATTGCGCCGCTCGTCGTTCTGGCCCGAGTTCCCCGACGAGGCGACAAGCACCACGTCGTGCTCGTAGGCGTACTGGACCGCGGCGCGCACCACGCCGCTCGGCGCCGAGTAGCCGATCGACATGCTGATGACCCGGGCGTGGTCCTTGACCGCGGTCAGGATCCCATCGGCGAGCGACTGCTGGATGCGCTGCTCCGGCTCGCTGTCGTACGTCGCGTAACCGGGGTCGTCCTTGTCCGGGATCACCCGGATGGACAGGATTCTCGCGTCCGGCGCCACCCCGATGATCCCGTCGTTGCCGCCGTCGTGGCCGTGGCCGGCGATGATCGACGCCATCCAGGTCCCGTGCTCGCCCCAGTGCGGGTTGTCCATCGGGGTCTTCAGGCCGGTCAGGTCGGGACCGGTGGTCACCGAGCCGACGAGGTCGCTCACGTCCGGGTTCACCCCGCTGTCGATGACCGCGACGGTCACGCCCTCGCCCGAGGCGTTCATCCACGCCGCCGGCACGTTGAGCATGTCGAGCACCCACTGCTGGCTGTCCCTGACCTCGTCGGCCGGGGCCGCGCTCGCGGCGGGCGCCGGCAGGAACGGCAGGGCCACCGCCGCGCCCGCCGCGAGCGCCAGCAGCAGCCGGCGCCGGCCGCCGGCTAGCATCCCGGGGTCCCCGGGCAGTGCGGCGCCGGCATGGGCGGGTCGAGCACGGACCCGACGGCCCCGGCGACGCCGGAGCCCGCGTTGGTCATCTCCGCGTCGGCGTAGCTGTCGACGGCGACCGGCACGCGCGGCCGCCCGTCGGTGTACCCGACCGCGTAGAAGATGAGGTAGGGGCCGCGGGCCGTGGCGCCGGAGAGCTGCCTGCGGCTGTTCGCGAACGTGGCCGCCGGAGTGCCGCTGACCGGCATGGCCCGCACGCCGGCGCCGCTCGCGCCGACGACACCGGCCAGTTCGCGCGCCGCCGCGTCGGCCTGGGCCGATCCGGGCATCGCGGCGACGCCCACGGTCACCACGTAGGTGTCGGTGCCGTCGACATACGTGGCCCGCAGCATCGCCTCGCAGCCGTCGCGGGCGAGCACCGCGCCCACCGCGCTGTCGGTGGCCGCCGTGCAGGAGGCCTGGCGGGCGATGCCGGCCCGGCCGGCGGCCAGCCGCAGCCCGGGGTCGGCGAGCACCGCGGGCGCCGAGTAGGACACCGACGCGGGGAAGATGCTGCCGGCGGCCAGTTCCCGCCAGTTCTTGCCGGCCTCCCAGTCGGAGATCTGCCGCTGCTGCTGCGCCGTGAACTGCCTCGGCAGCACCTGAAAGACCACGCCCGTCACCGACATGGCGAGCCCGACGGCGCCGAGAATGAGCGCGGCGATCGCCGCCACCCGCACCCGCTGGCGGCGCACCGCCCGCGGCGACCGCCCCCGGTACGGCGGCGCCGCACGCTGCCACGACTGATCGCCGTAGCTGCCGCCGTACCCCATTGCCACATGCAAATGGTAGGGCTTGTGCCGGCGCGCGGCCCCGTGGTGAACCCTTTTTGATCCTTACGCTAACTAAACGGTAACCGGCGGCCGGTCCCGGTCGGCTCGCCAGCACCATGACCGCATCGGCATCTCGATGACGCCGGCTCCTCCCGTCCGCCTCAGCAGCGCCGCGCGGCACCTGGCCAGCCCCGCCGCCTGGTCGGCGGCAGAAGCGGTGATGAACGCGCTGTTCGTGGTCAGCCATTCCAGCACGTCATCGACCGGCAGCGTGCGTGTGAAGCAGAACGACGTGGCCTCGGCCGCGCCGAACTCCGCCCCCTCCGGCAGCGTCACGGTGTGCTCCCTGTCCAGCCTGGCCCGCGCCTCGTCCAGCGTCCGCGGGGCGCGAGCGCCGCTCCAGCCCGGCGGCCCGCCGGCGCCGGGCAGCCGGAGCAGGTCGAGCCCGGCCACCCAGTCCTGCTGCCTGTCCCGGCTCGTCCAGACGACGCCGAGCCGCCCGCCGGGCCGCAGCACCCGCGCGATCTCTGGCACCGCCCGGGCCGGGTCAAGCCAGTGCCAGGCGGTCGACACGAACACCGCGTCCGCGTACCCGTCCGGCAGCGGCATCTCCTCGCCCCAGCCCTCGAGCACCCGCACCCGCGGCGACCGCTGCGCGAGCACGGCCCGCATCCGCGCGTCCGGCTCGACCGCCACCACCTGGCCGGCCCGGCCGAGCAGCGACCGGGTGAACAGCCCCGTGCCCGCCGCCAGGTCCACCGCGACCCCGCACCCCGCGGGCACCAGCCAGTCCAGCGCCCCGGCCGGCGGCGCGGGCCGCACGCGATCGTAGCTTTCCGCGACATGTCCGAACGAAGTGGCTCGTTCCCGGTTATCAGTCACAACTCTTTTTATTCTGAACGGGCCCGTGGTGTCTCCCCCGGCCACCCCTCCGCTGGCGCGCGATACGCTGCCGTCATCGCCCGCAGAAACCAGTGAAGGAGCCGTCGCGGTGAAGCTGACCAAGCACGAGCATGCCTGTGTCGTCTTCGAGAAGGAAGGCGCCACGTTCGTCATCGACCCTGGTTCGTTCTCCCCGAACGCGGCGGAGATCATCGCCGGCGCCGAGGCGATCCTGCTGACGCATGAGCACTTCGACCACGTGAACGCCGACGCGATCAACGCGGCGCTCGCGGCGCGGCCCGGCTTGCGGGTATACGGGCCCGCCGGGCTGGCCGGGACGTTCGGTGATCACCAGGACCAGTTCACCGCGGTCGCGGCGGGCGACGAGCTGAAGGTCGGCGGCTTCGCCGTCTCGGTGCACGGCACCACGCACGCGGTCATCCACCCCGACATCCCCACGATCGCCAACGTCGGCTACCTGGTCGACGGCTCCGTGTACCACCCGGGCGACGCGTACTTCGTGCCCGAGGCGGACGTCGCCACCCTGCTGCTGCCGACCAGCGGCCCGTGGATGAAGCTCGGCGAGGCCGCCGACTACGCGCGGGCGGTGCGCCCGGAGCGGATGGTGTCGATCCACGACTACCTGCTCAGCGACGCGGGCAACGCGGTGAACGGCATGTTCCTCGGCGAGCAGGGTCTCACCGGCATCCCGCTGACCCAGCTCGCGCTCGGCGAGTCATTCGGTCTCTGACGCGACGCCCTGCCCGCCGAGCGGCGCGCCGGTGCGCGCGCTGCGGACAACGTCACGGATCGCGCTGACGACGAGGTCCGGGTCGCCCTCGTTCAGGTAGTGCTCGGGGCTGCCGGACACCACGTGGCGGCTGTTCGCCGACAGCAGGGCCAGGTCCTGCTGGAGCTCGTGCCAGGCTTCCCACAGGCGGCCCGGCTGATCCTCGCTGACCGGCCCCCGGGTGACGACGACCAGCGGCCGGCCGCCGAGGGCGCCGCGGGCGAGCGCCTGGTCGGCGGCGCTCAGCCGCTTGAACATCCGGAACTCGGCGACACACGAGCGGCGGTCGCCGCCGCCCCGCCATTCCCTGGACCGGATGATCAACTGCGGGAGAGTTAGGGCCGCGAGCACCCGGTCTTTCGGGGACAGATACCTGGGAATGACTTTTCCCTGGGTTTCGTGGCTGGAATCCACGAGCACCATCCCCGCCACCCGGTCCATGTGCAGCGCGGCATACGTGCGCAGGTATATTCCGCCGATCGAGTGGCCGACCAGGACGAGCGGCCCCGCGATGCCAAGCTCCTTGAGGACGCCGTCCAGGTCCCCGGCTATGTCGCGCGGCCGCCGCCCGTCCCGCGCCGGGCTGCTCGCGCCGTACGGCGCCCTGTTGTAGGTCACGACCGTCGTGTCCCCGGCTATCGTCTCTGCTATCTGCCGCCAGGCCGCGGCGAAGCCGCCGAGCGAAGGCTCGATGACGACCGCCGGCTCACCGCTCCCGAACACGATCGTTTCGAGCCGGTGCCGCCCCGCGCTGACCATCGTCGTGACGCCGTCCATGTCACCCTGCCCCAGAACAGTCACAAGCGAATTACCGGTGCCCGCTATACGCTAACTGCTCTGCTTTGCGGCGACTAGATTCGTTCGCATTAGAATCTTATGCATGTGCGTAAACTGCAATGCTATTTGCACGTGCATTTAAATGCACGTGCAAATAGCACGTGCGCGAAATAGGCGCGGCGATCCCGCGTCAGCAGTCCACGCCGCTCTCGGCGAGCAACAGGCGGGCCGGGCCCGCGGCCGTGACCGCACCGTCCGCGGCGGACAGGAAGCACGACTGGCCGCGCCCGGCCGTGAGCCCGCCGCCCCCCGCCGCCCGCAGCGTCACGGTGCCGTCCGCGCACAGCAGCACGCGGGGCCCGTTCCCTGGCAGGGTGACCGGGGTGGCGTCCAGCTCGGCCCGGTACAGCCGGAACTCGGGAGCCGGGGTGTCGTAGACGGACACGCCGCCGCCGAGCGCGCGCGGCTCGATGACCGGCACCTCGACCGCGGGATCGGTGAGCTTCAGCAGCTCGGCGACGTCGACGTACTTGCCGGTAAGCCCGGCCCGCACCACGTTGTCTGAGTTGGCGAGGATTTCCACCCCGGTGCCGTGCAGGTAGGAGTGCAGACCGCCGGCGGGCAGGAAGACCGCCTGCCCCGGCCGGAGCGCCACGTGCCGCAGCAGCAGCGCCGCCACGATGCCAAGGTCGCCGGGGTGCCCGGCCGCGACCCGGACGATCGCGCGGCAGGCCGGCGCGTAGCCGCCGTCGCCGGCGGCCACCCGGTCGCAGGCCGCCACCACCGCGGCGATCAGCGCGGCGCGGTCCCCTTCCGGCCAGCTCAGCACCAGACCGAGGGCCGTGGTGAGCGCGTCGGGCCCGGTCGCCGCCGCCAGGCCGGCCGCGACCGGGGCGAGCTCGCCGACACCGAGCTCACCGAGAAGCCCGGCGGCGTCGGCGGCGGTCCGCATCCCCGCGAGCACCTCGAACGGGGTGAGCGCGCAGAGCATCTCCGGCTTGGGCCAGTCGTCGACGTAGTTGCGGCGCTTGTCGCCAGGCGGCAGGCCGCGTTCCGTCTCCGCGCGGAAGCCGGCCTCGGCCTGCTCGCGCGAGGGGTGCACCTGGATGGACAGCGCGATCTCGGCGGCCAGCACCTTGAGCAGGAACGGGAGCCGTCCGCCGAACCGGGCGGCGCACGTGGCACCAAGCTCGCCCGCCGGGTCCGCCGCGATCACGGCGTCCAGCGTGGTGTGGACGCCGGCCCGGCCGAGGCCGGACGGCGCGGACGGGTGCGCGCCCATCCACAGCTCCGCTTCCGGCCCCGCGGCCGGGACAGGCCTGCCCTGAAGCTCCGCGATCGCGGTCAGCGAGCCCCACGCGTACGGCTGCACCATCGGCTCGAGAAGGTCCATCCCGCGGATGTTACTCCCGCGCCGGCGCCCCCCACGGGGCTACCGCGCCCGCTGAGGCGTTTCTCAGCGGCGCTGGGATGGTATGCCCTAGTACGTGAAGGGGGACCGGGTGGAGATCGTGGTCGATACCGGCGACGGCACCCGGGCCTACGAGGTGACCGCGACCAGGGCGGGACGCCGCGTCGAGGTCAGCACCGGCCGCGGCATCGTCGAGGTGAGCGAGGTCACCAGGACCGGGACGGCCGTGCGGACCGCGCGGTTCATGGCCAGCCGGGTCGTCGCCCTCGTGGAGCACCCGGCCGACACGAGCGACCGTGGTTAGTAGGTGGGCAGGCTGGGGTCGACCTGGCTGACCCAGGCGAGCACCCCGCCGCCGACGTGCACGGCGTCGGAGAACCCGGCGTTCTTGAGCACCGCGAGGACCTCGGCGCTGCGCGCGCCGCTCTTGCAGTGCAGCACGATCTGCTTGTCCTGCGGCATCCGCTCCAGGGCGGACCCGTTCAGGAACTCGCCCTTGGGGATGAGCGTGGCGCCGGGGATCGAGACGATCTCGTACTCGTTCGGCTCGCGCACGTCGACGAGGTAGATGGCCTCACCCCGGTCGAGCATGGCCGCCAGGTCCTTGGCGGAGATCGTGGAGCCGGCGGCGGCCTCGGCGGCCTCCTCGGACACCGCGCCGCAGAACGCGTCGTAGTCGATCAGCTCGGTGACCGTCGGGTTCGTGCCGCAGATGGCGCACTCGGGGTCCTTGTTCACCCGGACCGTCCGGTACGTCATCTCCAGGGCGTCGTAGATCATCAGCCGCCCGGCCAGCGGCTCGCCGATGCCGGTGATGAGCTTGATCGCCTCGTTCACCTGGATCGACCCGATCGACGCGCAGAGCACGCCGAGCACGCCGCCCTCGGCGCAGGACGGGACCATGCCGGGAGGCGGGGGCTCCGGGTACAGGCAGCGGTAGCAGGGGCCGTAGTCCGCCCAGAACACGCTCGCCTGCCCGTCGAAGCGGTAGATCGAACCCCACACGTACGGCTTGTGCAGCAGCACGCAGGCGTCGTTGACCAGGTAGCGGGTCGCGAAGTTGTCCGTCCCGTCCACGATCAGGTCGTAGGGGGCGAAGATCTCCATCACGTTGGCGGAGTCCAGGCGGTCGGTGTGCAGCACGACGTCCACGTACGGGTTGATCTCCGCGATCGATTCCCGCGCGGACTCCGCCTTCGACTTGCCCACGTCCGAGACGCCGTGGATGATCTGCCGCTGCAGGTTCGACTCGTCCACCGTGTCGAAGTCGACGATGCCGAGCGTCCCGACCCCGGCCGCGGCGAGGTACAGCAGCGCCGGGGAGCCGAGCCCGCCCGCGCCGACGACCAGCACCTTGGCGTTCTTCAGGCGCTTCTGCCCGGCCATGCCGACATCAGGGATGATCAGGTGGCGCGAGTAGCGCTTAACCTCGTCTACCGACAGGCCGGCGGCCGGTTCAACGAGCGGTGGCAGCGACACTGCAACTCCAGTCAGATTGAGGGGCACTCCGTCAGGCGTCAACCGGATCACGGCGGCCGGAATTCCCCGCCTCCCCGCCGTGCGCCCGTGTCCGGTCCACCATCTCACGGAAGTGCTCCGCGACCAGCTGGGGGCGCTCCATCTGCGCGACGTGCCCCGTCTGGGGCAGCACCAGCACGGTCGCGCCGCGGAACGCGCGCCGGGCCGGGGCGGCGAGCCGCGGGTTCACCAGCTGGTCGTGGCTGCCGAACGTCACCAGGGTGGGGACCGCGATCCGCCCGGCCGCCCCCCACAGCGAGTACCTGCGCGGGCGCAGGGTCTCCGCCACGATCGTGCGCGCGGCGCGGCTCAGCGTGGTCGGGTTGTAGCCCAGTTCGTCGCGGCGCCTCAGCTCCGCCACGTCCAGCTTGAAGCGCTCAGGGTCCGCCGTGCCCGCGTCGTAGTAGCAGGTCGCCAGGACGCCGGCCACCCTGTTCTCCGCTGGTATCAGCTGCGTGCGGCGCATCACCCACTCGCCGATGAAGGGCAGCCCGGCCACGGGGAACTGCAGCAGCTCGCGCCTGACCCGCAGGTCGGGCAGCACCGGTGAGACGAGCGTCAGCGTCCGCAGCAGGTCAGGGCGGCTGGCTGCCACCCGGATCGAGACCGCGCCGCCCATCGAGTTGCCCGCCAGGTGGACCGGCCCACGGTCCAGGGCTTCGATCAGCCGGACCACCGTGCGGGCGAGGGCCGTGATCGAGTAGCCGCTCTTCGCGGCGGGCGGCGGGGAGAAGCCCGAGCCCGGCAGGTCGACCGCCGCGCAGTCGAAGTCCGGGGCCAGCTCGGCCATGAAGTCGGTCCAGTTGGTCGCCGCCCCTGACATGCCGTGCACGCACAGCACCAGCCCGTTCCCTTTGTCAGGAACGGACCGCGGCGTCTCCGCGACGTTCACCCGCTCGCCACCGGCGAGGGACACCATCCGGCCGGGCCAGTGCGGGACAGGGCCGGTCACGCACTCGCCTTGCGGCGGGAAGACGAGCGCTTGGCGGGAGTGGGCTTGGCGGCGTCGGCTTCCTTGCCGTCTTTTCCGGGGGGCTGCCCCCCGGACCCCCCGACTTGCGCCCGGTTGGCCTTCGCCGCCTCCACGCTCGCGCGCAGCGTCTCGGCGAGGTCGGCGGGGCCGCCCGGCTTCTCGGCCGCGACGCCCGGCGCCGGCCGGACGACCTCGTTGCCCTCGATCTTCGCCTGCACGAGCGCCTCGAGCGCCTCGCGGTACGCATCCTTGAAGGCCGACGGGTCGAAGTCCTCGGTCATCGTGTCGATCAGCGAGGCGGCCATCTTGAGCTCCTGCGACCTGACGTCGACGTCCTCGTCGAGGAACTTGAA
>Ga0335073_10006875_pt1 | contig 15977 bp, 10 predicted proteins | sample Lox_Sample_22_FD_207093 | JGI IMG/M metagenome (GOLD analysis project Ga0335073, IMG submission 207093) | Soil microbial communities from Loxahatchee National Wildlife Refuge, Florida, United States - Lox_Sample_2.2 | ecosystem: Environmental > Terrestrial > Soil > Wetlands | place: USA... | reverse complement strand
AGCGGCTGGGACACGTGGCGCTGGGCACCACCCGGTTCCGCCAGGCACTGGACTGGTACCTGGAGGTGCTCGGGCTGATCGCGTCCGACTTCCTGTACCTGGACGGGCAGCGCGACCGCGGGCCCTGGCAAGCGCGCACCGCGTCCTCGGACCGCTGCGCTTGAACCAGCAGCGCTGCCTTGCGGCAGGCGGCGGTCATCGCGAGGGACCTGACGGACCGGTCCTTTGCGTAGAAGGCCAGGACCTGGTCGTAGGCATCGATCGCCTCCTGCCACCGCCCGGACTGGTGCAGCACCACGGCCCTGGCGAGAGACTGCTCAGCACTGCCCTGGGCCTGGACAGTCTCCTCTGTCGCTGAGTGCTCGCCGGTCGTGCCGGAGGCCGCGAGGGCCTCCTCGGGCTTTCCCTGCCCGAGGAGGATCATTGACTTCATGGCGCTCGCCGCTACCCGGATCTGCTGTATCCGGGCCGCCAGGCCCTCGGTATCGTCGCCGCCGAGACCGTCGCAGACTGCGACAATATTGGCCTGCTCGTTTTCGGGTACCGAGAGCTCGAGGTATGGGCGATGTGCTGGCAGCCGCCCACCCTAGATCTGTCGGCTCTTGGCGGCGACCAGCAGGGCACGCAGAAGGGCGACGCGTCAGGCGGACAAGGCAAAGCCGCGACAGATCAGCATCATGATGAGGTGGCTAACGAGCTCAGATTCCGGCTGCCCGCGGTCGCAGTGAAAGCCCCCCCGATCCTGCCCGGCGGTACCAAAGTAGCCGGACTGGTTTCCATCGCCGAGAGCACCGGCAACACTGCCGGCGGGCTCGCGGGTGCGATCATCGATTTTGTCGGGACGCTGTGGCCGAAGCCGCGGCAGTACCAGGTTCGGATCCGGGTTGAGCCCGGTAACAAGTGCCACGCCGCCGGTAGCGTGACAGTGACGGTAGACCTCGAGGATTCCCGGACCGGAGAGAGCATCGCGACCAATACCTTGCCCGCACGCCAATTGGATGAGGCCGCCTGCGTGGTTGCAGGCTACGTCGCCCAGCAGATCTTCAGCGCGGATCCTACAGCACCGCCTTGGTGTTATGGCTCATCGGACGGCAGCGATCTCGCCGCCTTGCTATGCGCAGGCAAGGACCGGGTCTACCTCAAGTCATCGGGCGACATGCATAAGGCCATGGCCAGGCAGATAGAAATTCTGGAAAGGGGAGCATCCGGTAACGTTTGCGCTGGTGTCACCAGATATGAGCTTGCCCAGCTCCACGATCTTAGCGGTTCTCATGTGGACGCGCTGAGGCTGCATGCGATCAACCGGGAGCAGTATCCGCGCTTCTACCGTGGCCGGTACCGGCTCGGCATGTCTCTTGAGATGATTGCCAATCGAGAATTCATGCTACCGGATGATGATAAAGTCAAGGAAGTTCTCCGCGAGAGTCTGAGAATTCTCGACCGGTGCGGCGTAACGCACGATGCCGCGCGCATCCGCGACGGTATTACGCTGGGGGAGCCGTTGTCTCCCAAGCTAAGAATGGCGCTTCTGGATGCTGCACAGGAAGAACTGTGCACGGTCAGGCGGCAGTTGACCCTCTTGCGCACTGTCTGGGCAGCGTTCGTGCACCGTGATGAACGGGCGATATGGAAGCACTACTGGCGGCTGGCGGAGCGTCAGCGCTTTCATGACGGCGCGCGAGTCGCTGAGCTGCTGGTGGCGGTTCGCCAGAGCCTGAATGAGAACGGTGAACACGGTCAGACCAGACCCGGCACCCACCAGGGCCCGCCGGTGGCCCCGCCCGGTATGCATCCCCACGCCGCGCAGGAGCAGCAGCAGGAGGGTCACCTCGGCAGTGTGATCTATAACCTACACGTTCAGGCCTATGTAAAGGCGTTGTTGGTTCGGTATAACAGAAGAAGAGCCATGAATATAGCGGCCGCCATTACAGGTGACGCTAGCGCGATTGATGCGGTCTTGAGATCCGAGAAATGGCAGCCGCTGGAGAATATGGAGCCAGGCCCGCATGGACCGAGAACGCGCTGGGTGCCCTGGCAGCAGAGCACCCCGTCCTGGCAGGCAGCATATAACACGGCGTGCCTGTACGCTGCGTTGGCAGTTAAATATGATGAAGATGAGATGACTTTGCTGGTAGTATCCAGCCTGGAACGTGCCATTAGCGATCGCCACAGCGAGATGGGTCGGCCATCGGAGTGGATCGAAAAAGATCCGGATTTCTTGTCCGTACAGTCCTCAGATAAATTCCAAGATTTCCGCAAAAGACAATTTGGGAGAGACTATCCGGTCTAAACTCAGTACCAGCTCGTCCAAGTATAGAGGATTCCTTGTTAAGGTGGACCTGCATCTTCTACCACTGACAGACCCTATCTGCAACCGTAATTCGGCGGGTTATATCGCACCCGGTCATCGGCAAACTCGTATGTGGGGACCCTGCCCGGCTATGGTTCAGGCAGCATGGGGTGCTATCTCAACGATGAGGTCGGCGTCGAGGGCGATACTGATCCGTTCGAGCAGCGGGATGGTGGGGATTACGCCGCCTGCTTCCAGGCGGGACAGCGCAGGCTGGGTCATGCCCGCGCGGGTGGCCAGTTCGACCTGGGACAGGCCCAGGGTAAGGCGGCGTTCGCGGACGGCTTGGCCGATCAGGAAGGCCCGGCGGGCCTCCGCATATCCCTGCCGGTACTGCTCGCTGCCGCGGCGGTCGCGGGCGAGTGCCTCGTAGGCGGAGTGCTCGTCTGCCATTTCACTACACCTCTCTGTCGAATATTTCGTGGGCCCGGTTGTGCTGCGTTTCGCAGATTTCCTGGGCGCGAAAGGCGCGGGCGACCTCGGCGGTCTCGGCACCGCGGGTCTTGCGGAAGACCGTCAGTAATATCACCCGCCGTCCCGGCGCCAGCCAGTAGGTGACCCTGGTCTGCTGGCGCAGCAGGTGAAACCGGAGCTCCCTGACTTTCCCGCCGAGGTGGCGGGTGTACGGCTCGCCGAGATCTTCGGCGCGCTCGGCGAGCAGGCCGACCAGGAAGTCGACCCGGCCGAAGTCACGGTCGGACAGACCGGTCAGCTAGGACCGGACTTCGGGCTCGATCTCCACCTCGTACAGCTGGGCCATGCATCTGATGCTATATGCATCCACTGCTATAGCCAAGGCGCGGTAACCGTCAGGTGCCGGAGGCCATGTAGGCGGCGAGGATGTAGTTCGGTGGCGGTCGAGGTTGTTGCGGGCCCGGTCGTAGCGCATGGTGGTGCGGGGGTCGGCGTGACGGGCAGCAATCTGGACGTCGCGCAGATCAGCGCCAGCGTCGAAACTGGTCGTGACGTAGGTGTGACGGAGCATATGCGGATATGCCCTGGCGACCCGGATGGCGACGGATTCGGCGAGCCGGTGCAGGCGGCGGGTGGCCGCGTGCCGGTCCATCCGGGCACCGCGGGTATTCAGCAGGATCGGCCCGCGGACCCTGGCGGCCACCGCCCGGTCGACGGCCCGGCCGACCGCGGGCGGCAGCGGGACCAGCACCACCTTGGTGCCCTTACCGCACACGCGCAGGACCCGGTGCCCGTGCTCCTCGCCGAGGTCGGCGATGTCCGCACCGGTGGCCTCGAAAATTCGCAGGCCAAGCAGTCCGAGCATGGCCACGAGCGCGAAGTCGTACGGGTTCGCTGATTCCCGGGCGGCGGTAAGAAGGGCCTCGAACTGCAGGTGGGTGAATCCCAGGGTCGGTGGACGTGCGGATCAGTGTTGAGTCAATTTCATCGAGCGCGCTCAAGGGCTTGGTATTATTCGGCCTCGTGATGCTGTTGCGACCGTGGAAGCAGCATCGAGTGCCTCAAGAAAGCCGTTCATTACTGTTGTGGCGTGCTGAGATTTCTTGAGTGCCAAGCTATGCTCGGACTCGGCCCTTTTGATCATTTCCTTTACACGCCGGACAACTCTCTGGCGGTCCGCCTCAACGGCCGACTTCGCTTCGCTTAGCATATGCGCTCCATCGCCCTCGGCTTTACGTCGTTCAGCTTGCCGTAGCCTCTCGGAAAGCAATTCGAGTGAATTACCTAGTTCCTGCAAGGATATGCTAGCTTCTTCGGCAGACTGCACCGTACGTGCTGCTTCAGAGCGTATCTCATCACCCGCTACCACACCGATCATATGCAGCGCAATTTCTCGGTATCTAAGATGATCCATATCGTACTCACTGAAGTATGGCTGACTCTTTGCCCAGTCATATACTTGACGTACATGCTGGACACCGCCATCTCTGCCGTACCGTTTCTCAAAGCCTGCTCGATGCCACTCGAATAGAACATATCCGTCTGTGTCGACATCTGTTTCCGTAAAGACTCCCCTTATCCTTATCATCCTGCCAACATCACTCACCGGCCTCCCGTCTTCGCCGTAGAGCCTATTGTACGCCGCAAGCCGTCTCGAAGCTTCAGCCGCTTCTGCAGTTCTTTGCCGGAGACGCCTTTCCGCCGTGCGACAGGCTCTCTCGGCAGAACTCTTCTCCTTCAGCATTCCTGCAATAGGATCTTCGAATAGCGAGTGAACTACTTGCTTGGCATCTTTCTTGACACGTTCGCATTGCTCTTGAGCTGCTTTGACGGCGGCCGCCCCAGCGGACTTCGCCTCCTGCAGGCTCCTCAGGAAGCTTTGCGCTTCTGCATCGAGTTTCCTCAGTCCGTTAACAACGTTGCGGGCGATCTCTGTGCCTCGCCTGGCGGTTGGCATGATGCTTATCTCTGCCTGAAGCAGTGCTAGCGACCCGAACTCAGGCAAAGTGGCTGCCTCGAAGCCTTCAGCCGCGAAATCGAGATTCAGTTCTGTTGCTGCCCTAATTAGCTTCTGGATAGCATTTTCCAGTGCGCGCAGGCGCGAGACGGGACCATCCTCATCTCGGCACACATCAGCCGCTGCCGCTTCCAACGCTTCCAACGACATAGTTCCCTCGGCCAAGGTAGACGCCGCAAGGAGCGGGTCCAGCCTAAAGGCACTTCTTAGTAGTCCAGGCTCGCCGTGATGCACGGCCAAATTCAGATAGATCTCCGCGCATTTCCCCAGTGCGGGCAGAAATTTATGCAGGAGATCCTTGGCATTATCCTGCTTGCCGACGAGCCGGAGTTGCGCCGCAGCCAGAAGAACCGACTCTGCCGCAAGTTGCGGAGAATCCGATACTGCGTAACGCGCACAGCGCGAGAAAGATTCTGCGGCGACCTGAGACGGGCCGCGGCTTGCGCAGGCGACACCCAACTGAAACCAGAAGTCCGGCCTTTGCTGATAGATCTCGGTTGCACGAGCAAGATCGCCAATAGCCTCATCCAGCCAGTCATCGGCGAGCCCTTCTGATCCCCTCAGGGACATCTCAATTGCCGAGGTGAGGGCGTGACAGCCGCTTCTGAATAGCTCCAATGCTTCCGTTTCCCGCGGACTCGCCAACATCTGGCTTATATCAGCAAGCCTGGATGCGGCCAAGGCAAGACGATCCACAATAGCCGGCAAGTATTGGTCAGTCACAGCCAAGAGCCGCGCAACATCGGCCTCAATATATGCAATACTCGCATTGGTGTCCGCCAGCACCGAACCCAGCATCGACAGGCCCGCATTCTGCTTATCCAACCGTTCAGTAACTTGAGCCTGGTGGTACTCATCGAGCAGGCGCTGTAGGTCCAGGCGGTCGATGACCTGCGTATGCAGATACACGTCTAGTTGGCGTTCACGCCAACGTTCAAGTTCGCTTGGCATCTCCTGCTCCCAAGTTACTGCTGCCAGCCCTTAGTGTCCTAGGATTGCACACGTTGAACGTTTTCATCCTCCGATTCCTCGGGGCTGAAGGACGTACATGGCCTTGGCGCACTGGTCGCAGCGTGCAGGCGGGCCAGCCCGTGCGGTAGGCGTCGGCCCGCAGCCTGGACCGTTGCATCCCGGTCGGCCTCTGCAGCGGCGCGGGCGGCTGAATTCCGGTCGCCAACCTTGCTTGCGATATGCAGGGCAGCGCATAAGTGGGCGGGCAGGGAACGCGCTCATTTCGGCAATGTCGAGCGTCTCCTGCGGCAGCATGCGGTGCTGGGTAGCGGGTGGCTGCATGCCGCAGGGCGGCCGGAGTTCCTGCGATCGCTTCATGACGGATGAGGCGGACGGCCACGTGCCGGTCACCCGGCGCCAGCGGGACGAGCACATGTCGGCATGGTTCGAGCGGTACGCGCGTCCCCGGTGGGCGGCCGCGGAGCCGTACCGGGGAATCTGGTGCATCCCCCAGTCGCAGCTGCCGGTCCTGCCGGCCGGCGTGGCCGGCGCGGCGGCCGTGGAGCTCGGCTGCGGAAGCGGGTACGTCCCGGCGTGGCTGCATCGCGTGGTGCGGCGCGGCACGTCGGGCACCCGGTACCGGCTGTTCGCGCTGCCGCACGGGGAATGGATCCGGCTCATGGCCCGGTGCGGCCTGCTGGTGGAGGACCTGATTGAGGTGCAGGTGCCGCCGGGCGCCGCCAATCACGACTTTCCGGAGTTTCCGGAGGAGTGGGTCCGGCGCTGGCCGGCCGAGGAGGTCTGGTGCGCCCGCCGCGGATCCGCCCGTACAGACCGTCCGTGAACCAGCCGGACCGGACGATGATCCAACCAGCGGCAGATGCGGACGACCGTCCCTCGCGACGGCGATGTATAAATATTCAGGTCGGCCGACCATACGTTGGGCCCATAACCGGGACTGCCAGGTGGCCAGCGACGCGTAGCGCTGTGTAGATAACCGCTCACCGAGCCGCCGATCTGGCGCCAAGTCTCAGCCGGGCCGACATGCCGTCAGAGCCGCACGCGAACGGCCATTCTGTTGCGTACTGTGTGCCAGCGCTCACCGCCGGACCCGCAGTGCGGCCAAAACGACAGGTGCACATGACGGCGTCGGGCGATCGGCACGAGGGCTGTGAGCGGGGGAAGTAATAACGGACCGTCACTTCGCCCCGCCGAGGAGCCACAATTCACAGGCCCCGACATCGCGGCGTTCTTCGCCACCCTCGACCGTTGGGGATCTCCGGGCGCCGGATCGTTACGGCGACAGCCGCTCCATGATCCAGCCGCTACCACCCCGGCGGTAGCGGATCCGGTCGTGCAGGCCGTCCGGCGATTCCTGCCAGAACTCGACGCGGGAGGGCAGCAGCCGAAAGCCGCCCCAGCGCCGCGGCCGGGGAACATCGGCTCCATCGGGGTGGCGCCGCAGGATGTCCCGGACCTGCGTTTCCAGGACCGCCCGGCTGGCGACGGCGCGGCTTTGCCGCGAGGCGGCCGCGGCGAGGCGGACGGCGGGAGCGCGCGTGCTCCAGTACTGGTCCGCTTCGTCCTCGCCGACCCGCTCCACCGGGCCCGCCACGCGTACCTGGCGGTGTGCCGGAACAAGCCAGTGCAACACGGCAGCCGCGCGCGGATTGGCCGCCAGGTCAGCGCCCTTGTCGCTGTCGCAGTCGGTGAAGAAGACCAGCCCTCGCCGCAGGCCGCGCAGCACCACAAGGCGGGCTGAGGGAACGCCGTCGCTGGTCGCGCTGGCGATCGTCATGGCTTCCGGCATCGGCTGCCCGGCAGCGCGGGCCGCGTCCAGCCACGTGGAGAGCTGACGCAGCGGGTCAGCGTCCAAGTCTGTGACATCCACCCGCCCAGTCTCGCGCCACCCAGGACAGCGAGCGATACCGGCTACGGTCCCCGACACTGATGCCACGCGGCCAGACGCGCTGATCTCGCATCCGGGTGCCAGGCGGCTGCGGTGCGGTAGCGCCTGCAGTAAGACGCCATCGACAGGCGGCGCGACCCAAGACGTGGTGAGACAGCGCGGCGCATGGAGCCGCAGACCCATGCCTCACCCGACCCGTTCGAGATAGTCCTGGTAGAGGGTGACGAACCCGTCGGCATCGAAGGTGATGTCCGCCTCGTAGCCGCTGGAGCGGTAGCGCACCATCCGGCTCGCCAGCGGCTCGTACCGCTGCCAGGCTGGCTCCGCGGTCAATTCCGGGACACACACGAAACGCATGGTGTACTCGCGCGCCGTGGCGCCTTCGTCGAGGAGCCCGTCGCGGGCGACGGGCAGCGAGTTGAAGAACGCCGAATGGTGCAGGTCGAAGAAATCCGCGTCGCCGAGCTCAACCCGGATGCCTGGGCCGCCGTCCATCGTGAGCTCCAGCACCGGTCCGTCGAGCTTCCAGCGCAGCTCGTACGAGATGCCGATCTGCGTCCCGTGGGCACGATCGAGGCTCTCGACGCGCACGATCTCCATCCTCGGCGCGTCAAGCCCGCGCCAGAGGAGGGTCCGTATCGCCATGATCACTCCGCAAGGGTCGTCCGCTCGGCAGCCGTTGCTGACCGCGGCCGGCTGTCTGAACTTTGCAGCCTACGGCTCCGCTGTAACGCTAGCTCGGCGTAACCGAGCGCGAACCGTTGAATTGTCAAAATCGTGGATCCTGCCCTCACGCCCAGTGCCCAGAACTGAACCATCTGCCGCGGCAGCGCGCGCGTGGGGCCCAGTGGAGGTGGCCCGTAAGTCCTATTCGACGCCATACCGCTCCGCTAGGCCAGGTCGTTCTGGTCCGCCTGACCGAGGCGTTCCCGGAGCAGCCAGCTGACCAGGGCCTCGGGGCGGCAACCTGATCCTCGGTGCTGGCCACCGGTGCCGTGCCCGAACGGGAGTTCTGTACCCATTCAAGGCACCAGTGCCCAGCCGCGAGGCTTTCGCCAGTCAGCGCAGCTCACTCGCGCGGTATGGATCCGATGGCGGCCGGCCACTGGCAGGTTTCGGTGGCCGTGAAGAAGACGGAGTGACTAAACACAGCCATATCGCAGGTCCATGCAGTTGAGCCCTCTTCCTCAAAGCAAGGCAGCGTCCGAGAATGAGGGCATGAAACGAACCGGCCAGGGCCTGATGCCGGTGCTAGTGGCCGCCGCCATGACAGCGGGGCGCATCGCGGGCGTCCCGCCCGTCTCCGCATCAGGCGCTAAGCCTCCGAGTGCCAGCAGCACCCGCCAGTGATGGGCGAGAACCCCTACCAGGCGGTGCACCGCGCGGTGCTCCGGGGAGCCGGGCGGGTCTGGCACGACCTCCGATTTAAGGACCTCTACCGCAGTGGCGAGGAATTCGAGCTCATGACTCGGGCCATGGGGTTCGCCGCTCTGGCCATCCTTACCGTGATCCCGCTGCTCATCGTCGTCGCCGCCGCCGACCCGGCGCCGGAGCGCGGCCTCGCCGTGTGGGTGATCGACGGGATGGGCCTGTCCGGCTCCTCCGCCGACGCGGTGGCACTGGTCTTCTCGGCGCCGGGCCGGGTGCTGGGCACGACGAGCGTGTTCGGTGTCCTGCTGGTGGGCGTGTTTGGTGTGTCGTTCGCGGGCAGCGTGCAGGCCGGGTTCGAGAGGATCTGGGGCCTTCCCGCCGGGCCGTGGCACAAGGTCTGGCGGCAGGTGGTGTGGCTGGCCGTTCTCACCGCCTACATCTTCGCGGAGGCCACGGTCGGCACGATGACGCACGGCGGGCTGGCCGCGACAGGGACGGTGGCGGTGCTGGCTGGCATCGTCTTCTTCTGGTGGGGACTGCGCTTCCTGCTCGGCGGGCGGGTGAGCTATCTGGCCGCGATGCCGGGCGCGGTGGCGACGATCGTGGGCCTGGCTGGCCTGCGGGTCTTCTCCAGCCTGGTCTTCGAGCCGCTGGTCGCCAGCAACGCGGTCAGTTACGGCGCGCTAGGCACCGTCTTGATCATGCAGTCGTGGCTGATCGGCGTCGGCTGGGTCATCTACAGCGGCCAGTTGTTCGGACGCTGGTTCCACGACGCCTGGCTGCAGGCCTGGGCGCACAGCCGCCGGGGCCACACGCCGATCGCCGGCGCCGATGTCGAGGCGATGGCCGGTGCGGCCGGGCGCGGCTACCACGCAGATACGCTCCTTCGCCGCCAGCCAGGCGGCGGGTGGCCTGCCCCGGGCTCAGCGGCAGCAGGTGCCGGGCCTGTTAGGCTTGACCCGGAACTCGACCGTGCGCTGCTGATCCGCGCGGCCGAGGAGCACGTCAGTGTCTCCGAGGTGGTCCACCGGGCCATCAGCGAGTACTTGCGGGCTAGCTGACCCAAGTCCTCGTGAGCGGCAGGACAGCCGCCTGCAGAGACTCCGGTGTCAACGGGCGGCCGAAGGCCGTCGCGCGCAAGCGCGATGCGCAGCACCCTTTACACCGGAGGGACGGCCCCGTACCCTGCGCGGCACCCAGGAAAACAGCAGCGGCGAAGCCGCTACCCTCCCCAATGCTCTTGACACCGCGAACAAAGAGGAATCGATCTGCGCGGCTAGGCGGCCGGTCGCTCATCGTCCAGTGCCGCCAACCGAACGAACAATCTGCTGCCGTGGACGCCGCTCCGCTACCGCGTGCGGTGCGGCGGCCGGGCATGCCCGGCCGGTGTCCGACGCGAACGTGAGCACGGTATTGGCGGCGGCCCTGGCCCAGCCGGTCGATGGCGACCCTCGGGTTTCACGGCGGTAGCGGTCAGGCCGATCCCGTTCTTGAGAGGGCCAGGTCGAGGGCCTTGTCGAGGCTGAGCGCCATGCCCTGGGCGTAGGCCCGCTCCAGCTGCTCATCGCCTAGCTGCGCACGCGCCCGGTCCAGGCTGTCCCGGCGGCCGCGCGCCTCGTATGCGTGCCATGGATTGCCGGTCCGGTCCCGAAAAGCCTGCGCGGCGCCGTGCAGCGCCGCTGCCCGGTCCCAGTCGCCGGCATCCCCGGCCAGGCAGGCCAGGCCCAGGATGGCGGCGGCCATGTGCCAGTTGCCGCCGGAACGGCGGCCGATCCGCAGGCTTGCCTGGAAGGCGGACCGGGCGCCGTCGAGGTCTCCCTCCGCGCGCAGCACGTAACCCAGGTCCGCCGGCAGGGTGGCGCTCTCCCGTCCGATCTGCTGCGCGGCTTGCGCGGCGGCTTCCAGGTGAGCCCGGGCGGCAGGGAGGTCCCCGGCCGCCATTGCATCGGCGCCGGCGTTGTCGTGCAAGGTGGAGTTGGCGAGGTGGTCGCCGGATCGTTCGGTGCAGGCGATCGCCTCGGTATACAGTGGCCCGGACCGGGCCGGGTCGATGGTCATGAGATACGCGAGCAGGCTACTGGCCAGCTGCATGTCGTCGCCGAGCCGGCGGGCCCGCTCGACCGATTCCTGCCCGGACGGGCGCCCTGCTTCCGGCTCGCCGGCGAAGAAATACGCGCCGCACAGCGCCGCCAGGGCTCTGCTGAGCAGCCGCTCGTCGCCCAGCTGGCGGGCGACCTGAACCGCCTGTTCAGCAAGCTGCCGTGCCGTGGCGCCGTCAATGAGGCAACCGGCGCGCGCAGCGGTGACCAGGGCCGCGGCGAACAGCGCGGGGTCGGCGCGGGCGTCGGGCCGCCGCAGCGCGGGCACGAGCAGATCGAAGGCCTCCTGCTGCCGGGAGCGGGCTCCCCAGTAGCGGCCGAGCGCGACACCCAGCCGCAGCACCACCGAGGTCCCGTCCGGGCGGCCGGCCGCATGACCGGCGGCGCGCCGCAGGTTGGCCTGGTCGGCGTCCAGCCGGGCCAGCCAGCCGCCCTGCTCCGGCCCGGTCAGATAAGCGGCCGCCGCCTCGGCGACCGACAGGAAATACGCGCCGTGCGCCGCGGCGACCGCGGCCGCCTCGCCGGCGGCCTCGACGAGCCGTTCGGCGGCGAACAGCCGGATGGTCTCCAGCAGCCGGTACCGCAGCCCGGCCCCGGCGGCCTCTGCCACGACCAGGCTCTTGTCCACCAGCGACCCGAGCAGGGCGGCGACATCCAGCACGTCCAGGCCGCCGGACCCGCACACCGCCTCGGCGGCGTCTAGGTCGAAGCTGCCGGCGAACACCGACAGGCGCCCCAGCAGCAGCTGCTCGGCGCCGGTCAGCAGCGAATAAGACCAGGCGACGGTCGCCCGCAGCGTCTGCTGGCGTTCCAGCGCGGTGCGGCTGCCCCCGGTCAGCAGCCGGAACCGCTGGTCCAGCCGGTCGTGCAGCTCGGCCAGCGACATCGAGCGCAGCCGGGCCGCGGCCAGCTCGATGGCCAGCGGCATCCCGTCCAGCCGCCGGCACACCGACACCGCCACCGGTCCGGCCTGCTCGGCCACGGCCAGGGCCACACCGTGCGCCCGGGCCAGCTCTGCCAGCAGCGCCACCGCATCGGAAGACTCTGGCGTCCCGGCATCAGCATCGCCGGGATCGGGCAGCGACAGCGACGGCACCCGGTAGATGGTCTCCCCGCCGATGCCCAGCGGCTCCCGGCTGGTGGCCAGCAGGTGCACCCGCGGGCAGCGCCGCACGATCGCCTCCGCGGTCTTGGCGCAGCCGCCGATCAGGTGCTCGCAGTTGTCCACCACGATCAGCGCATCCTGGGGAGCCAGGGCATCCAGCAGGGCCTCTAGCGCCGGCCGGCCTGGCTGGGCGGCCAGCCGCAGCGCCTGGGAGATGGCCGCCGGCACCGCGTCCTCGTCGGTGACCGCGGCCAGCTCCACCAGCCACACCCCATCCCCGGACCCATCCAGCAGCTCGGCGGCCACCTGCAGGCCCAGCCGGGTCTTGCCGCACCCCCCGGCCCCGGCCAAGGTGACCAGCCGGCAGGACTGCACCAGCGCCCGGACCTCGGCTACCTCCCGGTCCCGGCCGATGAACGCCGACAGCTGGGCGGGCAGATTGTTCGGCAGCGCCGGGTTGCCCAGCGACCGCAGCGGCGGGAACTCCGCTTGCAGGCCCGCCGCGGTCAGCTGGAAGATCCGCTCCGGGCGGCCCAGGTCCTTCAGCCGGTGCACCCCCAGGTCGGCCAGCGCCGCGCCCGGCGGCAACCCGTCCCGCACCAGCACCGCCGCCGCCTCCGACACCAGCACCTGCCCCCCATGCGCGACCGCGGCCACCCGGGCGGCCCGGTGCACCTCCAGGCCCACCAGGCCGGCGTCCGTCCGCGCCGCCTCCCCGCAATGGATCCCCATCCGCACCCCCACCTGCTCCCCGCCCGGCCACCTATGAGCCGTCAGGGCCTGCTGCATTTCCAGCACCGCCGCCACGCACGCCCGCGGTGAGGAAAACACCGCGAAGAACGCATCCCCTTGCGTGTCCACCTCGCAGCCGTCATGCGCGGCCAGAGCCGACCGGATCAGCGCGTGATGCCCAGCCAGCACCTGCGCGTAATCGTCGTCACCCACCCGCCCAAGCAGCGCCGTCGAGCCCTCAATGTCGGTGAACAAGAACGTGAGGGTCTCCACCCCTAAAGCGTAGAAGCCGGGCCACGCGGCGGCAGCCGCCGGGCACACCATCACGCCAGACCCGCTCACCCGATGGGCCCCGGCTGCTGACCGGCTCGCTGGCCACCTGCACGGCGGCCACCGATCGCTAACGCCTCGCGATACCAGAATGGGGAATTCGGGGCGGGCCTGCTGCCAAGCGCCCTAGATCGGATCACCACGCCCGATTCGGCGGATGTTCTGGAGAAGCCGACACATTCCGTAACCATCCTGGTCCTTCGGCCGCTTGCTAGTGACATGACCTTCCTCACCTTGGGTCATGCGCGGCCAATAGGTCTAGTCCTGTCGTTACCGGAACGTTTGCTAAGGGTCCGCGGAGATTACGTGCGCGGGCTACGGTTTGCGGCTATGAGCGAGGATCACAGCGCTGACCGGGCGCATCTGCTGGCACTGGTTCCCGCAGACGGTACGGCTGTCGGGAATACCGCGCTGATACGGCAGCTGGGCTGGGCGGTGAACCGCTACTGGTATACCCGTGACTCGCTCCTCGAGGCCGGCGTCCTGGTCCGTGCGAGAGGTCGCGGCGGCTCGGTTCGCCGGGCTCACCCGGACGAAGGCGCCGCACCGGAGGTCAATCCTGAGGCGGAGTTGATCGGCGAGGCGGCACTGGCCTGCCTGCACGAGAACGACCTGTACCCGGACATCAAGAGAACGCTCGAGACGTTCTGGGCCAAGGAACGCCAGATCGAGCCGCTGGCCGTGGAGATCACCGCAGCCCAGGGCCGCAAGGCCACTGGTGGCCGGTGGACCCGGCCCGACCTGGTCAGCGTCGCAGTCCGGACCTACCGGTACCTGCCCGGCAAGTACATGGAAGTCGTCACCTTCGAGGTCAAGCCCACCGATGCGATCACCGTGACGGCCGTCTATGAGGCTCTGGCGCACCTGCGCAGCGCAACTCATGCCTACGTAATCTTCCACGTCCCGGATGAAAACGCCGAACCGGCGAAGCAGACCATCGAAGAAGCCCGCCGCGTCGGCCGCGCCCACGGCGTCGGCCTGATCACTATGGGGCGACCCGAGGGCCTGGGACACCTGGAACGAGCTCGAGGAGGCCCGCAGGGTCGAGCCAGATCCTGAACGGCTGGACGAGTTCATCAGTGTGCAGCTCAGCCAGGATGCCCACGACCGCATCGCGCGAGCGCTGCACTAGGAACGATCACCAGCGTCGACACGCGAGACCCGCCGTTAGGTGCGGTTAGCGGGTCGGTGCTGACGTCCGGACTGGCCGTGCAGATCCTGGCGTTCGGGGGGCCCCGGGCATGGGCATGTACCCGGCCGGAGGTGGCGGCAGGTTTGGCGATGCCGGCCCGGGCGGTGGTATGGGGCTGCGCCGGCGTCGGTCACACCCGGGCGTGGTCCTGGATGTCCTGCTCGAACTCGGCCACGAGTTCCGGGGTGAGGGTGCGCCGGGTCTGGCCGATGCCGTGCACGATGTCGGCCGTGGTCGCTTCTTCGGCGCCGCGCTCGAACATGACGCGCTCGAATACATGCTGCGCGGTCCGGCGTGCGGCGAACTCGATGTCGGCCGGGGTGAACAGCCGCGACTCTTCCACGATCGCGGTCATGTCCAGCTTGCCGTGCGGGATCGCGGCCAGGTAGCGGTCCCAGATCGCCTCTCGCGCGGCCGGGTCGGGCGGGCCGACCGGGATCACGTAGTCGAACCGGCCGTGCCGCAGGAACGCGCCGTCTAGGGCGCGGACCGAGTTGGTGGCGCAGATCAGCAGCCGCTCATCTTGCTCCCGGAACGGCGGGATGAGCTTGAGCATCTCGTTGGTGACCCCCTGGGCTGCGGACACGGTGCGCGGCTGGCGCGCCCCGGCGATCTCTTCCACCTCGTCGATGAACAGCACCACCTTGTCCAGCTCGGCGACCAGGGCGAACGCCTCCCGTAGCGCGGCGGCCAGGCCGGCCGGGGACTCCCCGGCCAGCCGCGAGGGGAACAGCTCCACGAACGGCCAGCCCAGCCGGGATGCGGCGCCCTTGGCGAAGGTGGTCTTGCCCGTGCCCGGCGGGCCGAACAGCACGATGGCCCGCGGCGGCACCAGGCCGAGCCGCTCGGCCAGCTGCGGCTGCGCCAGCGGCAGGATGACCCGGCGCTCGATCAGCTCCTTTTCCCTGGCCATGCCGCCGAGCTGCTCCCAGGCGCCGGCCCGGATCATCCGGCCGCCGAGCTGGCCCAGCACCCCGGCGCTGCCCGGATCGACCGGCTCCAGCCGCTCGTAGAACACCATCCCCTGACGCGCGGTGTACCCTGCATGCTCCAGCGCCAGGGCGCCGATCTCGCTTCCGCCCCCCAGCAGGCAGCGGATCCGGTGCACCCCGGCCGCCACCAGCCGCCGCTCCAGCTCGCCCAGCATCGCGCTGCCGATCCCCCGGCGCCGCCACGCGGCCGCCAAGCTGATCCGCATCACCCACGCCCGGTCACCGCTGACCGTCGCGACGGCGGTGCCCACCAGCTCCTCGCCGGCCACCGCGACCACCGCAGGCTCATGCGACCGGACGGCCGCGATCAGGTCGGACAAGCTGAACGCCGGCGCCTCGCTGCTGGCCGCCGGGTTGTCCCACAACCGGACGGCGGCATCAAGATCATCGGCGTGGAGATCCCGGACCCGCCACGGCGTCATCGCATCAGTGTGCCACCAGCGCCAGGCCGCCGGGCCGCCCGCACACCACACGCCCCCGCACACCCCGGCCCGGACTTGCCTAGCCGGGGGCGG
>Ga0335073_10006873_pt1 | contig 15978 bp, 15 predicted proteins | sample Lox_Sample_22_FD_207093 | JGI IMG/M metagenome (GOLD analysis project Ga0335073, IMG submission 207093) | Soil microbial communities from Loxahatchee National Wildlife Refuge, Florida, United States - Lox_Sample_2.2 | ecosystem: Environmental > Terrestrial > Soil > Wetlands | place: USA... | reverse complement strand
CCGGGTCAGCACGACCATCGCGGCCAGGCCCCCGGCTGGATCGTCGACGCCGTACGCCTCGCCGGCAGCGAAGTGCAGCCGCCACCTGTTCAGCTCGGGCGGCCAGCCACGGTCCGCCGCGAGTTCCGCGCAGGCAGCCTGGTCGGCAGTACTCAGCCGGCGGATGGGCAGGCCGGCAGCGGCATCGTCGCGCCCGCCTGCCTGGCGGTCGACGTCAGTGACACCGACGCGGCGCTGCTGCTGGAGTGGGTCGACGGCCTCACGCTCAGCCAGGTATCGGCGGAGCGCCAGTACCGGTACGGAGGAGGCGGCGAGGTCGACGCCGGGTTCAAGTTCCGGGAGCGCAGCCGGGCGCTGCTGTTCAACGCGGGCTGGGCGCGGCAGGCGCTCGACCTCGCGGATGACCTCGGCCTGTAGCCCGTCAGCCGCGTCAGGATGCCTGCTCGGCGCCGTTCATCATGGCGATCCAGCTGTGGGGCGCGTCGTCGCCGACCATGAGGTCGTAGGTGTTTTCGTCTCCCGCCTCGGCGGCGCGCGGGAACATGGCCTGCTCGTATTCGTCCAGGGCGGCCTGGACGTCATCGGGGTGCGCGGCGATGGCCTGGCCGAGTTCGGCGCCGTCCAGCATGGCCAGGTTCGCGCCTTCGCCGTTCGGGGCCGCGAGGTGGGCGGCATCGCCGATCAGGGTCACCTGGGGCACCGGGACCCAGCGGTGCCCGGCCGGCAGTACGTAAAGCGGGCGCACGACCGGTGCGGTGTCGCTGTCGGTGATCAGCGCGGTGAGCTCGGGCGCCCACCCGCCGAATTCTGAGGCGACCCGTGCCGTCACGGCCGCGCGGTCGGCCACGTCGGTGCCGGCGAGCCAGTCCAGTGGCCTTTTGAGCTGGACGTATGCGTGCAGAGTGCCGCCTTGTTCCCGGTGCGCGACGAAGCCCTTCCCCGGCGCGAGCGCGAACAGGGACCCGGCGCCCACCGCGTCCGCCGCGGCACGATGACGGCTGCCGGCGTCGAACAGGAAGGTCTCGACGGACGTGAAGCCGGTATACCTGGGCCTGGCGCCGGACAGCAGCGGACGGACTCGCGACCACGCCCCATCCGCCCCGACCAGCAAGCTCGCAGCGACGCTGGCGCCGTCGATGAAGCGCAGCTCATGACGGCCCTCGCCGTGGGCCTGCACGTCACTGACCTTGCGCCCCCATTGCACGATGCCGTCCGGGAGCGAGTCCAGCAGCAGCTGCCGCAGTTCACCGCGCGGTACCTCGGGACGCTCGCCCGAGCCGTTGTCGGGCCGGTCGAGCAGAACAGTCCCTGACCGGTCCAGGACCCGGTAGGACTCGCGGCCGGGCAGGACGAGGCCACGGAACTCGTCGATCAGGCCAGCCGCCTCCAGCGCTCGCTGGCCGTTATAGGGGTGGATGTCAAGCAGCCCACCCTGGGTGCGTGCGGCCGCCGAGGACTCCGCTTCATAGACCGTGACCGGGATGCCATTCACATGCAGCACGCGGGCCAGGGCCAGACCGCCAAGGCCAGCCCCGACGATGGTGACCGGTGTGGTCATCGTGTTCCTCCAGAACTGATTGGATTGCCACTCCAATGAAGCTAGCACACGTTTGGATCGGCAATCCAACCGTGGCAGAATGAAGGTCATGGCGACCAGGACGCAGCGGGCCCGCCGTCGTACGGATGCGCTGTCCAGGGATGTGATCGTCGAGGCCGCGACCGCGATACTCGACGCTGAAGGCGAGGACGCGCTGACCCTGCGGGCTCTCACTGAACGTCTAGCCACCGGATACGGAGCGATATATCACCACATCAAGGACAGGAATGACCTGCTCGCGGCGGCCACCGGCCACGTCATCTCTCCCGTCCTGACCGGCCTCCCCGCGGGCGCCGAACCCCGGCAAGCGCTCCGTGCCGTCGCGCTTGGCTTGTTCGATGCGATCGACGCCCACCCCTGGGTCGGCGCCCAGCTCAACCGGGAGCCCTGGCGGCCGGCACTGCTGGACATCTACGAGAGCATCAGCGAGCAACTGCAGGCACTCGGCGTGCCCCAGCAGGCGCTGCCCGACTCCGCGGGTGTGCTCGTCAACTACATCCTCGGCGTCGCCGGGCAGAACGCCGCCAACGCCCGCGCACTCGCCAACAGCAAGATGGACCGGTCAGCCTTCCTGGCCCACGTCGCCGCGCAGTGGGCGCAGCTCGACCCCGCTCGATACGCATCCATGCACAAAGCCGGACCGCAGCTGCGCGAGCACGACGACCGCGAGCAGTTCCTCTCCGGCATCGATCTCATCCTCTGCGGCATCGAGACCATGAACCGTGCGGGCAATAACAGATCTGCTCATTAGTGGACAGCGCGGGGCGATCATTGACAGCCGGCTACAGAGCTTTGGCTGGCGCCGATAGGGTTGTCAGAGCAGGGCTGGTGAGCTGGGATGCCGCGGAAGCATCTCCGCCGGATCGAAGGACCGTGCTTATGAAGCTACCTCCCGTTGATTACGAGGCGCCCGGAACGCTATCCGAGGCCCTTGATCTGCTGGCCGAGCATCAGGACGAGGCGAGCGTGCTCGCGGGCGGACAGAGCCTGATCCCGCTGCTGGCGCTGCGGCTGGCCCAGCCCACGGTGCTCATCGACATCAACGGCGTCGAGGGTCTGTCCGGGGTGTCGAGGACGAACGGCTGGGTGGCGATCGGCGCCACGACACGGGAGTACGTCGCGGAGGAATCGCAGACGATTGCCGAGTCGGTGCCGCTGCTGGCGGCCGCGCTCCCACTGATCGGTCATGAGGCGATAAGAAGCCGCGGCACGGTGGGTGGCAGCCTGGCGCACGCCGACCCGGCGGCCGAGCTGCCGGCCGTGGCAAGGGCGCTCGACGCCGAGTTCGTGGTGCAGGGCCCGGACGGCGAGCGGGTCGTCCCGGCGGCGGACTGGTTCGAGGGGTATCTGACCACGTCACGCGGTCCCGACGAGCTGCTCACCGAGGTTCGCTTCCTGGCGGCCAGACCGGGCACGGGGACCTCGTTCCAGGAGGTTGCGCGCCGCCACGGGGACTTCGCGATGGTCGGTCTGGCGACCTCGGTGACGCTGAACAGTGGCACGATCACCGACGCGAGGCTGGCGTTCGCGGGCGTGTCCGACGTGCCGGCGCGGGCAACCGCCGCGGAGGAGCTCCTGGAAGGCCAGCGGCCGACGGCGGAGGTGTTCGCCGAGGCAGCGCGCGCCGCGGCCGCCGGCATCGACCCGCCGTCGGACCTGCACGGGTCGGCGGAGTACCGGAAGAAGGTCGCGGCCGCCCTGGTGCGCCGCGGTTTGCGAGAGGCCGTGGGCAACGCAATGAGAGGCAGTGACTGATGCCGGACATCACCCTGACGGTCAACGGCGTGACACGCACGGGGTCGCCGGAGGCCCGCAAGACGCTGGCGGACTTCCTGCGCGACGACCTCAGTTTGACCGGTACGCATCTCGGATGCGAGCACGGAGTCTGCGGTGCGTGCACGGTCATCCTCGACGGCCGCGCGGTGCGATCCTGCCTGATGCTGGCGGTCCAGGCAGCGGGCAGCGACGTGACCACGATCGAGGGGCTCGGCCCGGACGGGGAGCTGGGCGAGCTGCAGCAGGCGATGTGGGACTCGCACAGCTTCCAGTGCGGTTTCTGCACGCCTGGGATGGTCATGCAGGCCGCCGCGTTCCTCGGCGATCACCCGGAGGCCGGTGAGCCGGAGATCCGCGAGGCGCTGTCCGGCAACATCTGCCGCTGCACCGGCTACCAGAGCATCATCGACGGCGTGCTGCTGGCCGTCGAGCGCATCCGCGAGGGCTCAGCGAGGGAGACAGCATGACGGCGATTGCGGCTGAGCGGTACACCGGCGCCAGCATCAAGCGGTCCGAGGACCCGCGCATCCTGACCGGCGCGGGCCGGTACGTCGACGACATCAAGCTGCCGGGGATGCTGCACGCCGCGTTCGTGCGCTCGCCGATGGCGCACGCCCGCGTGCTCTCGGTCGACGCCTCGGCCGCGCGGGAACTGCCCGGGGTTGTCGCCGCGTACACCGGGGCTGAGCTGGAGGCGATGACGGTCCCTGGGCCGGACGCGCTGATGGCCCTCATGGGCTGGCAGGGACCGACCCCGCAGTTCACGCTGCTGGCGACCGACAAGGTGCGCTTCGCGGGCGACCCGGTGGCGGTCGTGATCGCCGAGAGCCGGTACCTCGCCGAGGACGGCTGCGAGCTTGTGGCCGTGGAGTACGAGGACCTGCCGCCGGTCGTGACCGCGGCGTTCGCGCTCGACCCGGCCAGCCCGCCGGTGTTCGCCAACCTGGGCGACAACATCGCGCGCACCCACTCGCGCAACGAGTTCGGTGACGTCGCGGCCACGTTCGAGGCCGCCGACCGGGTCTTCGAGACCCACATCGACGTGCACCGCCACCAGAACGTGCCGATGGAGGGGCGCGGCATCGTCGCCAGCTACGACCGCGATTCCGGGTCCATGACGGTGTACGCGGCGACGCAGAGCGTGCACGTCAGCAAGATCGCGGTCGCCATGCGGCTGGGCATGGAGCAGGACAAGGTGCGCGTGCTCGCCGGTGATATCGGCGGCTCGTTCGGCCTGAAGATCGGGGCGTCCCGTGAGGAGCTCGCGGTCGCCGCCGCGTCGCGTGACCTCGGGCGGCCGGTCAAGTGGGTCGAGGACCGCGGCGAGAACCTCACCACCTCCGGGCAGGCGCGCGAGGAGAGCTTCGACGTCCGCGCCGCGGTCAGCAACGACGGCGACCTGCTCGGGATGGACGTCAAGATGGTCATCGACACCGGCGCCTACCCGGGCATGGGCGCGATGGTCCCGGACATCGTCCAGGCGATGTTCCCGGGCCCGTACAAGATGGCGGCGCTGGGCTTCGAGTCGACCGGGGCCATCACGAACAAGTGCTGCTACGTCGCCTACCGCGGCCCGTGGGCATCCGAGACGTTCGTGCGCGAGCGCTTCCTCGACCTCATCGCGAAGGACCTCGGCGCCGACCCGCTGGAGCTCCGGCTGCGCAACGTTGCCCCGCTCACCGACCCGCCGGCGGTCATGGTGACCGGGCGCCCGCTCGTCGGCGTCACCACCCAGGAGTCTCTGCAGCGCATCGCCCAGCTGGTGGACTTCCCGGCCTTCCGGCGGCGTCAGGCCGAAGCGCTTGAACGCGGCGTCTACCTCGGTATCGGTGTGGCCACGTTCATCGAGGCAGCGCCCGGACCCCGGGAGCCGGGCGGGCCGAGCGGGCCGATGGGCATCGAGACGATGCGGCTGCGGCTGGAGGAGGACGGCATCGTCGTGCTGTTCACCGGGCAGATGCCGCACGGCCAGAGCCACCAGACCACGCTGGCGCAGATCGCCGCCGACGAGTTCGGCGTGCCGTTCGAGCAGGTCCGCGTCGTGGTCGGCGACTCCGACGTGGTCCCGTTCGGGCTGACCGGCGGCAGCCGCTCGGCCACGATGACCGGCGGCGTGGCCCTGCACGGCGCCCGCCAGCTCAAGGCGCGGGTGATCGACGTCGCGTCGCATCTCATGGAGGCCAGCGCCCAGGACCTGGAGATCACCGACGGCCAGGTCCTCGTGCGCGGGGACCCGGCGAGCGGCATCCCGGTCGGCGAGGTGGCGCGGCGCGCGGCGTCGGGGGAGTTCGGCGCCGACGTGGACGCCAGCCTCGAGGTCATCGCCCAGTTCGACGGCGGCGAGGGCGGCTGGTCCGGCGGCAGCCACTGCGCGATCGTCGAGGTCGACACCGAGACCGGCATCGTCAAGGTGGAGCGGTACGTCGTCGCCGAGGACTGCGGCGCGCTGATCAACCCCGCGGTCGTCGAGGGCCAGATCCGCGGCGGCGTCGCGCAGGGCATCGGCGCGGTGCTGCTGGAGCGGTCCGCGTACGACGAGGACGGCAACTGCCAGTCGGCCACGTTCATGGACTACCTGCTGCCGACCGCGTGCGACGTGCCCAGGATCGAGATCGAGCACCTCGAGACCGTGCCGCTGGACGCCGACGTCAACTTCCGCGGCGTCGGCGAGGGCGGCATGATCGTCGCCCCGCCGACCCTGGTGAACGCGATCGAGGACGCGCTCTCCCCGTTCGGCGTGCGGATCTACGAGCAGCACCTGCCCCCGGCGCGCATCCTGGAGCTCATTGCCGAGGTGGATGCCAAGGACTGATGTTAAGGACCCCATCGGCGGGGTAATCGCGCAGGGACGCCGATGGGGGAGGCGGGTTATGCCTGGTAGCCGGCCGGGTACTGGCCCGCAGGAGAATGAACCCTGTGAGAACCAAGCCGGGCCAGAGCGGGCGCCGGGCGGTGCGCCGCCGCGCCGAGCAGGTCTGGCACGATTTCCGGCTCTGGGACCTCTACCAGAGCGGCAAGCAGTTCGAGCTGACCGGCCGGGCCATGGGATTCGCCGCCCTGTCCATGCTCACCGTGATCCCGCTCCTTGTCCTCGTCGCCGCCGCCAGCGCTGGCGCGCATCACGGCGTCGCCGTCTGGGTGGTCTACGGCATGGGCCTGACCAGCAAGTCCGCCGCCGCGGTAATACAGCTCTTTTCTGCGCCTGCCCAGGTGCTGGACACCACGAGCGTGTTCAGCGCCGTGCTGCTGGGCCTCTTCGGGGTGATGTTCGCGGGCAACGTGCAGGCCGCGTTCGAAAAGGTGTGGGGCCTTCCCGCCGGGCCGTGGCACAAGATCTGGCGCCAGGCGGTATGGCTGGTCGGCCTGATCGCCTACATCTACGCGGCGGCCACGGTGGGGGACTTGACGCGCCACGTGCCGGCCCAGACGGTGAGCCGGGTGTCGGTGGCGGTGGTGCTCGGCATCGTCTTCTTCTGGTGGGGGCTCCGATTCCTGCTCGGCGGCCGGGTGAGCTATATGGCAGCCATTCCGGGCGCGGTGGCCACGGTGGCGTTCCTGATTGGCCTGCGCGCGTTCTCCACCCTGGTTTTCGAGCCGCTCATCGCCTCGAACGCGGTCACCTACGGCGCGCTGGGCACCGTCTTGATCCTGCAGTCGTGGCTGATCGGGGTTGGCTGGGTCATCTACGGCGGCCAGCTGTTCGGGCGCTGGTTCCATGACGGCTTGCTCAAAGCCCGGGCGGACAGCCACCTACCCCCCGGGGAGCCGGGCAGCGAGTAGCCAGTTCGGCTGCGCGAACGCCATGTGATTACGAAGTACGTCGCGGTGGCTGCGGCTGGACCCATCGTGTAGAACGAACCTGTGGGAAGACACGTCGCCGTCGTGCTTTATGTGCTCGCCATGGTTGGCGTGGTCGTGGGTGTGGACGTCCTCTTCTTCCGGCATGAGTTCTGGCCGCGGCTGCTGGTCAACGTCGGGATCGTCCTGGTTTTCCTGGCGTTCTACTGGAGGTTCCTGAGGAACCCGTGAGTGCAGAGGAGGCCCGGATGCCAGCAGACCCGCCCAGCTCACCCGCGCTGCGCGCATCCGACGCGGACCGCGACCGGGTCATCGACGTGCTGCGCGCCGCCGTCGCGGACGGCCGGCTCGACGCGGCCGAGTTCGACGAGCGGCTGGACGCGGCGCTGGCCGCCCGCACCTTCGAGGCGCTGGCCCCGCTCACCGCCGACCTGATCGCGGCGCCGGGCCGCAACACGGGGATCACGCTGCCGCCCGCTGAGCGGCCGGCCGAGCCAGCCGCCGAACTGATCACGATCAGGGAGAAGCACGGTTCCGTGCGCCGCGAGGGCCGGTGGACGCTGCCGCACCGCCTGGTGCTGCGCACCGCGTGGTGCAACGTGATGCTGGACCTGACCAGCGCCGTGCGCAGCTGGCCCGAGCTGATCATCGAGCTGCAGGTGCGCGGCGGCAACGTGGAGCTGGTCCTCGCACCGGGCATGGTGGTGGACGCCAACGAGCTGTCGGTGCGGCACAGCAGGCTGGCGATCAGCAGGGACGCGGGCGGCGACAAGCCGGAGACACTGTCCGTCCACCTCGCAGGCCGGATGAAGCACGGCCGGATCGACACCCGCTGGCTCACGCCCCCCGGGCTGACTTAACCGTCCCTCTGACTTGATGTCAGCAGCGCTCGATCGTCCAGCACCTCACGGCTGTGGCGGTCGGCGGATGACATCGACAGAGACGAGGTGCGCGTACTGGTCGCTGCGGGTGACGACCACGTGGGCTGCCCAGCAGGCGGCGGCCAGTTCTGCGCTGATCGCCTCGATGTCAAAGAAGCTGATGCAGCCGTCATGGTGGAATCAGTACCGGGGGATCGCGTCAAAGAACTACCTGGAATTCGTCGATTTCGAGCTAGCAGCTACGGCGACTTTGAACTATCAGCCGCTCTGGATCCCAGGTCTCCTCCAGACCAGGGAGTATGCCACCGAGATCATCCGGCAACTCGGTCCCGATTCGGACGAAGACCGGCGGCGGTTGTTTGACTTCCGCATGAAACGCCAGGAGCTGCTGGACGCAGCAGATATACCGTCATTGTCGTTCGTGCTCGACGAGTCGGTTCTCCGCAGGCAGGTGGGGAGCGAGGACGTCATGGCCGCTCAGCTTGTCTGGCTGACCGAACTAGCCGGGCGATCTTCGATCACGATTCAGGTGCGGCCGTTCAGCAAGGGGCTCGTCCGCCGCATGCAGGCGCCGTTCGTCATTCACCAGCTGACTGAGACAACCGATTTTGACCTTCTCTATCTCGAAGGACCGGTCGAGGACACAACGGTGGCCGACGATAAAGAGGAGATTGGCCAGTACCGAAGTGCTTTCGACGAGCTGAAGAACACCTCCCTGTCCCCGGCAGAGTCAGTCACGTTCATCAAGGAAGTGGCCGAGAGCCAGGAACTCGCGGAATAGCGGCGGCCCGCAGCTTGTGTTCCAGCATCAGGAGTGGGCAGCTTTCCTGGTGGGCGCCCGGAACGGCGAGTTCGAGCTGCCGACCGCGCCAGAGGGCGACGGCTGATCACGTGGCGGCTTACTGAAACGGTCCATGCGCCTGGCCGCCAGGGTCGTAACCGGACACCTGGCGTTGCCCTGCACCAAGGCAACGGCGTTCTGATCTGGGACGTTACCGTGCAGGCTCTCGGTGACGGGGACTGGCGTCCCTCCATGAGCTGGCTGGACGTCGTCGAGCTCCTCGGCGGGTAGCCGGACCGGCGGGCGGCGCAGCGTTCAGGCCCCTCGAAAGAGTGGTGCAGAAAACGTAACAATGTGGCTCTCGACAACGGGTGTGGATCTGGAGCATTCTTTAGCTCAGCCAGGGCGGTGGCCTCCGGTCCGCATCGGCGCGCGCCGGGACGCCCGGAAGGGAGCGGGAATGAGATTCCGGCGAGGGTTCGGGCTATTAATAGCCTTCGGGCTTACGGCAGGGTCGCTTTCGGCGGCAGCCGCGGCGTCCGCTGCGACGGCGCAGAGCATGGCCCACGTCCCGGGCAGCTTCCTGCCGATCCACGCGACCAAGACCAGCCAGATGTCGGCCAGTCGGATGAGCGTCGAGGTGGTGTTGCAGTCCGGGAACGCCAAGGGCCTCAACTCCCTGCTCGACAGCCTGTACACGAAGGGCAGCGCTGACTACGGCCACTGGCTGGCCGCCGGGCAGTTCGACGCCCGGTTCGCGCCGTCGCCGGCCACCGTGCAGGCGATGACCTCGTACCTGCGGGGCAAGGGCCTGACGGTGCAGCGCACCGACAGCCCGTTCCTGCTCCGGGCGATCGGAAGCAGCACCCAGATGGACGCCGCGTTCGCGACGACCATCAACAACTACCGCAACGCCCAGGGCAAGAAGTTCTTCTCCAACGACTCGGCGGTCTCGGTGCCCAACGCCCTCGCGAAGAGCGTGCTTGGCATCGTGGGGCTCACCAACACCGTCCGCCTGAAGCCAGCCGTTCAGGTCGGCTCGTCGGGGTCGACGGCCTCGGCGAAGGGACACGGCGGCGGCGAGCCGAGCTGTGAGATCCCGTACCCGACCAACCTCGCTGAGCTCCAGGCCATCCCGGTGAACGGGCCGTTCAACGGCTACGGCGGCGGCCCTGGCTGCAGCGGCCTGACCCCGTCGCAGACGAACAGCATGTACAACGCACCCCACGCGGGACCGTCCGGCAAGGGCGCCGGCGCGAACGTGGCGGTGTTCGAGCTGTCCGCCTACAACCAGGCCGACATCACGCACTGGGCGAAGACGTTCTACGGCGCGGGCTACAACCCCCGCCTCGTCAACATCAACGTCGACGGCGGCCCGCTGGCCCCGAACACCTCGCAGTGCCCGGTCGGGGACACCTGCTTCTACGGGTACGGCGGTGACATCGAGGTGGAGGCCGACATCGAGCAGGATCTGACGATCTCGCCCGACGCCAGCCACGTCCTCGTCTACAACGCACCCAACGACGAGACCGGCCAGACCGAACTGGACGAGTACGCGACGATCGCCAACCAGGACATCGCCGACTCGATCAGCTCGAGCTGGGGACTCTGCGAGCCGGACGCCGGCGTCGCCTACGCCCAGGCCGAGAACGTCGTGTTCGAGCAGATGGCCGCGCAGGGCCAGAGCATGTTCGCGTCGTCCGGCGACACCGGTGCCTTCGAGTGCATCAGGGACGGCACATTCAGCGACTACGCTCCGCTCCAGTCCCTCGACCCGGCCAGCCAGCCGTGGGTCACGAGCACGGGCGGCACCTCGTTCACGTCGTTCGACCCGGGTGACAACCCCGACCCGAGTTACCCCGGCCGGGATGAGGCCGTGTGGAACACGATCAACATCTGCAGCGGGAACGACTCGTCGACCGCCACCGATACCGGCATCGTCGACTGCGGTGCCTACGGTGCGGGCGGAGGTGGCCACAGCATCTTCTGGCCGATGCCGAACTACCAGAGGGGCCCAGGGGTGATCAGCGCGTACACGGTCCGCGGCCCGAGCAACTGTTCGCTCGCGTCGAAGGGCCAGGCGTGCCGCGAGGAGCCGGACATCTCGGCCAACGCGGACCCGCTGACCGGGTACGCCGAGTACTGCACCGGGTCGAGTTACGTGTCGCCGAACCCGAACGGCGACCTGTACACGAGCGCCTGCCTCGGGCTCACCCCGACGCCAGGTGCTCCGGGATGGTTCCACATCGGTGGCACCAGCCTGTCGGCGCCGCTGTGGGCGGCCCTGTTCGCTGACCGGGATGCCTTCCACGGTCGCCGGGCTGGGAACGCCAACTATCTTCTCTATGCACTGTTCGACAACCCCCGGACGTATGCCGCGGACTTCCACGACATACTCGCCCTACCGCTGGAAAGCAACAACGGGTTCTACCCGGTGACCCGGAACTTCGACGAGGCCACCGGAATCGGCTCCCCGAACTTCACCGGGATCATCACCGGCTAGTTCATCGCGCTGAGTGGATCGGCCCGCCGGCCCGCGCCGGCGGGCCGATCCATGTCCGCTGCCACAATATGGAAGGGTGAACGCGACCCAGCTCGAGGGCTGACCGAAAGCCAGACCGACGAGCAGTTCAACGCCCAGCTCGAGGCGTCGATCGAGCAGATCTACCAGGCGTCGGTGCACAAGCAGCCGGCCACTCCCTAAGCCAGTCTCTGACGGGGGCTAGTTCGCCTCCGGGGCGTGGGGCGCGCCGATCTCGCGAATCATTTCCGCCGACAGGCGGCTTAGCCGCTGCGCGGCAGTTTGGCCTTCGCCACGGCCGGCGAGGCGGGCGGCGGTATTCCGCCCCACCGGGCCGATGCTTGGTCCGCGCACTCCGGCCAGCTCCCCCCCAACGGCGCACCTTACGTATTCGCTCGGGCACTGTTCTGGCGGCGTTTGCGCTGCCAGCGTGCGGGGAGGCCCGGTGCCCGGCCAGCGCTGGTCGTACCGAGTCGGTGATCTCGGCCCGTTCCAGATCCTCGACGTGGCGGCCAGCCGGGACGCCGAGGCGCGGCGGCTGACCGTCTCGGTGGTCAACCGCGACCCGGACCGGCCGAGCCAGGCACGGATCAGCCTTGGCGGGCACAAGGCCGACGGCCCCGTCGTGGTCCACGAGGTCAACGGCCCGGCCGTTGACGCCACCAACGGCCCGGACCATCCCGAGACGGTCACCGAGCGCGTCCGCGAGCATCCGGCTGACGGCGACCACGTGGACCTCGAGCTTGCGCCGCACTCGCTCAGCGTCCTGGAAATCGGCCTGGCCTGATCCCTGTGGCATAGCCACCGCAACGCCCCTGCCAGGGCCTTTGGCTGCGCACGGCGGTTATCCGGTTGTTTGAAGCGATTTCGGCCGGGTAGCGACGGACCCCACGTCCAGAAGATGGCAGCGCTGGAGGTGCACTGATGTGAGCGCTAACACTCCGTCGCCGCATAGGCGTGGCATCGGGGCCGGGGGGCCGCCTACGCGCCGCCGCTTCCTGGCCGCCGCCGGGACACTGGCCGCGGCCACGCTGGCCGCAGGCTGTTCTGGCACCTACGACGTAATGACGGGCTTCACCGGGACGGACAGCGGGGCAGGGAAGTCCACCCTCGTGTACTGGAACCTCCTGACCGGCGGCGACGGCAGCCACATGGTGGAGATGGAGGACTATTACACCCGGACCCATCCGGGCGTGAACCTGCAGTCGACGATCCTCACCTGGGGCAACCCGTACTACACCAAGCTGGCCATGGCGACCAGGTCGGGCAGCCCCCCCGATGTGGCCATCATGCACCTGAGCAGGATTCCTGAGTTTGGCCCGCCGGGACTGCTGACACCGCTCAGCCTCGACCTGCTCGCCGAGCACGGAATGGAGCCCAAGGACTTCACGCCGCTGGCCTTCAACCGGGCGCGTCTCGGTGACCACATGCTGGCGATCCCGCTCGACACGCACCCCTTCGTCCAGTACTACAACACGAAGCTGTGCAAGAAGGCCGGGCTTCTCGACGGGTCGGGCCAGCTGCCGCCGGTCACCGGGCCCGCGGCCCTGCTCGCGATGCTGCGCAAGCTGAAGAAGGTCGTGGCCACGCCCGTGGTCTGCGACCAGGTCGACGACCCGGCGACACCGTGGCGGCTGTTCTACACCCTGTACAGCCAGGGCGGCGGCAAGGTGCTCGCCGACGACGGCAAGAAGGTGGTCCTGGATCAGGCGCTCGCCACCAAGGTTCTGGCCTTCATCTACAAGATGGCCACCGAGGGGCTGATCAGCGCCAACGTAGACGCCGCCGGCGGCACCGCGGTGTTCCTGGCCGGCGACGCCGCCCTGTACTGGGAAGGCGAGTGGGAGGTCGACGTCTTCCAGACGGCCAAGCTGCCGTTCAGCATGCAGCCGTTCCCGGCTGTGTTCGGCAGAGACGTAGCCCAGGCCGATTCACACACCTTCGTCATCCCGCGCCAGCCGTCCGCCGATCCGGAAAAGATCTCGATGGCGCTGACCATGATCCGCACGCTGCTCGGCCAGAGCCTGACCTGGGCCGAAGGCGGCCACATTCCTGCGTGGCTGCCGGTACGCGCGAGCGCCGCCTACAAAAAGCTCAAGCCGCAATCGAATTATGAGTCCGTCGCCGACCGCGCGGTGTACGACCCGCTCGCCTGGTACAGCGGCTCCGGGTCCGACATGGAGAACTACGCCGGGGCGGCCATCGGCGGCGTGATGACCGGCAGCTTCTCACCGCAGGCCGCCTACCAGGAGATGCGCCAGTCGTTCGAGGCCTTGTCGAAGGAGACGGTGCCGGTATGACCACCCGCGCGATGCAACTGCCCGCCACGGCCGCCCGGAGCACGACCCGCCAGGCGCAGCGGCGGCGAGGCAACGTCAGCGGCCTGGGCTTCCTGACCCCGTTCCTGGTGCTCTACGTTCTGTTCCTCATCCTGCCGCTGGTCCTCGACGTGGTGATGAGCCTGTTCAACACCAGCCTGGTGCTGCCGGGGCTCGGACGCTTCGAGGGCCTCGGCAACTACCGGGAGCTGTTCGGTGACAGCAGGTTCTGGCAGGCCATGTGGCACACCATCGCGTTCACCCTGGTGAGCACGCCGCCGCTGGTGCTGATCCCGCTGTTCTTCGCTATCGTTGTCAACCGGATCCGCCGCGGCCAGTGGTTCTTCCGGCTCGCGTTCTTCCTGCCCTACATCCTGCCCTCGGCCGTGATCGCGCTGATCTGGGTCTGGCTGTACGAGCCCGGTTATGGGTTGATCGACGGGTTCTTCAGCATGCTCGGCCTCGGCGCCCCGGGCTGGCTGTCGTCGCCGAACCTGGCCCTGTACTCCATTGTCATCGTCACCGTCTGGTGGACGATCGGCTTCAACTTCGTGCTCTACCTCGCCGGGCTGCAGGACATCCCGCGCGACCTCTACGAGGCCGCCTCGATCGACGGCGCCAGCCTGGGCCGGCAGACCTGGCGGATTACGCTCCCGATGCTCGGCCGCACGACGACCCTGGTCGTGGTGCTGCAGATCATCGCCTCGCTCAAGATCTTCGACCAGATCTACCTGATCACGGCCGGCGGCCCGAACTACGCGACCCGCAGCGCGATCGAGTACATCTACGACACCGGTTTCACCAGCCAGCGGGTCGGCTACGCCTCGGCGGCATCGCTCGTGCTCTTCGTGGTGATCCTGGTGGTGTCCTTCGTCTGGCTGGCACTGATTCAACGGCAAGAGAGGGTCTGACCGATGGCTATCAAAGCGCCGCTGCGCCGGACGGGCCCGTCAGCCGCTGTTTCTGCCCCCGCCGCGCCGAGGGGCATGGTCGCCGCCGCGAACTGGCGAGAGAGCCTGTTCCGCCGGGCGGTGACCGGCGTGGTCATTGCCCTGGCCCTGGTCTGGCTGGTGCCCGTGGCCTGGACCCTGGACACCTCGATCAAGCCAGAGAACTCGACCATCCTCATCCCGGCGACGTGGAAGGTATCTGGGCCGACGCTGTCGGCCTACAGCGCCGTCTTCTCGGCCACCGACCTCGGGCGCTGGTATCTCAACTCGGCCATCGTCACCATCATCGTCACGGTGCTCACCGTGATCACGACCAGCATGGCCGGGTATGCGCTCTCCCGCGGGAAGTTCCGCGGCAAGAGCTTCCTGTTCGCGCTCATCCTGGCCGGGATCATGATCCCGCCTCAGGCGCTGATCGTCCCGCTGTTCCGGGAGCTGCAGAGCGTCCACCTGATCAACACCTACTGGGCGCTGATCCTCCCGCAGGTCCCGGCGCCGATCTCGGTGTTCATCTTCAAGAAGGTCTTCGACGGCGTACCCGTCGAGATCGAGCAGGCCGCGACCGTGGACGGCGCCGGCTGGTGGACCGCCTATGCGCGCATCGCGCTGCCGCTGGTCCGCCCGACGATCGCCGCCGTCTCGATCTTCACGTTCGTCTGGACATGGAACAACTTCCTGTGGCCGTTCCTGGCGGCCACCAGCCCGACCATGATGACCATCCCGGTCGGCATCGGCACGGTGGTCAGCGGGGTCGGGGTCGTGAACGCCCTGCAGATGGCGTCGGCCGTGCTCGGCGCGCTGCCCCTGGTCCTGGTGTTCCTGTTCGCGCAGCGCCAGATCGTCGAGGGAGTAGCCGGGACCGGGCTCAAGTAGCGAAACGGCGGCCCGCGTGATCGCGCAGGCCAGCAGAACGGAGTGATGAGATGGCCCAGATCGTGCTGGATCAGGTCGACAAGGTCTATGCCGGCGGCGTGCAGGCCGTCACCGAGCTGAGCCTGGACATCGCCGACGGCGAGTTCATGGTGCTGGTCGGTCCCTCGGGGTGCGGGAAGTCCACCGCGCTGCGGCTGATCGCCGGGCTGGAGGAGATGACCGATGGCACCATCCAGATCGGCGACCAGGTGGTGAACGACCTGCCGCCGAAGGACCGCGACATCGCGATGGTGTTCCAGAACTACGCGCTCTATCCGCACATGACGGTGGAGCAGAACCTGGCGTTCGGCCTGCAGCAGCGCAAGACCCCAAAGGACGAGATCCACCGGCGGGTTGCCGGCGTGGCCAAGATGCTCGCGCTTGAGGACTACCTCAAGCGCAAGCCGGCCGCGCTGTCCGGCGGCCAGCGCCAGCGGGTGGCGA
>Ga0335073_10006872_pt1 | contig 15978 bp, 10 predicted proteins | sample Lox_Sample_22_FD_207093 | JGI IMG/M metagenome (GOLD analysis project Ga0335073, IMG submission 207093) | Soil microbial communities from Loxahatchee National Wildlife Refuge, Florida, United States - Lox_Sample_2.2 | ecosystem: Environmental > Terrestrial > Soil > Wetlands | place: USA... | reverse complement strand
GAGCCGGACGCGATCGGCGCCACCACCCGGTCGGGGAGCTCGAACCCCAGCTGCTCGGCGGTCTCAAACGCAAGCGTCTTCGAGCCCTCGGCGTAGTAGGGACGCATGTTGATGTTCACGAACGCCCACTCGTGCTCGCCGGCGAGCTCGGTGCAGAGGCGGTTGACGTCGTCGTAGTTGCCGCGCACAGACACCAGGTTGGTGCCGTAGACGCCGGTCGCGAGGACCTTCTGCTCCTCGAGATCATGGGGCACGAACACGTAGGACTCGATGCCGGCGGCGGAGGCGTGAGCCGCCACCGCGTTCGCCAGGTTGCCGGTGGATGCGCATGCGACCGTCTCGAAGCCGAGCTCACGGGCGCGAGCGAGGGCGACCGACACGACGCGATCCTTGAACGAGTGCGTCGGATTGGCGGCGTCGTTCTTGATCCAGACCTCGCGCAGGCCGAGCTGGTCGGCGAGCCGCTCGGCGCGGAACAGCGGCGTGTAACCCGCCGGGAGCACGCCCCGCGGGGGCGCCTGGACCGGCAGGAAGTCGCTGTAGCGCCACAGCGAGTGCGGACCGGCCTGGATCCGTCGCTTCAGCTCGTCCGGGTCCCCCGTCGGCCGAGGCGCGTAGGCCACCTCGAGCGGCCCGAAGCACCGCTCGCACACGTACCTCGCGTCGAGCGGATAGGTTGTCTTGCATTCTTTGCAGCGAAGAGACTCTGGCGGCATATATGAAAAAACCTCCGCCGGGGTCAGTGGTCGGAGGTCAAGGAACCGCCCTATCCACATCTCCCAGGCTTGTCGTTGGAGCCTGATGGAATTGGCACCTTTCCCTTGCGGGAGGTTGCCGGGGCTTCGTAGGGCCAGTCCCTCCACCCCTCTTGATGCGTACTGCTATGTGAAACGGATTATATGCAGACGATCGCCAGATTTCGAGCCGACTTGAACGCCGGCGGTGACGACGCGGTTGCCGGCGTAACGATCTCCCCCGCCCGGTGTTGAAGCGTCGGCATGGCTGCGACGTCCACTGACCCGCTCGAACGCCTGGAGGCGACGCTGGCGCTGGCGTCGCCCGCGCCCAGCCGGCGCATGCTGATCATCGTCAACCCGTACGCGACCACGGTCTCCGACCGGCTGAAGAACCTCGTCGTCTACGCCCTGCGGGGCCGCTATCAGGTCGATGCGATCGACACCGATGCGCCCGGTCACGCGACCGAGCTCTCTCGGGAAGCCGCGCGGGAGGGGTACGACGTGGTCGTCGCGTTCGGCGGCGACGGGACCGTGAACGAGGCGGCGAACGGCATCGCTGGGGCGAACACTCCGCTGTGCTGTCTCCCGGGAGGCCGCGCGAACGTCTATTGCCGGATGCTCGGGATCCCGAACGACGTCGTCGACGCTACCGAGCATCTGCTCCTCATGGCCGACGGGTGGCGGCCACGACGCGTCGACCTCGGGTCGGTGAACGGCCGCAAGTTCCTGTTCTCCGCCGGCACGGGGCTCGACGCCAGCGTCGTCGAGCAGGTCGACGCCCACCCGAACCTGAAGGCGAGGTTCGGCGAGTGGTACTACACGTTGACCGGCGTGGGGACGTTCAACCGGCGCTACCTCGTGCGTCCGCCCCGGCTCGAGGCGCGGTTGGCCGAGAAGACGGTGGCCGGGGTCACGGTGATCGTCCAGAACTCGACGCCGTACACGTACTTCGGCAACCGGCCGGTGGATCTCGCGGAGGGCGCAACGCTGACCAGCGGCGACCTCGCTGCGGTGGTCCTCGACCGCGCTTGGCCGACCGACGTGCCGACGATCATCGGACGCGCCTTCTCCCGCCACCTCAAGGTGAGCCGCCACCGCCACGTGCACCCGTTCTCGGGGCTGCATGGCCTGTGCGTCCGGTCGGTGGACGACCGTCCGCTGCCGCTCCAGGTCGATGGGGACTACCTGGGAGAGGTTGACGAGGCCGAGTTCGGTGTGGTGCCGCGCGGCATCGCGGTCGTCTCCTGACCGATGCGCCGCCTCGTCGCCATCATCGCCTGCGTCCCGCTCGTCGTGGCGGGGGCGCTGGTCACGGCGCCGGCGCTGGTGTCCGCCCGCGCGCTTCCCGGCGCCTCTAACTGCCCGGTCTTTCCGGCGAACAACCCGTGGAATCAGCGTGTGGACCGGCTGCCGGTGGCCAAGAACTCCGCGGGTCTGATCGCGCGGATCGGCCTGAACGATCCGGTTCACCCCGACTTCGGATCGGGGCTGTACGACGGCGAGCCGATCGGGATCCCCTTCGCGGTCGTCGGTTCAAGCACGCGCAAGGTGCCGGTCACGTTCCAGTACGCCTCCGAGTCGGACAAGCGGCCGTACCCGCTGCCGCGCGGCGTCCCGATCGAGGGGGGCTACGGCTCGAGCGGCGACCGTCACGTGATCGTCGTCGACCGCGACACGTGCACCGACTACGAGCTGTTCGCGGCCTACCCGCACGACCACGGTCTGCGCTGGAGCGCCGGTTCGGGGGCGATCTTCAACCTGCGCTCGAACCACCTGCGACCCGCCGGCTGGACCTCGGCCGACGCCGCCGGCCTGCCGATCCTCCCCGGTCTCGCCCGGTACAGCGACGTCGCCGCCGGCGGGATCGATCACGCGCTCCGCTTCACCGCGCCGTGCACCGCGCCGCGGTACGTCTACCCGGCCCGCCATGAGGCGTCGACATGCAGCGGACCGAACCTTCCGCCGATGGGCCTCCGCGTCCGGCTCAGGGCCGGCGTCAACATCTCAGGGCTGCCCTATCAAGCGCGGGTAGTGGCTGAGGCGCTCAAGCGCTACGGGATGATTCTCGCCGACAACGGGTCGCCCTGGTACATCTCGGGCGCACCCGATCCGCACTGGAACAACGACGCGCTCCACCTGCTCGACCGGCTGACCGGCAAGGACTTCCAGGTGGTCAACACGAGCTCGCTTCCGCACCCCGGGCTGTAATCGATTCGCACCCGAGGGGGGGTGAATTCGGGGCCGCTCGAGGCTCTTATCCTCGTGCCCCCTCGCCTCACCGAACGCGACCTCGAGCTGCTGTCGTTTCTGGCCGAGCACCGTCTGTCGCTGCCCGCACACGTGGCGGTTCTGCTCGGCACGTCGGCCGGCACGGCCGCGGCCCGCTTAGCGCGGCTGGCCGAAGCGCGGCTGCTCAAGCGCGAGACGGCGCTTCCCGGCGATCCATCGTGGTACCGGATCACCCGGCGCGGCCTCGCCGTCATCGGGAGCTCGCTCCCGACGCCCAAGCTCGACCTTCGCTCCTACCAACACGATGTCGGCGTCGCGTGGCTGTGGCTCGCGGCCCGCGGCGGGGCGTTCGGTCCGGTCGCCGAGATCCTCGGGGAGCGCCGGCTTCGCTCGCACGACGGCGCCCGCATGCCCGGTGAGGAGGCGCTCGCGGTGCGGCTCGGCGGGTTCGGCCCCCGCGGCCACGAGCGCCTCCATTACCCGGACCTGGTCCTCCGCACTGCCGATGGCCGGCGGATCGCGCTCGAGCTCGAGCTCACGCCCAAGGCGCACACCCGCCTCGAGACGATCCTCGGCGGGTACGGCGCCGATCCCCGGTTCGACGGCGTCGTCTACCTGGTAGAGCGCGCCGCGATCGCCAGATCGGTTCGGAACGCCGCCCGGAGGCTCGGCGTGTCCGACCTCGTCGCGATCCGTCGCGTCCGCCTCGCCGCAGGAAGCCGGCCGGCGCGCAGAGCCCCCGTCCGCGAGCGTGCGCCAGAGGTGAGCAGGTGAGGTCGCCCGCATCCCGGGACGCGCTCCTTCGGTTCCTGACGGTCGCGGCGTTCGCCGTGCTCATGGTCTCCCCCGCCGGGCCGGCCGCGGCGGCGCTGGTCGCGATCGCAGCGGTGGGCGCGGTTCGCGCCGTGCGGGGAGCTATGCGCCGGTGGCGTCCCGGCCGAGCTCCGGAGGGAACAATCACGCTCGGCAGCGACCGGAGCGGCCGGCATGTCGCCATCCACGAGGACGACCTCGCCGCCCACGGTCTGATCCTCGGCGCGAGCGGCTCCGGCAAGACGACAACTCTGTTGACGATCCTGAGCCATCAGATCGGCCGGGGGCGGCCGGTGATCGCGATCGACATGAAGGGCTCGCCGGCGTTCACGCGCACGCTGGCCGAGGCGGCGGCCGCGGCGGGACGGCCCTTCCGGGTGTGGACCCTCGACGGCGGCGCGTACTGGAACCCACTCGCCCACGGGAACGCCACCGAGCTCAAGGACAAGTTGATCGCCACCGAGCGCTTCACCGAGCCGCACTACCAGCGCGCCGCCGAGCGCTACATCCAGACCGTCCTCCAGGTGTCCGCGCACAAGCATCCGGACCGTCCTGGGACGTTGCAAGAGGTCGTGGCGCTCATGGACCCGCGCCGCCTCGCGAGCTCGCTGCGCAACCTCGACCGGCCGCTTCGGGAGCGAACCCAGGATTATCTCGCCGGACTCACGCCGGATCAGCACAGCGCGATCCGGGGCCTCCAGACCCGGCTCGCAATCCTCACCGAGTCGCACACCGGTGTCTTCTTGGGTCCGCCGACCGACCCGCGCTCGGACGTCATTGATCTGCGCAAGGCACTGTCGGGACCGGAGGTGGTCGTGTTCAGCCTGAACTCGAGCAGGTACGGAAAGCTCGCCTCGCAGATCGGCACGCTCGTCGTCCAGGATCTCGTCGCCGCCTCCGGCAACCGCCTGGTTGAAGGGTCTGGTGCGGCAACGCCCGCGGCGGCGCTGATCGGAATCGACGAGTTCTCCGCTCTCGGAGCGGACCACGTGATCGGGCTGCTCGCGCGCGGGCGCGAGTCCGGTATGCGCGGGCTCGTGGCCACCCAGGAGTTGGCCGACCTCGACCGAGCGGCCCCTGGTCTGCGCGACCAGGTGCTCGGCAATACCGCGATCAAGATCGCCCACCGGCAGGAGGTTCCGGGATCGGCTCACACGATCTCTCAGATCGCGGGGACCGAGATGGTGTGGGATAGGACATACCAAACCGGCGGGCCGCTGATCGGCGGCTACGCGACCCGACATGGGACGCGTCGGCAGGTCGAGCGGTTCGTCGTCGACCCAAACGAGATCAAGGCGCTCCCAACCGGCGAGGCAGTGGTGATCGCGAAGCTCCGAGGGAGTAAGCCGCGCACGGTGCGGATCACGCCCCCGCCGCGCCGGCGACCGCCCCCCGATCTGGGACGCTGACCGCGCCCGGACGCTGACCCCTAGGACGCCGACCCCTAGGACGCCGACCGCGGTCCGACGACGCACACGAACCCGAGCGGCACCTCGCCGAGCGTCTCGAAGCAGTGGAGTTCGTCGCCGGCCACATACACGACGTCGCCCTCCCCCACCTCGTGCGAACCGGAACCGAGCGTGACCCTCGCCCGCCCAGAGACGATCATCACGCCGTGGTCATGAGGGTGGCGCTCGCGCGCGGTGCGGCCACCAACCGGGACCTCGAAGAAGCGCATCCGGTACTGCTGGGCGCCCTCGGCCTCGCCGATCAGCTCGTGTTTGCGTACCCCGGCAACCGACGGATCGTCATAGGCCTGGGGCTCGACCCCCTCCCACCCCACGCCACCATCCACACCGCTGGCACCAACCGAGCCGGACCGGCGATGGATCACGCCCACGGCGTGCCTCCGATCTACGCCGCGGCGGGGGTTACGCGGTAGGCGTCGAACACCGCGTCGATGTTCCGCAGGCGGTTGATCGCCTGATCGAGCGACCGCGTGTCCCCGACTTCCACCACGAAACGGTTCTTGACCATCGGGTGGTTGACGATGCACCGGGCCTCGAGGATGTTGATGCCGGCCTCGGCGAACGTCCGCGACATGTCCTCGAGCAGCCGGTGGCGATCCCAGCCGTCGACCTCGATCTCGACCCGGAAGGACGTCTCGGGATCGCCGTCCCACGACACCGGGGTGAAGCGCTCGGGATCCTTCTTCAGCACGGCCACGTTCGGGCAGTCCTCGCGGTGGATCGTGATCCCGCGCCCGAGCGAGATGTAGCCGACGATCGGGTCGCCCGGGACCGGGCGGCAGCACTTGGCCATCCGCAGCATCACTTCGTCGATCCCTTCGACCGAGATCCCGAAGCGCGAGGAGGACGTTGTCGCCCGCGACCGGCGCCGGCGGGTCTTCAGCAGGTCGTCGGCCGCCGTCGGCTCGGACTCGGCCGTCTCGCCCTGCTTGAGGCGCTGCATGATCTTATTGACGACCACCTTGGCCGACACCTTGGCGCCGCCGAGCGCGATGTAGAAGTCGTCGGCCTTGCGGAAGCCCATCTCGCGGATCACGTCCGCCAGCAGCGGCGAGCCGACGATCTTCTGCGCCGGCAGACCCTGCTTGCGCAAAGCGTCCTGCAGTAGCTCGCGGCCGGAGTGCTCGGAGTCCTTGCGCGACTCGGCCTTGAACCATGCCTTGATCTTGTTCCGCGCCCGCGTCGTCTTCACCAGCGCCAGCCAGTCCCGCGAAGGCCCGCGCTCGCGCTTGGAGGTCAGCACCTCGACGATGTCGCCCGAGCGCAGCTGGTAGGACAGCGGGACGATCTTGCCGTTGACCTTCGCGCCGACGCACCGGTGGCCGACGTCGGTGTGGATCTCGTAGGCGAAGTCGAGTGGGGTCGCGCCGGAGGCCAGCGACTTGACCTCGCCCTTGGGCGTGAACACGAACACCTCGTCCTCGAACAGATCGACCTTGAGCGTCTCCATGAACTCCCGCGGGTCCGCCTCCTCCTGCTGCCAGTCGAGCAGCGAGCGGAGCCACTTGAGCTTGGAGTCGGACGCCGGCGGTCCGGCCGCGCCATCGACGCGGGGCTGGGCGGGCCCGTTCTCCTTGTACATCCAGTGCGCCGCGATTCCGTACTCGGCGAGGTCGTGCATCTCCCGGGTCCGGATCTGGATCTCGAGCGGCCGTCCCTCAGGCCCGATCACCGTGGTGTGCAGCGACTGGTACATGTTGAACTTGGGCATGGCCACGAAGTCCTTGAACCGTCCCGGCAGCGGCTTCCACAGCGAGTGGATCACGCCGACGGCGCCGTAGCAGTCCTTGACCGACCCGACGATCACCCGCATCGCGGTCAGGTCGTAGATCTCGTTGAACTCGCGCCCCTTCTTGGTCATCTTCGCGTAGATCGAGTAGAAGTGCTTGGCCCGACCCGAGATCTCGGCGTCGATGCCGAGCTCCTCGAGCTCCTTGCTCACATAGCCGGCGGCCTGGTTGACGTACCGCTCGCGCTCGGCGCGCTGCTGGGCGACGAGCCCTTTGATCTCGGTGTACTTGCGCGGGTGCAGGGTCTGGAAGGCGAGGTCCTCGAGCTCCCACTTGATCGCGTGGATACCGAGCCGGTGCGCGATCGGCGCGTAGATGTCGAGCGTCTCCCGCGCCTTCTCGATCTGCTTCTGCTTTGGAAGCGCGGCGATCGTGCGCATGTTGTGCAGGCGATCGGCGAGCTTGATCAGGATGACCCGGATGTCCGTGGCCATCGCGACCATCATCTTGCGGTAGTTCTCGGCCTGCGCCTCGTCGCGCGACTGGAAGGTCAGCCCGGTGAGCTTGGTGACGCCGTCTACCAGGCTGGAAATCTCCTCGCCGAACGCCTCGCGCACCTCCTCGAGCGAGGCCGACGTGTCCTCGACGGTGTCGTGCAACAGCGCGGCGCACAGCGTCTCGGTGTCGAGGCGCATCCCGGCGCAGATCTTGGCCACGCCGACCGGGTGGACGATGAAGTCCTCACCCGAGCGGCGGCGCTGATCGGCATGGTGGACGCAGGCGTACACGAACGCCTCCTCGACCCGGTCGCGGTCGATCGTGGCTGCGGCCTCGTGCGCGTGCTCCTCGACGATCGCGAACAGGTCGCCGAGCAGCCGGCGCTCTTCCGGCGTGAGCTCGGCCCGCTCGACGTCCGCATGGCCATCCGCATGCCCATCGGACTGGCTGACGCGGTCGACCGGAGGCCGCTGGGCGGCGAACAGCGCGGACCCGGAGCCGTCGTCGCGGCCGTTCGAACCGTCCCCGTCCTTCTGCCGGGTCCGGCTCAGCCGCCTGGAAGATGATTTGCGCTGCTCAGAAATCTTTGACCGTCCTCGTACCGCTGAGCGTAGACCCTGTAGGCCGGGGAACGCTCCAGCGCCGTCGGCGCGGCCCCCACGATCGCCAGGGCCGGCAGATCCCGGTCGAGGCTGACGAGCTCCAGCTCCGCGAGCACTGTGATCAGCCGTCCCGCCAGCCGAGCCGGGCGGGGGTGCGGACCGTCGCCGCGAAGCAGGTGCTCGAGCTCCTCACCGGCCACCCTTCCCCGCAGCTTGAGGCTGCGGTAAAGGGCCACAAGCGAAGCCCGGAGACCGTACTCCAGCTCGTGCATCTGCTGTGCAAAGCGTAGCTCAGGCTCGCCCCACGCCAAATGGGTGAAACCACGCCCTAACGCCAGTACGTATTTTTCGGACGCCACCGCCGGCGGGTCGAGCGCGACGACCTGCGCGAAGCGCTCCCCAAGCCGTGGATCGCGCACGAGCGAGTAGTAGGACACGAGCGCGAAACCCCCGATCCGGGCGCGGAGCCCGGTCAACCGCCGCGGCGCGTCGGCGCAGACGGCGAGGACCTCGCCTCCAGTCACCATCGCATCGCGCAGGACCGCCAGTGGGCTCTGACCGCGGCGGTCGAGCATCGCCCGCGCGCCGGACTGAGCCGCGCTCGGCGCAGCATCGAGATCGCCGTCCGCGAGCGCCGCAACCAGGTAGTCGTCGGGCTCGCCGAGCACCTCGATCGCGTCCGGCGCGCACCGCCTGGCATGTCCGAGGACGAGCCGCGGCTCGACCGCCCCGTTCCAGAAGTTCCGCTCGAGGCGGAAGGTCGCGTCGACGGGCTCCTCGGCCTCGACGCCGAGTTTCCCGTCGCACCCGAAGGCGACCGCGCGGGCGCTCGTGCCGCCCGAACCGACCACGAACCGCAGATGGCGACCGTCCCCCATCGGCCGCGGGTCGCGGAGCCGCGCCCCGGGCACAAGCAGGCGGCTGCGCGGGTTGCCCATCCCGCACGGCTCGAGCTTCTCGAGCTCCTCGGCCAGCTCGAGTCCGAGATCGCAGCCGGAGACGATCGCGTCGACGCGCTCACGCGGGATCAGCATCTCGGGGATCAGCACCTCGGCGGCATGGCACTCGAACGCCTCCCGGAAGCCATCGAGCCGGTCGCGTTCGATCGCCATTCCCGCGGCGGCGCGGTGGCCGCCGTAGCGACCGAGGTGCTCAGCCGTCGCGTGCAAGGCCCCCAACAGGTCGAAGCCGGGGATACTCCGCGCCGAGCCCGAGCCCATGTCGTCTTCGAGTGCGACCACCACGACCGGTCGGTGATGGCGCTCGACGATGCGCGAGGCCACGATCCCGACTACGCCCGGGTGCCATCCCTCGCCGGCGAGCACGTACGAGAACCGCTCGCCACCCTCGGCAACCTGCTCTGCAACCTGGGCCTCGGCCTCCCACACGATCCGCTGTTCGACCGCGCGCCGTTCGGCATTCACCCGATCGAGCTCCGACGCGATCTCGGCGGCGCGGCGCTCGTCACCCGTGAGCAGCAGCTCGAGCCCGGCGTCGGCGCGCCGGAGCCTGCCGGCGGCGTTGATCCGCGGCGCGAGCCGGAAGCCGAGCGTGCCTGTGTCGATCGCGCTCGGGTCGACCTTTGAGACCTTCATCAGCGCGCGCAGCCCCGGCCTCGACGTCCGCGACAACGCCCGCAGGCCCTCGCGGACGAGTCTGCGGTTCTCGCCGGCGAGCGGCATCAGATCCGCGACCGTGGCGAGCGCCACCAGCTCGATGTCTTCCTCGGCGCCGGGCGCGCCCAGGGCCTGCGCGAGCTTGTAGGCCACTCCGGTGCCGCACAAGTCCGCACACGGATACCCGCACACCGCGGGGTGGACGATCTCGCAGTCCGGTAGGCGGCCGTCCGCCCGCGGCGCGTGATGGTCAGAGACCACCACGTCCAGTCCGGCCGCCCGCGCGGCGGCGACCTCGTCCACTGCGGTGATCGCACAGTCGACGGTAACCAGCAGGTTCGCTCCCCGCGCGGCGAGGCGCTTCACCGTCTCGAGCGACAGGCCGTAGCCGTCGGTGAGCCTGTCGGGCAGGTACCAGCCGACGTCGGCGCCGAGGGCGCGGAGCGCGCGGACCAAGGTCGCGGTGGCGCATACGCCGTCGACGTCGTAGTCGCCGTGGACGACGATACGGCTGCGATCGCGGATGTGGCGCTCGATCAGCGCGATCGCCCGCTCGATCCCCGAAAACGCGCTCGGGTCGTGCTCCTCGGTCGGCTCGAGGAACGCCCGCGCAGCGTGGACATCAGACAGCCCGCGGCGCACGAGCACCTGCGCGAGCACGTGGCTGACGCCGAGCTCGCGCTCGAGGGCAAGCGCCGCCGTCAGGTCATACGCCGGAATCTCGAGCCTCGGCGCCGCCGGGGCAGCGTCGGGAACGGCGCGGAGCGCGACGTCCGAGCGGGGAAGCTCGACCGGCTCGGTGTGGAGGAGGGCTGCCTCGGGCATGGCAGCAGCGTATGAACCGGCCCCGACGGAACCGGCCGCAGAGGCCCGAAACCGCGATCAAGTCGTCACGTGGCGCCGCAGAATTGGAACAAAGTCCCGGGGTCCGCGGCGGACCGCTTGAACTACGGGCACCTGAGGTGGGTCGTGGCGGTGGCTCCCCGCCGTGCAGGATGCATAGCTCGACAAGCGGCGTGGAGCCGGTGGACCTTGCCGAGTAGTGCACGATAATCACGCGTAACTCGACGAGGCCGTGGCGAACGCCGGCGGTTGTCGCGTTATGCAGGTCCGGACCGAGGTCCGGACCGGGGTCCGGACCGCTGCTCCTCGCAGGTACGGACGCTCGCTCAGGCCATCTCAGGCCCGAGACCGCCGGCGCGCTCGCGCCGCAGGCCCTCGAACCAAACCACCGCGAGCCCGATCAGACAGCCCGGGATCGCTTCCAGCGCGGTGAGGAGATCCGTGTCGTGACGCGAGGGCACCGAGAAGCCATGGATCGCCCACGCGACGAACACCGCGCCGATCAGCGCTCCAATCAGGGCACCAACGATGCCGCCCCAGAAGTGATCGGGGAGCCAGATCGTGAAGTGCCAGATGGCGAGGCCCATCATGCCCCAGGCGAGCACGGCCATTAGCGGCGTCTCCCGTGGCGGCGATTCCGGTTCCTCGGCTTCGCCGGCCGCTTGGGCGAGGGAGTCATGCCCTCGTTCTCGGGGACGTCGGGCGCGGGCTTGACATCGTCGGCGGGCGGCGCGTCGGCGTCGGGCTGCTGGGAGGCCTGCGGCGGGGGTGGCTGCGGGGGCTGCGGGGCTCCGTTGCCGCCCCGCTCCGACCCGGAGCGCTGCGTCCCGCCGCGAGACGAGCCGCCGTCGGACCGCCTCGAGCGCCGCGTGATCGCGGACGAGGAGCGCGGCCTCTGTGCCCGGGCCGCCGGGGCATCCGCCGAGACATCCGCCGGGGCCTCGTCGTCCTCGGCGCTACGAGCGAGGCGCTTGGTCAACGTCGAGGTCCGGTGGCTCCCACGATCGTCCTCTGCGAGGTCGAGATCGAGGTCGCGCTTCATCTCCTCGAACTCGGCCGCGGAGACTCCGTCGGGGGACAGTTCGGTCAGCCGGCCGGTGCGCCGGCCGCGACGCGGCGTCGGCTCCACGTCGGCGCCGGTGGTGGCGTACGCGGGCACGTAGCCGAACTCGGACTCGATCCGCTCCCGGCGGTGGCGGTACTGAGACTCGCGCTCTTTCCAGTGCGTGAGCACCGGCGAGGCGATGAAGATCGACGAATACGCGCCCGAGGCCACACCGACGAGAAGAGCGAAGGCGAAGTCCGTCAACTCGGTCGAGCCGGCCGTGCCGCCGAACAGCAGCAGGGCGATGATCGGCATCAGCGTGCACGACGTCGTGGCGATCGACCTGGTCAGCACCTCGGACATAGAGCGGTTCACGATCTGAGAGAACGCGGCGCGCGGCATGCGCGGGATGTTTTCTCGCACCCGGTCGAACACGATGATCGTGTCGTACATCGAATAACCGAGGATCGTCAGCAACGCAGCCACCGTGGCCGTCGTCACCTGGCGTCCGGTGAGCGCGTACACCCCGCTCGTGATCAGCAGATCGTGCGCGAGCGCGATCATCACCGGGATCGCGAACTTCCACTCGAATCTGAGCGCGACGTAGGCGGCGATCACGAGCAGCGAGGCGATGATCGCGATCACAGCGCTGTTGGCGACCGTGCTTCCGAATGTCGGGCCGACCGACGTGTACTGGAAGTCCTTGCCGTTGCCGGCGATCCCGAACTTGTTCTGCAAGGCGGTCTGGAGCTTCTCCCTCCCTCCGGCCGGCAAAGTCTTGAACGAGATCTGGTATGCGTTGTCGCCGAACGTCTTGGAGCCCGAGACCTTCTGGACCTCCGGATTCGACACACCCTGGGAGGTCAACAGCTGGGAGACCTGCTGCTGAGACGCGGCCTGCTCGAGCCCGACGGTGATCCTCGTGCCAGAGGTGAAGTCGATGCCGAGGTTCAGGCCCTTACCGCCGATCGCGAGCGCGCCGATCAGCAGGATCACGCCCGACATCGAGAAGAAGTACTTCGACGCCCCCATGAAGTCGAACTTCCAGGTGCGCTTCGCGCCGCCCGCCCCGAGCATCGACGGCCGCGAGATCATGCGCGAACTCCCCATCGTGCTGAGAATCGCCTGCGTCGCCATCACCGCGGTGAACAGCGAGACGAACGTGCCGACCCCGAGGGTGAACGCGAACCCCTGGACGTCCGACGTGGCGAGCACGAACAGGATGAACGCGGTCATGATCGTCACCACGTTCGCGTCGATGATCGCGGTCAGGCCCTTCTTGTAGCCCGTGACGATCCCCTGGCGGATCGATCTGCCGTTGCGTATCTCCTCCTTGACGCGTTCGAAGATCACGATGTTCGCGTCCGCGGCGACACCGATCGTGAGGATCAGTCCCGCGATCCCCGGCAGCGTCAGCGTGATCGGGATCAGCTTGATCAGCGCGTAGAAATAGATCCCGTAGATCAGCAGCCCGAAGGTCGCGATCACGCCGAGCACGCGGTAGTAGGCGACCAGGAAGATGACCACGATGAGGAGCCCGACCAGGCCCGCGACGAGGCCGTTGTGGAGCGCCTCCTTGCCGAGCGTGGCCGAGACCTGCGACTCCGAGATCAGCTTGAGGTTGATCGGCAGCGCGCCCAGGCGCAGTTCGTTGGCGAGATCCTGAGCCGAGGTGATCGTGAAGCTGCCGCTGATGTCGGCGCCGTTGTCGCCGTTGATCCCGTCCGGGTACTGCTTGAAGTCGATGTACGGGACGGTGATCAGCTGGTTGTCGAGCGCGACCGCGAAGTGCTGGTTCAGCGTCTGCCCGAGGCCGCTGACGAGGTCGCCACGGTGCGCGATGTTCGCCGTGACCGCCTGGAACTGGCTCTTGCCCTTGTCGCTGAAACCGAACGTGACGTCCGGCGAGCCGGTGTTCGGGTCGGTGCTCTGCTGGGGATTCGTGATGTCGCTGCCACGAAGCGCGACGTTGTCCTTGAGGACGAAGAACTGAGCGCCCGCATCGCCGACCGGCGTCGGCTTGGAGAAGTCCTGGGGAATCGCCTGGAGCACGATCGTCCCGCGGGGCACCACCAGGATCTGTCCGTCGGAAGCGCTGACGCCCGCCGGCAGCCCCGAGACCAGGGCCTCCTTGCTGTCGTCGGGGCCGCTCAGGAGGCAATGCTGGCCCGAGGCCTCGACCGTGCCGTTGGCCTTCGAGGCGGCGGCGCAGGCGGCGCTCCCGGGAGCGCCGAACATCCAGTACTGGTCGGTGATGCGCGAGTTGGCCGAACTGACGCTCCGCGGTTGCTTGGAGGCCAGCGTCACCGCGTCGTACAGGTTCATGCTCCCCGCGCCGGGCTGGCCGGGGGCCCCGTTCGTCCCCGAACCCTGGCTGATCGTGGTCGCGTTCTGATCCTGGGTCTGGAGCTGGCTCGCGACCGTCTTGCCGTTCGGTGTGAGGGCGTTCGCCTCCCAGTCGTAGAAGGCGAGCTGGGCGGTCGTGCCGACCTCCGCCTCGGCGCGCGAGGTGTCTGTCACGTTGGGCAGCCCGACGGTGATCTGATTGCCCCCCGACGTCTGGATCTCAGGCTCGGCGACGCCCAACTGGTCGACGCGGTTGCGCATGATGTCGACCGCCCGCTGGAGGGCGTCCTGAGTCACCACCGGCGTCTGTGCGCTCGGCAGACCCTGGTAGACGAGCTCCACCCCGCCCTTGAGGTCGAGGCCGAGAACGGTCTTCTTGGGCTTCGCCACGCCGGGGATTCCGGCGATCACGACAAGCGAGCCGATTACCAGCCCAACGACCAGAAGCAGGATGAAGCCATTTCGCCGGCGATCAGTCATCGGTCTGGGTGGATGCTAGAGGTACTGGACCGTGCGGTGGCGCCCGAGGCGGATCGGGAGCCTAATGGTGGTTGCTTGGCGTGAGCACGACGAGCACGCCGCCTTCCTCGTCGTCATACGCCGGGAAGATGTCGGCGACCGCCCTGGCGGGCAGGTCGCGCTCGGCGTGGACCTCGACGGGCTTGCTCTTCACGCGGACTTCCCACTCGAGCGCGGTACGGACATGATCGGTCCCATCGTCGAAACGAAGCCCAAGGACGTCGTGGACCGGTCGCCCGATCACCTGCTCGGTCTTCAGACCGGTCAACTCGAACGACCCTCGGCCGCAATCGACGATCCTGGCGTCCGAATCGCACGCGAAGAACGCGGCGTTCGGAGCCGGGTAATAGTCGTCGAGCAGCTCATATAGGTACGCGAATCCGCACTTATCGCATCCCCGGGCCTCGTTGCGGAACCCGGCGTTGCGATCGGTCCCCATCGACCGGTTGCCGCAGTGGGGACAGATGAAGTAGTGCTCGTGACTCATTGGCGCCCTGAGGATAGCCGTAGGGCCTGCGTCAACTTGGCACCTCTTCACGAACATTTAAAGGACTACGAAGCGGCACGCGGATCCGTCACAGCAGCGACAGAGGTCCCGGCGGCTCCATCCCGATGTGCTCGAACGCTCGTCTGGTCGCGGCGCGGCCGCGCGGGGTGCGCTCGATCAGGCCGCGCTGGAGCAGGTACGGCTCGTACACGTCCTCGACCGTGTCCTGCTCCTCCCCCACGGCGACGGCGAGCGTCGAGAGGCCGACCGGGCCGCCGCCAAACTTCTCGCAGATCGCTCGCAGGATCTCGCGGTCGAGGCGGTCGAGTCCCGCGTGGTCGACGCCGAGCAGGTCGAGCGCCTCGATTGCGATGTCGCTCGCGACCACGCCGCTGCCGCGCACCTCGGCGTAGTCGCGGACCCTTTTCAGCAGGCGGTTGGCGACGCGTGGCGTACCCCGGCTCCGCTCGGCGATCGCGCGGGCGCCACCGTCCTCGATCGCGACCTCGAGCAGCCGGGCGGAGCGCCGGACGATCGTCGACAGATCGTCGGGGCCGTAGTGCTCGAGCCGATGCTGAATCCCAAAGCGATCGCGGAGCGGCCCGGTGATCAGCCCCGCCCGGGTGGTCGCGCCGATCAGCGTGAACGGCGGCAGCGGAATCGTGACCACGCTTGCTCCCGCTCCCTGACCGATCGTGATCGGCAGGCAGCTGTCCTCCATCGCCGGATAGAAGGTCTCCTCGAGCGCCCGGGGCAGGCGGTGGATCTCATCGACGAAGAACACCGAACGCGGCTCGAGTGCGGTCAGAAACGCGGCGACGTCGCCCTTGCGCTCGAGCGCCGGGCCGGCCGTCTGCACGAACGGGACCTCGAGCTCGGCGGCGACGATCTGGGCGAGCGACGTCTTGCCGAGCCCGGGCGGCCCCGCGAACAGGACATGGTCGAGCGCCTCGCCTCGGCTCGAGGCCGCCTCGATCGACACCGCCAGCTGGTCCTTTAGCGCGTCCTGGCCGACGAAGTCGATGAGCCGGCGGGGACGGAGAG
>Ga0335073_10006871_pt1 | contig 15978 bp, 17 predicted proteins | sample Lox_Sample_22_FD_207093 | JGI IMG/M metagenome (GOLD analysis project Ga0335073, IMG submission 207093) | Soil microbial communities from Loxahatchee National Wildlife Refuge, Florida, United States - Lox_Sample_2.2 | ecosystem: Environmental > Terrestrial > Soil > Wetlands | place: USA... | reverse complement strand
TGCTCCGGGTCGCCCACCAGCACCACCTTGGCCCCGGACCGTTGCGCCGCCGACAGCAGCCGCTCCATCTGCCGCGAGCCGATCATCCCGGCCTCGTCCACCACCAGCACGTCGCGGTCGGTCAGTGCCTCCCGCCCCTGCTCCCACTGGAACAGCAGGCTGTGCACCGTCCGGCTGGCGATGCCGGCGCCGCCCTCCAACTGCTGCGCCGCAATTCCCGACAGCGCAGCGCCGCGCACCTGGTAGCCCTCGGCCTCCCACGCGGCGCGCGCCTCGCCCAGCATCGTGCTCTTGCCGGTCCCCGCGTACCCCACCACCACACTGAGATCCTGCATCTGCGTCACGTGGCGGTACGCCTGCGCCTGCTCCCGCCCCAGCGCCGTGGATTCCTGAAGCCGCCGCCGCAGGTTCACCCGGTGCGCCTGGCGCTCCGCCAGCTTGGCGGCGGCCTGCTCCATCCGCTGTTCGGTCGCCAGCATCTCCCGCGTGGTGAACCGTTCCTGCCCGCGTCCGTCCTGCCCCAGCCGTACCAGCTCGGGCGAAGCCTCGACCTTCGCCATGGCTGTGGTGAACTGCCCGGGATCGGCGGTGTGCCGGTCCACCAGCCGCGCCAGGTCGCGCCGGGTGAACGTCGATTGCTGCCGCGTCAGCGCCGCCAGCACCACCGACGGATCGGCGATGATCCGCTCGCCGTTCCGCCGCGCCAGCGCCTCATGCTCCGCCGCCCGCTCGGCGTCTTCCCCGCGCGCCTCGCGCCGCGCACCCGCCTGGCCGATCTTGTTCTGCGGTTCCAGCGCGATGCCCTGCGCCGCGTGCGAGCGGTGATCGATCTTCAGATCGTGCCCCAGCTCGGCCAGGCGCTCGTTGGCCAGCTCGGCCCAGCGCTCCCGCCAGTCCACCAGCAGCTCGGTGCGGTTCCACTCCCGCACCTTCTTGCCGAACCCCTCCGGCCTGACTTCCCGCATCGTCAGCATGACATGCGCGTGCGGCTGGTCTTCGCCTTCCGCCGTGCGGCCCCAGTGCACGTTGAGGTCCGCCACCATCCCGCGCGCCACGAACTGCTCGCGCACGAAATCCTGCGCCAGCCCGATTGCCTGCGCCTGGGTCAGCTCCCGCGGGAGAGAAAACTCGATCTCGCGGGCAAGCTGCGCGTCCTTCCGCTTCTCGGTCGCCTCGACCTCGTTCCACAGCGTGGCGCGGTCGGCCAAGCGCGCTGGCGCGCCATCGGGCAGCAGGATTTCCGAGTGGATGACCCCCGCCTTGTTGGTGAAGTCGTGCGCGCGGCCGAGCCTGTCATCCTGGAGTTCCGACGCGGACCGGTACGCTGCCGCGGCCACCGCGCTGCGGCCGTCCGCGCGGCTGATCACCTTCGCCGAGAGATGATAGATCGCCACGGATCGGCAGGCTCCAGTCGGCTCGCTAGGGCGAGGCTATCCCACGCGATGTTGCGCAGCAACGTATAAGCGCGCACTCACACAATGGTGTCGTTTCTTACCGGCTCTCACGGCCGTGAGTGACGCGGTGCGCCGGTTGGGCTTATCGTGCCTCTCCTACCCTGCAACCGGAGCCGCTGTATGCGCAAGCCCGCCGATCTCGATGCCCAGATCAAGGCACTCCAAGATAAGGCCAAGGCCCTGAAGGAGCGGCAGAAGACCCAGCTCGGCGAGCTGGTGCTGGCAACCGGCGCCGATTCGCTCCCCCTGGAAGCCCTGGCCGGCGTACTGCTCGCTGCCATCGAGCAGGCCAAGGACAAACCCGAAGCCGTCGCGAGGTGGACCGAACGCGGCACTGCGTTCTTTCGCGGGGACACCAAACAGGGCGGCCGGGGAAAGCGTAACGGGGCCGGTCAGCCTGCTCCGGGACCTGCAAGCGACAGCGCGCCTGCTGCGCCGGGCAGCAGTCCAACGGCATAGGCTGGACGCCCAGATGGCCCGCTCCGACATGCGCGATTGGGCCAAGGCACGCCGCGAACGCACCCGCCACCTCATCGAACTCGGCGGACTCGTCCAGAAGGCCGGCCTGGTCGAGCTGCTGCGCGACGACCGCGCCACCCTCCTCGGCGCCTTCCTCCACCTCGCCGATCAGCTCCACGGCGCCGAAGATGCCGGTGACGATCCACACCACCTCATGACCCGCTGGCGTCGCCGTGGCCTCCGCGCCTTCGAGGCAGATCGCGCCGGCGCAGCCGGGCAGGAAAGATCCCCAGAGCCACCTGGTACTTCAGCACCGGTGTGAGGCGCCGGGCACCGACCCGCATAGCGTTTCCAGCAGTCAGGTAATCAAGCCGCCTGCGGTGCAGCCAGCTTCCGTTCCTGCTCTCGCCGTGCACGCTCCGCGTGCTTTGCAGCCCGCGCATCCAAGAGCTTCTGCGCCTCCTGGCGTGCCGCATCATCAGGAATGTCCGCGTCGCTGCCGTCCAAGTTGCGGCGCATCTCGCCGCGTGCCACCGCACGCAGATAAGCGCTCTGATGTGTCCACAGGTAGATCGCCAGGCTGAGCATCTTACGGTCCACTGGTTTGCCTTCGGCCCGCACTGCCGCCTTGATCTGGCCAGAAAACCCAGCGGCAAGCGGCACCGGCTTGGTGAACGCCGCCGGCCAGCGCGTGCGCCATTCGGCTATCAGCGCAGCCGCTGCCGGCGGCCACGCATGATACACGCCGGTCCGCCCGCCTGACCTACCGGTGGTCCTTGGTTCCACCATCGCCCCTGTCGCTTCCTTCCACCTTAGCCGAATAGATCGATCAATTGTCGGCCGCTGGAAACTCGTAGACACGGAACGTCGCCTCGTCACCCTCGATGTCCACCTCCATCACGCGGTTGATTGGCTCCCCGATCTGGACCAGCTCATCGAGCGCGCCTCGGAAAAGCTGCTGTTGCTGCACCCGATTGACGCTCGGAATGATGATGACCAGACCGGCATGCAGCGATTGCGTCGCATACAGCCGGCGAAAGTCGCTGGCGTTGTTCGTCACCATGACGAAATCGCCCTCGGCCGCGTGGCGCGCCACGTTCCAGTCCTTCCAACCGGCCTTGCCGACATGGGCAACGTGCTGGGCTTCGTGACCGGCCTGTTGGGCGACAGAGACCAGGTCGATCGTCAGGCACTCGTCGATCAGGAACCTCATTCCGCTGCGATCGTCGCCAGCTTGCGCCGTGTGGTCCGCTCCGGCGCCTGGCCGTGCCAAGGTTGGGCGCGGGGGCGCCCCCTGAGCGGGTACGCGGCAGCATAGATGGGGGCGAGCTGCACCATCTCCGCCGTGAGCCGCGGATAGCCCTCAAGCAGCTCCCCGTCTGTCGATCCCTGCTCCAGCAGGGCGGCGATCAGGTGCACCGGCACGCGCGTACCCCGGAAAACAGGGTCGCCCCCCAGAGTGTCGGGATCGCTGGTGACCAGCGCACGAACGCGACGCAGCTTGCGCAGCGACGCCGCCAGCTCTCGCCGGGGCTCACGCAGATCAATCGTAAGGAATCCCCCTTCGAGGGACACGCGGTTTCGAGAGCCGCTCGCCACTGCATCGAACACCGCCCGGCGCAGCTCGGGGGCAAAGCGATCCGCCAGCCGTCGCTCCAATGTCAGGGACATCAAGCCATGAAGGTCCAGCAGCCGCGCTGCCCGCCCGCCGGCAACGGTCGCCACCGCCTTCTTGTCGATCGCGTTGTTCACCGCCTTGAGCGGCAGGCGTGTCAGGACCGCCGCCTCCGCGACCGTGAACAACGAAGCCTCATGCATTTGCATCGGCACACCAAATCATTCTTCTCTGGAAGAATATATTGTGCAGCCAGATGTATGTGCAATCCGTCCCGTTCTCTCCGCCTAGCCGTTCTTCTGCGTCCAATCCTCAATGAAGCGAGTCACCTCAGCGATCATTTTCGTGCCCTTGATGGCGCATGTAGCCTTGAACCTGGCATGCAGTTCGGGCGTTAGGTCGATGGTCAGACGCGCCAGCTTGCCAGTCTCGCGCTCCGACCGCGGTGCGGTTTCGGGCGCGGCTGCTGCCGCCTCCCCTCCTCCGGCTGTCACCCACTGGTCAAGCCGCGCGGCGGCGGGGGTCGGACGCTGGGGCATTTTGAAGGGGGGCTTACTCATGCGGCGGCTGCCTCCCGTAGCTCGGCAAGGATGGCACGGACTTCCTCGGCCGCCGGACTGCGCGGCTGCTGCTCGATCACGGTCGTGCCGCCGGTCAGCGCCTCGGCATAGGCCACCCGCTGCGTCGTGCCGGCATGCAGGATCGGGATGTCGAACTCGGCCAGCGCCTCGGCAATGTCGCGGCCAAGCACCGTCCGGCCGATTTTTCGCGAGACTACAAACACGGATTTCTGTGTTTCCTTGAATCCGTGCGCTTCCTTGACCAGGCCCACGGTCTCGCGGCTGGCCCAAAAATCGGCGCCGGACGGCTGCACCGGGATCAGCACCACGTCGGCAGCGGCAATGGCGGAGCGCGCCACCTCGTAATTCCGGGGTGCCCCATCGATCACAATGTGATCGTAATCGGCGGCCATCTGCGGCAGATCGCGATGCAACACTGGCTTCGCCAGCCCTACTACCTGAAAGGGTGGTGGCGAGGCCCGCACAGTGGCCCAATCCTGCGCCGTCTGCTGGGGGTCAGCATCGACCAGCAAGACGCGCTTGCCCTCGGCCGCCAAGGCTGCGGCCAGGTTGAGGGCAATAGTCGTTTTTCCTGCCCCGCCTTTCTGGTTCACCACCGCGATGATCATCCGACACGCCTTTCCGTGTACACGGAAACACGTTTACACAGAAAGGCGATTCATCGCAATCACAGATTAACAGAAACACAGAATACTGTGCCGGCCCAAATCGCCGCTTGCATCCTATGCTATTTTTGGCATATTGTGGCAATGCCCAATGCGCCCTCAATCAAGCCTGTCGCCTGGGTCGGCAGCGCCAAAGACGATCTGTCCGCTCTTCATGCGGACGTGAAGGATGCCATTGGCCAGGCCCTCTTTGAGGCGCAAAAGGGCAGCCGGCATGCCAGCACAAAGCCGCTGAGCGGATACGGCGACGCTAGCGTGTTGGAAATCGTGGTCGACCACGCCGGCGACACGTACCGGGCCGTTTACACGGTGAGGTGGCCGGATCGGCTCTACGTCCTGCATGTGTTCAAGAAGAAATCCAAGTCAGGACGCAAGACGCCCAAGGGCGATCTCAACGTGATCGATACACGGCTAAAGCGGGTGAGGGAGCATTACGAGGCCACGCAGCGATGGAAAGGGTGAAAGACGATGAGCGACATCAAGATTGAAGATGGCAGCGGGAATGTGTTTGCCGATCTCGGCCTGCCAAACCCTGAAGAACGTCTTGCCAAGGCCGATCTCGTGATGCGGATCGCCGAAGGCCTGCGTGCACAACGGCTCACTCAGGCAAAGGCTGCGGCCCTATTCGGCATTGATCAGCCAAAGATCTCCCGGCTGCTGCGGGGTCAGCTTGCAGGTTTCTCGACCGATAAGCTCATCCATTTCCTGACTCTGCTCGGCCAGGACGTGACGATCGTCATCAAGCCGGCCGCCCCGCAGTCTCGGCGGCAGGGGCACATCAGCGTCATCGCTGAAGCCAATCCATGAGGTGTGATCATGACCCGTGAACCACTCACCGATCCCTTGCTACTCGCACAAGCGACCGAGTTGATTGTTGAGACCATTCAACTATCGGCGGAGGATCAACGCGCTGTGGCAGATTCCTTACTTAATCCGCCACGCCCATCGCCCGCCATGGTGCGCGCAGCCGAGCGCCACAAGCGTCTGATACGGAGCGGGAACGAACCCCGCTTTGTGCTCGACAAGCGGTCATGGGAGGAATTCGTGGCCGAGATTGACGCGCCACCGGCCGACAACCCAAGCCTTCGCACGTTGCTGGCCCGGAAGCCAGCGTGGGAAGACTAGCACAGAAACACAGAAATCTGTGCTGCCTATCCGACACCGCGCGGTGAACGCGCTCCGAATGAAAAAGGCTGTCGGGATGTACGAGCTGAAGAACACATCCGACTACCGCCATCCATGCACCGTTACGGAGGAAGATCCCGAACGTGCGATTGATGAGGCGGCCAAGCTGATACAGACCATCACCGGTATCGTCACACCATCCGACCCGCCGCCATAGGCTCCAGCCGACGGTCTGGTACCAAGCTTGCAATTTCCTTGTTTAAATATCCTGCGGGGAGCGCGAGGGGTGCAAAACCCCTCGCCCGCCGCAGCGCGGCGGTCCTGCGGCATGTGCCGCAGGCAATATTTAGGCTTGCGCGCCTTCAGGCGCGCTCCGCATGCTTGCTTTGTTGGGGTGGGATCAGGTCATGCAGTCATTACGTAAAAAGCCTGAAGGCGGTTTCTTTGCATGGCGTGCAGTCCGGTAAAACTCACGAGTCGTGCCCCGCCATGCTCCGGCCAAGCCGCGCCAACGCCGCAGCTAGGCCGTCGCCAGGATCGGCATCGAGCATGGCGATTACCGTGCGCCGATCGCCGCCGCGCCGCGCTTCCTCGGCCGCCTGGACAAGCTGGGAGGGTAGGGGAGGGGTCGCGCCCCAGGTGTCAGGCCACGGTGCCCCCGGCTCCGGCGGCGGCATGTAGCCCCGCCACTGGCTATCCGGCAGCACGGCGTACGCGTTGGTCTGCTGTTCGAGCACAAAACGGCCGTCTCGCCACGTCTCGACGCAACGCCGCACCCAATTGAGGATGCCGAGATCCCGCAGACGCTTGAGGGCGGTCGCAACCGTGCGCTCGCACACATTCGCCGCGCGTGCGATCGCCGCATAGGACGGATCGAGCCGGCCGGTCGTGTAGTTCAGGAAATCGAAGATCAGCGAATGAAGCACCTGCAAGGCCGCGTGACCCACAGCCCCGCCGTGTTTCCCTTGCTGATTCGTCTGCCGGTCGAAGGCTCGTGCGCGGTGCCATAGACGCGTCGCCGCCTTCTTCGGCACGGGCTGAAAGCGAATTTCCTTCGTGGTGCTATCCGACCAAACCGGCCATGCGGCATAGGTTTTCGGCCCATCTGACAAGCTGGGAAGGGCAGAAGACGTATAGGCAAGCGTAGGCATGAATTCACCTGTCGGGTTGCCAGCAACCCGCCGGGAGGGCCTGAAATCGGCGCGAAGCCACCCATTAGCGAAAACAGGGTTTTCGCTTGACTGAGGGCCTGAGTTCGGGGAGACTGATGACTACCAGATCAATCAGTTTTCCTCGGCTCTGCCGGTATGCAGCCCCGCCCTTGGCGGGGTTTGCTGTTTCTGGGTTGATGTTCTCCAGAATGGTTGCGCGATGACGCGCCGACTCGACTCAGTCGTGCGCCACCGCGCAGCGTGCCGCGTCCGCTAATTCGTGTCGAGCAAAACGTGACACGGCGAGGAAAGACTCACGTCTAGCACATTGCAATCGCGCCGCTTCGCGGCGGGCGAGGCCTCATTGCCGGCCTCGCGCTCCGCTAGGATATTTACACAAGGAAATTTTCAGGCTTGCCGCGTGTTGGTGCGCGACTCGGTCCGCCATGCTACCATGCTGGCACGGTACAGGCGGGGACGCCGATGACCGTCAAGGAAATGGCCCTGCCGTGGCGACACGGCGGGGCTTTTCTTATGCTTGGGGTCACCACACGATCTGTCCAAAACTGCACGCTAAGCCGCGAGGGCCTGGAACATATTAGGAACCTCGCGCAGCGGCCGGAAAGGGACCGTGGGATCGGGCGCGGTCCAGACGTAATCGCCGGTCAGACCAACATGCTCCCATCCCAGGGGAGCAACATGAGCCAGAAGGTCATCGGGGACCGTAGTTCCCTGGGCGCGCAGCCGCTGGACGACCTGGTCAAGATAGACCGTGTTCCAATGCACGATGGCAGCCGTAATGAGGCTCAGGCCCGACGCCCGGAAGCTCTGATTCTCGAAGGTTGGGGTTCCCGTCCCCAACTCGCCAAGAGTGACGCTAAGGGAATCGTGCGATTTCAATGACTTGCAGGGATAGCCTTGGCGCAACCCATTGGAACCACTGAGTTTTCAAGTTTGGCATCCCGTTCCGGGAGCGTCTGGCCTTACAAAATGAGCATTTTGTCAAAAGTTAATGCTCTGGCTCCCGGAAATGCCAGCCTTCCCCGATGCACCCTGGCCAGCACGGACCGGCGAAATGTCAAAAGTGGGTTCCATCCCCGCCTGAATCCGCAGTTTGGCAGCCTGAAGAGGCGGAAACGAGGCGGTTCTTCGCAGTGGCCAAAACGCACAGCTTCGCGGTCACTGGGCCAGGTTAGCAGCGCGCCGGCCGGGCACGGAAGGCGCCAGCCACGGGACCGAACCAGGGTTGGCCGCATGCTCGGCACAGGGCCAACGGCGGCAATGGGGCTTATGACCGCCGTCTGTTCGCAAGGCGTTGCGCGGGCGGGTCACTGCGATGGCAGGATCCGAAGCTATTCGGAAAGAAATTTCACCTACTGTGCCAGCTTCAACCGAGCCCCGCGCACTTTCGAGTCCATGGGCCGAGCCGACCGCTGGAAACGCCCGCCGATGCCTGCCAGGATTGACAGGAGTCTTTCCCAGTACCTCGACTTTCTGCGCCTGGCGGCGGCGCTGTCGGTATTTGCCGGTCACATCGCAACGTGCACCGGCTACACATCGGCGCAGGTGCATTATCACAATGCCGCGGTGATGATGTTCTTCGTGCTGTCGGGTTATGTCATCGCTCACACGGTGACCGCCAAGCCTGTCAGCTTCGCCGAGTACGCGATAGCGCGGTTGGCGCGCCTATGGTCTGTGGCATTGCCGGCGCTTGCGTTCAGCTTGACCATTTGGGTCGTTGGCCCGCTGATGGCGCCGCGCGTGTTTGGTTTTGCCGCGCCGGGTCCCGCTACATTGCTGAAAGCCGCGCTGGCGTCAGTCACATTCATCAATGAATCCAGCCTCGGTCCGTGGGAGATACCGGCCGACTGGCCATTCTGGTCGCTCAGCTACGAGTTCACGTACTATCTTCTGTTTGGTACGATCATCTATACGAGGGGTCAAACGCGCACCGCCGCGCTCGCAGTGGCATGCGGATTGGCGGGCCCGCGCATCTTGCTGTTGCTGCCGATCTGGATCCTCGGGGTCATCGTATATAAGGCTCCGGCCTTTGTTCCGGCACGGTGGGGCTACCCGCTACTGCTCGGTTCAGCCGGCATCTACAGCCTGCTGGCTGCGGGTGTCGGGTTCGACACGCTGCATCAGCTCAACGCCACCGTTTTGCCGATCCCTGCATTGATGTGGTCATCGGATACCATCTGGAAATATCTGCTGGGCATCGCCGTGGCCGCCAATATCGCAGGCTTTGCCGCCATCTCGCACCGCGTGTCGTTCGGCCGACTTGGCTCGGTGGTCAGCGCACTGGCAAATGGGACGTTCGCCCTTTATCTGTTCCACGCGCCGCTCATCCTGCTGTTGAGTACCTGGGAGTGCGAGACTTGGTGTTCGAGCAAGGTGGAACACTAAGTTCCACTATCCGGGTCCATCGGAACGGTGACGGACTCCTGGGAGACTTGAGAATTTGGGGCACGGCCCAACTGCCACCTTTGGTGGATGTAGGCGGACCTTTCCAAGAAAGGTTTCAGCCGGCGGGACCGGGACGAATCGACGGCACATTCCCGATCGCCTTTCTGACCGAGACCGGCGGTACGATTCGGGCAGTGGCGTCTACCCGCTACGCACTGGAAACGGTCCAAACTCTTCCGTGTGACCATTTCCGCAATATCCTCCTGACGATGAGCCGAACCGGCCCCTTGAGTTTGCGTCAGCGGGAGAAAATCGTGCTCTTCGACAACAAGGCAGACGCCAGCCGACATATGGCGGCTCTCGAGCGGAATCTCCCACTCGAAGAGCGGTTTGCCATGGCTGAAGCGGCGTAAGTTGCTGGCATTGGGGCCAGGACATCAAGCAACGATGCCTTGGCCCCGGTCTGGCTATCGCAACGGCTATCAATGGCACATGGAGCTAACCAGCAGCTGAGGCCGCCATGGCAGAAAAATGCACAGCTGTCGCGCGCCAGCCCGCGATTTGTGCTATTTTCATGGGAGATGTCTTTCCCGAAGCTCGAAACAGCAGACCCACTATTGACGGCTAAGCCCTCGCCTTGACTGTCTGGGACCCCGCCTACTATCCTGTTTAGTTCGTGCCGTCCACATCCTGGTTCACAGATGAGACAGGCAACCGACTTGCGGCAAAGCCGACATAAGCTCATCATTCGATCATCGGAGTTACAATTGCCAAGCCCGGAATCAAGCACCGGCCGAGGCGTTTACCCGTGCCCTGTGTTCCACGATAGAGCAATGGGCTAGCTCAGCCGCATAGGTGCCAGCGAGGTGCGCCATGGCAGTCGGATGGGAAGGATCGAAAGTACGCTTGGTCCCTCTTGACAAAGGGAAACATTATGAGAACTTACTAGCGTGGTTGAACGATCCAGACGTAACTGCTTGGACGCTTATTGGCGACTGGCCATTTTCCGCGCGTACGGCGGACGAGCACTTTGATAAGGCGGATAACTTTGAACGTGGCGGACTCACGCTTGCTATCGAGATGCTCGACGGCAATCACATCGGCATCGCTGGCATTCATAATATTGATTGGCGACACGGAACTGCACACACCAACATCCTGATAGGAGCCAAAGATCGCTGGGGCTGCGGGTTCGGATTGGATGCCGTCCGTCTCCGGAGTCAATATGCGTTCAATGTTCTAGGGCTCCGGATGCTGCTAACTGAAGTAATGTCGGAGAATCTCGCATCTCTTTCAATACTTCACAAAGTCGGGTATTTCGAGGTGGGCCGCATCCCACGTCGATACTGGAAGCGAGGATCTTATCGTGATGTGATAATGATGATTGCTGACAGAAGCTCATGGGAGCGAGCTTCCAACGGCTTATCGGGGTGACATTTATTATAGTATAGGCTTATAGCAAAGGTACATCGCTATCCTACTCCAAAAACACAGTTCTAGGAAATTGGGTGACGCAGAGGGGATTGGAGGTGGGGGCGCCAAATGATCGCGCTTGCTACCGCGCCACCAACGCAGATCAATGCCGCCGCTCGGAGTGCAGAAGATACGCCGAGTCCCTCGGCTAGAGCGGCGAATCCAGGCACACCTATTAGAGCACTCCCAAGAAAGCAGGTAGAATATAACGCCATGACCCTTCCTCGCATGTCGTCACTTGCAAACAATTGCAATGTACTAACAACCGTGGCACTAAAGAGGCCCACACACATGCCGTACGCGAACGTGCCCGCTGCCAGGAGGGTGAGCGAATGCATTGCCGCTAGTCCAACCTGTGTTGCTGCGAGGGCAATCGCCAGTATGATTACCATAAGCAGGCCGACCCTCTGCCATCGCGCGAACATCAGGGAGCCGGATGCAGCCCCTAACCCGAGAGCGGACATTAGCCACCCATAGATTCGGCTGTCTCCGTGTAAAACGGTAGACGCTATTAAAGCGATAGAGACCTGGAAATTATATGAAGAGATAAATACCGCTAGCATGACGACAGATGTCGCGGCCAAGGTTGGGGCTGCACAAACGTAAGTGAGGCCTGCACGGACCTGATGCTGCATTCTTGGCGCAAACGCACGTTGTGCAAGTTCGTCTCTCCTAAGGCTCGCAAGTACCATCACGATGATCGAGAAGGTTACCGCATTGAACAAAAATCCAGGTGCAACTCCCATAGTAGTGAGCAGTAGACCTCCCAAGGCCGGACCGATGGTACGGCCGAGTGCCGCGATGACGCCAGTCCACGCGACTGCATTTGAAAGGTCTTCTTCGCCTACCAAATCTTTGGTAAAAGCTTGCAACGCTGGCAAATCAAAACATTTTATGAATCCAAACCCTCCCGCTGCGATCCAAATAATCCATACACGTACCGTACCAAACGCTGCCAGCAGGCCCACTACCAATGCCAATAACCCGAGGGACCCTTGGGTAACCATGAGGATGCGTCGCCGATCGTGCCGATCGGCGATCACGCCACCGTACATGCCGATCAGAACCGACGGACTAAATTGCAATAAATTCGTGACCGCTATAGCCATTCCAGATTGGCTTATTTGTAAAACTAGCCAATTTTCTACCGTAATCTGCATCCATGTCCCAATGCTCGACGCAAGTTGCGCGGCGAAGTAAGTTCTGAAGTTACGACTCCGGAATGCACAAAGCGTTTGGCGAGCGAAAAAGGAACTGCCTTCCGGATTCTGCCTCTCAGTTTCCACAACGATTCGCCTTTCGTGCAACTACAGCTGTGAGCAGATTTCTGTTGTGAGTTTAGCGTACCACCCTGACGCCGCAGCGAGTTTCCCACGGTGTAAAGACACAGTAAGGGGGAATTACCGCCCCGGGTATTTTTATTGATCTTCTTTGTAGAGTGTCTCTATGGTTACTTCCTCTGCTCGACCTATGTTTACATTGCCGAATGCTCATCTAGCTCTAGAAGCCGATGGCTGTACGTCGACTGCGCAGCGCTGCGGCTTGTCTATCCGGCGTGCTTCGGCCTCGCACTTGTGGAGCACGTCGGCATAAGCGTTACCCAGCCGGATATCCTCGTTCACCTCCGCCGCGAGACCAGGGTTGTTGCGGTCGATCAGCTGATACCCCGCTTGCAGCGTGTTCGTCTGCATCAGCCAGGCGGCCCAGTCCGCCGACCATCCCCAGTCGTCGGGTGCGTGCCGGTTGATCTCCATGAACAGCATGGTGCCCAGCACGGCCCCGATCAGCGCCGCCCCGCCGCCAACGGCCCACAGGATATTCCGGTCGCGGTCGGCGCGCTGCTGGAAGAACGCCACACGCGCCAGCGTGTCCTGCCCCCGCTCGAAACCCTCCCGCGCCGCCTGCATCTGCCGGGCCTGGCCATCGGCCAGCCGCGCGGCCTCGTCCCGTATCTGCTGCGCGACCGTCGCCGGCGTCACCTGCAATGACGGCGCGCCCTCGATCGCATCGAGCCGCGCACCGACCGCCTGCAGTTCCTTGACGATCGCTCCGAGGGTCAGCGCGTAGTCCGGCGCCGTCTGCCCTTCGACCGCTTGGCGCAGCGCCGCCACCTCCGCCCGGAGGGCTGCGAACGCCCGCTCTGCGCTGCCGGTGTCGGCCTCGTCGTCCATCCCCGCGGCTCACATGCCCATGCCAAGGCCCTGGCCGTGGCTTAGCCCCAGCTCGCGGGTCAGCGCACGATCGAGCTTCTCGCTCTGCACCACCAGCGTCAGCCGCGACCCCTTGGCGATGCCGAGCTCCGGCCCGCGCTGGCGCAGCAAGCTGTCGAGCTGGGGATCCCGCTTCAGCGCCTGGGCGAAACGCTCCATCTCCGCGCCGATCGCCCGCTGCGTCCGATAGTCGTATTGCGCGTCGGCCTGGTCGTACGCCTGCTCCAGCTTGTCCCAGGCCCGCACGGTCTCGCGCGCCCGTGTTTCCAGCTTCTCCCGCGCGCCGCGCGCCGTGTGCCCGGCCTCGATCAGCACAGCCAGGCCGTAGTCCGTGCCGGCACCCTGGGCCAGCCGCGGCGCCTGGGTCAGCGCCGCGTCGAGGTCCTCCCCGAAGCGGGGGAGCTGCGCATCGAGCGCGCGATCGGCGTCGGCCAGCGCCGCCGCCTGGTGCGGTAGCACCGGCAGCCCGGCCTGGCGCATCCGCGCGGTGTCCGCCCACGCGCGGGCATAGGCGCCGACCGACTGCACCAACCGGTCCGCCTCCCGCTCCTGCTCCGTCGTCGCTGGCGCGACCGCCGGCGCGGGGGCCGGCTCGGCCCGGCCGGCGTCCAGCTTCAGCCCGGCGAACATTCCCCGCCGTGACCGGGCCGGCTCTGCGTGCTGCACCGCCGCCGGACGCTGGCGCAACACGATCTCGCTCTCCGGCACCAGGCCGCGCCGTTCCGCGTAGGCCCGCACCGAGTCGGCTGCCGACTCGCGCCGAATCTCCGGTTGCTCTCGTGTTCCCGCGGCCAGCCCATAGTCCAGGCTGGTGTCCTTCAGCCGCTCGCGGCCAAGCGCACGGGTCAGCCGTTCCCGGCTGCCCAGCTCGTCCGCGCCCCAGTGCAGGTCAACCCGCTCCCGGTGCCGCGACAGCCCGACATAGGCCGCGTGCCGGTCCATGTGGCTCGTCGCCAGCACATGCGCCCGGTCCACCGTCACCCCCTGGCTCTTGTGCACCGTCGCCGCATACCCGTGGTCAATATGCGCGTAGTCCTTCACGTCGAAGCCGATCACCGGCCCATCGTCCAGCCGCACCACCAGCCGGTCGCCCTGGCCGGGCGCGTGCCCCTCGATGCGCTCGACGGTGCCGAGCGTGCCGTTCTTCACCCCCAGGCTGCGCTCGTTCCGCAGGAAATACACCCGCCCCCCCACGGCGAACTGACGCGCCCCCCGCTCCGTCGCCACGGCGAAACCCTCGCCCAACTCGCCCGCCGCCTGCCGCACCGCGCGCGCCCGCTCGTTCAGGTCGCGCACGTCGTCGCGCCGGTACGCCAGCATGATCTGCCGCGCCTGCGGATTGTCCCGCCGCGCCGCATCCCACCCGGCGATCATCGCGTCCTTGGCCTCGCTGAGCGTGGCGTGCCCCGTCACCATTCCCGCCCGCTCGTACCGCGCCAGCGCCTCGTCGGTGCGCCCGGTCGCCAGCTCCCGCGTCGCCACCTGCTGCCAGGCCTCGCGCTGCCGCCGCACCTCGGTGATCTCCGCCGCGCCGACCCGCTCGGCGATCGCCCGGAATGCCGCGCCGGCCTCGATCGCCTGCAACTGCTCCGGGTCGCCCACCAGCACCACCTTGGCCCCGGACCGTTGCGCCGCCGACAGCAGCCGCTCCATCTGCCGCGAGCCGATCATCCCGGCCTCGTCCACCACCAGCACGTCGCGGTCGGTCAGTGCCTCCCGCCCCTGCTCCCACTGGAACAGCAGGCTGTGCACCGTCCGGCTGGCGATGCCGGCGCCGCCCTCCAACTGCTGCGCCGCAATTCCCGACAGCGCAGCGCCGCGCACCTGGTAGCCCTCGGCCTCCCACGCGGCGCGCGCCTCGCCCAGCATCGTGCTCTTGCCGGTCCCCGCGTACCCCACCACCACACTGAGATCCTGCATCTGCGTCACGTGGCGGTACGCCTGCGCCTGCTCCCGCCCCAGCGCCGTGGATTCCTGAAGCCGCCGCCGCAGGTTCACCCGGTGCGCCTGGCGCTCCGCCAGCTTGGCGGCGGCCTGCTCCATCCGCTGTTCGGTCGCCAGCATCTCCCGCGTGGTGAACCGTTCCTGCCCGCGTCCGTCCTGCCCCAGCCGTACCAGCTCGGGCGAAGCCTCGACCTTCGCCATGGCTGTGGTGAACTGCCCGGGATCGGCGGTGTGCCGGTCCACCAGCCGCGCCAGGTCGCGCCGGGTGAACGTCGATTGCTGCCGCGTCAGCGCCGCCAGCACCACCGACGGATCGGCGATGATCCGCTCGCCGTTCCGCCGCGCCAGCGCCTCATGCTCCGCCGCCCGCTCGGCGTCTTCCCCGCGCGCCTCGCGCCGCGCACCCGCCTGGCCGATCTTGTTCTGCGGTTCCAGCGCGATGCCCTGCGCCGCGTGCGAGCGGTGATCGATCTTCAGATCGTGCCCCAGCTCGGCCAGGCGCTCGTTGGCCAGCTCGGCCCAGCGCTCCCGCCAGTCCACCAGCAGCTCGGTGCGGTTCCACTCCCGCACCTTCTTGCCGAACCCCTCCGGCCTGACTTCCCGCATCGTCAGCATGACATGCGCGTGCGGCTGGTCTTCGCCTTCCGCCGTGCGGCCCCAGTGCACGTTGAGGTCCGCCACCATCCCGCGCGCCACGAACTGCTCGCGCACGAAATCCTGCGCCAGCCCGATTGCCTGCGCCTGGGTCAGCTCCCGCGGGAGAGAAAACTCGATCTCGCGGGCAAGCTGCGCGTCCTTCCGCTTCTCGGTCGCCTCGACCTCGTTCCACAGCGTGGCGCGGTCGGCCAAGCGCGCTGGCGCGCCATCGGGCAGCAGGATTTCCGAGTGGATGACC
>Ga0335073_10006870_pt1 | contig 15978 bp, 14 predicted proteins | sample Lox_Sample_22_FD_207093 | JGI IMG/M metagenome (GOLD analysis project Ga0335073, IMG submission 207093) | Soil microbial communities from Loxahatchee National Wildlife Refuge, Florida, United States - Lox_Sample_2.2 | ecosystem: Environmental > Terrestrial > Soil > Wetlands | place: USA... | reverse complement strand
TGGGCCGCATCCGCAGCGGGCCGGACCAGGGCTCGTAGCCCTCGAAGACGTGGTGCGCGATGCCGGTCCCCCTCGTGTCGGTGAGGAACTCGGTGCGGAACCCGATCAGCCCTCGTGCGGGCACCACAAAATCCAGCCGTACCCAGCCGGTCCCGTGGTTGGTCATGTTCTCCATCCGGCCCTTACGCTGGGCCAGCAGCGAGGTCACCGCGCCGAGGTAGTCCTCGGGCACGTCCACGGTCAGCCGTTCCACGGGCTCGTGGCGGTGCCCGTCCACCTCGCGCAGCACCACGGTCGGCCGGCCCACGGTCAGTTCGTAGCCCTCCCGCCGCATGGTCTCGACCAGCACCGCGAGCGCGAGCTCACCCCGGCCCTGCACCTCCCAGGTGTCCGGCCGGCCGGTCGGCAGCACCATGATCGATACGTTGCCGACCAGTTCCCTGTCCAGCCGGTCGCGGACCATCCGCGCGGTGACCCTGCTCCCCTTTTCCCGGCCGACAAGGGGCGAGGTGTTCACGCCGATCGTCATCGAGATGGCCGGCTCGTCCACAGTGATCAGCGGGAGCGGCCGCGGGTCGTCCACGTCGGCCAGTGTCTCTCCGATCATGATCTCGCTGATCCCGGCCACGGCGATGATGTCGCCCGCCGACGCGCTGGCGGCCGGCACCCGCTCCAGCGCCTCCGTCCGGAACAGTTCGCTGATCTTCACCCGTTCGATCGAACCGTCCCGGCGGCACCAGGCCGCCTGCTGGCCCCGCGAGATCTGGCCGCTGTGCACCCGGCACAGCGCGATCCGGCCGAGATAGGAGGAAGCGTCCAGGTTGGTGACATGCGCCCGAAGCGGCTCCTCCGGATCGTAGGTCGGCGCGGGAACGTGTTCCCGCAGCACCGAGAAAAGCGGCTCGAGGTCCGGCGCGTCGGGCAGCGAGCCGTCATCGGGCCGCTGCAGTGACGCCCGGCCCGCACGGGCCGACGCGTAGACGATCGGGAACTCGATCTGCTCCTCGGTCGCGTCCAGATCCAGGAACAGCTCGTAGCACGCGTCGACGACCTCGGCGATCCGCGCGTCCGGCCGGTCCACCTTGTTGATCACGAGGATCACAGGCAGCTGCGCCTCGAGCGTCTTGCGCAGCACAAACCTGGTCTGCGGCAGCGGCCCCTCGCTGGCGTCGACAAGCAGCAGCACCCCGTCGACCATCGAAAGGCCGCGCTCGACCTCGCCGCCGAAATCCGCGTGCCCCGGCGTGTCCACGATGTTGATGGTCAGGCCACCGTGCCGCACCGCGGTGTTCTTGGCCAGTATCGTGATCCCCTTTTCCCGCTCCAGGTCGCCGGAATCGAGCACCCGCTCGGCCACCTGCGCGCCCGCGCGGAACGCGCCGGACTGCCACAGCATGGCGTCCACCAGGGTGGTCTTGCCGTGGTCGACGTGCGCGACGATGGCGACGTTGCGCAGGTCGTCACGGGTGGCCAGGCGAGCAGTTTGAGCGGGCATGCAGGAAAGCTCCAGGTAGATCAGGGGAAACGCCGGGAAACCACGGCGCAGACAGTCTAATCGCTGCCGAATCCACAACGGAAATTGTCGTCCGCGTCTTCCCTCCAGGCACCGGCCACGCCCGGCGTGACCGGCTGGCGTCCGGCACGAGGCGCTCGCCTCACCACGACCCGGCCGGATTTTTCTTAACGCCCCGGTTCGGGGTGAATCCCGCCGCCCGGGGCTGTCCGGGATATCGAATGTCTGTTCGATGCTTGATGGTAGGCTGACATCGTGGCAGCGTACGTCCCTCCTGGCTGGCCGGCCGGAGTTCACCCGCCTGACAGCGACGAATTTGTGCCGACGGCGGTGACCTGGCTGCTGGACGTGGTGCCGCCCGACTACCGGCTGCACGGCGTGCTGCGACGCCATCCGCTGGCGCTCGCCGTGCTGGCCCGGCACCATCTGGCCGCCTGCGTCCAGGGCGCGCGCGAGGGCTATCGCTCCGCCCGCACCGAGCTGGCCAGCCTGCCGCCCGGCGGCGTTGATGCCGTGCTCGAGGTGTACCGCGCCGAGGGCCGCCGGCTGGTCGAGACCGCACGCGCCGTGGATCTTGTCGGCCGGGCGCTGCGCGGGGAGGTGTTCACGCCGCAGCTTGGCACGGCGGGGCGATCGGCACAGACAAACCGCCCCGCGCGGACGGACGGCTCGAGAAAGGACGCAGCGCCGGACGCCGCACCACCGAGCCAGGACGCGGCGAAGGAGCGGGCGCCGGGCAAGGGCCGCGCCGCGGCACGCCGCACCGCTAAGTCGGGCCGGGCGAGCTGAGCCTGGCGCGCTCCAGAACCGGCGCGGACCGGTTGGCCAGATCCTGCAGCCGCGAGGCGTCGCTCTCGCTGAACCGGCCGGGCTCCGCTGCCGCGGCGGCCAGCACGCCGGTCACCCTGCCCTCCACCATGAGCGGAACCGTTACAAGAGACAGCGCGCCGGCCGCCACGGCCTTGGCGGCGCTGACCGGAAGTGCCGGACCGGCCCGGGCGGGCTGCTCGCCACTGTCGGCCGCGGCGGCGCGTACCCGCGGCTCGCTCTCGTCGCAGGCATGCAGGAGGTAGGCCGTGTCGGCGCCGATGGCGTCCCGGGCCGTCTCGACGGTGCTGGCGAGAAGATGCTCGAACAGGCTGGGATCTGGCTCCCGGCGCGGCCTGACGATCGCGGGCTCCGGGCCGGACAGGTTCCATGCGGGTACCGCGGCAAAGCTTGGCGGCGCGGGAACCGATGCCTCCGCCGCGTAGCACCCCCCCGCACCGCCGGGACCGGTCAGGCTCATCCGGAACCAGACCGCCTTGGCAGTTCCGGCGTAGGTGACGCCCCAGGCCGACGCGAGCTGGGCAGGGAGCTGCAGGCCCCGGCCGTTGGTGCGCTCTGCCGCGTCCGCGGGCGAGTGCGGCAGGTCGGGCCGTAGCTGCCCCGGCCGCCGGTCGAGGACGGCTATCTCGACCGCGCCGTCCCGCTCATCGCCGACGACCCGGCAGGTGACCTGAACCGGCGTGCCGGCGTGCAGCACGGCATTGGTGACAAGCTCGCTGGTCAGCAGGACGGCGTCGTCAACGAGCCCGTCCTGTTCCCGCGACCGCCCGGTCAGCTCCCATGACTGCAGAGTGTCACGAATGAAGCGGCGCGCGGCTGCGGCGGCCGCCGGAACGGGCTGATATGCGGCGGTCGCTACGAGATCGTCTCGTGCCTCTAAGTAAACCATCGATAACCCATCGTGACAGACTCGCGAGCGCGTTACCGCCGGAAGCAGCGAGGCCGTGTCAGCCTTTCGGCCGGGACCAGCCCGTGCCGGAGACATACTCCCGGACAATGCGGGCGGGAACGCCGGCCACGACGCACCGGTCGGGAATTGTCCCGCGAACCACGGATCCGGCCGCCACCACGACGTTCTTGCCGATGCGGGCCCCTGGCAGGATGACCGTCCCCGCGCCCAGCCAGGAGCCGGAGCCGATCGACACCGCCGTGTTCACCGGCCACTGCCGGCCGATCGGCGCGTCCGGGTCGGCATACACGTGGTTCTGATCGGTGATGTAGACGTAGGGACCGGTGAAGACGTCGTCACCGATGACGATCGACTGGTGCGCCACGATATGGCTGCCGCGCCCGATGACGCACCGGTCGCCGACCCGCAGCACCGGCTGGTCGCCAAGGTCATGGCCGGGCATCATGCCCGCGCTCAGCGTCACCTGATCGGCGATCATCGTCCCGTCACCGATCACGATCCATCGCTCGCCGAACACGGCGCCGGTCGGGAACGCCATCAGCGAATGTGGCCCGAAGCCCGCGAACCTCCGGCCGGCGGCCGACTCGGCCGTGATCGTGCCGGCCCGCTGCGCCGCGCGCCACGCCGCGTGCACCGCGGAGGCCATGGCCGCCCGGTTCCAGCGGCCGATCGTGCGCCTCCACGACATGGCCGATAACGGTACCGGTAACGGCCTTGGCGCTGCGAGGCTACCCACCCGCAGCGGCCCCGGCGGTCACGCGGCCGGCAGCGGCAAGCTGACCGCAGGCGCCGTCGATCTCGGTTCCGCGGGTGTCGCGCACGGTCACCGGGATCCCGCGTCGCGCCAGCCGCTCCTCGAACTCCCGCATGACCCCGGGCTCCGATGCCGTCCACTTCGACCCCGGCGTCGGATTGAGCGGGATCAGGTTCACATGGGCCAGGTGACCGGCGAGCAGGCGGGCCAGCGCATCGGCTCGCCAGGCCTGATCGTTGACATCCCGGATCAGCGCGTACTCGATGGACACCCGGCGACCGCTCGCTTCGGCGTAGGCCCACGCGGCATCGAGCACCTCGGCCACCTTCCAGCGCCGGTTGACCGGAACCAGCTCGTCGCGCAGAGCGTCATCCGGGGCGTGCAACGAGACCGCGAGCCGGACCGGCAGCCCCTCCCCGGCCAGCCGGCCGATGGCGGGCACCAGCCCGACGGTCGACACGGTGACCGCCCTGCGGGAGATGCCCAGCCCGTCGGGCACCGGGTCGGTGAGCCGGCGCACGGCGGCGAGCACCCGTGCGTAGTTGGCCAGGGGCTCGCCCATGCCCATGAACACGACGTTGGAGACCCGGCCTGGCCCTCCGGGCACCTCGCCGCGGGACAGTGCCCTCGCCCCGGCCACCACCTGGGCCACGATCTCGGCCGTCGAGAGATTGCGGGTCAGCCCGGCCTGGCCTGTCGCGCAGAATGGGCAGGCCATGCCGCACCCCGCCTGCGACGACACGCACATCGTGACCCGGTCCGGGTAGCGCATAAGCACCGATTCGACGTAGGCGCCGCCGGACGCGCGCCACAGCGTCTTCCGTGTCTGGCCCTGGTCGCAACTGAACTCACGCTCGGCGGTCAGAAGCTGCGGCAGCAGCGCTCCGGTCAGTTCCGACCGCGCCGAGGCGGGCAGGTCGGTCATGTCGTCGGGGTCGTCGGTCAGCCGGGCGAAGTAGTGGCGGGAGAGCTGATCGCCGCGAAAACGCTGGTGGCCGAGCCGCTCGGCGGCGGCGCGGCGCTCGCCGGGACCCAGATCGGCGAGGTGCTGCGGCGGGCGCGCCCCGCCGGGCCGCCCGGACTCGGTCAGCGTGAGTTGCTCGACCGGCACGCTGACACTCCGTTCTCTGCAGGCCCGGCGCAGCGGCAAACCGGTAACGATGTCCCGGTATTGACCCCGCTGACCTGCGGGAAGTCGGTAGATTTCGTATCATGCCGACACTGCGCCGAGGGGGTAGCTCACCCAGGATAACCGCAACTCCCGAGCAGCCTCGGATCCTGCTGGACAGCGAGAGCCCGTACGCCAGCCGGCGGGTGACCGTCGAATGCGACGGCGCAACGACCGTCGCCTACCTGCACTCGGCGGCCGGGCCGGTTGGCGCCGCGTGGATCGCCAACCACGTGCCGGCCCCCGCCACGGCGGACCTGGCCAGGCTGAACGCCGGGCATGCCCCGCTGATGCCGGCCGCGCACACCAAGCACCCAGACGGCAGGCCGATGCTCGAGCCCGATGCGCTACGAGCGTTGTGGCTCGAGGAGGGCGACGGCGTCGTGATCCTCGAGTACGGTGGCCCCCTCGCCATCCTGCCCGGCTGGTCCGACATGTCCAGGGGCCTGCCGGGATACTGCCGCGACGTGATCGGGCAGACCCCGTTCGGGTGGTCCCTCGACGACGCCTTGGAGGGACTGGGTCCGCGAGCCGCGCAGGCCGAGGACTTCTGGCGGTGGCGCGGGGACAAGAACGCCTGGGCCGATTTCCAGCAGGCGGTCCTTGGCCACCTGCTGGTCAGGCTCGGCCCGGGCGGGCGGTACTGGGACGTGGGCGGCGGCAAGCAGCCGCTGGTTGGCGTGTCCGAACGCCCGCCGGCCGGACAGCGGCCGTACACCGTGCTGTCCACGGTCGGGATGAGCTGTCAGCGGATGCCGGTCATCGAGCAGATGGGTGACCTCGCCAACGGCAGCGGGCGAATCGAGCTCGCGATCGCGACCACCATGCCGAGCACCGAGGCCGCGCGGATCTTCTTGTGGCTCGGCCAGTACCCGTGGCGCGAAATGACCTGGCTGGGCGGCGGTCACTGTATTCCCTGGTACCACGAGCCGGCGACGTTCCCGCTCGGCGGCGGCAACGAAGCGGTACTGCTCCTCGACAAGCCCGGCAGCCTCCTCGGACCCGACGTGCCCGACCTGTCCGGTTTCGCCTTCGGCGGGGAGACGGTCAAGTGGCTCTGGATCGTCCCCCTCAGCGACCGGGAGCGGGTCCTGGCGGCCGAGCGCGGGCCGGCCAGCCTGGTCACCCACCTCGCGGCGCAGCGTCGTAGCTGGGTCGTGGGTCAGGCCTGACCCGGCTCAGTGGCCGCCCGGCAGGAATACCCGGAGCAGCAGCCAGGCCACGGGCGCGACCACGAGCAGTGAGTCGAGCCGGTCCATGGCGCCGCCGTGACCAGGGAACACCGTGCCCATGTCCTTGATCTCGAGATCTCGCTTGATCATGGACTCAACCAGATCACCGAGGGTCGCCGCGACCACGGCGGCGGCACCCAGGATGAGCCCCTGCCAGACGTGGCCGTGCAGCAGCAGGGGCAGCGCGATCGCACCGGCGGCGAGGCAGGCCGCGACCGACCCGGCGAAGCCCTCCCACGTCTTCTTCGGGCTGATGGCTGGCGCCATCGGGTGCCGCCCGACCAGGATGCCCGCGAAGTAGCCGCCGATGTCGCTGCTGACCGTGATGATGAGGAACAGGAGCACCCGCCGTCCGCCGCCCGGCGCCGCCAGCATCAGCGGCACGAAGACCCCGAGCAGCGGCACGTACGCCATCGTGAACACGCTCGCCGTGACGTCGCGCAGGTATCCCGTGGCACCGCCGGGCAGGCGCCAGGCCAGCAGGACCACCAAAGTGATGGCCAGAGCGGCCAGAGCGGCCTCGGTCCCGTACCAGTAGGCCAGCGCGAACATGGCGGCGCAGCCGGCGGCGATCGGTATCAGCGGCAGGCTGATACCGCGCTCCAGCAGAGCCTGCCTCAGTTCCCATAGGGCCAGGGCCACGACGGCGCCCACGTAGACCAGGAACGTCGCCTTCACCGTGAACAAGGTGACCAGCGCGATCCCGCCGAGCACGAGGCCAATCGCGATCGCCACGGGCAGGTTGCGGCCCGTCCTGCTCGGCTTGCGCTCGCTCACCGGGTCGGCCTCACCCTGAGCGAGCTGCCCGCCTGAATCGTCAGACACGAGGGTACCGCTGGTTGTATTGCAAGCTATACCTCGAGAAGCTCGGCTTCCTTATGCCTGAGCAGATCGTCGACCTGGGCGACGTAGACGTGAGTGAGCTCATCGAGTTCCCGCTCGGCACGCCGGCCGTCGTCCTCTCCGGTCTCGCCGCCCTTGACGAGCTTGTCGATCGAGTCCTTGGCGTGCCGGCGAATGTTGCGGATCGAGACCCGGCTGTCCTCTGCCTTGTGCCGGGCTATCTTGATGAACTCCCGCCTGCGCTCCTCGGAGAGCTCAGGAAAGATCACACGGATGATCGCGCCGTCGTTGGACGGGTTAACGCCCAGGTCGCTGTTCCTGATCGCCTTCTCGATCGCCGACATGGACGACTTGTCGAACGGCTGGACGATGACCATCCGAGGCTCGGGCATGTGGAACGAGGCCAACTGGTTCACCGGCGTCTGCGTTCCGTAGTACTCGGCCGTGATCTTGTTGAACATCGAAGGGTGCGCACGGCCGGTGCGGATGCCGCCAAATTCCTCCTTGGCGACCACGACGGCCTTCTCCATCTTCTCCTCGGCTTCGAGGAGGGTATCGTCAATCACGTCGGCTCCCGTGCCTCGGTCAGCGTCCCGGCACGCCTCCTGTCTGCGTACCGCGTGTTCCTCATGGTGCGCCCCGGCCCGGGAATCATGCCATGCCGGGCTGTCAGCGCGCGAACCGGCTCACCAGCGTTCCGATCCGCTCGCCGCGCACGGCTCGCACCACGTTGCCCTCGCGCATCAAGTCGAAGACCACTATCGGCAAGTCATTGTCCATGCACAGGCTCACCGCCGTAGCATCCATGAACCTTAGCTCGCGCCGAAGTACCTCACCGTAATCGAGCCGGTGGAATCGCACCGCATCCCGCATCTTGCGTGGATCCGCATCGTAGACGCCATCGACCTGGGTCCCTTTGAGCACTGCCTGTGCCCCGATCTCGAGCGCGCGCTGAGCGGCACAGGTATCGGTCGAGAAGAACGGCGCGCCCAGGCCGGCACCGAAGATCACCACGCGGCCCTTCTCGAGGTGCCGGATCGCCCGCCGGGGTATGTACGGCTCGGCCACCTGCCCCATCGTGATCGCGGTCTGCACCCGGGTCTCGACGCCGAACTTCTCCAGCATGTCCTGCAGGGCCAGGCAGTTTATGACCGTGCCGAGCATTCCCATGTAGTCGGCCCGGGACCGGTCGATGCCGCGCTGGGAGAGCGCGGCTCCGCGGAACATGTTGCCCCCGCCGACGACGGCGGCCACCTGGATACCCTCACGGGCGGCCGCCGAGACCTCCTTGGCGATGTGCACCACCGCATCGGGCGAGATCCCGAGGGCCTCGCCGCCCGCGAACGCCTGTCCCGACAGCTTCAACACCACGCGATGCCAGCTCGGGTGCGCCTCCCCGGCCACGCTCGCGTCGCTCGGAGAGGTCATCTCGCTCGCCGCGGCCGCCCGGGCAGCCGGAACACCCCGGCCGGCCGCGGACGTTCCGTTTCTCCGGAAGACCCGTCGGGCGGCGGTGGTTCGGTCCGCCGCCGACGTGCCGTTCGTGCTGCCTCCGTCCGGACGAGAGACGCCCTCCTGCGTGTGATCTTGCACGGGCGCTTGCCTCCTCCCCCGGACGGTGTGCCTCGTTTCCGCGCTGGCCTATCCCGCCTGCCCGATCTGGAACCTGGCAAAACCACGCACCGTGGCTCCGCGCTCGGCCAGGAGTTGCTTGACCGTCTTCTTCGAGTCCCTGACGGAGGCCTGCTCAACGAGCACAACGTCCTTCAGGAAGGCGTTGACGCGACCGTCCACGATCTTGGGGATTGCCGCCTCTGGCTTCCCCTCCTCGCGGGTCATCTGCTCCGCGATCCTGCGCTCGCCGGCCACCACGTCCTCGGGCACGTCCTCGCGAGTCACCCAGCGCGGGCTCATGGCCGCGACCTGGTGCGCGACATCCTGGCCGGTGTCGGCGGATTCCGCGTCTAGCTGGACGAGCACGCCGAGCGTCGGCGGCAGCGCCGGGTCGGACTTGTGCAGGTAGCTGGTGACATAACCGCCCTCGAACCGGGCGAACCGACCGACCTCGACCTTCTCCTTGAGTGAGGCGCCGGCCTCCTCGATCCGTTGCTGGGCCGTCTGGCCCGGGCGGACCTCCAGGCCGAGCACGGCCAGTCGGTCGGGAACGGACGCGGCCAGCGCCGCCTGGGCGATGTCGGAGGCCACCTGCTGAAACAGATCGGTCTTGGCGACAAAGTCGGTCTCGCAGTTGAGCTCGAGGAGTATCCCCGCGCTGTGTCCGTCCAGTGCCGCCGTGACCAGGCCCTGGGCCGCCGTCCGCTGAGCCCGCTTGTTGACATCCTTGGCGCCCTTGACGCGCAGGATCTCGACCGCGGCCTCGTAGTCGGGGGCCTCCACGAGCGCGTTCTTGCAATCGAGCATGCCCGCGCCCGTCTGCTCACGCAGTCGCTTCACATCCGCCGCGCTGTAGTCCATGTCCTCATCTCTGTTTCTGGCTCTTGTGTCCTGCGTCGACGGCCGGGCGCCGGCCGAGGCCACTGGTCAAGCGGGCTCGGACGCCGGCTGCTCGGAAGCCGCCTGCTCGGACGCCGGCTGCTCGGACGCCGCCTGCTCGGAAGCCGCCTGGTCGGAGGCCGCCTGCTCGGAAGCCGGCTGCTCGGAAGCCGCCTGGTCGGACGAGTCTTCCGCCGCGGTGGAGTCGGATTCCGCCGTCTGCGCCGGGGTCGAGTCGGCCTCCGCGGTCGGTGCCGCGCCCTCGGCTGATTCGGCCGGGGCGCTGGCCGCGGGCGCCGTGTCCTCCCCGGCCGTGGCGAGGCTGCCGTTGGCGTCGCCTTCACCGGACCGGCCCTCGAGCAGCAGGGCGCGCTCCCACTCGGCGAGCGGTTCCTCGGCGCCCAGCACGCCGTCGGCGGGGGCCGCGGGCTTCTCCTCACCGGTGGCCGCGCCCGCCCGGGCGATCAGGCCGTCGGCGACGGCGTCGGCCACGACCCGTGTCAGCAGGGAAACGCTGCGGATCGCGTCGTCATTTCCGGGGATCGGGTAGTTGACCTCGTCCGGATCGCAGTTCGTGTCGAGGATCGCGACGACCGGGATGCCCAGCTTGCGAGCCTCGCTGACCGCGATGTGCTCCTTCTTGGTGTCGACCACCCAGATGGCGCTCGGCACCCGCGCCATGTCCCGGATCCCGCCCAGGGAGCGCTCCAGCTTGTCCTTCTCGCGCTTGAGGTGCAGCAGTTCCTTCTTGGTCAGCGACGAGCCGGCCACATCGTCGAAGTCGATCTCTTCGAGCTCCTTCAGCCGCTGCAGCCGCTTGTAGACCGTGGTGAAGTTGGTCAGCATGCCGCCGAGCCACCGCTGGTTCACGTACGGCATCCCAACCCGGCGGGCCTGCTCGGCGATCGCCTCCTGGGCCTGCTTCTTGGTGCCGACGTACAGGACCGAGCCGCCGTGGGCGACGGTCTCCTTGATGAACTCGTAGGCGCGATCGATGAAGTCCAGCGATTGCTGGAGGTCGATGATGTAGATCCCGTTGCGTTCGGTGAAGATGAACCGCTTCATCTTCGGGTTCCATCGCCGGGTCTGGTGACCGAAGTGCACGCCGCTCTCGAGCAGCTGTCGCATGGTGACGACCGGGGCCATGCCGGTCCCCTTTCCATCTCATGCGCCCGGCCGCAGGGCCTGGGCGCCTCTCGGTTGGTCCTGGCGCCCGAACGCATTCGCCGCAGGACGTGAGTCCCGCGGACCGGTGAGATGCATTCCGCCGGGTGCCGGTGCCCCGGCATCCCGTTCGGCAAGCGGACGCGCGAATTTAGGCCATCGAGCCCGCGCGCATGCGCGTCGCTTAGATGACCCTGCGTCCAGTCTACATGGCGCCGGGCCGCCCATGTGGCGACCGCAGCGGCCGCCCGATCGCCAGGCTGGCCGGCGTTTCGGGATCCGCGCCGTCTTGGCCAGGACGTTCCGTGAGGAGCTCACTCCCGCGGGTGCCTGACGAGGCCTTCAGGCCCGCGGGTGTGCCTGACGAGGCCTTCAGGCCCGCGGGTGTGCCTGACGAGGCATTCAGGCCCGCGGGTGCCTGACGAGGCCTTCAGGCCCGCGGGTGTGCCTGACGATAGGCGGATAGCAGGCGTGCCACGGATACGTGAGTGTAGATCTGGGTGCTGGCGAGCGACGCGTGGCCGAGGATCTCCTGAACGCTGCGCAGGTCCGCGCCGCCTTCGAGCAGATGGGTGGCTGCGCTATGGCGCAGCGCGTGCGGGCCGGCATCCGGCACGGAGCCCGCTGCGGCGATCCTGGCATGCACCACCCGTCGAGCGGTGCGCGGATCGATGCGGCCGCCGCGCGCTCCCAGGTAGAGCGCGGGCCCGGACCGGGCGCCGGCCAGCAGCGGGCGGCCGTCGCGCTGCCACCTGCGGACGGCGTCGGCCGCCGGGATGCCGATCGGCACCACCCGCTCCTTGCCGCCCTTGCCCAGGACGCGCACGGTCCGGCGTTCCTCGTCAATGTCGCCGACGTCCAGCCCGCACAGCTCGCTCACCCTGATCCCGGAGGCGTAGAGGAGTTCCATGATTGCGGTGTCCCGCCAGGTGATCGCCACCGCTCGCGGGTCTGAGGACCCGGCGGACCCGGCGGACCCGGCGGACCCGGCGGACCCGGCGGACGTGGCAGATGGGGCGGACCCGGCGGGCTCCGGCGCCGGCTCGCCGACCGCGAGCACCGCGGCCATCTGCTCCTGGGCCAGCACGACGGGCAGGTGCCGGGCGGCCTTGGGCGCCCTGAGCAGCGGCCCGGGATCGCCGTCGAGCCAGCCGCGTGCGTGCGCGTACGCGGTGAACGCCCTGGCGGCCGCAGCCCGGCGGGCGAGGCTCGCCCGTGCCATCCCGCCCGCGTGCTGGTCGGCCAGCCAGGCGCGGATGACCCGTACGTCCAGCGCGTGCAGGTCGGCCAGGCCGCTGCGGCAGGCGTGCTCGAGCAGGGCGGCCGCGTCGCTCAGGTAGGCGCGCACCGTGTGGGGCGACAGGCCCCGCTCCGCCGTCAGGTGCCGCTCGAACCCGGCCAGCCGCTCGGCGGCCCAGTCTGGCAGCGGCGGCACAGCCGAGGCCCGCTGACGCCGAGCGGGTCCAGGCGGAGGGGTCATTCCCCTAGTGTCGCGCCGCCACGCGCGCTGGCGGCTGCGCCACGCGCCTCAGGCGTCGCTTCGCAGCCGCCAGCCCTGGGTGCACCGCTCGACGAACCCGGCCGCCGCGAGCTCGCCGAGACACTGCATCACGGTGTTCAGGTCCACGCCGGCGGCGACCGCGATCGAGGCCGGACCGCTGCCGCTGCGCCGTGGGACGGCCTCGAGGACCGCGGCGGTCACCGGGTCCAGATTGTCCCTGGGGTAGACCGGACCGACCCGGCGGGCTTCCAGCCCGTCCCCGATGGGCGAGACGTTCTCGATAACGTCACGCGCCCCGGTGACCAGCACAGCGCCCCACTCGCGGATGATCTCGTGACATCCCTGCGACTGACCCGAGGTCACCGGTCCCGGCACCGCCATCAGCGGCCGGCACAGATCCCTGGCATGCCGGGCCGTGCTCAGCGCCCCGCTGCGCAGGGCGGCCTCCACCACGACGGTGCCGCAGCTCAGCGCCGCGATCAGCCGGTTACGGACCAGGAACCCCGGCCGCGTGGGTCCCCGGTCCGGGGGCCACTCGCTGACCAGGACGCCCTGTCCGGCGATCGCCGAGAACAGCTCCAGGTGGCCCTTGGGATAGCCGTAACGTAACCCGCTCGCCAGCACCGCGACCGTGATTCCCTCCGCCCCGAGCGCCCCGCAGTGCGCGGCGCTATCGATGCCGTACGCACCACCGGAGATCACGGCCCAGCCCCGTTCCGCGAGCGCGGCCGCCATCTCCGTGGCCACGTGCTTGCCGTAGCCCGTGGCGGCGCGCGCCCCGACGACCGACACCGAGCGCAGGCACGCGTAACGAAGATCGGCGCTGCCCCGCAGCCACAAGACCACCGGCTGGGCGTCGGCGAGAACGGCGAGCTGCGTCGGCCATTCCGCGTCGCCGGGACACAGCAGCCGGATCCCGTCTCGCTCCCAGGCTGCCTGCATGGCCGCCGACGGGAGCCGGCCGAGCCGGGAGCGCCAGCGCTTGAACGCGCGGGTGAGGCCCGGTAACGCGGCCGCGGCGGCGGACAGTGTCGCCCGCGGCTCGTCTCCGGACATGACCGCGGCCACAACGTCCCCTGGGCCGCAACACCGCAGCAGCGAGCCGAGCGCCGGCTCGCCGGGCTCGGCCAGGAAGCTCAGCATGACCCTGGCCGCCCGGTCCTCGTCCTCTGTGTTCATCCACACCACCTCCGGCACCGACGGTGCCGCAGACCCGCTTCGCCCGCCCGCGGCCCGGTGCCGCTGTGGACGGGAGCGTCCCGAGCGATGCCGGTTGTGGATAATTCGCCCGGAATGTCAGACACGGGCGGTGACCCAGCGGAAGACGTTGCGCATGACGATCGTGCCGCCCGGCGCCGTGAACGGGATCAGCGCCTCCTCGATCGCCGCGCGCACGGCCGCGCGGCCGGCATCTTGTACGGCCCGGGTTCCGCCCGCCGACCCGATCAGCGCCCGGACCGCGTCGGCCGCCGTCTGGTAGCGCCACGCGCACTCCACCTCGCCCTTGGCCGTCACCGGCAGGCCCGCGGCGGCGAGGGCCGCCTCCAGGCCGCCGGGCGCGGACAGCGCGTACGGGGCGTGTTCGGAGTCCCGGTCCGGCGGGCTGAGCGCCGCCATCGCGCGGTGCACCGCCGTGGATTGCACCCGGTCCGGCTCGGCGAACGCGGCCACCCCCACGAGGCCTCCCGGCCGGCAGGCCCGGGCCGCGCCGGCCAGCCCAGCGACCGGGTCGGCCGCGAACTGGATCGCGTTCACCGCCGTGACCACGTCAAAGACGGGACCGGTGACCGGCAGCTGCTCCATGTCGGCGAGCCACAGGTCGGCGGCCGGGAGCCGTCCGGCCGCCACGGCGAGCAGGCCGGGCGACACGTCCACCCCGGTTACCGCGGCCCCTCGTCCGGCCGCCAGGAACATCAGCAGGCCGCTGCCGCACCCGATGTCCAGGAGCCGGGTGCCGGAACGGACGGCCGTCGCATCGAGCAGCGCCTCGAACAGGGGCTGGTTGTGGCGCTCGGCCAGCTCCGCCCAGCCTTGCGGATCGCTGCCCCAGAGTCGCTGCTGCTGCCGCGCCGCTGGGGTCAGCGGCCCGTGACGCCGTATGGTCGCGTCGCCGGCGGGGACGTCGGGCATCGGCTCTCCGCTTCTCGGCCGGGAGGTCAGCGGTCCTGGCCGGCCCGGAGCGCTGCCAGGCGCTCGTGCATGCCGGCGATGACGCTGTTGTGCTCGTGAACCTCGATCGGGTGGGCGAACAGCGGCCCGCCGTCGTGCCAGGCGACGGAGATCGGCCCCGTCCGCGCCGTGTTGATCAGCCGGCATCCCAGCCGCCCGAGCCGCGCGCTCTCCTCGGCCACGTCCGGCACCACCCATGAGACGTGGCTGACCGCGCCAGGGGAGATGCCGTACGCGGCGGCGAGGCGGTCGTCAACCGAGTGGACCTGGGCGAGTTCCACGACCAGCGGCCCCCAGGCGGCGAAGCCAGCCGAGTGGTCGAAGACGATGTCGCGGTGTGTCCGGCCGTCAACCGTGAGAGCGAACGAGTCAAATGCCATGTGCGGGATGATCTCGAACGGGCCGACGCCCAGATCCTGGCCCCACCGCGTGATCGCGGCGTCGAGGTCGTCGACCCAGTAGCCGACGTGGTGCAGCCGGTGCATCGTCGCCGTCAGCCGGCCGCCGCGTCCTGGCGCTGCTCGCGTTGCTCGAGCGCCCCGCCGCCGAACTGGCGGTCGTGATCCATGGTCATGCGCATGAACGGATAGACGTAGTCGCGCATGTCCTGCTCGTACGCGCCGATGGCCGCGACGAGGCCGGCCTCGCCGCGAGCGGCCGCGCCGAGCCGGTCCAGCAGCCGCGCCGCGTCGCGCAGCGCCAGGTTCGCCCCGAGGCCAAGCGTCGGGAGCATGGCATGCGCGGCGTCGCCGGCCAGCGTCACGCGTGAGGGCGCCCACGCCGGCGCCGGCTCGAGGAAGCCGAAGGGGATCACGAAGACCGACCCGAGGTCGACGGCCGATACCAGGGCCCGGGCCGCCGGGTGCCAGCCCTCGATCGCGCTCAGCATCGCTTCGCGCAGCATGGCCGGCGTGCCGGGCGTCCACTCGGCCGCGGGCGGGATCACCGTCCCGGGCGGCACGCTGCAGCTGATCATGACGTAGTCGTCGACCGGCTCGAGCCGCACGTCGGGCGCGATGACGGCCGCCGCCTCGTCCGGCCGGCGCCGGGGCCGGTAAACCGAGATCAGCAGGCGTGAGCCGGCGCGATCGGCAGCGATGATCACGCCCTCGAACAGATGCGGCGGAAGCTGCCCGGCCAGCTCAGGGGTCAACGTCGTGCGGCCGAAGACGCCCAGGCCGCGGACTCCGGCGTCGATGACGGGGGTGCCGGGAAGCCGTTGCGCCCGGACGGCCGAGCGGATGCCGTCGGCGCCCACCAGGACGTCGCCCTGCCTCGTCGAGCCGTCGGCCAGGGTCACCGAGACGCCGGACGGTGACTCGTCGTACCCGACGACGGCCCGGCCGGGGTGGAACGACCCGCCGAGCCGGGCGCGCAGGATCGCGCGCAGGGTGCGGCGGTGA
>Ga0335073_10006869_pt1 | contig 15979 bp, 24 predicted proteins | sample Lox_Sample_22_FD_207093 | JGI IMG/M metagenome (GOLD analysis project Ga0335073, IMG submission 207093) | Soil microbial communities from Loxahatchee National Wildlife Refuge, Florida, United States - Lox_Sample_2.2 | ecosystem: Environmental > Terrestrial > Soil > Wetlands | place: USA... | reverse complement strand
CGAGAGCAAGTGACGAAAGTGGAAGTTGTGATCCCCAGACGCAAGATCAATAAAAGTTTATACCCGATGTTCTTATCAAGAGATGCACGTCAGACTCAGATTAGACGCAAGTCAGATGGATCTATCAAAGGGATGATATTTTCATGGGAGTAGGTGCTGTACGACCTATTAGGTTTGGAGTTCATAGGGGTATATTTCTTAATTTTAACTCAACTTCTCCAAGTTGTTCGATGCAAGCATTTCCAACACCCCATCCAATTCGCTAACTGTGCTTAAACCCCATACTTTATCCATTCCCAGTTCTCGACCGATAAGATTTCGTCCAACATTTCCTGGTCCTATTCCAACCCATTGGTTCACTCCACATTTGTCGCTGAGATAGAGCACACTCTCGTACCATTTCACTCGTCGGACGACCTGTTGTTCAACCAATCGTTTTATCTCTTTCTGGTCGTTAGGGAATTCTCTTGCAGTCACATTAGATATGACTGTAATTTTCGGTGGTAACGATAGTGTCATGCCATCCAACATTTCCTTCACCGTGTCTGCTGCAGGTTGCAATATCGAAGTATGGAAAGGAGCTGAGACGTTCAATCTGATCGGTCGAGGATCATGTCCAGAAAAATGTCTTAAATGACCCATACATTTCACTAATGCATCCTTGGTGCCAGATATGACAACTTGATAAGACTTGAATCAGCCAGTTCAGAGGGCAGCATTACCGAATTGTGGTTAGCTACAGCAACCACATCTTTTTCGTCCAAGTAATCGTCAATGAATTGTTCAATTTCGTCAATCAAGACCGAACTTCGTCCCTTTTCCACGACAAGGGCATACATGGCTGTTTCTCGACCATAATCAGTAACGGCTTTTGCCATGGATTCTCCTCTGGCCCGGACCAGCTTCAAACTACTCTCCAGGTCCAAGATTCTGCCCGTTCTCAATGCAGCGAATTCTCCCAACGAATGACCTAAGGTATAGGAAACGTGATCTTCAACGGCTATTCGAGATTGTAGTACAGCCATGATGGCACAAGATGCGGCCAATATTGCAGGTTGTGCATTCTCTGTTTTAACTAGTTCTTCCTATTCGTTACTTTGGGAAGCACTGAAGAGAATTACAGGAGGGCCCTCTTTGATAATCTTCGATAATGGAAATTTGAGTATTTCATCTGCAAGTTCAAGTTTCTGTCTTGCTTCAGGGAAGTTTTCAAGGAAGTCAGAGATCATGCCAACTCGTTGCGTTCCCTGTCCAGGGAAAAAGATCGCCTTGACATTGGTAGGAGGATCGGGAGCAGTTGTCTAGCATTAGAAGAGCAATTGAAGGCAAGAAAATACAGATAAACATCTCAGTGAAGCTACTGAAGTTTGCAGCTTCAATCCCCGAGAAAGAGGGGGTAAGCGAGGTCGAATCCGGAGCATCATTGCATTATTATTGCGCTCTTGCCATTCCGAATCATAACCGACCTGGGGACCAGTCGCAAGTTCTCGGAACTTTGAAATCTTGAGTCTTCAATTGCGATTCGGACTAGTGGCTCATCTCCACGTTTCGGAGTCGGGCTCGCGATCTCCGGAATCCACCGCCGTCCGCGCAATTCTTCGCCAGAAACCTTGTTTTCGACCGACGTGATACTACATGTCGCTCTCCGCAATAGGAAGAGCGGAGATGTATACAAAGCTTCAAAATCGATTAGAAATCGAGTTGGATAAGGTTAGGCCGGCCGTCGATTCCGCAACTGCCTCATTCATCTCTAGTGCGTTATCCATACCCCTTTTAGGTGATATCGCCTAAATAGTGCGGGCAATTACGGCCAATAAGGCGGATCTCACCACATGCTGCGTAAGAAGTTGGCGAATCCCCCACGAAACGATGGGGTAAGTGGGGGGTGTCCTGGGAATATTTAAGGAACAGGATTGCCGCAATGATGTTTCTGCACATAGTAGGGAAATATGGTTTACGACGTTTCGGAACTCGCTTCTCAAATTAAGGGAGTTGTGCTTACCCCTGGAGATGAGGGATATCAAAATGCAATTCATCGCTGGGCATCCAATGCCGAGAGAAATGCGGCTGTCGTAGCGCAAGTCACTTCGCCTCAAGATGTTGTTGCAGCGGTGCCTACACCCCATCAATGTTCGAGGACTAATCTTCAGCTCAAATTCGCAAAGAAAGCGAGCTTGGAAGTTGCCGTTTCTGGCGGTAAACATTCGGCGTCTGGCGCATCATCTACGGAGGGAGGTCTCTTGATCGATCTCAGTAAAATGAGAAAAGTCAGAGTCAACACTACCAATAACACTATTATCGCTCAAGGAGGGTGTCTCTGGATTGACGTTGATCAAGCAGCTGCAGACCATGGATTGGCTACAGGTTACATCGTTGTCGCGGTTATCTAATCCTCAGTTGGAGGCACTGTCAATCATACTGGAATTGGAGGACTGACTCTCGGCGGGGGGTATGGCTACTTGACGGGACAATATGGGTATGCTCTGTGAAAATTGACTTAACAGTAGGTTGGTGATTGACAACCTCCTCAACGTTGAAATTGTTCTTGCATCCGGTGAGATAGTCAACTCCAACGAGAAGGAATACGCAGATCTGTTCTGGGCTATCAGAGGTTCAGCCTTCCGCATCCCTCACTGACTCCACATAGGTGGTGGAGGCAATTTTGGAGTCGTAACTGAATTTACATACAAAGCCTATCCTCATCCTCACCCCGTCTATTCAGGTCTGGTAGTCTTTGCGCCGACGCAATTAGAAGCGTTGGTCCACACTTTCAACAAATGGACTCAAACGGAAGATGGCAAGAATCCAAAAACAGCATTCTTTTATACTTGTGCCAGAGCTCCTCCTGACTTTATTCCGACCATAGCGATGATCCCATTTTACGATGGCGATGAAGCTGAAGGTCGAAGAATCTTCAAACCCTTCTTTGACCTTGGACCTGTTGTCGATCTGACCAAACAGATTCCGTACGTTGAACAGGTACATTCTCTCAAAGCTAACAAACTCACTATAGAATGGTCTAATAAACCATTTAGTTGAACATGGCAGTCGTCGATATCTCAAAGCAACAGCACTCAAAAGACTTACTGTCCCTATCCTTCGTCTACTACTAGACTCTTTCACCGAATTCACAAACCACGTAGGTCCAGACTCTTACTTCTCCGTCTGTGTTTTCGAACATTTCAGTCGTGTCAAATTCGCCTCTGTTCCGAATGGAGCAACGGCCTTCAATAATCGTGGAGAATGGTTCAACTTAACTCTTTCTCCCAATTGGGGAAATCATATTGAATTCGATCAATATGCACGAGATTGGGTTCATAAGACAGTTGACAAGATTGTGGAGATTGAGAGTAAGGATGAAGAACTTGCTTCGGGGGAGAAGGTTGCTGGAGAGAGAGCTTATTTCAATGGTGGTGCTTTGGGAGATGAGAAGAGTGCGTTGGTTTATGGAGAGAAGTATCCGAGGTTGAGGGAGTTGAAGAAGAAGTACGATCCGGATCGCGTCTTCAATAAATGGTTCCCTATTGTCCCGGCTGATTAAATCTGCTTTTATGGAGTCTCTAGAGGTCTATAGGTAGAATTGACGGATTGTCTCTATCTCCTTCGAAAAGGTATCATCGTGAGATGCGCGAGATGGAACTCCATGTAAATATTTATGTAAATGTTAATATCAGGCCTTTTACCAACCAGCGTAACTGAAAGCTCACTAATTGATTCGCGCCTCATCAACATCAACAATTGCTACCCTTGCAACGCTCGCTATCGGTGCTCAGTATGGCTGAGAAGACGGTGATGTCCTCCTATTCACCGTCCGCTCCAGAAAATCCTCACAAGCGACGTCGCCTATCGCCTTCCGATCACCAATCCTCCAAACCATATCGATCCTCGTTCTCCTCCTCCCATCAGCCCCATCTCGACGACCTCGCCAATGACCGTCTCGTCTCTCGCAACAAACTCCAATCAACCTGGGAAGACATAATTCAAAAATACTCCACCATACCCTCCGACGAAGTCGACGAAATTGATCTAGAAACAGAAGAAATTGTAGTCGATCACGGTCACATCAAGTCTCTTCGACACAGCACGTTATGGGATCCCCTCGACTCCGAAAAAGACGATGATGAAACTGAATCAATAGCACAATCAGCCGCAGATTCCATAGAATACGATTCACCTGCTCCACAGCAAAACCACCAAGATAAGAAAGACCCCAAGCTTCCCTCCGAAGAAGAAATTATAAAACAATTTGGAGAACAATATGGAAAGGATATCCTAGCGTTCTTGAAACAACGAACGACATTGCCGAACAAGAACTCTAAAGCTGAATTATGGATGGGTCCTGCTGATGAAGAGGAGATATTTAAACGAGCAAAGGATTTGTGGAAGAAAGTACGTCTGAATACATCGTCGCCGACGAAAACTGAACGGACATTCGATAAGGAGAGTTTCGAGAGAGCTATCTTTGGCTTTGGCTTTGCTATAGGGAGTCAGCCTGAAGTTTCTGATTCTACGGAGTTTCTAGATGCTATATTTGGACAAACTGAGAACGAGGAGATTGGGAAAGATGAGACGAAAGGAGTTGGTAAAGCGAATACATCATTTGAAGACTTGGTCTTCGGTCAGTTTCTGGGTGGGACTGACGATGCGAATGGTACCGAGGAAAGGCCAACAAAGGCAACAGGGACACGGGTTGTATATACAATTGATTCAGACACGGATGACTCTCTTCCACCGAACGAACATCGATTCACAACATCGAGGGCTAGCACACCAAAAGAGCGTTATCGGACACCATCTGTCAAAAGTGAGGGCCGGCGATCAGTTGGACTCTCCGCTCATGGAAGGGACAAAATTCGTGGAAACGTGGTCAGTGGGTTATTAGGAGATGGCAGTGACGACGAGAACCATGTTCGCGCGAGTCACGTTAATGAATCAAAGGTGTCCCGAAGAGAAAGGAGCCAGGAATCACCGTTGTCGAACAAGGCTCGCGTGAGAACCACATCTTCTTCACCCAGCAAGCGAAATCGGAGTGAAAATGTGCAGAAATTAAGCGATGATAATTTCTTTGCTCTAATTGATATAGCCGGAAAAGATACCCATGACAAATGTGGAGAAAAGGGATATCGATGTAACAAGGCGTTCTGTTTTCAATGTATACCATGACCATAGTAACTTATTAGAATCTCAAAGCATAATCTCAGTTCATCGAAACGATGATTATTCTAAAGAAAAGCAAATAGTGAATGTAGGTCCCGTCCTTCCCCCCTCTATACCTGGATTTTGGGTATCCCTTTCATGAATCAATGTCCGCTGCCTCCCTTCCCTTTCGTTCTTCAACGACTTGCTTAAACTTGTGTAGCTCTTCCGGAGTAATAGGATACGTATGGATTCCTTCCACAGGAAACTCTCCACTCTTAACTTCGTCTACATAAGTCCGGATTGCATCTGTGATCCTTTGACCAATATTCTCGTATATTTTGACGAATCTACATTAGCCGTCTCAAGAAGGATTCGAACTTCGGAGTGAACATGGAATAAGCAGCCAACATATCCAATTGCACGAGTACTTGCCCTGAACAATAAGGACCCGCTCCAATGCCAATTGTAGGAATACTCAATTCCTGGGTGACAATCTTGGCAATCTCGGATGGCACCGCTTCGAGAACAATTGAAAATGCGCCTGCCTTTTGAACAGCTAAAGCATCTTCCAGGAGGCGTTCCGCCTACAGTCAGATCCAATATGCGTAATGTAGTAATTACTTTCACAGCAGTGTTTCCTTGAACTCGGAAGCCACCCAGAGCTTTGGCACGTTGAGGCATTAATCCTACGTGACCCATGACTGGAACTCCCACACTGACCAGGTGAGATATAGTCTCTGCCATTTCCTTGCCTCCTTCAAGTTTGACAGCTTCAGCAAGACCGTCGCGAAGCAATCTGGCTGCAGATTCGAAAGCTTGTTGGGGTGAAGACTCGTATGAAGCAAACGGTAAATCGGTAACAATGTAAGATGATTTCAAAGCTCGATGTACCGCACAAGAATGATGAATCATGTCCTGTAATTCAGCGCGGAACGTGAAGAGAAAGTACTTGTAGAGTGACCTGATTCGTACTTTCCAAACCCAAGGCCACCATTCCCAAACTGTCTCCTACAAGAACAATGTCCGTGCCCGCTCTATCCGCAAAGGTCCCACTAGGAAAATCATACGCTGTCATGACCGCAATCTTCTGATTTGTCATGTACATTTTGCGAAGATTCGCGAGTGTCACTTTTGGACGAGTTGGAGCTGGAGTTTGCAATTCATCGAAAGACGCTGGATGGACTGAATATGTTCGAATTGCTCCAGTAGCAAGCGGACTTGTCGCAAACACTCGTCCAACAGACAACGACGGTATTCGAGGGAGTCTCATGCTGTTCCTTGGAGTAATAAATCTGCCTGCTGACCTTGGTAAAGATGGGGAAGGACAGTGGTGAGGATCGGCGAAGTGACAAACTTTTATCCGTACTTGGAATTCCGTCTCATTTTAAGTTCCGGTTCCGTCCATTGCCGGCCACAAGGGAACAACATCGTGTGCGACATGTTCACGGGAATCGGTATGAGGTCTTTTCAGTCTGACTAATGCTCAGTTGAACACGTCGGGACTATCTCTGCCTTGACTCCCCTTGATACTTCTGAGTCTGGTGGAAATGGATTTTCAGCAACCATTACTGATGTGGGTCCAATTCTCGAAGATGTTCATCTGGGAGACTCTATCAGCATAAACGGTAATATGCGTTGATTTCACTGCTGATTTCAGGAACGTGTCTGACAGTGACGGAGTATGACGGACAGAAATCGTTCAAGGTTGGTATAGCTCCAGAGACTCTTCGTAGAACGAATCTCGGAGAGTTGTCTGTCGGCAGCAAAGTGAATCTCGAAAGAGCTGTTGCTGGTCATGTTAGGTTTGGAGGACACTTCGTGCAGGTATCATTGGTTTAGTGTCATGTCGCTGACTGCAGGGTCATGTTGATACGACGGCTGAGGTTGTATCGGTAACCCCGGATGGCAATGCAATTAGCATTGTCTTCAAACCTGCAGATCCGAAGGTTCTGATGTACATTGTCGAGAAAGGTTATATTGCGCTAGATGGAACATCCCTCACGATAACTAGAGTTGATGACAGCACATTTAGTGTGATGTTAATTGCGTATACTCAAGCTCGCACGGTTGTCGCCCTGAAGTCAGTGGGGGATAAAGTCAATGTAGAAGTCGATCTCTTAGGCAAAATCGTCGAAAAACAAGTTCTTGGAGCACTTCAAGGGAGCAAAGACGGAGAGGGAAGCCTTATAGAAAAAATTGTAGCTAGAATGCTGCACAAATAATATATTACAATCTCTCCAGTATCTGAGATACACATAAGCCGTAACAGTATCCAATTGCACTACAGGGGAGAGCGCTCGCAGCATTGAGATGACTTATTATGGTATGCGCGCTACATGATTTAGACAACATTAACCGAACTACTTTCACCACTTTCTTCCACTACCTCCCCTCTTAATCTATAAGATACCCTCCACCGAATTTTAATTGTACTTACACCAGGCGCGGCACCCGAAACATTCGATATTTGCGTTATCCCATCCTTCGCCAGGGGTGGAAGCGATCTTGAAGACAGTGGATTCATGATCAATTTCATTGACTATGGTCAGATACATCAGATGCAAAATGCTTACCTTGGGAACGGCTAATTGGAATGTAAGTTCGTCGATGCGGACGGGCAATTTGTTTGTGAAGCGCGCAGTTAGCGTGATGTTCCCTGGTTGCTGAGTTCGAGCTTCTAGAGAGATGCTAAGATTCGCTGAGTTGAATATGATTGATGCTGGAGGGACATCTGGCACCGCGGAGGCAAAGGTGCCGAAGTCGTCATCGGCAACAGCAGGTGAAGATTGAAAAACTACAGGGGGATTGTATGCTGGTGCTTGATATGATTGGGAAGGTGGTGAAGTTGTTCGAGAAGAACTCATGTTTTGAAGAGCGGCGAACGCAGAGTAATCTGGTGTAGAGGGCTTATTCTGAGGAGACTGAAGTGAAGGAGATGCGACTCGCGCGGGAGTATTCGACGGACTTGACGAAAACATGCCTATGGTAAGAGGTGATACAGTTGAGAATTTACTTGTATCATGTCCCAGAGAGATACTTCCTTTTTGACCGAACGGTTCGCTCTGGAATGAAAGCCCAGCCAAGTCATCAATAAGATTACCGCTTCCACCAGCGTTCTTGGACGACGGAGGGGCACTATTCCCTCCGAGCTCCCCGTCAAAATCAATGAGACTGATAGGGCCGCCATTTGAGGTTCTTGTAGGAGCACTAATAGGCTTGACTGTAACCTGAGAAGCCCCCTCATAATCTCCTTTCCGAAGTTTGTCATATTTCTCGAGGTCGGCGTTAATCACTTCACTTAATTCCAATAGTCTGCCGACAGCTTCCTGATCTTCTGTTTCCTCTTCGATCATTTTCTGCAGTTTTGGCCTTGAGCCACGAATGGACACTGCCAAGTCCTGAAATTAATCTGGCTTGTTAATTGAAATACCTCAAAAGCATCCGATTGTCCTATCGTTTCTCCACGTTGTACGCCCAATAACATTTCTCTAAGAAGATCCGCCTTACGCCTTAGCTGCTCTACTTCCTCAGCTGCCTTGGCTCTGTAATCTGGTTTATGTCTCTCGTCGTATCCCGATAGAATTTTCATGAGATGATTTGCTTCCGCCAAGTCCCTAGGCGTTCCTTTCCTAATGAGTTCCTGTAGTTTCGCTTGTTGAATTTCACGATCTTCAGCCTCCAATTCCTCAGCAGATTTTAGTCGCTACAATTAACTTTAAACTCTAAAGTTGGGTACGTCAGTCGGGCCCATGACAGCCTGTGCATCAAGAGTGACTTGAGGGAAGATGTATCCTTTCATACGCAGCAGACGATGCATATCCCGTATATGTGCAAAGTCTTTTGGATCTCGTGCCGTCTGAACCACAGTAGCACGCCACTCCTCAATCAATTCTAATATCCGACGTTGAGCACGGGAAGGACGAGGCGGAGGTCTTTCAGGAAATCGACGCACAAGTTCATTAAGGAATTCCTTGGTCGAGACTTGCAAATGAAATGCATATCCGCAATTCTTAACACACATATCAAGCAGCTATCATCAGTCCATAGAAAAGTAAAGTGACAATACATTTAGTGCAAGAATGGCAACATGTTGGTCTCTAGCATTCACATGCTGTACGATAGCCACGGCAGCCTCACGAGGACTATTGTTAATCCACAATAATCAAATAAGGATGATACTAATTTCCCTTCTTTTGATTAATGTAATCTGATACTTCGAGATTGATAGCGAGATTTGGCTCAAAGAGACTTGGATCGCATGCACGGTCTATGGAGGAAATAATGTCAGTCCACGTAGCCAGAATTGTCTTACCTATGAGACGCTGCAGTTCAGTTCTCTGAAGTGCCGCTGGGATTCCGGCTCTTGAGCCGTGATACATGCTGAATCCTACTCAAGGCTTACAGTGTTCGAATGGCACCCTGAATAAGTATTGAAGCGAGGCTTCCGGTTAGAAACGTAGGTGAAGTGCTGTGGATTTCTCTTAACCTTGCCAGCCGATCTGCTGGACAATCAGTCACCTAACCCAGGAACTGCTACACGGACGTGAGATTAACACGTCGCTGACGAGCAAGCTGGTAAGATATAGTCACTGAGAAGAATGTTATCATACAAGATGCCTTAATCATTTAGTACTGGATGCTTTCCCTATTTTTCCATTTCCCCGAGCACTTCGCACAAGACACCACCCTCTGCTACACTGTCTCCTTCTTTACATCTCATCTTAACAATGCCATCACTCCGCGCAGTCAGTTTTACCTCTGTCTTCATGCTTTCCATTACCAATAGGCCATCTCCGCGTTTGACTTTATTCCCATCCTTCGCAATAACCTGTAATATCCGACATGGCATTGGAGCCAAATATGACCCTCCAGCTTCTATCACGTTAATTACGATTATGGTCACGAGATACCCAGTTCTGCAGCCGATCCTGAACTTCGTTCATCCAGGCGTCCCGCAAAAGTAAGAAGATTCCGTCTGGTGGCTTTGATCCCAGCACAAAGGTCAGGACGGTGAATCCAGACTACATTCACTGAATCATCACGACTTCGCCAATCTCCTTCTCTTGCCAAATAAACGGTCTTCAGAACTCCGTCAACTTGGAACGTAATATCTCCTTCAGTCCACTCATCCAAAAGCCTCCCTTGTTTTCGAAGTGTAGCACTGACAATCGCAACTTCCATAGTAGTGACTTTTGCCGGTTGGCTTATAGCCGAGTAATACCTATGCACCAAGACTCCACCACTTTTATTGAGAAACTTTGATTTCGCTTTGTCCTCCAGTTTCGGCTCCTGAATCTCCCATACTTGGACCACATCTGCTGTTTCCTCTCGTGAAGGAAGATACTGCACAATATAAGATTTCGCTCCAATTGTAATATGATCAGCCTTGACATTCGCCCGATCCATACTCTGAACCCGAAACTTTGAAGAAATACTCTTAAACGGCGCATTCCGTGAATTGCGTCTCTCCAAATCCGCACAATACTTCAAAAACATCGAAGTCTCCACAGCAAGCCTCTCATTCTGCACATTCCCTTGCTTATCAAATAGATCATCTTTATACATCTCAATAAATCCAGTAGTATAATTCTTATCTAGAAAACCTGGATGACCAAGACATTTCCCGAGAAATTCTTGGTTGGTAGTAAGTCCCAGAACTGTAGTGGATGCTAAAACACGTTTTGCAAGACGAATTGCGGCACCTCTGTCTTCTGCCCAGACAACTATTTTGGCAATCATCGGATCGAAGAAGACGGATACTTCACTTGAAGTTTCGACTCCAGTTTCGTATCGAACATGAGGGACTTGCGATGAAGAAGTTTCGTGGATAGTTGAGAAACGACGAATTGTCCCTGTGCAAGGAAGGAAATTGTTAGAAGGATCTTCAGCGCATAATCGTAGTTCAATTGCATGTCCATGTTGTTTGAGATTCGAAAGATACGGGACATTTTTGAGTAGACCTCCTGCAGCAACATAGATTTGTAAAGCGACGATATCGAGCAGCGTTGTTTCTTCGGTGATCGGATGTTCAACTTGAACTCTAGTATTGACTTCAAGAAAATAGAAATTCCCAGACTTGGCATCAACGATGAATTCTACCGTGCCCGCTCCTTCGTATTTCAAAAGTCGTCCCAATTCAGTAGCCGCAGCAGCCATCTTCTCTCTCAACTTAGGTGTCACATACGGCGACGGCGCTTCCTCAATAATTTTCTGGTGTCTTCTCTGAATCGAACATTCCCTTTCAAACAAAGAAATACAATTCCCCTCGGAATCACCAAAAATCTGAATCTCAATATGTTTCCCCTCTAAACTCAGCATCCTAGTTCAAAAGTAGCATACCATCAATATACTTCTCAATCAAACAATTTGAATTTCCAAAACTTCGCTGTGCTTCACTTTGTGCTCTCTGTAATTCCTCCACAAATTCCTCTTTTCGTCGAACAATACGCATTCCTTTCCCTCCCCCACCAGCAGAAGCTTTAACCAAAACAGGCCATCCAATTTTCTCCGCTTCACGCTCTAGAACCTGAGGATCCTGAGACTTCCCACTGAATCCTGGAATCAATGGGACTGATTTCGCATGCCCTTGCAAGTATTCTTTTGCAGACCGTTTATCTCCTAATACTGAAATTGACTCTGGTGATGGTCCAATCCATATTAACCCAGCTTGTATAACTGCCTTTGCAAATTGTTCGTTTTCGGAAAGATAGCCATATCCTGGATGCACAGCATCGGCTTTTACTTTCCGCGCGGTGGAAATCAAGAGAGGAATGTCTTGGTGAGGATGAACTTTTGCAGACTGTATGGAACCAATGTAAATCGCTTCATCTGCTTCTCGAACATGTTTTGCTCCTCTATCTCTACTTTGTAAGTCTATTTCCAAATGTAATGGGGGAGAAACGAATCAGTGAAGATTGCGACGCTGGAAATGCCTAGTTTCTTGCATGAGGCTATGATTCGACAAGCAATTTCGCCTCGATTGGCAATGAGGATTTTGGTGATTCGGGGGCGAGAATATGTATCTGTCGGTAGAGTAGGTAAGTGTAATGTATTTCCTGTGTTGAGAGTCATGATGAAGCGAGGGGGTGGAAGGGAACGTGGTGATGGTCGCTTCAATGGAGGATTTGGATAGGCACGGTTGGTTGACCCTTCGGTTACACGTGACAGCCTTAGATTTAATGCGGGGAAATTTCAACTTTCGAACCGTCGAGCCATCTGACGATTTCACTCTGGATAATGTACTTTTCAAGTCTTTCTCTGGTCTTATTTCTTTTAGCAGTGTATTTTGATTAACTCATTACATAGCAAACTTAAATTTCCGACCCTCTAAGTGAAAATCAAACTCCGTCTCCGAAACTTTTTCACTCTTAAGTCTAACCAGACAGACAAATTAGCAAAGATTACCTCCCCAGAGTAACATCGACGTTCCGATAATTACCACTTTAAGCGATCAACAATCCAGCGAAGCCGGCAACAGCGGCAACACCTGCAATCATGACACGTTCAGCACTGGCACCACCGGTGAAGGTAGGTGCGGCACTGGTAGTGGTGCTGCTAGGAGGGACAGTTGAAGTGGAAGAGGTTGTGGTAACAGTGACGGAAGTTGAGGTGACTGTCACGGTTGAGGTAGAAGAGGAAGCAGCGGAGGAAGATGCGGAAGCGGAAGAGCTTGCACTTGCTGAAGAAGATGCCGAGGAGGAGGAAGCAGAAGAAGTGGCAGTGGGAGTGGTCAAAGTAGAGATGAGACCGTTTCCATTGACGGGCTGGAGGAGGACAGCAGTGCAGGAAGGATTGGCAGTGGGAGAAGCGGTGAAGGCATACATCTCATAGTAAGTGGCGGTAGGATTTTGACATCCGTAGGGGGTAAGTCCGCTGGGCAATTCAATTGCTGCATTTGCACCGGTGGACCAAGATCCGGTGATCTCGGTAGAGGTGACGCCGGAAGGTGCCACGAATTGGATTGTTCCATCAGCGGCGATAACACCGACGGCACCGTTTTGGTTCCAGAGGAGGCCATTGGCGTCGAGGTTCATGGTGAGGTTAGAACCGACGGAGAGAACAACATCAGTTCCGATGAGGGACCAGGCTTGCAAATGCACAGCGATGGCACCACTGTGGGAAGTCAGTATCAGATTTGAAACTCAGATGGGAGAGATGGAGATGGCACATACCTGTGGATATCGATGATGCCGAAGGGTTCGGAGGGGTTGGTTTCAGGTCCAACTTGGGCGGAAACTGAAGTGATGGCAGCAGCAGCAACCAAAGCAGCTCTTGCGAATGTCTTCATTTTGAAAGAGTGTAAGTAATAGTAAAGCGGTAGTAGTATGAACGAGTGTGTAGAAGCTTCTCTAGGAAGTGTTCTTGAGTGGAAAGAGTGGAGTGGAGTATGAGATGAGGATGTAGATGCAGATGTCGAGAGAGGGGATGCAGAGGGACAATTATATATCCGATGCGAGTTGGAACGGATTCGGCCATCCCGTCAATTGCGTGTGAGGTGTGAGGTGTTTCAGGTCCAGCCGCTATTGGAAAACACCGGAGCGGAAAAAAGAAACGACAAAAATTGACATGTCTCCGCTTTGGACTGGGGTGGATCTGCAAATAGCAATATCTCAGAAGCCACAATGCGACATTTTTATAATTAGATCCGCAGAGGCTTTGTGCCGTTGGATCTTCGACGACCAGACATTACCAAATCCATCCTGCACCCGTCTGCCAACCGTCTGCCAAGCGGACTTAGTCTTTGGATGTACCATGTCATAACTTGTCAGGATGTTTCCCATGCATCTTGCGAGAGGGGTCTTCCCAATGACGACAGCTTGAGTCAACCCACTGTTTCAAGCCAGCTTAGTACAGGAATGAGAGTGGCTGGTGGTCACACTTGGCTCAAAAGTTGGTCGACCTGCCAAAATTGCCTTGTCCTGATTGGCGGGCGGCGGCTCCGACAAGTAAACATAATCGCCGCAAACAGCCTTAAGCGACACCCGAAAAATCACCATCTGGGGTAACACAACAAGTGACTCGGGAAGAGGATACTACATAGGGCAAAACCCTTATCATGGTATCACTCCATCTTACACAGTGGGGAATGGCGCCCTTGTACTCAAGACATGGTTTAAGGATATTCGCGAGTCTGTTCAAGCAATGACATTGAAAAATCATGATAACATGAGAAACAGCTCATACGGGAAGCGTCGGAACATGTCGAGGAGGACAAAAAGTTGGGAACCGTTGAGGTTATCACCGTACGTCCTCGGCAATCTTAGTGAATCTGCAATTCATAGAAGAAACCACGTACAATGAGAATATTCATCAAATGTGTGACACCATTCCCTTTGCCTTCATCATCTGGTCATTCAGCCTCGTCTTCGCGGCACCGACCAGAACATCTTCATCACGTTCTTCATCTGATCAAAGAAGTCAAACAATACATAAACTTACGGCATCTGATGCGGAACCGTGATCATTAAATCTACATCGTAACACCTAACTCTTGCATCCTAACTCGAATGCTCTCAGCATGTGCATCCAGACCCTCGACCTCTGCCAATCTAATCACAGTGGGTCCTAACAATTTCAGTCCCTCTGACGTCAACTCTTGACTCGTAATATGTTTCTGAAAACTCTGTGTATTGACACCACTGTACATCTTTGCATACCCATAAGTAGGTAACGTCTACAATCAGCCACCATGTCTCAGGCCCCAGGGGGTTCATACGTGATTTGTTCCCGAAGCATAGTCTCCACAACTCACTGGACTCCAAGCACCCACAAATACGCTCCCCGCATTTTGTACCAATTCCACACACTGACTCGAGTCTTCGGTATACAGAATTAAATGTTCTGGTGCATAGTCATTGGTAAACTCCATTGCTTCGGCTAACGTATCGAATTGAATTACGTAGCTGTTGGCAAGGGCTTTAATGACAATGTTTCCGCGTGGAAGAAGGGATGCTTGACGATGAATCTCATCTTCAACGGCTGCAAGTTGTGCAGGAGAAAGTGAGATGGCGACCAGCACAACCATGGAATCAGCTCCATGTTCCGCTTGAGAGAGTAAATCTGATGCCACAAATTTAGGGTTTGCTGAACTATCCGCAACCACCTGGAGATTAGAAAGAAGAGATGGAGAAGGATTACCAATACTTCACTAGGACCAGCAGGTAAATCCACACCGACAAGGGCACTCGCATCACTCTGCACACAAAGCTTGGCAGCAGTAACATACTGATTCCCCGGTCCAAAAATCTTATCACATTTCTCCACACTCTCAGTGCCATAAGCCAATGCAGCAACAGCCTGAGCACCACCCGCAAGCACAATCCTACTCGCACCGACCTTGTGCGCAATATACACAATTTCCGGCACAACAGTTCCATCCTGTCTAGGCGGAGTGGCAAATTGTATATTCTTGCAGCCTGCCACTAATGCAGGGACTCCCAACATCATTGCAGTCGAGGGTAAAACAGCGGTTCCCCCTGGAACATAGAGACCTACTTTCTCTATCGGACGGGGGAAACGTGAACAGGTTATTCCTGGCATTGTTTGTACGTGCTTTGGAGTATCTAGTTGTGCAGTGTGGAAAGTACGAATGTTTTCGAATGCAGTGTCAATTGCTTTGCGAGTTGCTTCTGACAAATCCATCAATTCTGCTGGGAACGGAGCTGAAAGAACGGGTGAGGAAAGAGTTGCTTTTTCGAATTTGGCGGTGTATTCGAGGAGGGCGGCGTCACCTTTGGATTTCACTGTATCAATGATGTTTTGTACAACTGGCATAATTTGATTTGTTTTCTGGATAGGACGTGAAAGTAATGCCTTTCTCGCACTCGCAGAAAGTGATTTT
>Ga0335073_10006868_pt1 | contig 15979 bp, 11 predicted proteins | sample Lox_Sample_22_FD_207093 | JGI IMG/M metagenome (GOLD analysis project Ga0335073, IMG submission 207093) | Soil microbial communities from Loxahatchee National Wildlife Refuge, Florida, United States - Lox_Sample_2.2 | ecosystem: Environmental > Terrestrial > Soil > Wetlands | place: USA... | reverse complement strand
TAATCTTCGACAAAATGAGTGATTTGGACTTAGTGCAGTGCAAAGAGCGCAAGAGAATCTAACCTCACCAATGGACCGTTGGAACATCCTCGTCCGAGAAATTCTCCCTCACCCCGGGCCCTCTGGAGCCAACGCCGGAGCATGGATTGAATCGTCTAATTTTGGATCGCCCCTTCAGGGCAAGAGATCTATTGGCGTGTTCCGAGGGCGTTGCCCTCGGCTAATTTGGTCCTGGCCTTCGGCTTGCGGGGAACGGAACCAGCAGCGCCGCCTGTTTTCAAATCCGAAAAACGGTCCGGCCGTGTTCTGGCTTTGGTTTAATGGATGCTTAAACCAGTACAGCCTTGTTCGCTTTCAGAAATTTTTCGATGGTGGCAATGCTTTTCACGGAATTGGAGACGCGGATGGCGTCTGGCTTGCCCAGTTTGTAATGCACCAGCAGTTTGCCCACCGTTGTCACCTGGAGAACCGCCTCCGCCATGCGCCAGACTTGTCCATCAGCCAGAGGTTGTAATGGAGGGCGGCGAGCACGTGTTGTCTTCATCCCAAAAGTATACACCGGATTGTTTAATAAATCTAATGAAAATTACTTGCGGCGGGGTGGGGCGCAAGTACAACGATTAATTTGGGATTGATGGATTGATGGGGATGCCGTAGATCAGATTTCCTCCTTCGCTCAGAAGCTGCGGAGGATGGGCGCGGTTAGCGGCAAGATTTTTTTGGGCCCAGGGCTGCTCTCGGTGGCAGCGCCACTGGCATGACTCGCTTGGCCCTGGGCTACAAATATGCCCCCCGATGGGGTTCAATTAGGCTCCTGCGTCGCTCAATTCTACGGCTGCTGAGGGCACAAACTCACTTGTTTTTCGGGGCGGCGGTATAGCCGAAGACTTGTACCCGGTTATTTTGGGCGTCGGTAATGAGAACGCGGTTGCGCGCGTTATCAACGGTGATGCGGGCAAGGAAATTAAATTGACCGGGGGCGGTTCCTTCCCGGCCCCATTGTGTCAATAAAGTGCCGGCCGGGGTAAATTCCTGCACGCAGCTTCGGCTGGCGTTGGCCAGATAGATGTTGCCAGCCGCGTCCACCGCGACGTCGTGGACCCCGGCCCAGTCGAAACCAGCCTGGGCGGTGCCGTCGGGCAGGAATTCTTCCACGCGACCGGTGGGTCGATTGCCCACGTAGACGTCGCCGCTCGAATCGACGGCCACTCCCTGCGGGCTGCGCAGTTCGCCTGGACCGCCGCCGGAGCCGCTGAAAGAGCGAATGTAAACGCCATCGCTCGTAAATTCCTGGATGCGATTGTTTTCGCTGTCCACTACATAGACGTTGTTTTTATTGTCGACGGCGATGTTATAGGGCCGGTTAAACTGGCCTGTTCCGGAGCCGGGTTCGCCCCATTCCTTGAGGAACGTTCCGTCAGCGGAGAACTTTTGGACGCGATTATTTTCGACGTCGGCCACGTAAAGGTTGTTGGAGGAATCTATGGCCAGGCCCTGGGGATAGTTGAAGTTTCCGTCGTCGTCTCCCGACTGGCCCCAATGGGAGATTGGATCGCCCTGGCTGGAAAACTTGTCAATGCGGTTCCGGTGGCTGTCCGAGACATAGATATTGCCGGCGGAATCCACGGCCACGCCGCCCGGATAAAGCACATCGGAGATGGAAAAGAGAAAGCCGGGCGGGGGATTTGGGAGTGACAGCAGATATTGTTGACTCTTGCCGGAAAACTCGACGACGTCCGGAAATTCGTCGAGGATGCGCTGGAATTGTTCGTTGGCCATTTCGGTTTGGCCTTGTTGGCGGCAGGCTTCGCCGAGGTGAAAGATGGCGGCCGCCACGCGCTGGCGATGTTGGCGGGCGATCTCCTGGTCCTGTTGGTAAACGGCCATGGCGCTTTGATATTCGGCTTGGGCTTTATCGAAGTCCGGGCTGCTCACGGCCGGGACGGCGCTGGTTGTCGCGGGCGCCGGGCCAGGCTGGCCGGTTTGAGCGTTGGTCAAGGTGACAAGTCCGACGACGGCGATGAGGGCGATGGCGGGGATAGAACCGCGCCGATGCCGTTTGAAGTTTGCTATCATGAGAATGCGGCGGCGCATCTGTTGCTTTTCTTCAAGGATACCGATCAAAACCGGCGCGATGGTTGGCCGGGCACAGACTTCGAGCAATTTGAGGATAGTTTCCCCATAGGAATTCTTTTGCCGCTCGCCAGCGTAAAATAAGGCCAATTCATCGCAGGCCAGCTCACGATCTTCCGACATGCGCCGGAAGGCCAGCCAGAGAAGGGGATTGAACCAATGGACGGTTTTGCAGAACGTGACCAGGGCCAGCACAGGCATGTCGTTCCGTTTAATGTGGGCCAGTTCGTGGAGAAAGATGTGACGCAACTCCGCCCCGGTGAACTTTTGTATCATGCCGGGCGGCAGAAGCAGAGTTTTGCGAAAAAGTCCGTGCAAGGCGGGACTTTTGACTGAGGTGGATTCAAGGAGGCGGACCGGGCTTTTGATTTTCATTTGTGCCCGGCAGTTGTGAAAGACCGAAAGAATTTGCGCGTCAGTAACCGGCGCGGCGACAACGAGGCGGCGCAGGAACCGGGCGTTCTGGACGACCATGCGCACCGCGAAAAACAGCAGGCCCGCCAGCCAGACAAACGCCATGAATCGTCGCGCATTCCAGTGATTGAACCAGGGCGATTGGGATGGCGCGGCTGCGATCGACAGAGGTGAAGGTTGCCCCAGTGCGGTTTGCGGTAAGGCGGGTTTGGTTGCGGGCAGTTTGGCCACGAGGGCCGGGGGCGGCACCGTTTTTTCTTGAGGAAGCGATGCGGGCGCGGGCGGCAGAGTTGCGACCGGATATATCCGGGAAGCGACGGCGGGCGCCTCGAAAGGGTGCTGATGACTGCGGCCCAGGTTGAAGATGCTGATGGGACTGGGCGGCAAAATGGGCCACAATAGCCGCGCGATGAGCAGAAGCCACAGGGCGTAACGCCAGCGGGCGGCCAGATGTTTTTGAAAAGCCCACTGCACGGCCAGAATGACCAGAACGAGCACCGACGCCTGCCACGAGGCGCGCAGGAGCCAGGCAAATAAGTCATGAAGATGCGTATTCATTTTTCCTTTTCAGTTAGCAAGCGTTTTAGTTCTTTGATTTCTTCGCTGGAGAGCCTGGATTCCCGCACCAGGTAGAGGAGCATGGGAGCGGCTTCACCTCCGAAAACCCGTTCGAGGAAGGAACGGCTTTCCTGGCGGATGCAGGCATTCATGCTCAGGAGCGGTTCGTAAAGGTAGCGTTTGCCCGCGAGCGTGGCTTTGATCGCTCCCTTTTTCACCAGGCGGTCAAGCAACGTTCGAATCGTGCGAGAATGCCAGCCCATGCGCTGCGAAAGGGAGTCAACGACTTCCCCCGCCGTCACCGTCGACCGTTCCCAAACCAGGACCATTACCTGCCATTCAGACTCCGAAATGCGAATTGATTTGCCAGAAGTGCTACTCATGTAGCAGTAGAATGCTACAACTGTAGCAATGTGTCAAGACTCATTTATATCGGATTGATGGATTGATGGATTGGAAAACGTCGTTGATTTTTCCGGCGGTAATGGTTAAGGTGATTCAGGCGAATGACTTATGAAAAAATTATTGTTTCTCCTCGTGTCTCTTGCGCTATCTACAACGCTCCCGCTCTTTGCCGGCGAATTTCCCGATGAATGGACCTGGGACGATGATCCCAAGGTTCGGGCTGAACACGCGGCGCTCGAGGGCAAACCGATGCCGGAGATTTATGTGACCGGCTGGGTGAATGGCAAAGTGACCGCCGACGACATGAAAGGCAAAGTGGTGCTGGTGGATTTTTACGCAACGTGGTGCGGACCGTGCATGGCCAGCATTCCGCACAACAATGAATTGCTCAAAAAATACAAAGACCAGGGGCTGGTCATCGTTGGCGTTTGCACCAGCAGACGCGGCCAGGAGCTAATGGAACAAACCGTGCAGGACAGGGGTATTGAGTATCCAACGGCGCGCGATTCGCGGCTTCTTTCGCAGCAGATTTGGCACGTGAAATATTATCCCACCTATGCGGTCGTTGACCGCAAAGGCATTGTGCGTGTGATTGGGCTGCAACCGCCGAATGTTGAAAGGGTGGTTAAGAAGCTGCTGGACGAGCCCGCGCCGTAACCGGTGGTAAAACGTTGAAGCGTTGAACCGCGTGTTCTCATTCCGCACCAACCAGCGGCAAGGTGACAGTAAAGGTCGCGCCCTGGTTGCGGCCGGGGCTTTCGGCGGTGATGGTCCCGGAATGTAAATGGACGAGATTTTTTGAAATGGCCAGCCCCAGGCCAAGGCCGCCGAAACGGTGAGTGCCATTGCCGTTTGCGTGGTCGCCTTGTACGAAAGCCTGAAACACGCGCGCCGATTCTTCGCGAGTCATGCCGATGCCGCTGTCGGTGATGCGAACAACCAGGTCCATATTTTGTTTTCGGATAATGGAGCTTTCGACACTGATGGTTCCATATTTTGGCGTGAACTTTGCGGCGTTCTTAAGAATGTTCCAAAATACCTGCTGCAGACGGACGGCGTCACCGTGGATGGTGCAATTGGGTGCGCTTAAATTCAGTTCCAATTGAATTTGTTTCTTTTGGATTTCAGCGCGCACTGTGTCCAATGCATCCTTCAAAACTCGATGCAGGTCGACGTCTTCGCGCCGCAAGACCAATTTGCCGGAGGTCACACGGGTTAAATCCAAAAGGTCGTCGATCAGGCGGGCCTCCAATTCGATATTTTTCAGGATCGTTTGGAAACATTGGCGAACTTCGTCGGGCAATCGATTGTCGCCGGCATATTCGCTGGCAATGAGCAGGACCGGGCTCAAGGGTGTGCGCAGTTCATGCGAGAGCGCGGCTAAAAATGCGTCTTTGGCGCGGCTGGCCATTTGGGCCTCATCGTGGGCGCGTTTTAGTGTTTCAACAAAATTACGCGCTTCGTATTGCCGCTGCCGCGCGCGCAAGGCGACTTCCAGGGTGCTGACAAGCGTGCCGGGACGGAACGGTCGTTCGAGCAGAATCACATTTCCGCCGGGGCCAAAAATACTCAGGCGACGCAATTGCATCTTGCTGGCTTCGCCGCCGCGGGTCACCAGAATGACAGGGATGTCCGACCACGAGGGCTGTCCGGCCAACAACAAAAGGAGGCCTTCAATGGAACTATCGTCGAGCGTTTCTTCAGCCAATATGATTGCACCGCAACCGCGCGCGATTTCATCGCACAACTTCCGGGCGTCGTTGCAGACGCGCGGGGACAAATTTGCCCTGGCCAGAAAGTCCGCGGTGAGATGCGCATCAATACCCGTGGGCGCCAAAATCAAAATGCGCCGCTCGTCATTGTTGGAGGTGACGGCGGCCGGATAAGTTTCAGAATCGGCAAAGGTCGTCGCGGTCATTCGGCGGGCTCCGGCTTGGACCTGAGAAATGAAGGAGTACCGGTGAGGACGCCCTGCATGTCGACCAGCGGCATGCCGACTTCGATCCCTTTTTCGGTGATGATCATTTCGCGGATGGTGCGCTCGTGGCCGCCGCTGCGCTTTTTGATGACGGCCAAAGCCTGTTTTACGGCGCCGCGCGCCTCAAAATAGCGGACGGTTATGACCGTGTCCGCCAGATAGGTCAAATCAATCGATGATTGCATGGCGCCGATAAGGCCCTGCTGCGCCAGAATCATAATGGAAATCACTCCCAGTTGGCTCAAATAGGACAATAGTTCGTGCAATTGCAGGTTTAAATATCCTTCCGCCGGCATCGCGTTGAGATACCCGTTGATGCTGTCAATAACGACCATGCGTACGTTTGATTTGGTAACGGCAGTGCGGATGCGATGCGCCAATTCGCCCGGAGAAATTTCGGCCGGATCAACCTGCTCGACTTGTATCAATCCGCTTTTAATATGAGGCCGCAGGTCCAGCCGCAACTTTGCGGCGCGCCCGAGAAGGGTGGCCATAGTTTCGTCGAACGTGAAATACAGGACATTCTCGTTGTGCTGGGCTGCGACAATCGCAAATTGCAGGGCGATGGTGGATTTTCCGGCGCCTGGCGGGCCCATGAACATGTTGCTTGTGCCGCGGTCCAGGCCGCCGCCCAGCAATAAATCCAATTCCTTGATGCCGCTCGAAAAGCTTTCGTTCTTGAAATTCACGTGATGTTCGGCCGCGACGAGTCGCGGGAAAATTTTCAATCCGCCTTTATCGATGATGAAATCGTGATTGCCTTCACGAAACCGGATGCCGCGAATCTTTTCGACCCGCAATTGCCGCCGCGCGATTCCGTATTCGGGCGAGAAGCGCTCTAATTGGATGACGCCGTGCGCGATGCTTTCCACCTGCAAATCCCGCGCGCTTGCTGACTGGTCGTCCAGCAATAACACGGTGCATTTGCGTCCGGCGAAATATTGCTTCAACCGCAGTATCTGCCGGCGATATCGCAACGGTGTCTCGGAGAGCATCCGCATTTCCGAAAGGGAATCAAAAACGACGCGGGCGGGATTGACCCGCTCGATTTGATCCAGCAACGTCTTGGTGGTGCGGTTCAATTCCACGTCGGACGGATGGAAAAATGTATTTTCGGCATCTGCTTTGAGGCTTTGCTCGAAGGCTGAGAGCTCAAACACGTGGATTTTTTTTAAATCCCATCCATGCGATTCAGCGCTCACTTCCAATTCTTCCTTGGTTTCTGAAAGCGTGAAATAGAGGCCGGCCTGCCCTTGAACGACGCCTTCCAGGAGGAATTTCAGCGCAAGAGTCGTCTTTCCCACTCCGGGATCGCCTCTCACCAAATAAATACGATTTGCAGGCAGGCCGCCGCAAAGAATATCGTCCAAACCTTCGACACCTGTGGCACAACGTGAATTTAAGACCATAAGTCTGTCACCATCCTCTTTTCGAAAAATGTCCTAGTTAGTGAAACAATCTAGCCTAACGCCAATCTGGCGTCAAGGAGGCGGGCAACCATAAGCGATGCCTGGCGCTTCGGGCGACTGATGATGGACAGAATTAATAACACGGAGCGCCGAAAGGAATGTTATCCGCCTGCCAAATCGCGAATGGCTGTTCGGCGAAAAACGGACATTGACACTTCCTGCCCATATCTCTACTTTCTCACCGCAAAGAATCAATGCTTTGCCCCGAACATGATGTTCGGGGATTTTTATTGTTGAGTATGAACACGATTTTGGTTGGCGCCCAGTGGGGCGACGAAGGAAAAGGCAAAATTATTGACGTGCTGACGGAGAACGCGGATGTCGTCGTACGCTACGCCGGCGGCAATAACGCCGGGCACACGGTTTATATCGGCAAAAACAAATATGTTTTGCATCTCGTTCCCTCCGGGATTTTGCGAAAAGGCAAATTGTGCGTCATCGGCAATGGCGTGGTTGTGGATCCCATCGGGCTGGTCGAAGAAATCGAGGGACTGCGAAAACTGGGTGTTATGGCCGCGCCGGACAACTTCGTATTGAGCGAGACGGCGCACGTCGTGTTTCCGTATCACCGCGAATTGGACGCCCAGCGCGAAGTGCTCAAGGGCAAAAATAAAATCGGAACGACCAAGCGCGGCATCGGCCCCGCTTATGGCGATAAAGCAGCGAGAGTTGGCCTGCGCGTGAATGACTTGGTTGATCCGGAGCGGCTATCAGAAAAACTGGCGCCGCGTATCCGGGAAAATAACGCGGTTCTGGCTTCGCTTGGGGCCAAACCGTTGTCCTTCAAACGTGTTTTGGCTGATTACAGCGCGGCGGGAAAATTTTTGAAACCGTTTGTCCAAAATACGGTTGTTCTTCTGCACCGGGCCATGCAACGCGACGCGGGCATTTTGTTCGAAGGCGCACAGGGAACGTTCCTGGACATTGACCACGGAACATATCCGTTTGTTACTTCGTCCAACACCACCGCCGGCGGCGCGTGCACCGGTTCGGGCGTGCCGCCCCATCGCATGGACCGCGTCGTTGGCGTCATGAAAGCCTACACCACGCGCGTGGGTGAGGGGCCGCTTCCGACTGAAAACGCCGAAATCTCCGATCTGCTCCATGGGATGGGCCGTGAATTTGGCGCGACGACCGGCCGGCCGCGCCGTTGCGGCTGGTTTGACTCGGTGGCGACCCGCCACGCAGCCATGGTCAACGGTATTGATGAATTGGCAGTGACCAATCTTGACGGCCTGGACACGCTCGAAACCATCAAAGTGTGCGTGGCGTATCAGCACGGCAAGGAGCGCTACGATTTTGTTCCAAACGACGCCCAGGCGCTTGCCGAGTGCAAGCCGGTCTATGTGGAATTTGAAGGGTGGCGCGCGCCCACGGACAAAGCGCGCGCGTGGCGCGAATTGCCCCCCAAAGCCCGGGCGTATTTGAAGGCCATCGCTGAGTTGAGCAACGCGAAATTGCTGATTGCATCGGTGGGCCCTGGCCGCGAGCAGACGATCTTCGTTTGAAGTTGTTGAAGGGTTGAAGCGTTGAAGCGTCGAAGCAGCTTCGGTCGGAAAATCGGTGGCGCCGTGTTTTATCGGCTGAGCTGCGAATGAATCAGAGTCTCCTCACGTCGGCTGCTACGATGCGTAAAGCAAAAGCTCGTAATTGCGTGCTATCAGTTTCAACTGTGCTATCATAGACATTTATGCCATTTCGCGCACTTGGCCTTGATGCCAAAATTTTGCGGGCGGTCACGGAAGCCGGTTACACGGAGCCGACGCCCATCCAAACAGCCGCTATCCCGCCGATCATCGCGGGGCAAGACCTCATCGGAATAGCGCAGACCGGCACGGGCAAGACGGCGGCATTCACGCTGCCCATCCTGACGCGGCTGGCGGCGGAGCCTGGCCAGCGCCGCGGCACAAAGGTCCTGATCATCGCGCCGACGCGCGAGCTGGTGGCACAGATCGAGGAGAACGTGCGGGTTTACGCGAGGCACCTGCCGCTGACGGTGGCGACGGTATTTGGCGGCGTCGGCGAACAGCCGCAAATCCGGGCGTTGCGCGCAGGCACGGACGTGGTCATCGCGTGTCCGGGGCGGCTGCTGGATTTGATGGGGCAGCGCTGCGCGGATTTCTCGCAGTTGAAATTTCTCGTTCTCGACGAAGCCGACAGGATGCTGGACATGGGTTTTCTGCCGGACATCCGGCGCATCGTGCAACAACTGCCCAGGCAGCGGCAGACGCTGATGTTTTCCGCGACATTGTCGAAGGAAATTGAGTCGCTCACGCATGACTTTCAGCGTTCGCCAAAACTCATTCAAATCGGCCGGCGCGCGAACCCGGCCCAGACAGTGACGCAGCTTGTCTATGAAGTGCCAAAGCATTTGAAGACGCCGCTGCTGCTGCACCTGTTGCGCGACCCGCAAATGAACATGGTGCTGGTGTTTTCGCGTATGAAACACGGCGCTGACCGGATCGCGCGGCAATTGGAGCAGAAGGGCGTGCGTTGCGCGACGCTGCATTCGAACCGTTCGCAGAACCAGCGGTTGCGCGCGCTGAAGGATTTCAAGGATGGCGCGGTGCGGGTCCTGGTGGCGACGGATATTGCGGCGCGCGGCATTGACGTGGACGGAATTTCGCACGTCGTGAACTACGATTTTCCGATGCACCCGGAGGATTACGTGCACCGCATCGGGCGCACGGGCAGGGCGCACGCAGTGGGCGACGCGATCAGTTTTGTGACACCGGAAGACCACGGCGAACTGCGCGCGCTGGAGCGGTTCATTGGCCGCGGCCTCGTGCGAAAAAAGGCGGAAGGATTCAATTATTCGCAGGCGGCGCCGGCATTTAATCCGGCGGATGAACCGCGCCGCTTTCAGCATGGGCAGAATCGTCCGCCACAGGCGGGCCATCCGCGACGCCCGCAAAATCCACAGCATCCACAGGGCCCACAGCGTCAGCAGCATCCACGCGGCCACGGCGGCCCGCCGCGATCGAGGCACGGGCAGGAGCGTTCAGGCCGCCGACGCTGGCGGTGGTGAGGATTTTCCGGCGGCAGGGACGACGAGCGTCGCGCCTTTGAGCATGCGGCAGAAATCCTTTTTGCTCGTGTGCTGATGTTTGCCGTCGGAGAACTTGAGATTCGACGCGGATTTGTAACTGACTTCGAGCCGTTCGAGGTGAACAATGCGGACGTATTGGTCGCCGCATTTCCAGACCTGGCCTTGTTGAAGTTTCATGAGATTGTAAATGACTATCTAATCTTTATTCGTTGCCCGGAATCGAACTTTCATAAATCAACCACTCACTCACTGTCGCAGGCGGAAGAATTGCTCGGTTGAGCCCATCATGTTCGTATAAGGCCCGTTTACGACCGGACCCAATACATCAGTGTAAGGGCCCGAAACATTCGTCGCGATTTGAAGGATAAAGTTGCCCTGCCAATTTAATATAATATCTCCACCGGCGTCCGTGGCATTCATCGCACCGGGCTTCGGCGGTTGTGAAATGAACCGGACCGCGTCCGCATACCATCGCTCGGAACTCAGCCCGCTGGCCCAGGTGAAGGTGATCACCGGGTTGTTTACGCCTGGAGTAATGGTTCCCACGGTCTCCCAGGTATTGTTCGTGGCGTCCCCGGGCCCGCTGCTAAATACGGTGGTGGTGGCGGGAAATGTACTGGCTGACACGCCGGTGGCAGTATTACTGACCACGATACTCGGAGTTTCCCCATAGGGATAATCGTTGAAGCCCCAACTGACCGAGACGGAATAGGTCGTGCCGGCCAGCAAGGACGGTGTCACGGAAAACCAGGTTGAGGCGCCGGCAGTGTTGGAGAAACGGCTGCTGCCCGGTGATGAGCATCCGGGGGCGGTGCTTTTCGTGGCGGAGATGGTGCTGGAGAAGCCACTAAATGAAAAGGCCGGATTGTTGCTGCCGGACGTGCTGTTGCCCATGCGGCTTTCCATCACGTTGGTTGTTGGGGATATCACGACATCGATAATGCGCAAGGTCCCGTCGGTCGCAAGGGTGCTCGTATCCCAATCCAGGCCCGTGCCCGGGGACGCCGGCGAGATCGAACTAAAGGCGCCGGCGTAGGTTGAGGCATCGAACAACTTGAATGTGTTCGTCGCAGAAAACGATCCGGCTTGATTGTTTAGGACTAACCGTCCGCCGTACGTGAGTTGCGTCATGCCTGCGATTTCATCCGATGCTCCCGTAGCGGCGTTGACATCCATGGATATTGAACCGCCCGATTGCACGGCCAGCGAGTTGCTGACGAAAAGCTCGGCGAAACCGGGACCAGGCGAAATGGTGCCTGCCGTGCTTACAGAAACAGGACCGGTCAAGACTCCTGTGCCGGTCAATGTACCGCCTGTCACGTCGACGGGATTTGACATACTGCCATTCACCTCCAGTGTGCCGCCGCTGATGGTCGTGGCGCCTGTGCAACTGTTTGTGCCTGTCACGATTACCGTGCCCTGCCACAGGGTCAAGTTGCCTGCTCCGCTCATCGGGCCGTTGACTATGAGCACACGATTTGGCGCAATGGCCCAGTTCTGGGGTGCTCCCAGCACTAATGCCGAATTGATGGTTGCATTGTTGGAGGCCGACAACATATCGATGCCGCCGGAATTGATGGTAAGGGAATTGCCGGAAATGCTAATCGGATCGGTCCCCTGCATGGCCAGGCTATTCACAGTGGTGTCCTGCCCCAAAATGGTGCTGAAATTTCCGACGGCCGGAAACGAGAAAACCACGTCGCTGGCCGAAGAGGGCACTGTATTTGACAGCCAGTTGCCGCTGTCGGTCCAATCGGTCGAGCTTGCGCCAGTCCAATAAACCGTGGCGGCCACTGGATTTAGCAACACCGCGCTCATTGGCGGGACCGTGATATTCAGTTGACCGTTCGTTGCCGGGAGCACCGACTGGAATCCGCCGGCCCAGGAACCATCCGGGTTGATCGTGGCGCCACCAATCGTATAGCCATTAGTGCTGGCGAGATTCGTCCCGGTCAACTCGATCATTTGCGCGGCGGTAACGATTGTTCCCAGGTTGACGGATACCTGGACAAAATCATTTGTTTCCTTATTGTTCAATACCGCACAGGTCGCGCCGCTGTCCTCACGCACACCGTACGCGGTGAAATTGATGTTCGACTCCAGAGAGACGACGGCGGGCACGACGTCGCCCTGTGGCAGAAGTGAGAACATCTTGAGTCCATAAAACACGGGGCGGGCCTCAACGACGTTCGTGCCGTTATCGAGGATTGGAGTGTATATGGCCGTATTACCGCCGCCATGGAAATTGACACCCTGACAGCCATTGATTGCGGAGGTGAACATGTAGTCCAGTGCCCACAAGGCCGTTCCGTAAGCATCGCTCACATTGGCGGATCCGCCACCGTAGTAGGAGTTGCATTCGTCCGTGCGATATCCCAGGGGCAGCCCGGCTGCAGTGGCTGCACTCGCGATAGTGCTTACAGTTCCGGGCAGGCTCGTGTCTGGCGTCAAGAGAAGGGCCATGGTGGCGTCCGGCGATTCACCGTCACCGCGGTAATAATGTTGAGTCACCATCGAAATGACGCCGGCCTCGTCGCCCGCGAATGGAACCGTATATCCCGAACTGTTGTAGGCGGATACCGGGCCGGTAAGCGTCCAACCGTTGCCCCTATTCGTGACGGCCCAGCCGGGAACCGAGTTGGTGATTGCGGCCGCCAGCGCCTGCCATTGCGAGAGAAATTGGGCGTAAGTAAATGTGCTGGCGCGAATACCGTTGTTGGCATATTCATCAGGTTCATTCCCAATCTCGAAGCCGAGCAGGCTGGACCCGAGCGCATTGGCGGCATACGCCGCTTCCGCGGCGCAATTCGTCGGATCATTGACGGACATGTTAATGCCATAGATGACGTGCCAGTTGGCCGGCAACGCCTTGATAAAAGCGGCAAAGGCGTCAACTTGAGAGGGCGTAATCGGCGTCGTGTTCGAGACACCGCCCCAGCACGTCGTGTCAACGCTGTCGGCGCCGACCCGCAAGACCGCTGGGCCTATTTGGCTGAACATCTGAATCATCGAGACGTCGTTGGTCAGAAATAAACTGCCTGTCAATTCTGATTTATCGTAACTGAGACCGCAGAATGCGGGGTTCAAGACCAATCCCGGGTTGGATAACGAGAAGCTGACTGTTGCCGGGACCACAGTCCCCGCCGCGATCTTCGCAGCGCAAAGGAGGAGCACCATAACTACCCAGAAAATGCGGATGTTGTCTATGAGGCTTTGCGCGAGACTTTTCACAACTATTACATCCATAAATGAATGCAGGATAATCACATAACACTGCCGGCGAGTCAATGCAAGCAACGCCGGCCAACTCGACAGGAGCCATTCCTTCCCTTTTTCCCATACGCACCCTTGAACGTTTGCTCCGCCGTGCTAGACTTGTAACACATGATTCTGACAAAAGAAGAATTAAGGAGCCTTGTCGAATTAACACATCAGTCGCCGCACACGCTATTGGGAATGCATGCTCTGGGCGATAAATCGGGCGTGGTTGCGCGCGCTTTGTTTCCCGGCGCGGCCAAAATGGAGGTCCAGCCCGTTCACGAGAAAGACAAGCCGTCGTTCGCGCTCGAACGCATCCCCAACACCGATGTTTTTGAAGGGTTTACCAAAGGCGCCAACAGCGTCTATGCCTACGACCTGGTGATTACAAACCACGAAGGGCACACGTGGCGCACCCGGGACGCTTTTTCATTTTTGCCCACGCTGGGCGAAGCGGACCTGTATTTGTGGGGCAAAGGCGATGAACGCAAGATTTATGAAAAACTCGGCGCGCAACTGCGCGTCATGGACGGCGTCCATGGAACGAGCTTTGCCGTTTGGGCGCCGAATGCGCGGCGGGTCAGTGTGGTTGGTGATTTCAATAACTGGGACGGGCGGCACCATTCCATGCGCCTCCTCGGCGGTTCGGGCGTTTGGGAAATTTTTGTTCCGGGGGTGGGGGAAGGCGCGCACTACAAGTTCGAAATTCTAGATGCGCACAGCCGTATTAAATTGAAGACGGACCCGTTCGGTTTCTTCTTTGAAGTGCCGCCTAAAAACGCGGCCATCGTGTGGGACACAAAAAAGTTCAAATGGACCGACGGCGCGTGGATGGCAAAGCGACGGGAGCGTGACACGTTGCGCGCCCCCCTGAGCATTTACGAAGTCCACATCGGTTCATGGAAAAAAAAGACGGCAACCGAATCGTGGAGCTATCGCGAACTGGCCCAGCCGCTCGCGCTTTACGTAAAACGGATGGGATTTACGCACGTGGAATTTCTGCCTGTGGCGGAGCACGCGTTTTATCCTTCGTGGGGGTACCAGGTGACCGGATTCTTTGCGCCAACGAGCCGCTATGGAACGCCCGAGGATTTTCAATTTCTGATCAACGCGCTTCATGAGGCGGGCATCGGCGTGATCGTGGATTGGGTGCCGGCGCATTTCCCGCGTGATGATTGGGCGCTGGCGCAGTTCGACGGCACAGCCCTCTTCGAGCACGAGGACCCCCGGCGCGGAGCGCACCAGGACTGGGGCACGCTGATTTTTAATTATGGCCGGCATGAAATCTCGAATTTCCTCGTGGCCAACGCGCTGTTTTGGTGTGATCGCTTCCATATTGACGGCCTGCGCGTCGACGCCGTTGCCTCGATGCTGTATCTGGACTACTCGCGCCAGGAAGGCCAATGGCTGCCCAATCAGTTTGGCGGCCGGGAAAATCTCGAGGCGATCGACTTTCTGCGCAAATTCAACCATATCGTCCACGTCGAGTTTCCCGGCATCATGACAATTGCCGAAGAATCCACCGCCTGGCCACAGGTCACGCGTCCGCCATACATTGGCGGCCTGGGCTTTTCCTTCAAATGGAACATGGGCTGGATGCACGACACGCTCAATTATTTCAGCCGCGATCCCGTCCACCGGAAATTTCATCAAAACGACCTGACGTTCGCGATGCTCTATCATCATCACGAAAATTTTATTCTGCCTCTTTCGCACGATGAAGTGGTCCACGGCAAAGGTTCGCTGCTCCGGCGGATGCCCGGGGACGACTGGCAGAAATTCGCAAATCTCCGGACGTTGCTTGGCTATCAATGGTTTTTTCCCGGGAAAAAATTGCTGTTCATGGGCGGCGAAATTGGCCAGAGCAATGAATGGAACGAGAATGGCCAGCTCGATTGGTGGCTGCTCGAAGCAGGGCCGTTCCACAACGGCCTGCAAAAATTCGTCGAAGACCTGAACGCGATTTATATCGCGCGCCCTTCGCTGTGGCAGGCGGATTACGACTACAGCGGCTTTTACTGGATTGATTGCGCGGACAACGAAAACAGCGTGCTGTCGTTTATCCGCCAAAAAAATGACGGCTCGGAGCCGATGGCCGTCATTCTCAATCTCACGCCTGTCCCTCGGCCCAGTTATCGCATCGGCCTGCCGCGTGCCGGCCGATGGCGGGAGGTTTTGAACAGCGACGCGGCCATTTACGGGGGCGGCAATAAAGGAAATTGGGGCGAGGTTTACGCGCACGAACACAAATGGCATAACCAGAACTTCTCAGCGGAAATTTATTTGCCGCCGATGAGTATTAGCGTTTTCGAGCCGTGAGAAAACATCCAAACCCCAGGTTCCAAGCACCAGAGAATAATCAAATTCCAAGCCAGCAAAATTGGATGTTCGAGCCTTGAAGTTTCTCTGGTGCCTGGTCCTTGGATTTTGGAGCTTCGCCTTCACGCGGCCCTCGCGTACCGTTCTCCATGCAGCGCCGCCTGGATCATCAGAAATTCTCCAACATTTTCCGCAGTCACCACGCCCAGGAGCTTGCCGTCGCGCAGGACCGGCATTGATCGGCACTCGGAGTTTTGGAGGCGGATAAAGGCCGCTTCGGCCATTTCAGATGGGTGCGCGGCCACAAATTTGGTTTCCATGACGTTGCCCACCGGGGTGGTCTGGCCGTTTTTGGACAAACTATTCACCAGCCTGGCGCGCGTGAGCATGCCGACA
>Ga0335073_10006867_pt1 | contig 15979 bp, 14 predicted proteins | sample Lox_Sample_22_FD_207093 | JGI IMG/M metagenome (GOLD analysis project Ga0335073, IMG submission 207093) | Soil microbial communities from Loxahatchee National Wildlife Refuge, Florida, United States - Lox_Sample_2.2 | ecosystem: Environmental > Terrestrial > Soil > Wetlands | place: USA... | reverse complement strand
TCGCCGCCAGCAGCGGGACATCGGCCGCGGTCTGCTCGAACAGCCGGTACACGTCCACGTCGCACTCGGCCTCGGCCGCGACCGCCTGCAGGTGCTTGACCGAGTTGATCGAGCCGCTCACCGACAAGATCGTGGTCACCGCGTTGGCGAACGCGTCCGGGGTGAGGATGTCCCGGGGGGTCAGGCCCTCGAGCACCATCTCCACGATCCGGGCCGACGCGCGCTCGACCGCGTCCCACATCGGCTGGCTGTTGGCCCGGACCGGGGTGCTGCCGGGCAGCGCCATGCCCAGCGCCTCGCACGCGATGTGCATGGTGTTCGCGGTGCCAACCCCCGGGCACACCCCCGGCCCCAGGATCGCGTTCTCGCTCATCTCGGTCAGTTCGAGCAGCGAGAGCTGGCCGTTGACGTGGTGCCCGGCGGCCAGGAACACGTCCTCGATGTCGCAGTGACGGTCCTGGTAGCGCCCGCTCGGCTGGTAGCCGCAGGCCACGATCACGCTGGGGATGTCGAGCCGCGCGGCGGCCATGAGCTGGCCGGGCCCGGTCTTGTCGCATGACGCCAGGCAGAGCATGCCGTCGAGCAGCGCACCCTCGACCGCGACCTCGATGTCGTTCACGATCAGGTCGCGCGCGGACAGGATGTAGCCGCCGCGGTGGCCCGCGCTGGTGATGAAGTCGCTCGGCGCCGCGGTGCGCACCTCGAACGCCACGCCGCCGGCCCGCTCGATGGCCCGCTTGGCCCGCCGGGCGATCTCGTCGAGGTGGCTGAAGCAGATGGCCAGCGAGGACGAGGAGTTGACGATGGCGATCTTCGGCTTGGTCATGTCCTCGTCGGTCAGCCCGAGCGCGCGCCACTGCGCGCGGCGGGTGGCCCACCGCGACGTGCCCACGTCGAAGTTGCTCCGTAGCTGCGGGGCGGCCGCCATCATTCAGCTCCGTTCTCGTCGCCGGGCCGCACCAGCACGACGCCGCGGTCGGCGTCGACGCGCACCCAGTCCCCGGTCTTGATCAGCTCGCACGGGTCGGCGTCGAGGTCGGTGACCGCGGGCACCCGGGTCACCACCGCGCCGAGCGCGGACTTGGCGCTGAGCCGGGTGAAGATCATCCCGATCGGGGCGGTGCCCAGCAACCGGGTGCTCTGAAAGAAGCCGGACCAGCCCGACGAGCCCTTGGCGCTGGGAAAGACGAGGATCTTCCCGGTGAAGCACTGGCCGAACAGCTCGTGCCGCGGCTCGATGATCACGCCGCGGGCCGGGTCGATGCCGCCCCAGCCCGAGATCGGCTCGTGCGACACCAGGGCCTCGCCCTCGACGGTGCCGGGCACCACGCCGCGCCCGCGGATGGTGATCACCGCAGCTCACCCCGCCACCGGCCGGTCACAGCGGCGTCGACGCACTCGTCCAGGGTTCCGAACCAGGCCTCGATGCCGAGGATGGCCGGCAGGTAGTGCGCCTGTTTCGCCGAGTCGGTGGCGAACACCCGGGTGCCCTTCGGCGCGGCCCGGGACATGGCCGGGCACGAGTCGCCCAGCACCTTGCCGCCGGCCCGCTCGATGACCTCGGTGTAGCCGCTGCGGTCGGCCACGTCCTTGAGCGCCCGCGGCACCATGAGCCACAGCTCGGTCCCGGGGCTGAGCCGCCGGCCGTCCAGGGCCTTCGCCGCCCGGCGGATCTGCTCGACCGAGGCGTGCGGGCAGCCCAGCAGCACGAAGTCCACGTGCTCGCTGTCGCCCTGGGAGTTCAGGTCGCCGTAGATCGCGCTGCGCTCGGCCGGCCCGTACTCGATCGCATCGGGCACCGCGGTCACGCCTGGTCCCCTCGCCCCTCCTGACCCGGCGGCTCGCCCGGCTCCCCCGAACGCCGCCTCCAGCGTCGGCGCCTCCGGCGTGACCCCGGGGATGTGGTACATCTCCACCCCGCCGGACGTGGCCGCGGCCGCGCCGAAGTGCTTCAGCTCGATGAGGTCGGGGCGTCCGAAGTCGCCGACGATGACCGGGCGCTCCTCGCCGACGGCGCCGCCGGCGAAGTAGCCGAGCATGCCCCAGTCGAGGAAGTCGTTCACCGGCACGCGGACGTCGATCAGGTGGGTGCCGTAGCGGCTGCCGTCGAGGTGGTTCCCCCAGCACGGGATCTTCCCGGTCAGCGAGGCGGCGCCGGTGGACGCGATGCCCTCGCAGTTGGTCCGGGCGCCGAGAACCGAGTTGGCGTAGATGACCGCGGACGACTCCATCCACGCGCAGTGCTCGCCGCGCACCGGGATGTTGCCGACCTGGTAGGGGGTGCAGGTGGCCAGGATGCTCACCCCGCGGCGTCCGTAGAACGCCTCCGCATCGCCCTGCAGCGCGATGTTCTCGGCCGGGTACGGCACCACCCCGGCGGCGTCGGCGCCGAAGCCGTGCTGGAGCTGGCAGGTCGGCACCCGCATGTCCGGGATCTCGAGGTCGTCGTCGCTGTCCAGGTTGATCACGGCGAACGCCTTGTTCCAGCCGCCCTCGCGCACCAGTCGCGCCTTGACCGGCGACGGCTGGGTCATGGTGCCCGCCACGTTGCGCACGTCGCACAGCCGCTCGCAGTCCAGCGCCGCGCCGTACCGCACGAGCAGGTCCATCGCGGCCGCGACGGCGGGGCCCTCGGCCCCGTCGCGCATCGCCTTCTCCTCGTCGGTGAGCCTCATCCCGGCCTCACCCGACGTTGGCCGCGAGCCGCTCGCGCAGCCGGCCCAGGTCGATGTCGTGCACGCTGCCCTCGCCCGCCAGGTCCAGCGCGTTGGCCGCGCCCGCGCCCATGGCGGCGCACGGCCCCATCACCCGCACACTGGACAGCGCGGCGGCGTCCCCGTCCACGCAGCGGCCGGCCGCGACCAGGTTGTGCACGTCGGGCGGGGTCATGCTGCGCAGCGGGACGTAATGCACGTGATCGGCGTCGAACATCTCCCACACATAGCCGTCGGCGCGGTCATGCAGTTCGATCGGCCACGCCGTCCGCGCGACCGCGTCATCGAACCGGGTCCCGGCCCGCACCTCGTCGAGCGTGAGCTGGTGCCGGCCCCGGATCCAGCGGGTCTGCCTTCGCCCGGGAAAGCCGTAGGCCCGCACCCGGGCCTCGCCGAACGCCTTGGGGAACTCCGCCCGCAGCAGCGCGATCGCCGCGTCGGCCTGCGCCTTCCCGTCGAGCTGGGCGGCCGAGGCCTCGACCGGGTCCAGCGGCGCCTCGATGTGGGTCACGTTGAGCACGGCCGTGCCCCGGCCGGGGAAGAAGAAGGCCAGCCCGCCCCGGCGCAGCAGCCCGTGCTCCTCGCCCAGCGCCGCGATGCGCGTGTCCATCTCGCCCATGTCGGGCTTGTGGTTCTCGTCGACGTTCTCGACGATCACCTGCTGGGAGCCGTAGATCGGCCGTTCCGGCACCCAGCAGGGCAGGCCCGCCTCCCAGGTGAGCGCGGCGTCCCCGCTGGCGTCGACGAATCCTTCCGCGCTCACCCTGACGTCGCCGTAGCGCGACGCCAGCAGGATGGACCGGACCCGGCCGTCGCCTACGTCGGCGCCGCGCAGCACCGAGGCGAGCATGGTCTGGATGCCGAGGCCGCGGACCGTGGTCTCCAGCCACCGCCCGAGCGCGACCTCGTTGTAGTAAACGGTGGTGGTGTGACCGCGCGCGAAATGCAGGTCGCCGGCCGGGCCGAGGTCACGGAATATGTCGTCGAAAACCCCGTGCGTGAACTGGGTATAGCCCGGGGCGTTTCCGAACACCCCGCAGAACAGCCCGATGAGCGAGTGCACCATCTGGCCGCCGATCACCGGCAGCGAGTCGACGAGCACCACCTCGCGGCCTAGGCGCGCGGACTCGATGGCGGCGGACAGGCCTGCGATCCCGGCGCCGACCACGCACACGTCGGCGCGTATTTCCCGGGCGCCCGCTTCAGCCGGCTTGGTGACCGCGCGGAGCTTCAACTCGGTCAGGGCATGCGGCATGAACGCTCCTGTCGGGGTCCGGCGAAAACGCCGCGAAAATGCGCAAGCAATGATCGTCTTTGCCGCTACGTTAGAATTGCGGCGCCCGGCGGGCAAACAAACAATTTAGCTATTGGGTATAAACGCGGCTGATATCCGGGGACTCGGCAGCCACCCGCGGACCCGGCAGCCACCCGGGCCCCTGGCCGCCCGGAGCGCTGCCCGGGCCGGCCGGGCGCGCCGCGGAGTCCGCGTCGGGGCGCGCCGGCGCGCGGTCAAGCCCGCGGGCCGCCTCCATGATCAGCCGGCGCAGCCAGGCGTGCGCGATGTCGTCCTCGTACTGCCGGTGCCACCACAGCGCCTCGACGATCGGCTCGGTCGGCCCCGGGCACTCCATCACCCGCAGGTCCATCCGGTCGGCCAGCCGGGCGGCGAGCCGCTCCTGCATCAGCGCGATCCGGTCGGTGCCCGCGACGAAGTGCGGCACCGCCAGGTAGCTCTCCACCCGGACCGCGATGTGCGGCTGGATGTTCAGCAGCGTGAGCTGGCGCGTGATCGGCGCGGCCGACGGCGCGCCCTGGTCCCGGTAGTACGGCGCCACCCAGGGCAGCCGGGCCAGGTCGGCCAGCTCCAGCGGCCCGGCCGCCAGCACCGGGTTGGACGCCGCGACCAGGCACACCCACCGGTCCCGGAACAGCTCGGCCGAGCGGGTGTTGGGCAGCGCGAACCCGTTGGTGGGCGGCGCGACCATCCCGTCGATGAACCGGATCGCGCCCGAGTACTCGGCCGCCAGCGACTCGCGGACCAGCCTGATGTGCAGCCGGACCCGGGGCGCCGCGTCGTGAATGAGCCCGGACAGCGCCTCGCCCATGACGCCGATCGTGTAGTCGGCCATCACCAGCGTGAACTCGCGCTCGGAGGTGGACGGGTCGAAGTGGGTGCTGGCCGCGAACAGCCGCTCGGCCGCCCCGCACACCGCGTCCACCTGCTCGGCGAGCGCCGCGGCCAGCGCGGTGAGCGCGTACCCGCCCTTGTCCCTGACCAGCAGCTCGTCCCCGAAGTGCCGCCGCAGCCGGGCCAGCGCCGCGCTGGCCGCCGGCTGCGTGACGCCGAGCCGCTCCGCCGCCCGGGTGACGTTCCGCTCGCTGAGCAGCTCGCGCAGGGCCACGAGCAGGTTCAGGTCGAGGCTCGCCAGGTGGCTCGCGGGACGGCCCATCGCGCTCCATCCACCGCCACGCCCGGGCCCGCGCGAGCCCCAACGTCGCGTTATCCGGGATCCGTGACATCTCCGGTCACGACGGTGCTAACACGCGCATCTAATCACTCACCTCGCCCCCTGCCAAGCCCAAGACGCGCCGACACCCTGGCCGAACGGCGTTTGTTACCCCTCCTGGGCCAATGACGATCGAGGGGTAGGCCCGGGCGCGTTCCGAGCTGAAAGCGCCATCTCCAGCCAGCGCGACACCGGTTCACCCGCCGGCATCGCGGCCATATCGGCGCGGACCCATCGCGCCTCGGCGATTTCCGGTGACCGCACGAACGAAGCAGAGATCGGCACGGCTTGCACGATCGTCAGAGTGTCACGCTTGCCCTCCAACGTCGTACTCACCGTGTCCAGCACTGTGGGGACGTCGGCGATGGTGAGCGAGAGTTCTTCACACACCTCCCGCACGCCAGCTTGCTGCGGAGTCTCACGGCTAGGGCGGTACGCGCCGCCCGGCATCCCCCACCGGGTGCTATCCGAATAGGAATGCCGGACGATCAGGCACTGTGCCGGATCGTCGGGATGGATGAGCAGCACCTTCACGCCGAACGTCGCCGGCTTGCGCATGTTCCACCACGCACGCTGGCATTTACGCGCGACACGCAGCACAGAAACCGGGAGCCTCACGTAGCTCATCCGCCAAGTATGACGGTTTGGTAAAGCAAGTCGTCGTAGCGGAACCGCAGCAGGTGCCGCAGGCCCGCGAACGGAGCACGCGAATGCAGCATTGTGTGAGTTGGCACGGCTGAGTGGATCAAGGGACTGGACAGGCCGAAGCGGCGCTGGTCTACTCGGCCACGCCGAACAGCACGTCCTGCGTGACCGCCTCGTTGGTCGTGACCGGGGCAGGGCTTTGGAGGTCAATGGCGGCGACGGCGAGCAGGTCGGTGAGGGTGGCACCGGCAGGGCAGGCCATGGCGATGAGGACGGGCAGCAGGAGGGCGGCGGCGATGGTGTCCCACAGCGCCCGGTGGGGCTGGCTGCCGTCTGCCAGGCGCTCGATCTCGGCGGTCAGGCCGAACCGGGCGGTCAAGGCGCTGAGGCTGTTCTTGGCGCCGAGCTTGAGGTGACGCGCCAGGCGGAGGGTGTCGATCAGCGCGGCGGGGGTGATGGCCGGATGGCGGCGGTGCAGCAGTCGCCAGTCCACGCCTATGTTGTGGCCGACCAGGATGTGCCCGTTGATGCGGCGGGCCAACTCAGGGTCCACCTCGGCCGGAAGGGGTGCACCCGCAAGGGCTGTGTTGGTCAGGCCCGGTGAGATCCATGGGCGGCGGCGAATGGGCCGGCTGGGGTTGATGAGCGTGGTGTAGGCAGTGGCCGCGTCAGGCTGCCCGGCGTTCAAGGGGACGACTGCGATTTCGAGGATTGCCTCGTCTTCATGGTCTTGTGCGCCGCTGCCTTCCAGGTCGAGGGCCACCAGGGAGGCGCTGGTCCACGCCTCCCCAGGGCCGTCCGTCCTCGCGCCGGGGCTGATGGTCATGGCGCTGACGCTCCCTCCGGGTCGGTGGTGTTAGTCGTCTGTATATCGCGTCTGGGTGATCAGTTGCTCGCGCAGCGCGGTGACGTGTTCGGCCTGGGTGGGGTCGAGGCGGTGGCCGTGCGGTGCGCGGCCATGGGCATGCAGGTAGTGCGGTTGGTCGAGTTCCCAGATCTGGTAGCGCAAGGTGTGCTGAATGGCATACCGGCGCTGCTCCCCGAGCCCGTGGGTCCAGACGTGGCCGTCTTCGATCAGGTAGGGGCTCTGGTAGCCAAACATGGCCAGCACACGGTCCATGTCCGCCGGTGTGGGCTGGCGGTGGTCGTCGGCGCAGCGCCCCTGCTGGGCGGCCGGGCAGATGTCGCAGATCTCGCGTACGCCCCAGTGGCCGTTGTAGTCGGGCACGCCGTGGGCGTAGGCGACGCCGCAGGAGGTCTTGCGGAACAACGGCGTGCTGATGCCGGAGGCTCGCCAGGCGGCGACGACGGCCTCGTCGAGGCCGGCTGGCATGGCCTTACGGCGGTGGTAGTCCTCCTGTGCATACGGCAAAGGGACGCCATGTTCGCGGAGGTAAGCTGCGTTTTCGGGCTTGTGGTAGTAGCCGGTGAACACGATCGCGTCGGCGTCGCTGCCGACGTCCAGGACGTGGGCCATGGTGGCGGGGTGGTCGTTCCAACCTGGCACGATGGGCCGCCAGTACAGCACGACCCCGGTGCGCTGTTTGCGGGCGCAGGCAGTGCGCAGGGAGGTTACGGTGATGTGGCTTTTGGCGATCGGTTCGATCCTCGGGTCGGTTATGCCGGAGTAGGTGAACAGCAGCGTGACGCGCAGGTGCCGCAGGCTTTCCAGTTCGGCCATGTCGGCGGCGGTGACCTTGAACCGGGTGATGATCAGCACGTGGTTGGTGTAGCCGCACTGGTCGAGGGCGCGCAGGACGGTGAACAGGTGCGGGCGGACGCCGGGCAGGAACGGGTCGGTGGCCTTGTTCAAAAGCTGGATCGGGGTGGTGTGCGGCTGGAACGCGTGGTGATCGGTCAGCAACTCGACGGCCTGGTCATCGGCGCAAAGCAGGTGCGGGGTCTTGACCTCGAAGTTGCCCCAGAAGTGCCGGACGCAGTAGCCGCAGTCCAGCGGGCAGCCGATGATGTGATTCAGGCTCAGGCCACTCTTGCGGTAGCCGACAACTAACGCCATGTAGCGATCAAGGGCCGCTTGCTGGTGGGCGGGCATGAGCGGCAAGGTGCGGGGGCCTTCGCGGAGGGTGGGTGCGCTCATTGGGGACTGCCTCCAGGATCGAGGGACGGGGTGAGCAATGCGGTCACGCCGGGCCCGAACCAGACGGCCAGGTCGCGAGCGACGACGCCGGCGTGGTCGGAGCTGTGGATAAGGTTGTCGATCAGCCGACCCTCTGCACGGGCCTTGCGAAGAGTGTCGGTGCCGAACCGGCCACGGATCGTGTCCGGGCCTGCCTCGGCGGGATCGGTGGAGCCAAGCACGGCGCGCAGCCTGCCGACGGCATCGGGTCCGTGGCCAAGCGCGACCGCGATCGGATGGCCGAGGTAGATGCGGCGTAACTCCGCGGCGACGTCGACGCCGAGTTCGGCCGACAGCGGCAGGATGTCGGCGTAATGGGTGAAGACCTGCTCGGCTGTCGGGTACACGATGCGCTCAGTGGTAATGCGGACGTGCTGGGCAGCCATGGCGAGCACAGGGCGGACGAGGTTGCGGGCTAGGCAGTCCGGCTTGAGCAAGATCAACGTCCACTGCGACCAGTTGACTCCCGTGGCCATCTCATCTGAAGGGGTAGGGGCTGCACGCGGCGTGGTCGTCATCGGCGGTCTCCGGGAGGGGCGGGAATGTTGCGCGGCCAGCGGCGGGCCAGCAGCCAAAGGTGACCGGGATGCAGTGCGGCCAGCGTGCCGGCATCCACCGGGCCACGTGGACCTCGGGTGAGCTGCCGGTGCACCTCGAACAGCATCGCGACCTGCTGCCAATACGGGTGCAGGCCGACGAGGCCGGGGTCGCCGGGGGTCGCGGCGCACTGGTTCAGACGCAGCGCCTGCTCCCATGCCAAGACCACGGCGAGGTCATCGAGGTGGTCGGCTGGCATGGCGGCGACCGGGAACCGCGGCGGTGCCCTGTCCGTGGCCTCGTGCACGATAGCGCGGGCCTTGGCCAGGTCGGGGACGTTGATGTGCATCGAGCCGGCGTGATGGGTGTAGCTCCCTACCTTGGCGCCGAGCAGCCTTGCGGCGTATTCCTGGATGAAGGTGAAGGAGAACACGTCGCACAGCAGGCCGGTGACCGCGTCGTTAGCCCGCATGAGCGCGGTCATGTGCAGGGCACCGCTGCGCAGTATCAGTTGCAGGGCCAGAGTGCAGGCCACGTCTGGGTTCGCAGGGTCGGCCAGCTCGCCGGGCTGCATGATCACCATGGCGGCGCGCTTTGTGTCTGGGTCAGCGCGCAGTAACGCGATAACCCGGTCGAACTGGCTGGCCCTATCTGGGCCAGGCCCAAACAGCCGGGGGCCGTAGGCGGTACCGGTGAGCCGCTGCCCGTCAGTAGCGAAGCGGCGCAGCCGGGGCGCGTAGTGGCCGATCATGGCCAGGTCATCGCGGCCGGACAGGTACCACAGGGCTTCGGCGTGATTGAAAACGATGTTGGCCTTCCGCGCCGCCAGGTACGGGCTCCGGGCAACCGGATCCCGCACTGTGAAACAGACGTTGAGGATCTCCCTGGCGGCGTTGCCGCGCGTGACAATCTCGTACCGAGGACTACTGGCGACCTGCGACAAGATGGCGAGGTAGGCATCGGTGAAAGTAGCGAACCCCGGGCCGGTTACCCCAGGGCTGGAAACGCTTCCCAGCCCGTGCCCCGAATCGTCAGGCATCGCGATTCCTTTCGGGGTTTGCGTGGCCGGTGTTAGCGCGGCAGAGTGCCCAGACGACCTTGCCTCCCATCTGCGGCGTCGGGTATGAGCCCCACCGCTGGCTGAGCGCTTGGACCAACAGCAGTCCACGGCCGCTCTCGGCGTACTCGTCTACCTGGACGGGAACTGGTGGGCGCGGGTTGGCGTCCCACACCAGAATGAGAATGCGGGCAGTGTCCGCCAGCAGCCACAATCGCACCACGGAGATGGGCTCGATCGCGCGGGCGGCGGCAGCGATGCCGTTGGTCATTAACTCCGAGACCACCAGTTCGACATTCTCGCCGAGCACGCAAAGGCCCCATTCCCACGCGATCTGACGAGCGTGCAGCCGGGCCGAAGGCACCGCGCTGGGCAATGCCCCGTATTCCAGGAAATCTCGCAGCGGCCACTGGTAGACCATGACTGTCCCTTGGCACGGAGCAGGCAGAACCGGCACCCGGCCTCCCCGGCCGGAGCGGCGGCCGTGAGCGGCAGCCCTGCCGGGACCGCTTGCCTTTGAGCCGACTCTGCCTCCGGCAGCGCGAGCGGCGCCATCCGGGGCCGGTGACGCCCAGGTGACCGCGCTGCCAATCATGAAATGCTCCCTTGATCAATCCGGCGTGCGGCTCGCCGGGTGCTCCTACCGCACTCCTCAGCTCCGGGCGCAAGCGCATCACTTCCGGGGCATGACCTGTCAGACAGTTTCCTTTCCGCCTTGGCGCGGCAGGCGGCAATAAGCGCCATGTCATGAGCAGCTTCGCGTAGTTGCGCTGCCACACGGGCCGCTTGCGTCGTCTTCGGCATGTGCAACACCAAACAACGGGCACGCCGGTAGCGGGAGGTTGGCGGCGGGGGCAGATGTGTGAAGAGGGTGTGCGAATCCGGCTCGACGAGGCCAATGCCCTATGGGAATGTCAAACTGACGGAGTCGACGGCAGGTGGAAAGGAGCGAGGAGTGCCGCAACGGCCACGAGCGGCGAACCCCCGGCTGCGGGCCTTGATGGGCGAAGCCAGAATGTCAAACAAAGGCCTGGCGCGCAGGGTCGTGGACCTGGCCAAGGCGCGCGGCGTGGCGCACGTACGCTGTGACCACACCTCAGTCTTGCGGTGGCTGGCAGGCGAACAGCCGCGCCCGCCCGTCCCGGAACTGATCGCCAGCGTCCTGGGTGACGCTCTCGGCCGCCCAGTGCCGGAGATCGAGCTCGGCATGACCCCCAGCGACCTGCCCGCCGACCTCGGCTTACACCTGCCCACCGAATGGGGCGACACCGTAGCCATCTCGGCTGCCCTTTGGAGGGCCGACGTGCAACGCAGGCGCTTGCTGGTCAACGCGGCGTTCGTTGCCGCTGCCATGCCAGCGTCAGCGCTGCGCTGGCTCACCAGCCCGCCAGCCAGCGCACCAGCAGGCAGCGGCCCGGTACGGGTCGGCCACGCCGACATCGAAGCGATCCGGGATCTGACGCTTTCCTACCGAGAACTGGACAACCGGCTCGGCGGAGGCCGCCTCCGAACCATGATCTTGTCCTACCTTGACGACCATGTCTCCCACCTGCTCATCAACGGCAGCTACCGCGGGGACACAGGCCAGCAACTAGCCGCCGCATGCGGTGAGCTGTCGCAACTGGCCGGCTGGGTCGCCTATGACAGCGGCGAGCACGGCGTTGCCCAGCGCTACCTGACCCAGGCCCTGGCCTACGCCCGCCACGCCGGCGATCACGCCCTGGGCGCGGAAATCCTCGCCGCCCAGGCGCACCAGGCGCTCTACTTGACCCGACCCGGTGAGGCCATCGACTTGTCTCGCGCCGCCCAGGCCGCCGCGCTCAAGCACGGATCAGCGACGCTACTTACCGAATGCCTGGTCATGGAGGCACACGGGCACGCCGCCCGCGACGACGCTAGTGCCTGCGGCACGACCCTCGCCACGGCAGAACGGACGTTCGACCGCGCCACCCAGGAGGACAACCCCGCCTGGCTGGCCTACTTCGACGAGGCATACCTGGCAGCCCGCATGGCCCAATGCTTCCGCGACCTCGGCGAAGCCGACCACGCCGCCAGGTATGCGCGGCGATCACTCGACATGGACGGCCGCTACGTCCGCGGCCGGGCCTTCAACCTAGCGTTGCTCGCCACGGCCCACGCCGCCCAAAACGAGCCGGAACGAGCGTGCACCGTCGGACGGCAAGCCCTTGACCTGACCGTGCGCCTCACCTCCGCCCGCAGCGCCCACTACTTGCGCGACCTCGCGCGCCGGCTTCGGCCACGCGCAGACGTCCCCGCCGTGCGCGACTTCACCGCCGAAGTACGGGAACGCCTGCCCGCCGCAGCAGGGCATGCTGCACCCCGATAACCGTGATCGCGCCGAGAATGTCTCCCTTGGTGATCATGGCCGACGTTTCGTTGAGCGGCACCCACCGTACCTCGGCCGTTTCGTCCACCTCGGGTACGCCGACCTGCTCCGCCCCGCGTGCCAAGAACAAGTCCTGCGGGTAGTCGGCGTTGCCGATCATCGGCTGGCATGAGAGCACATACTCGATGTTCCGGGGACGCCAACCGGTTTCCTCCTCAACCTCTCGCGCGGCAGCAGCGGCCGGGTCTTCGCCGTCATCGACATAGCCGCCTGGCAATTCCCACACCCAGCGATCCACGATGAACCGATGCCGCAGCATCAACAGCACCCGCTCGCCCGGATCATCCAGCACCACCGTCATCGCGCAGCGCCGCATCCGGAACACGTACTGGGTGAAGCGCACCTCGTTGGGCAGCTGCACATCGGCCAAGCTGACACGGACGTGAGAGGTATCGTCCACCAATCGCTCGCCGTGGACCACCCACTTATGCGGATTCGACACCCACCGACACTACCCCGCGTCCAAGGACACGAAGATCCGCCAATCCGACTGGGTTTCCGCCGGGAGCGTTCGGCGAGCGGAGACCAAGGTACAACGGAAACGGACAAGCACCGAACCATCCCCCGACGCCCGTGGATTTCGCCCGGCCTGACCACCGCAGTCCTGGCCACGGCCTTAGCCCCGGCCGACGTTGAGCCGAGCTAGCCCCCCCGCATCAACGGACACGCCATTGTCGGCCATAACATCGGCGTGGACTGGCGCCTCCTGCAGCGGAACTACCCAGCCATCACGCCGATCGCGCTCATTGACACTCTTCGATTGGCCCGCCACCTCAAGCTCGGCACCAAGAACAGTCTGGCGGCCCTGATCTCTCAGCTAGACCTCACCACCCAGATAAGACGGCTTGTCCCCGGAAGTGAACCGCACCGCGCGCTGTGGGACGCAGTAGCCGTCGCGCTTCTCCTGCCAGCCCTTATCGCCCGGGGCTGGCCTTCCGGCATAAGCCTTGCTGACCTGCTGGGCATCGCCGCCATCGACGCCGCAACGTCAAACCGAGGCACAGCAGCCAAGCCGGTTGGCCAAGACACTCTTTTCGACTCCGCTACCTGAGACGGATTGGACAGCGAGCTTGGGATCAGACCTCCGCCCTAGACAGCGCTGGTGGCTCGTTGCGGCCCCCTGACCGACTTGATCAACTTGACATTTCACGGGTTCGGTTGGAACAGACCATCTCAAATTGGGTGATCAACTGCACCGAACCTGTAAAGAGTCGGAACGATCATGAAAAGTATCGTGACAAACCGGGTGTAAGCGGCGGCGTACAAGTTTTCTGTGTCCGGGTGTCGATACCGGGGGTGCTTGTTCGATGCATCGGCATAGGGGCGGGCCGGAACGCCGGCCCGGCGACGAGAGGAGACAGGCAGATGCGGTTCCTGATGACGACCACCGCGGGTGACGCGCCGGACGAGACGATGATGGCCGAGATGGGCCGGTTCGTGGAGGAGCTGAGCCGGTCCGGCGTCCTGCTGGCCACCGGCGGGCTCGACCCGGCCGGCACCCGTATCTCGTCGAAGGACGGGAAGGTCACGGTGACCGACGGGCCGTTCGCCGAGGCGAAGGAGGCGATCATCAGCTTCGCCCTGGTCGACGTGCGGTCGAAGGACGAGGCGATCGAGCTGTCGAAGCGCTTCTGGCAGATCGTCAAGAACGGAGAAGGCGCGATCCAGCAGGTGTTCGGCCCGGAATAGGCCGGCCCCGGGGTGGCGGGCCGCGCCGGGCGGTGATCTGATCGGCTGATGACCGTTCCCGACGCGGCCCGGGCCGTCGACACGGTCTGGCGGCTGGAATCGGCCCGGATCATCGCCGGCCTGGCGCGGGTCGTCCGCGACATCGACCTGGCCGAGGACCTGGCACAAGATGCCCTGGTGGCGGCGCTGCGACAGTGGCCGGAGTCGGGCATCCCGGCCAACCCCGGTGCCTGGCTCATGGCCACGGCCAGGCACCGGGCCATCGACCGCCTGCGCCGCGACGAGCGGCTGCGGCGCAACATCGGACAGCTGGGGCATGAACTTGAGGTGCGCCAAGAGGCGGCTGTCATCGACGGTCCGGCTGAATTCGACGCGGCGACCGATGACGACTTCGTGCCGGATGACCTGCTGCGGCTGATGTTCGTGGCCTGTCATCCGGTGCTTTCCACTGAGTCGAGGGTCGCGCTCACGCTCCGGCTGCTCGGCGGGCTGACCACCGACGAGATCGCCCGGGCCTTCCTGGCCGCCGAGCCGGCCATCGCGCAGCGGATCGTCCGGGCCAAGCGAACCCTGGCCAGCAAGCAGGTCCCGTTCGAGGTGCCGCCCGCCGGCGAGCGCGCCGAGCGGATGGGATCGGTACTCGAGGTCATTTACCTGATCTTCAACGAGGGCTACACGGCGACCGCCGGGGAGAACTGGGCCCGGCCCGAGTTGTGCTACGAAGCGCTCCGCATCGGCCGGATGCTGGCCGAGCTGAGCCCGGCGAACCCGGAGGTCCATGGCCTGGTCGCGCTCATGGAGATCCAGTCGTCGCGCCTGCGGGCCCGGGTCGGCCCGGCCGGCGAGCCGGTGCCGCTGCTGGAGCAGAACCGCGGGAACTGGGACCAGCTCCTCATCCGCCGGGGCTTCGCCGCCCTGCTGCGCGCCGAGCAGCTCGGCGGCCCGCCCGGCTCCTACGTGCTGCAGGCGGCGATCGCCGCATGTCACGCCCGGGCCCGGGCCGCCGATGAGACCGACTGGGAGCGCATCGCGGCGCTCTACGAGGTCCTGGCCGTGATCGAGCCGACCCCGGTGGTGGAGCTCAACCACGCCGTCGCGGTGGCGATGGCGTTCGGCCCGGCCCGGGGCCTGGAACTGGTCGACCCGCTGACGTCGCGCCCGGAATTGCGGGGCTACCATCTTCTGCCCACAGTGCGCGGTGATCTTCTGGCCAGGCTCGGCCGGCCCGCCGAGGCGCGCGAGGAGTTCGAGCGCGCGGCGGCCCTGACCCGCAACGGCCAGGAGCGTTCGGTGCTCCTGCGGCGGGCCGCCGGGTGCAAGTCTGACCCGTGACCACCAGGGCCAGCCGGCTCGATCCCGCGGATCTATGACATCTCACGCCACGGGAGTAACATTCCATCGCTATCACTCGGCCGGGTGGTGCCCAGGGACCGGGCAGCGCCCGGCCGGGTGATGTCGGCGCGGCCACCACGGCGGCTGCGCCCGCCCGTGACGGCCCCCGCGGCGGCCGGGCTGTCCGCTCGCGGACCCGGCCGCGCCCGCTCCGGTGCGTAAAAGACAGGGCTTTGAATCCCCTTGATCTCCCGTCCCACGGCAAGCCGCGGGACCGGCCCTTGACAGCGCCCTGGTCGCGACGTGTCATTTGTTGCGACGAGCGTGATGCGATTCGTCAGCTATTGCAGCGGCCGCCCGGATAGGAAAAGAGGGATCGCCATGGCAGTGTCGGCCCCCGCGCGCCCGGATCCCCGGACCCTCGTGACCGAGGGCGCGCATCTCATCGGCGGCGACTGGGTCCCGGCCCGCAGCGGCGAGACCATCGGCGTGATCAACCCGGCGACCCAGGAGGTGCTGGTCAGCGTGCCGCGCGGGGACGCCGCCGATATCGGCGACGCGGTGGCGGCCGCCGCCGCGGCGTTCCCCGCGTGGCGGGACGCGAGCCCGGCGACCCGGGCCGACGGCCTGTACCGATGGGCCGGCCTGTGCCGCGAGCACGCGGACGAGATCAGCATCCTGGAGTCGATGGAGGTGGGCCACCCGCACTGGGGGCCGTCTCCGGTGCCCCGCACGCTGACCTACGTGGCCGGCCTGGCGGACAAGATCACCGGCCAGACCCTGCCCGCGGCCGGGCCCGGGGTCCTCGGCATGACCATCCGCGAGCCCTACGGCGTGTGCGGCAGCATCATCCCGTGGAACGTCCCCGGCCCGATCATGGTGACCGACGTGGCGCCCGCGATCGCGACCGGCAACACGATCGTGGTCAAGCCGGCCGAGGACGCGCCGCTGACC
>Ga0335073_10006866_pt1 | contig 15981 bp, 10 predicted proteins | sample Lox_Sample_22_FD_207093 | JGI IMG/M metagenome (GOLD analysis project Ga0335073, IMG submission 207093) | Soil microbial communities from Loxahatchee National Wildlife Refuge, Florida, United States - Lox_Sample_2.2 | ecosystem: Environmental > Terrestrial > Soil > Wetlands | place: USA... | reverse complement strand
GCTGTGACGTGTTACGCAGGCTGGCGTAGCCGCGAGCGCGACTATGCGACGGAGCGTAGGGCGAGCTCGGAGTGCACGGGCTCGGGGCGCCCCAGGTAGAAACCCTGGCCGAGGTCGCATTCGAGCGCCACCAACGCAGTCACCTGGTCAGGCGTCTCGATCCCCTCGGCGATCACGGTCACCCCGAGCGTACGCGCGAGCTCGATGATCATCCGAACGAATGACGCCTCGCGACCGCCCCGGGCGAGGCCGTCGACGAACGACTTGGCGATCTTGAGCATGTCGAACGGCAGCGTGTGGAGGTAGCTGAGGGAGGAGTAGCCGGTGCCGAAGTCGTCGAGCGCGAACCGCGCACCGAGGGAGCGCAACGCGGCGATCGTGGCCGAGACGCGCTCGGAATCCTCGAGCAGCACCGACTCGGTGATCTCGAAGACGATGCTGCGGGGATCCACCTCGGTGGCGGCCAGCGTGGCCCGGACCCGCCCGACCAGCTCCGGGTCGCGCAGCTCCACCGCGGAAAGGTTCACGTGCACGGCGATCGCGGGCGCGCCAAGGGAACCGCCTGGCCCCTCGGTCTGCCAGCGGCGTGCCTGCTGACACGCTTCCTCGAGGACGTACTGACCGAGCGACAGGATCAGTCCGGTCTCCTCGGCCAAGGGCACGAACTCCGACGGGCCGACGAGCCCGCGGCGGGGGTGCTCCCAGCGCACCAGCGCCTCCTCGGCGACCACCACCCCGGTGTCGATGTCGACGATCGGCTGGAAGTAGAGCGTCAGCTCCTGGCGCTCGATCGCCAGCCGCAGCTCCTCCTTCAGCCCGTGCCGCTCGAGCACGGCCGCTCCCATGCTCGGGTGGAAGACCTGGAAGTGCCCCTTGCCGGTGGTCTTTGCCTTGTACATCGCGACGTCGGCGTCGCGGATCAGTTCCTCGGCCGAGAAATCGCCGATGTGGGTCGTGGCGATCCCGACGCTGACGTACACGGCCACGCTTTCGGAGCCGACGCCAACCGGCAGTACGAACGCCTCCATGATTCGCCGCGCCACGGTGACGCCGGCTGCCTCGGCGTCGCGGGGGTCCTCGACCATGACCGCGAACTCGTCACCGCCCAGCCGCGCCACCAGGTCCTCGGGCCGCAGGCACGCGCGCAGGCGCGAGGCGACCGACACCAACAACTCGTCGCCCGCGGCGTGGCCGAGGCTGTCGTTGACCGTCTTGAAGTCGTCGAGGTCGATGAACAGCACGGCGACCTCCCCGCGCTTCTGGGCGATCGCCTCCTTGACCTTGTCGGTGAACAGCGCGCGGTTGGCCAGGCTCGTGAGCGGGTCGTGATAGGCCTGGTGGTGAAGCTGCTCTTGGAGCACGCTGAGCTGTAACACGGCCTGCTCGAGGCGGTCGTATTGCAGGGCCACGCTGGCGTTGCCGGCGAGCGTGTCGAGCAGGCGCAGGTCCTCGTAGTCGAACGAGCGGACCACGCCGAAGCGGTTGGCGAGCATGATCGCTCCGATCACGCGCTCCTCGCCGGGAAGCGGCGCGACCATCGCGTGCGTCACCCCACGCGCCTCCAGGTAACGCTGCAGGCGTCCGCCGCCGAACGGCCGGTCGAGCGTGATCGCTGCGCCGCTTCGTTCGAGCAGGTTGCGCATCTCGTCGGCGACGTCGGTGTCGACCGGCTCCATCAACTCGCGGTAATTGCCGGGTCCGAGCAGCGTGCGCAGCGACGGGTTCTCCTCCGAGCCGAACAGGATGATCTCCGCGAGTTCGGCGCGGAACGCCTCGAGCGAGCGGACGAGTAAGCCCTCGAGGGCGTGCGCAATTTCGCGCGAGCGCGCCAGTGTGCGGTTGGCCTCGTAGAGGAACTCGAGGCGCTTGTGGCGCTCGCGCTCGGACAGGTAGGCGCGATAGGCGGCGAACAGGGTGACCGAGGGCACGAGCAGCAAGGGCAGGGCATGGGCGTCGGCCGCGGTGATGACCGCGCCGCAGAGGCCGAGGCTGGCGTTGCTCGTAGTCACCACGAGATCCATTCCCAGCATCTGGGCCCATGTGCGCAGCTTGACGAGCCCCTCCGACAGCGAGATCGCGGCCGCGATCAGCGACGAGGCCACGATCGAGGAGGCCTGGGTGGCGATCAGCGCGGAGATCCAGGTACGCGTGTCGACCGTTCCGCTGACCGGCGCGAGCGCGTGCACCACGAGTAACGCGATGCACGCGTGCAGCGCGAGTTGGGCCAGATTGAAGACGAGCTTAACCGGCGGGAGCCGGCGGTCGAACAGCAGCACCACGCCGCAACCGAGGAGGCAGCCGATTCCGAACGACTCGGCGCTGCAGAAGATCAGTCCGAATACGAGCGGTATGTCGCCGAGCGAGAACGAGTGCGCGCCGCGGCGGAAGTGCAGGTGGACCACACAGCGTTCGGCGACCCCGAAGGCGATCGCGATCGCCCACCAGGGGAGGTGCGGGTTGGCGAGCGGTGGCAGGCCGTGCACGGGGCCGGCGTAGAGCGCGACGGCGACCGCGAGTACTAGAACATTGAGCCCCCAGACAGGCTGCAGTTTGCGTGCAGGCAGGAGCACTCGCGCCAGGCGAGACGGGGCGTCGGGCTGGGGTTCGGTGGCGTTCTGGGCGGTCATCCTCAAAGCGCCGACGTCATCTCGCCGGCAGCCGTTCGCACAAGCATCGGCGGGAGCGCCGAAAAGTTGAGTGTCGGCGCGGAGGCGGTTATCCGCGCGTCCATGCACGCCCCGCGACGAAGGCGGCGAGCAACCCGTCCCGGGCCACTCGAAACGGGTGTGTCACGGCTCTGCAAATCCTTTTCGTTTTCCCATGTTTGCAGGCAAAACGCCTAGGGCTGACGGGCCGATTCGACGGCCTCCTGTGCTATCCTTATGTGCACAATCTTTGACGCCCCGGAGCGCGCGCCAGGTTGCGCGGAACCGGGGCGTCTCGATGTCATCGGAGGATCGTGGCAACAGACGATGGCGCCCCCGTGCGCCCCAACATTCAAGGTAGTTATGACGCCCAGGACATCACCGTCCTGGAGGGACTCGAAGCGGTACGCCGACGTCCCGGCATGTACATCGGGTCAACCGGCGAGCGGGGTCTTCACCATCTCGTCTACGAGGTAGTGGACAACTCCGTCGACGAGGCTCTCGCCGGCCGCGCCGACCGCGTCGACATCACGATCCTTCCGAACAACTCCGTCACGGTGCGCGACAACGGCGCCGGCATCCCGGTGGCGATCATGGAGAAGGAGCAACGCCCCGCGGTCGAGGTCGTGCTCACCGTCCTGCACGCCGGCGGAAAGTTCGGCGACGGCGGCGGCTACAAGGTCTCGGGCGGGCTGCACGGCGTCGGCGTCTCGGTCGTAAACGCGCTGTCGGAGCGCCTCGATGTGGAGGTCCGCCGCGATGGGTTCGTGTGGACACAGTCCTATGAGCGCGGCAAGCCGCTCGGCGACCTCAAGAAGGGCGAGCCAACCAAGGACACCGGGACGACGATCACCTTCCTGCCGGACGCCGACGTGTTCGAGACGCTCGACTTCAACTTCAACACGCTCGAGGAGCGCATGCGCGACACCGCGTTCCTCACGCGTGGTCTGCGCATCACGCTCGTCGACAAGCGCGGCGAGGGTCATCGCGCCGAGTTCCACTACGAGGGCGGGATCGTCGACTTCGTCAAGTACCTGAACCGCAACAAGGAGCCGCTCACCAACAAGGTGATCTCGTTCGAGGGCGAGAGCGACGAGGGCGCGGTCGAGGTGGCGATGCAGTGGAACTCCTCCTACCAGGAGTCGGTGTTCTCGTTCGCCAACAACATCAACACGATCGAGGGCGGTTCTCATCTCAGCGGTTTTCGCTCCGCACTGACCAACGCGCTCAACAACTACGCGCGCGACAAGGGCGAGCTCAAGGACAAGGACGAGAACCTCACCGGCGAGGACGTCCGGGAGGGCCTCACCGCGGTGATCTCGGCCAAGCTCCAGGATCCGCAGTTCGAGGGCCAGACCAAGACCAAGCTCGGCAATCCCGGCATGCAGGGCTTCGTGCACTCGGTCGTCTACGCCCGCTTGACCGAGTTCCTGGAGGAGAACCCTCAGGACGCCCGCCGGGTCATCCGCAAGAGCGTCGATGCCGCGCGTGCGCGCGCGGCCGCGCGCAAGGCCCGGGACCTGACCCGGCGCAAGTCCGCGCTCGAGAACTCGGCGCTCCCCGGCAAGCTCGCCGACTGCTCGGTCAAGGACCCGTCGCTGGCGGAGCTGTTCATCGTCGAGGGCGATTCGGCCGGCGGCTCCGCCGTGAGCGCGCGCGACCGCAGCACCCAGGCCATCCTGCCGTTGCGCGGCAAGATCCTCAACGTCGAGAAGAGCCGGATCGACAAGGTTCTCCAGAACCAGGAGATCCAGGCGCTGATCACGGCGATCGGCACCGGCGTGCGCGACGAGTTCGACATCGCCAAGGCGCGCTACCACAAGATCGTGCTGCTGACCGACGCCGACGTCGACGGTGCCCACATCCGCACGCTCGCGCTGACGCTGCTCTTCCGTGAGATGCAGCCGCTGATCGAGGCCGGATACGTGTACATCGCCAAGCCGCCCCTGTATCGACTGACCAGAGGCCAGAAGCACCGCTACATCGAGCGCGAGTCCGAGCTCGAGGACATCCTGCTCGGCGACAAGTTCGAGAAGCTCGAGGTCTTCGACCGCTACAACCAGCCGCTCAAGCTGACCGATACGCGGTGGAAGCGCTTCAAGCGCCTGCTGAAGCAGTACGAAGGGTGGGCCGCGGCACTCCGGGCCGCACACGGCCACGGCGTCATCGACTTCCTGCATCAGGCGAGGCTGCTCGAGCAGCAGATCTCCGACATGGATTCGCTCATGCGCCACATCGCCAAGGACGGCCAGAACGGCGAGGCCTATCGCACCGAGCTCCTGGCGCAAAACGACACCGAGGTCGTAATCCGCACGATCGAGGCCAAGACGGGCCTGGCCACCACGCATCACGTCCCGCGCGCCACCCTTGACGCCGAGGAGTACCAGCAGCTGACCGAGGTGCACAAGGAGCTCGTCGAGCTCGTCGGCACCCCGCCCTTCCACGTCAAGCTTGGCGAGAACAGCCACGACGCGGCCACCTTCGACGAGCTGCGCGAGGCCGTGCTCGGAGTCGCGCAACGCGGGATCGAGTACTACCGGTTCAAGGGGCTCGGCGAGATGGACGCGCACGAGCTGCGCGAGACAACCATGGATCCGAGCTCGCGGACGCTGGTGCAGGTCACGATGGAGGACGCGGCGTCCGCCGACATGGTGTTCTCGATGCTGATGGGCGACCAGGTCGAGCCGCGGCGGGCATTCATCGAGGAGAACGCGCGGCTCGCCACGCTGGACACGTAGGAGGACTGATCAATGGCATCGATCGACACCATCGGCGGCGGCAACATCGAGCCCCGCGGGCTCGAGGAGGAGATGCGCTCGGCGTATCTCGACTACGCGATGTCGGTGATCGTCGGGCGCGCGTTGCCCGACGTCCGCGACGGCCTCAAGCCGGTCCACCGGCGGATCCTCTACGCGATGAACGAACTCGGCCTGCGGCCGCCGCGCAAGCACGTCAAGTGCGCGACGATCGTGGGCGAGGTGATGGGCAAGTACCACCCTCACGGGGACTCGGCCATCTACGACACGCTCGCGCGGATGGCGCAGGACTTCTCGATGCGCTATCCGCTCATCGACGGGCACGGAAACTTCGGCAACATCGATGGCTGGGGCGCCGCGGCAATGCGCTACACCGAGGCGCGGCTCGACCCGCTGGCCACCGAGATGCTGCGCGACATCGACCAGGAGACGGTCGACTTCGAGCCCAACTTCGACGGCTCCAAGCAGCAGCCCGTGGTGCTGCCGTCGCGGTTCCCGAACCTGCTCGTCAACGGCGGCGCTGGAATCGCGGTCGGGATGGCCACCAACATCCCGCCACACAATCTGCGCGAGGTGGTGGCGGCGACGCTCGCCTACATCGACGATCCGGCCATCGACGTCGAGGGCCTGATGAAGCACATCAAGGGCCCTGACTTCCCGACCGCTGGGACGATCCTCGGGCGGGAAGGCATCCGCGATGCTTACGCCACCGGCCGCGGGCGGATCCGCGTGCAGGCCAAAGCTCACATCGAGCCGATCGGTCAGGGCAAGGAGGCGATCATCGTCTCGGAGCTGCCGTTCATGGTGCGCAAGGGCGGCGACGGCGGGGTGATCGAGAAGATCGCGACGCTCGTCCACGAGAAGAAGCTCTCGGAGATCACCGACATCCGCGACGAGTCGGACCGCAACGGCATGCGGATCGTGATCGAGCTCAAGCGCGACGCGATCCCCAAGGTGGTGCTCAACAAGCTGTTCAAGCACACGCCGATGCAGCAGACGTTCGGCGTGAACATGGTTGCGCTGGTCGACAACGTGCCGCGCACGCTGTCGCTGCGTGAGGTGATCACCCACTACGTCGATCACCAGCGCGAGGTCATCGTCCGGCGCACCAAGTACGAGCTGCGCCGCGCCGAGGAGCGCGCTCATGTGCTGGAAGGGCTGCTGATCGCACTCGCCAATCTGGACGAGGTGATCGCACTCATTCGCGGATCGCAGACGCCCGAGCTCGCGCGGGGCGGCCTGGTCGAGCGCTTCGAGCTCACCGTCGTGCAGGCCCAGGCGATCCTCCAGCTGACCCTGAGCCGGCTCACCGCCCTCGAGGCCGACAAGATCAAGCAGGAGCACGCCGACCTGATCGAGCGGATCAAGGAGCTCCGCGAGATTCTCGGCGACGAGAGCCGGGTCATGGGGTTGATCAAGGAGGAGCTGTCCGAGATCGCCGAGACCTACGGCGACGACCGGCGCACCGAGATCGTTCATGCCGAGGGCGAGATCGACATCGAGGACCTGATCGCCGATCAGCAGATGGTCATCTCGATCACCCACTCGGGCTACATCAAGTCGTTGCCGCTGTCGACCTACCGCCAGCAGCGCCGCGGCGGCGTTGGCGTGACCGGAATGGAGATGAAGGAGGACGACTACATCGAGCACCTCTTCGTCTCCTCCACCCACGACTACCTGCTGTTCTTCACCAACCGCGGGAAGGTGTACCGGCTCAAGGTCTACGAGCTGCCCGAGGCCTCGCGAACCTCGCGCGGCCGCGCGCTGGTCAACCTGCTGCCGTTGCGTGATGGCGAGCGGGTCCAGTCGGTGCTGGCGACGCGCGACTTCGGCGAGGGCAAGTACCTCGTCTTCGCCACCCGGAACGGCATGGTCAAGAAGACCGAGTTCGCCGCCTACAACACACCGATCAAGGTCGACGGGATCATCGCGATCAACATCCGCGACGACGACGAGCTCGTCGCAGTGCGTCGAACCAGCGGCCACGACGACATCATCATCGTCTCGCGCTCGGGCCAGGCGGCGCGCTTCAACGAGAGCCAGGTCCGCTCGATGGGCCGCGACACGAGCGGCGTACGCGGCATGAACGTCTCACAAGCGGGCAACGCCGTCCTGGCCATGGACGTGGCGCGCGATGACCAGGAGCTGCTCGTGGTGACCGAGAATGGGTACGGCAAGCGCACGCCGATCCCCGACTACCCGGTCAAGGGCCGCGGGACGATGGGCGTCAAGACGATCACCCTCACCGAGAACAAGGGCGCGCTCGCCGGCGCGCTGGTCGTGCGCGAGCACCAGGAGCTCGTGTTCATCTCCCAGAACGGGATGGTCCAGCGCACGTCGGTACGCGGCATCAACCGCTACGGCCGCGCCTCGCAGGGCGTCAAGGTGATGAACATCCGCGAGGACGACCAGGTCAGCGCGGTGGCGCTGGTCGTCGAGTCCGAAGCGCCGACCGCCGCGGCGGTCGCCGACGACGAGTAGCTCGGGTGCCGCCCGCGCCATGCGCGATGCGCGCGAGTTGGCGTGATCCCGGCCGCGCTATTCGCTAATCTGATCGTCACCAGAGAAAGGAGGTGGTCCGACTGTCTGAAAGTCCTTGCGGGACCCTGGAGGTGTCCGGCCGCTAAGTCCGGAGGCTGACCCCGCTTCGCGGAGTCCCCCCGAGACACCGCCGGCACGAGCGCCGGGAGTAGTCCCTCCGGCATGCACCAGCTCGTTCCGGTTCAAGCCAGCCAATTTCGTGGAGGGCGCCGTGGTCGAACGGCGCCCTTCATGTTTTATTGGGTTGGGTGGGCGGTGGCGAGTCGCCTTCGCCGACCCGCGCTCTTTCATTTCTCTTTTGCGGGTCGTGTGCGTCCCGGTCGCGAGGGTCGGCGAAGGCAACCCGCCACCACCCCTCTCCGGGGTGGCCGCTGTTGGCCACCGGCTTTGGGGGAAGCTGTGAAGCCGAGGGTGGCGCGGGCCGGGAGATCCGGTTAGGTGGGGAGGGCTAGGCCTACTAGGTAGGTCGCTCCGCCCACGATCACGCCGGCTAGCGTCATCTCTAGGCCGGCGGACCACCAGGTTCGGAGGGTGACCAGCGACTTGGCCGCGCCGACCAGGAAGTGGGCTATGAGGGAGATGATCGCCGCGGTCACGATGGCCACGGTGCCCGTGGTGAAGATGAACGGGATGACGGGGACGATCGCCCCCAGCCCGGTTGAGACGCCGGCGGCGACCGCGGCCTGGACGGGGTCGCCTCGGTCGCCGGTGATGCCGAACTCCTCGGCCGCGAGGGCGCGCAGCATCGCGTCGGGCTGCTTGGCGAGCTGCGCTGCCATGGCGTCGGCGGTCGCCTCATCGATGCCCTTCAGCTGGTAGAAGAGCGAGAGTTCCTCCTGCTCCTCCTCGGGGTGCTCGGCGATCTCCTGCCGCTCGCGCTCGACGTTGGCCGCGGCCACCTCCGCCTCGGAGCGTTCGGCCAGGAAGGCGCCCGTCGCCATCGACAGTGCCGACGCCACCGCGGCCGCGGCGCCGGCCGTCAGCACGAAGCTCGACCCGCCGGTGGCGCCGGACACGCCGGCGACGATCCCGAACACGGCAGCCAGCCCGTCGTTGGCGCCATAGATGGCTCCGCTGATCCAACCGCCCCCGGTTCGATGCCACTTCTCGCGCCCGAGGAGCTTGTCGAGGCGCACCTGAGCCGGGTGCACAGGCGCCGCTTCGACGCCCGCGCCACCATCGGCCCTGCCGGAGCGCATGTCGTTCACGGTCCGCGAGTGCGCCCGTTCCTCCTTGCGGATCGCGCGCAGCAGCTCGTCCGTGACCGGGTCGCCGGTCGAGCGCTTGTACAGATCGTCGACCTCCTCGTCCTCGGCGGCCTCGCGGGCGGCCAGCAGCCGGTCGACGGGCGCGATCCGCGCCTGGAGGCGAAGCCAGGGGGAAACGTGGACACTGTCCCGGGGTGGGATCTCGATCCCCAGCTCGGTCATGCGCGCCTCGAGCCGCGTGCGATGTGCCGACTCCGCGTCGGCCATGCGCCGGAGGATGTCCCCCTCGCGTTCGGGCATCCGCGCGGCGATCAGTTCGTACACGCGACCAGCGACGATCTCGCCCCGCCACGCCTGGAGCAGCCGCTCACGGACCTGGAGGTCGACGTCGGTCGTGCCGGCGGACATCGCGATCTGAGGCTACCGCAGCGGCTACGCCGCCAGGTACTGCTGCCAGGCGACCGGGATCGTCGGGCTCGCCACGTGGATGAACACGGTGGCGGGCGGGGTGCGCGGTTGCTTGAGCAGCCGCATGCCGGCCTGGCGCGGGAGCGCGTCGCCCTTGCGGCGGTTGCAGGGCGCGCAGGAGGCGACGATGTTGTCCCAGCTCGAGCCGCCGCCCTTGGAACGTGGGATCACATGGTCGACGGTGAGGTTCGAGCGCGAGCCGCAGTACTGGCAGGTCCAGTTGTCGCGGGCGAACACGGCGCGGCGGGTGATCTTGCGCCGGTGGGTGTCGCGCGGGATTCGCACGTAGCTCACCAGCCGGATCACGACCGGCCGAACCATCGTCGAGGTCGCGGAGTGGAGCTCCCATTCGGCGCGCTCGATCACCTCCGCCTTGTCCTTCAGAAGCAAGACCACCGCGCGTCTGACCGTGCAAACGTTGATCGGCTCGTACGTGGCGTTCAACACGAGCACCCGGCCAACCTCACGTCCGCGTCGCTGGTGCTCGGGCGGCGACGCGGACCACACTGGCGCAGGTACTGATGTGGCCATATCTAGGCGCGGAGTGTACCGACGGCTCTGGCAGACCTGATAAGGCTTGGTTACGTAGCCTGAGCCGCCGCCGGCAGGGCGTATCAGCTCACCGCGGCCGGAAAGGACCCGAGCACACGGAGCACCTCGACGTGACCACGCAGGCCGGCCAGAGCGTCGGCTACGTGCGGCTCGACGTCCCGGCCCTCGAGGTCGAGGAAGAACATGTAGCGCCCCAGGCCCTGCTTGCGGGGCCGCGACTCGATCCGGGTCAGGTTCACGTCCCGCGAGGCGAATTCCGCTAGGCACCGGACGAGCCATCCCGGCGCCTCCGAGCCCACGCCCCAGAAGACGACCGCCGTCTTCCAGGGCCCGATCGGGGGTCCACCCCCGCCGGGCGTGCCCATCCCCCCGCCGGGCGTGCCGGCCGGCGCGAGCCACACGAACCGGGTCTCGTTGTCCGCCACGTCCTCGACGCCGGCGCGCAGGACCTGGCAGCCGTAGCGTTCAGCCGCCAGGCGGTTGCCGAGCGCCGCCCATGGGCCCTCGTGCTCCGCCACCGTCCGCACCGCCTCGGCCGTCGAGCTTCCGGCCATCACCTGGGCCTGGGGTAGCCGCGAGCGGATGAAGCGCGCGCACTGCGCGGTGGCCTGGGGATGGGACACGACCGTCTCGATGTCCGAGAGCTCGAGCGCGGTCCGGGCAATCAGGCAGTGGCGGATCGGATGGATGACCTCGCCGACGATCGCCACGTCCTCGGTCTCCATCGCCAGCGCGTCGAGCGTGGCGTTGACCGAGCCCTCGAGCGAGTTCTCGATCGGGACCACGGCCCGCTGGACGGACCCGAAGTGGACCGCCATCACGGTGTCGTAGATGGTCGGCTGGGGGACAAGTTCCAGCCCATCCTGGCCGGCGGTGGCGGCGATCAGGGCCTCTTGGGTGAACGTGCCCTCGGGCCCGAAGTAGGCGACGCGCATCCTCCCGGGGTGAGCCACTTACCCCGACTGCTGGCGCCCGTCGGCTTCAAGGGCGCGGCGGATGGCCTCGTCCTCCTCGGGCGAGAGCTCGAGCTCGGGCTTGCCCTCACGGACCTCCTTGGCGTAGAGGCGGGCCTGGTCGCGGTGGTGGATCGAGGACAGGACGAGCCCGGAGCGATTGGCGTCGAGCAGTGCGATCGAGGTGGACTGGCGGCCCGACATCTCGCCATACGCGTCGTAGCGGATGAGTGACCGGTAGGCGACGGCGCGGTCCAGCCTGCGCTCCGCCGCCTCCATACGCCGGTCGAGCCGCTCCGCTGCGTCCTGGACGTACCCGTAGAGCGCCTCGAACTGCTGCTCGAGCGAGGCGGCGTGGGCGACGAGATCCTGTTCGCCGCCCCCCAAAACCACTCGTTGGGCCGTCCGGACGCGGCGTAGCTTGAGCCACAGGACCGCGCAGAGGAGAAGAGCCAGCAGGGCGCACGCGCCGGCAGCCATCGCGAAGATCCCAGCGGTGCTGGTCAGGTTGTGCACCACCGAGAGGATACGGTCACGCGGCCGACCGCGGCCGACCGCGGCCGTGCGAGGCCTTACTGGAAGTCGACCGGGAAGGTCAGGAAGTTGTTCGCGGTGTTCTTCTCTCCCGGCACCGGCACGATCTCCGCGACGACCGTCTGGGACCCGGTGGGCGGAACGCCGTTGAGCGTCACCTGGCAGGTGTAGGACTGGCCGGCCATGGTCTGCGGGACCACGGCCTGGCCACTCACCTTCGAGCCCTTGATCGTGACTTTGCAGACGACGTTGGTCTCGGTGTTCTGCCCCGTGTTGGCGAAGCCCAGCGTGAAGGTGGGCGCGGGGCTGGCCGGAATCGAGTTGGTGGCCCCGGTCGTGAGCTGGCTTCCGCCCACGCTCACCGTATTCAGCTGGTGCCCGTGGAGACCGGGTGCGATCGGCTTCGACGACGTGGGCAGGGTCACGTTGAGCTTCGAGGCGATGTAGGTGGGGTCGAGCCAGTCGATCGACGGCAGGAACTGGCTCGAGTTCACCTGTTGCCCGCCAAGCCCTCCCACGGCGATCCCGGCCGCCCGGAGTGCGCCGATGATCTCGGGGACCGTGTAGTCCTTGTAGAGCACGTCGGATGCGTAGAAGCGGGCCATCTCGGAGGCAATCGCGTTGACGGCGCCCTGGCTCGTCTGGGACTGGAGCGCGGGTGGGACCAGCTTGCTGATGTTCGTGATCCCGTCGGAGCGCATCTGCATGGCGAGGACGAAGTTCGATTGGGCGCTCTTCACCTCGTCCGGGGTGGAGAGCCCCTTGGCTTTACTGAGCTGGCTGCTGGCCTGGTTTGCGACCTCGCTCAGGCTGTTCTGAAGCGACGTCGGATTGCTCTTGGGTCCCGACAGCAGGCTGAAGAACGACGCGCCGGTGCTGACCGACTGGGCATTGATCGCCGCGACGTTGTTGTTGTAGTCCTTGAGCGCGCTGTTGCGAGCGCTGGTCTCGCAGCTGTTGACGAGCACGGCGATCAGGACGATCGCCACCACGACCACCACGGCCAGGACGATGCGCCGGACCAGGATCGCCTGGCCGGTGGCCGGACGCGGGCGACGAGGACCCCCGGTCGGTCGGCGTCTACGCGGGGCCGTCCGTGGCGCTGTCCGAGTCTCCTCCGGCTCGTCGAAGAACGACACGCTGCTCCTTGGCGGAATCGGGAACGGTCAGTATGACCACCCTAACGGCGGTAAGACGATTCTGAACGCTCAGAGCCGAAGGGGAGGCAGCCGTCGCCTCGAAAACCTGCTCGTGCGCGAGCGAGCCAAGCACCCGTCGCAGGCGCCGACGATACGCCGAGCGCCGGCGGAGGGTCCGGAGCCGGACGCGACGCCGCGCATCGAGGATCGCCGGCCGCGATCGGACGCCCCACTCGTCCTGGACCGTTACCGACTGCGCCGGCGCCTCGGCTCCGGCGGATTCGCCACCGTCTGGCTGGCGCGCGACGAGCGGCTCGACCGCGACGTGGCGGTCAAGATCCTCCCGCGCGAGCGGATCGTCGGCGGCCGCTTCGAGCGCGAGGCCCGTGCCGCGGCGCGACTCGCCCACCCCGCGATCGTCACGCTGTATGAGGCGGCAGTCGACGACGAGGGCGCCTACCTGGTCTCGGAGCTCGTCCACGGCGCGACGCTCGCGGAACTACTCGACGCCGGCCGCCTGTCGGATCGTGACGTGGTCAGGATCGGGATCGCCCTGTGCGATGCCCTCGCGCACGCGCACGCCCACGGCGTCATCCACCGCGACGTCAAGCCGTCCAACGTGCTCGTCCCGGAGCGTGCCAGCACCTCCACGCAGCTCGCCCGCCTGACCGACTTCGGGGTGGCGCGGATATTGGACTCGCACCCAGCCCACCACCCACCCGAATCGCTGACGATGACCGGCGACGTGATCGGGACCGCTGCCTACATGGCGCCCGAGCAGGCGCAGGGCCTCCCAGCCGGCGCCACCGCCGACCTGTTCTCACTCGCCCTCGTTCTGTACGAGGCGCTCAGCGGGGTGAACCCGGTCCGCGATCTAAGTTCCCACCCATCCACCCCGACCCACCCGGGGGCGCGCAGCGCGCGGCGTGCCGGCGCGTACTTGCCTCCGCTGCGCCGGCAGCGGCGGGACCTCCCGCGCGAGCTGGGCCGGGCCATCGACCTCGCTCTCCGTCCACGCGCCGGCGAGCGAGGCACGCTCGAGGAGCTCCGCACGGCGCTCGTGTTCGCCGGCGGGCGAGTGGCCGATGAGCCGGGCGTCGTCGCCGCCCCGTGGCCGCAACGGACGTTGACCCAGCGAACCCCGATCCCGGCTGAGGTCGACGAACCGGGCGTCCAAGCGGCGATCGCGAGCCATGACGACCGGCATGAGGGGCGGAAGCGGCGTGCGGCCACACCGACCCCCTGGCCACGGCGGGCGCTCGCCGCCGCCGCCAGCGCCGCGCTGACCGTCTGGCTGGCTCGCCGCGTGCCGGGGGTCTCGCCGCTGCCGGCGCCGCTTATCGGCTGTCTGGCCGCCGCCCTCGTCGCGGCGCTGCCCCGCGTCGGATGGCTGATCCTGACGGCGGCACTGGCGGGATCGCTGGCCGCGCATTCGCGCCCCGGCGCCGCGCTGCTGCTCCTCACCGCGGCGCTCGTCCCGGTGCTTCTGTCCCCGCGTGACGGGCCGACCTGGCCGATAGCCGCCGCGGCGCCCGCGCTGAACGCGGTCGGGCTCGCCACCGCCTGGCCGGCGCTGGCCGGATTCGCCGGCACCGCCCGGCGACGCGTGGCTCTGGCCGCCACCGGTTGGCTGTGGATCGTCCTCTCCCGACCGGACCAGGGCCAGGGCCTGACGACGGTGGCGACGCTGCACGATGCCACCGCCCACGTGCTCCGGCCCCTGCTCACGCTGGGCACGCCGGCGACCTGCGCCGTCTGGGCGCTGGCCGCGATCATCCTCCCCCTGACTCGGATCCGGCGCTCTCCCGAGCTCGAGTACATCCGAACCGCCGCCTGGGCGACCGCGTTGGCGCTGGGGACGATCGCCACCGCAAGCCTGGGGGGTGCCACATCCAGTCCTTCGCTCGGCGCGGCCCTCCTCGGCGCCTACCTCGGCGGCATCGTGGCAATTGTCACGAGGCGGGTCATGGCGCTCGCGCGCGGGCACCAGAACACCGAAAGATTGCGACCCGACCGCGTAGCATGAAACGCGCTTGCGACGGGATGTCGCGGCTTCCCCATGACCGTCCTGAAGAGTCTCGAGAACAAGATCGCCGGCCTCGTCGAAGGCACGTTCAGCCGCGCCTTCCGCTCGGAGGTGCGGCCGGTGGAGATCGCGCGCAAGCTCGCCCGTGAGATGGAGGAGCACAAGTCGTTCTCGGTGTCGCGGACCTACGCGCCGAACGAGTACCGGGTGTTTCTGTCCCCGCGCGACCGCGAGCGATTCGCCGGCTATGAGTCCGCGCTGACCGCGGAACTCGCCGGCTACCTCCTCGAGCACGCGCGTCGGGAGCGCCTGACGCTCCTCTCACGGCCGGTGATCGAGTTCGAGACCGACGACCGTCTCGGACTTGGCGAGTTTGGGATCCAGACGCGGGTCGCTCAGCCCCACGAGGAGGCGGTGGGCGCCCCCGCGGAGGCGCAGTCAGGCCGGACGATGGTCTACAGCAGCTCCGAGCGGGTGTCGGAGCCGCTCGAGGAGCAAGGCCGGGCGCGAGCCCAGTCGGCGCTTCTGCTGATCGACGGCCGCCAGGTGGTGATCGGCCCCGAGGGCGCCACACTCGGCCGCGGGCGGCAGTGCGACGTCGTCCTCAATGACCCCAACGTCTCGCGCAAGCACGCCGAGATCCGGCCGCGCGGCGGATCCTGGGTCGTCACCGACCTTGGGTCGACCAACGGCTCCCAGCTGAACGGACGCCGGATCGATGGTCCCGAGGTGCTCAGGCCCGGCGACGAACTCGAGCTCGGCGCGTCCGTGATCACGTTCACGCTCGAGTAGGAGCATCTCCCAAAATGCTCGCGCCCGTCTCCGTAGGACTGAAGTTCGGCTTCCTGATCGTCCTCTACCTGTTCTTGATGTGGGTCGCCTGGAGTGCCCTGCGCGATCTGCGGCGCGGGCGCGAAGGCGTAGTGCGCCCGGATCAAGCTGCGCAGTACGACGCCACCGGCATGTACGCCGCGGCCAACGGCCTCGAGCCCGACGGCGACGGATTCGAGCCGCGCTTACTCGTGCAGCGCGCCCCCGGCCACGAGACGGGGAGCGCGTATGAAATTCCCAACCAGGGCGCTACTCTCGGCCGCGGAGACGTCGAGATCAGGCTCGACGATCCGTTCGCCTCTGCTCACCACGCCCGCATCTCCCGGGA
>Ga0335073_10006865_pt1 | contig 15983 bp, 14 predicted proteins | sample Lox_Sample_22_FD_207093 | JGI IMG/M metagenome (GOLD analysis project Ga0335073, IMG submission 207093) | Soil microbial communities from Loxahatchee National Wildlife Refuge, Florida, United States - Lox_Sample_2.2 | ecosystem: Environmental > Terrestrial > Soil > Wetlands | place: USA... | reverse complement strand
GCGAGGTCGGCGCAGCGGACCAGATCGGCCGCATCGATAGCGTCGTCGGGGAACACGGCGATGCCGATGCTGGCCCCGATCTCGACGCGCACGGCATCGAGCGAGAACGGCTCCTCGATCCGACCCGCCAGCCGGCCGGCCACGGTGGCCGCGTAGTCCGCGTCACTGTCGAGTAGCGCCAACGCGAATTCGTCGCCGCCCAGCCGCACGACCAGATCGGAGCTGCGCAGGGAGTCCTCGAGCCGGGCGCCCAGCTGCCGGAGCAGCTCGTCGCCGGTGGCATGGCCGAACGAGTCGTTGACCTCCTTGAAACGGTCGAGGTCGACGAACATGAAGGCCAGGCTGCGGGGCTGCCCGTCCGGATCGCGCTGCTCGGCCATGAACGCGTCGAGCAGCTGGAAGAGGGCCCGGCGGTTGCCCAGACCGGTGAGCTGGTCGGTCGCGGCTTCGCGCCGGCGCTGGTCGGTGAGCGTGCGCAGCCCGATGAGCGACAGGGCGGAGCGGACGCCGGCCACGATGAGCGTGGCCACGGCCAGCGCCAGGGACACCCGCCCCACGTGGTTCAGTGAGCCGACGAACAGGATCGTCAGCGCCCCGCCCGCGGCCAGCGCCGGGAGCAGGAAGCCGGGCGGCTCCTCGACCGCGGTGGGCCGCGGCGAAGGCGTCCTGATCCACACTGCCACCGACACGAGCAGGATCGACAGCGGCCAGGCGATCGCGTTGAACACGGTGCCCACGAACGACGTGGAGTTGAGTACGTTGAAGATGTCGCCGACCGTGTTCAGCGCGTAGCCCGCCGCGAGCAGGATCCAGGGCAGCCGCCGGCGACCGGACACGATCGCGGCGCCGCCGACGACCAAGCCGAGCAGCAGGACGTCGCCGACCGGATAAACGAGGTTGACCGCCACACCGGTGGCGTTGCCGTGGTCGTGATGCAGCAGCGCGCCGAACGCGAAGGTCGCGCACAGCGCCGCCGCGCCGAACCCGGCGACCGCGCCGTCGAGCCAGCTCGCCAGGCTGAACCGCCTGACCTGGCTACGGAGCAGGAGCATCAACGCGGCGTAGGTGACCGGGTAGAAGGTCACGTAGAAGGCGTCGGCCAGCGAGGGCGAAGGCGGCGTGGCTCCCCCCAGCGACTGGATCGTCAGGACGATGTCGCCAGCCGCCCAGCAGAAGAGGCCGGTACCGAGTAGGAGGGGGACCGCGCGGCCACGCCGCATGGTGGTGATCTTGAAAATGCAGAGCCCGCTGACGACGATCTCGAAGGCGTCCACGGCCCAGCCGTTCAACCAGTCCCAGTTCACGCCGGCGAGCTCCACCGCCACGTAGCCGGCGGCCAGCACGGCGAGCACGCCGTACAGCGGCCAGACCAACGCAGGGGTCCGGTCGAGCGCGCGGCGGTGGGGCGGAAAGGCAGCGCGGATCCGCGTGCCGACGTCGGCGACGCTCATCGCGTGATCCCGTGTGGAGCTGTTCCCATGAGGGCCTTCTAACTTTCGCTGTCCGTCGGTGATTCGGCAGATCGACGGAAAACTTGTGGAAAGTCGTTCTAGGCAGGCTGATGTACGGCGGCCAGGAGGGCGGCGTAGGAACGCACGAGCGCGGCGCGCTCCTGCGCGAGCAGCGGGCTGGCAAGATCGCAGCCGTCCTCCACCCACTCGTCCGAGTAGCGCATGGCAAGCGCGCGCTGCTCGGCCGCAACGGTCACTTCCGTCGCGGGGACGCCGTAGACACCCGAGTACAGGGCGGTCAGGGCGGCCACGAGCGGACGCTCGTCGCGATCGGCACGCTCGCGTTGGTGCTCGCGGTGAACGCGCCACCACTCGACCTCGAGCTCGGATGCTCGGCGGGCATCAAACGATTCGCCGTGGTGCCGGGCGAGGAGGCGGTAGAAGCGCTCCATCGCCCGTCGCGCCCCCTCGGGGTCATTGTCCGGGTGCGGCGCCCACAGCTGGTTGGCGCGCAACACGAGCGCCGCTCCCCAGATCGTCGTGGGCCACGGGAGGCCGAACGTGTGGCGTATCAGCCCGATCGCCGAGCGCAGGAACGCCACCCATTCGCGGCGGTAATAGGACACCCACGCGTTGGATTCGAGCTCGCCGACGTGCCGCGGGTCAAAGGCCCGGTACGGCTTGACCCTGGAGGCGGGCCGCCGGCGTCGGCGCGGTATGGAGTAGGCGCTCACGTTCAGCCCGACCCTAACTGAATCCGTCGAATAGGTGGAATAGTCGGCGGCGCGTTGGGGTGTGCGAACCGTCACCTAGGGGGGCTGGGCGTGTCGTCGACGGCGCCATATCTTGGCTGCCAGCACCGTTCAACCGAGGAAAGCAGCGCCGATATGACCCGCATCACCGACCCATCCTTCCGCCTCCACGACGACTACGCGCCGCCCTCACTGCCCACGACGGCGAAGATCGGCCTGAACCTCGACACGCTGCACCGGCCGACTCTCAAGCTGGCCGACTACATCCACCCCGAGCTCGCCAGTCCGCCGGCGGCGATCTCTCGCCCACACCCCGGCTTCACCTGGGGGATGCTCGCGAACGACCGGATCGGCGACTGCGTGATCGCGATGATGCTCCACTCGATCGAGGACTTCCACCTCGATGCGAGCACCCCGGTACCTGCCTTCACGGACCAGGACGCGATCAGCATCTACAGCGCGATCACCGGCTACAACCCCGACAATCCGAGCAGCGACCAGGGGACCGACGAGAACGCCGCGATGAGCTACTGGGAGAACCCCGGGCTCAAGACGAGCGACGGCGCCACGCACACGATCGTCGCCACCGTCGCGGTCGACCCAAGCAACCTCAACGAGTGCCGGATCGCGATCGACGAGTTCGTCGACCTGCAGATCGCCATCGCCCTCCCGACCACCGCGCAGGGCCAGACCGAATGGACCGTGGTCGGCGACGGCAGGACCGGCAACTCGGCGCCCGGCTCGTGGGGCGGCCACGGCATCCCCTACCGGGAGTACGACCCCGAGACGTTCAAGTGCGTGACCTGGGGGGCGGAGCTGCTCCTGACCGTCCCGTTCCATGAGGACTACGCGCAGGAGGCGCACGTCGTGGTCACTGAGGAGATGCTGAGCAAGCAGGGCATCGGACCTTCGGGCGTGAACTGGGACGAGCTGATCGCGGACATCAAGGCGCTGCCACAGCCACAGAACGGGGGCCGTCCAGCGGGGGATCCTCTGCTCCGGCTCGCCTGAGCGAGGCCTAATCTCTCGCTCCACCGAGAGTGAGCCCGCTCAGGCCGAGCCCGGGCTGAGGACGAGCGCCCGCGTTTCGCTGCGCATCCCTACCGATCGTTCACCATCTCATCGATTCACCAGGTTTCGCGCCCTCGCGAATCGCCTAACCTTGTCCGCGCAGGGCTATCCATCCTGCGCGGGTAAGCGATCTGGCAGGGAGTGACGACATGAGCTGGCGCCGAAGATTAGTGTCGATGGTGACGATCGGGGGCCTCGCGGCGCTCGCCCTGGTCGCTATGACCAGCGCCTCGGGCGCATCACCCAAGGCACATGCGGCGGGTCAGTGCACATCGAGTGACACTTCTCCCCGCAATCCCGCCAACCCGCTTGATATACCGGGATTCTCGGGCACAGACCCGCTGGAGGGCGCCAATCTGTTCGTGGAGAGCCCGTGGCAGTACGGCGGCGACGCGGCCGATGCGATCGCCAGCCTGGTCGGCCTCGGATGGATGAGTCGCCAGGAGAGCGGCACGCCGATGCCGTGGAGCCAGTTCGAGGCCAAGGTGAACTCGATGCACCTGTCCAAGAAGGTTGCGTTCGAGGTCGCCATGCTCGAGAAGATCGGTGACTATCCCCAGGCTCACCAGTTCAGCGTCTACACAGCGGGCGGATCGGGTCCGGCGATCTTCACCCAAGTGCAGAACTACCTGTGCCGGATGCAGCGCACCGCGCCTGGTGCGGCCGCGGAGATCACCACCTACTTCATCAAGCACGGCTCGAAGTGCACGCCGAGTAACAATCCGAACTTCGACGCCGAGGTCAACGCGGTGAAGGATGCCGTCGGGAACTTCCCGGCGCTGATCTTCGTAGAGGAGGACGCGATCGACACGATTTGCTGGCGCAACCCCGCCGTGGTGACGCAGCGCGAGCAGCTGCTCAAGTACGAGATCGACACCCTCTCCCAGCTGCCCCATGCGCTCCTGTACGTGGAGGGCGGCACCTCCGACGCGAACAACCCGCGCCAGGTGGCGCGCGTCCTGAACGCGAGCGACGCCTACAAGATCCGTGGCTTCTTCACGAACGACACCCACTTCAACTGGGCCTACAAGGAGATCCAGTTCGGCAACAAGGTCGCGAGGCTGACCGGCGGCCTGCATTTCGTGATCGACACGCGCGGTGACGGCAACGGCCCGCTGAAGAACCGCAACCCGGTGAAGTACGGGAACGAGCAGCTGTGCAACCCGCCCGGCCGGGGCCTGGGTCCGAAGCCGGGCGCGAGCGACGGCTCCTCCTACGGCATGTACTCGCCTTACCTGGACGGGTTCGTGTGGGTGACCACGCCGGGCGAGAGCGCGAACTCGACCTGCCCCGGTCGCAAGCAGCATTACGCGGCGTCCGGGATCTTCGATCCGAAGATCGCGATCGGCTACGCCTCGCTGGCGAACGACCGGATCGGTCCCTCGCCGCGCTTCCCGAGCCGCCCCTGGTAGCAGACCGTCAACTGCAAGAGTCACGTGAATGCCGGCATCCATGCCGGCATTCCGAGAGACAATCTTCCGCCTTGCCTCCGGCGGCGGGTCCCGCCGGGGCATCCGTGCCCCTCGGGACGCGACCACAGCAGGATGAGGCCTCCCCGGCCCCACGGACGCCGAGCGAAGCGAGGCCCATAAGCCCCTAGTGCGCGGCGCGGGCGTGCCTCGGCAGCCAGAACACCGCCGCGCACGCCGCGGCCAGGAACGCCACCGTCACCAGCAGCGCGTGGTCTGAAGCGCCCACGAACGCCACGGCTCCGCGTCCGCTGCCGAGCCGGTCGAAGAGGACCGTGCCGACGGCGGCGATCCCGATCGACATGGCCAGTTGCTGGATCGACTCGAGCAGTCCCGAGGCGGAGCCCATCTCGTGCGGGGCGACGCCGGCGAGGATCACGTCGAACATCGGGACGAACACCATGCCCATCCCGAACCCGGTGATCGTGAGCGGTCCGGCCAGATCCCATGCGGTCAGGCTGCCGCCGGCCGAGCGCATGACCAGGTCGGCTACGACCAGCCCGGCGGCCATGACCACGATGCCGATGTGCATCGTGTGCCGGCCGATCTTCGGCAGCAGCGTCGAGGACGTGATCGAGCCGCCGATGGCGGCGATCGGGATCGCCACCGTGGCGATGGCGCAGGCCAGCGGGGTCAGGCCGAGGCCTGTCTGGAACATCACGTTCAACGCAATCATCATCCCTCCCATCGCGCCGATGAAGCCGAGCACGACGGCGAGGCCGGCGACGTAGGCGCGGCGACGGAGGATCGAGGGCTCGACCAGCGGGGCCCGGCCCTGACGTGAGCGGCGCACTTGGAGCAGGCCGAACGCCGTCAGAGTGAGGACGCCGGCGCCGAGCAATGCGAACGACCAGGTCGGCCAGCCCTGCTGGCGGCCCTGGATCAGCGGGTACACGAGCGCGAACCCGCCAGCCATGGCGAGGGCCACGCTCGGAGCATCCAGGCGCGCGCCGGGGCTCGCCGGCCGTCCGCGCGGCAGGAAGCGCCGGCCGGCCGCAAACGCGATGAGTCCCACTGGGACGTTGACCAGGAAGATCGCCCGCCAGCCGGTCCCGAGCACGTCGAGGTTGATCAGGCCGCCCCCGACGAGCGGGCCGGCGATCGCGGCGAGGCCCATGATCGGCCCGACCACGCCGAGCGCCTTCTGCTGGCCCTCGTCGCCGAACAGCTCGCGGATCAGGCCGAAGCCCTGGGGCACCATGAGCGCAGCGACGGCACCCTGAAGCGCCCGTGCCGCGATCAGGGCGTTCGGATTCGGGGCCAGTGAGCAAAGCGCCGACGCGACCACGAAGCCGCCGATCCCGAACAGGAGGATTCGGCGGCGCCCGAGCACATCACCGAGACGGCTCCCGAGGAGCAGAGTGACGGCCATGGCGAGTGTGTAGGCGGCCGAGATCCACTCGAGCGCGGCGTAGGAGCCGCCCAAGTCACGACGGATCGCCGGGGCGGCGGTCTGGGCGATCGTCGAGTCCAGCAGGTCCATGACCAGGGCGGCCACGACCACGGCGAAGCCCAGCCAGGCGGCTCGGCTGGGGGTCCGCGCGAACGCGGTTTCTGAGGAATTGAACGTGGTGGTTGACATGGCTGAAGGCTCTCTTCAAACGCGGTCACTTTTGATCCTCAATAGGCTCGAGCCGGGTGTATTGCGGTCAACTGTTGTCCTCGTTCTCTGTAAGGATGCGCCGCATCATGGTTCAGACCTCCGCACGTCTCCTCGCCCTGCTCTCATTGCTTCAGGTCCGCCGCGAGTGGACCGGCCAAGAACTCGCCGACCGCCTCGAGGTCGGCCCGCGCACGATCCGTCGCGACGTCGACAAGCTGCGCTCGCTCGGCTATCCGATCGAGGCCGCGCCGGGGGTCGCGGGCGGTTACCGGCTCGGGAACGGTGGCGAGCTGCCGCCGCTCCTGCTCGACGACGCCGAGGCGGTGGCGGTGGCGGTGGGGTTGAGGACCGCCGCCGCCGGCGGCATCGCCGGGATCGAGGAGACCTCGGTGCGAGCGCTGACCAAGCTCGAGCAGGTGCTACCCGGCCGTCTGCGCCGGCGGGTCAGCGCCTTGAGTCTCGCGACGTCTGCCTTCGGGATGGAGGGTCCGCGGATCGACCCCGAGGTGCTGGCGACGCTGGCCGGCGCCTGCCGCGACCAGGTGCGGCTGCGCTTCCCCTACATCGCGCGCGACGAGCGCGCCACCCAGCGGTCGGTCGAGCCGTCGGCGGTCGTGTACAGCGGCCATCGCTGGTACCTGGTCGCGTTCGACGTCGATCGCGACGACTGGCGGACGTTCCGGATCGATCGGATCCGCGGTCGCGTCCGGGCGGGCGAGCGGGGCCGGCGTCGCGTCGTGCCAGGCGGAGATCCGGCCGCATTCGTGCGCGAGCGCCTGCGCGGCGCGCGGGAAGGCGAGGCGGCCGCCGAGGCGACGCCCGGCCGGATCCGGTTGGGCATTCCGGCGGCCCGGGCGCGATGCCGGATCCCGAGCCGCTACGCCGAGGTCGAGCCCGACGGGGAGGACGCCTGCGTCGTGACGACACGCGGCGGCTGGTCACGCGGGTTCCTGGTCTGGATGGCCACGCTGGATGAGCCGATGGAGGTGCTGGCGCCGCCGGAGCTGCTCGAGGTCGCGCGAGCGGTGGCGGCGCGGCTGGCGCCGGCCCGTTAGCCCCCGACCCAGTGGGGGGCGCGCTTCTGAAGGAAGGCGCTCATCCCCTCCTGGGCGTCGGCGGCGAGCGCGTTCTCGGTCATCACCGATTTCGTGTGCGCATACGCGTCGTGCTCGGAGCGGTCGATCTGGTCGTAGAAGGCGCGCTTGCCCGTCGCCACCGTGTATGAGCTCGAGCGGGCGATGGCTTGGACGAGTTGTTGCACCGCTTCGTCGAGCTTGTCGGCCGGGACGACCTGGTTGATCAGACCCCACCCGAGCGCCGTGTCCGCGTCGATCGGCTCGCCGGTGAGGAGCATCTGCATCGCGCGTTTGCGGCCGACCGCGCGTGACACCGGGACCATCGGGGTCGAGCAGAACAGGCCGATCTTTACCCCCGGGGTGCCGAAGCGGGTGCCCTCGGCCGCCGCCGCCAGGTCACACGCGGCCACGAGCTGGCAGCCGGCCGCGGTAGCGATGCCGTGGACCTTCGCGATCACCGGTTGGGGCAGTCCGTGGATCGTCTCCATCATGGTGGTGCAGGTGGCGAACAGATCGTCGAGGAACGGTTGCTCGCGGTCGATCATCTCCGACAGGTCGTGGCCGGCCGAGAACGCGGGACCGGCTGCGTCGATGACGATCGCGCGAGTTTGTGGGTGCGCGGAGACCTCGCGCAGCGCGGCGATCAGCTCCTGCATGAGCTCGAGCGAGAGCGCGTTGCGCTTCTCGGGACGGTTGAGCGTGATGCGGGAGGCCGGCTGTGTGTCGTCGGCCGACACGACGATCAGGTTCCGGTAGGTGGTGACGGACGCGGCGCTCACGCTCCTCCAGCCTACACCCTGAACAAGCCGTCACTCCGTGCGGAATTCATGAGCCGCGGCGACTTATGCAGCTGGTGAGACCGTCGCGTAGACGAGAACGGTTGTGAGGCGGTGGAGCGGCCGGTGGTTGTGGAACTTGTCACGACGCGGGAGGGCGGCGCCGAGAGCGCGGGCGCGATCGTGGCCTGGGGTGGAGCGGGCGGTGTCGGGGAACTCGTCATTCGTCGGCCGGCGCGCGGCCGGTGGCGGGTTGCCGGCGTGGGGGCCGGGGGAATCGCCATTCACCGCGGGGACGGCGGCGAGTGGCGGGTTGTCGGTGTGGTCGGCCGCCGGGGCGGGTTGGCCGGGGTGGCTCGGCATGGCCTGGGCGCCTGGGACTGCTCGCGGCGGGCGCTCGCGCGTGTTCGAACCCAGCGGCGGATGTCCACGGCCGTGCTCGTGAGCGGCCACGACGCGAATGCTTCGTGCCACGGCGTCTCTGAGGGCCTGATGCAGGTCGCAGGGATCTGGGACCCGCCCCGACGCGGCGGAGCGGGCCCCAGACTATTGGCGAGCCGTTCGGCGCCTCCCGCCGTTCACTGGCCCAACCAGCTTTCAAAGGAAGGACTGGTCCAGCCGCCACCGGACCCGGCCGGGGCCGGCCCGAGCGCCTTGCCGCCATAGATGACGCTGCCCGACGCGGTCTGGTAGGTCTGCCAGGGGATCGTCGGGCGCTGGTCGACGCCCGGCTTGGACCAGTCGCACACGCCGTTGGGAAAGATCTGCTGAAGCTCCTCCCACTCGGTGGCGCTGAACGTGATCGGGTAGTAGTCCGATTGGCTCAGCGGCTTCAGCTGGCACTTCTCCTGGTCGGTGGCGACGCTCTCGCCGGCGATCATCCGCGGTGTGGCGAACCGGGTCTGGAGCAGCGGTGACTGGCAAACCTCGCCGATTCCGGGAACCACAACCTGGTCCATGTCGGGGATGTCCGAGCACTGGTCGTGCACGCTCGCGGGCCGGTCGTCGGCGATCTTCTGCTCGAGGCTGACGTTCCGGTGGTCGGACTCGACCGCCGAGAGCCACTGGTCCATCGCCACCAGACCCTCCGCCGCGTAGTTCGGGTCGCCGATCAGCGGGGTCTCTCCGAACCAGATGACGTCATTCTTGGGGAAATGGCCCTCGGCCTGCTCGAGGCGGGCGCGAATCGCCCACGAGCGGTAGGCGTCGTGGAAGGTTCCGGCATCCGGCCCGCGCAGATCGATGATGGCCACGTCGGTCAGGTTGTTGGCCTCGTTGACCGCTCCGCCCCGGTAAGCGTTGGCTAGCGCCGGCTCCTCGGCCACCATGCGCGAGGTGGTGGTGTCGTAGTCGTTGTCGTAGCCGCCGATCTTCTGGTTGAGATCGATGAACTGCGCGGGCGTGATGGTCCCCTGCTCGAGCGCGCTGAGGCCGTACTGCACGCCGACGTTGTCCAACGGGATGCCGGCGTACCCGTACGGGTTGTTGCCTTGGTAAGGCCCGAACAGGTTGATCATGTAGTCCTCGAGGTCGCAGCGGGTGCCGGTCGGGTTGGTCATGCTCCACCGCTGCTCCGCGGTCACGCCCGCGCAGGCATAGGCCGGGTCGGCGAGCGTCGGCCAGTAGAGCGTGCTCAGCTCGACCGAGTTGGCGTAGTTCGGGTGGCCCTGGACAGCCGCGATCTGGACGGGCGTCCAGGTGATCCCGGTGCCCCAGTTGAGCGGATCCTCGAAGTAGTTGCGCGTGAGCTGGTAGTCGAGAAGCTCCTGCCCGGTCGACCACGCGTCCGGGAACGAGCACTGGGGCAGGATTCCCTGGTAGACGCCCGGGTAGGCGTTGGCGACCTGTTGCTGGGCCAGCGATCCACCCGAGCACCCGGTCCCGATCGTGTACCGGAGCGTTCCGTACTCGTCGATCAGGTGCTCCTTGGCCATGATCAGCGACTCGGCCTCGGTCAGCACGCTGCAGTCGTGCCCGGCGTTGTCCATCGCCGTCGACATGACCGCCATCCCGCGCCGCAGGGCCGGGTCGTATTCGGTGCTCGGGGCAGTGCCCGTGGTGTGGTCGGCGCCGCAGCTGGCGCCGTGGGTGATCACGAGCTTGTGGTCCCACTGCGGCTGCGGGGCCCATGGCGTCCAGGGCTGACCGGGCTGCCAGAGCATCGCGATCGAGTACTGGTCGCGGTCCAGGTAGCCGGTCTCGACGCGCACGATGTAAGGGACGGTCGTGCCGTTGTCGGTCGTCGTGGTGGCGATCGCCTCGGCCGGCGGCGGGTTGGACGGGTCGTAGGACTGGAACAGGTCGCTCAGGTCCATCGGTCCGGTGACCGAGTCGAGTTCGGACTGGTCGACCGCGGGCATGTAGTAGTAGGCGTAGGTCGTGGGGGCGTCGCACTGCGCGTCGGTGGCGCCGGACTGGCACACCCAGGGCTCCACCTGGGGACCGGAGAAGATCGGGCCGCCAATCGGGTGGTTGATGATCGTGGTCGAGGTCGAGGCTCCGTCGGCAAGGGCCGCGGTGACCGTGTTGGATCCGTTGACCAGTCCGCTCAGGAGTCCCTCGAACTCGCCGTTGGGCCGTTCGGCGAACTCGCCCGTGACGTCGCCGCCGTTCAAGCTGACCTTCACCGTCGACGGGTCGGTCCCGGACGGGAGCGCGATCTGTGTCAGCGCCTCACCGCCGGACACGAGGTCGGCTCGGGTTGACAGCACCTGGATCTCTAAGGCGCCGCCGTCAGGCGCCGCCGACAAAGCCGAATCCCCTTGCGCCAGCGCCGCCGGCGCGGCCAGCGCGATCACTGCGCCCACGGTTGCGAGCACGGTCACGACACGCCTGCAGTGCAGCACGTTGCCTCCCGCCGAATGGTCCTGTGTCTTCTTCGAGCGCCCTGCACGCTCGGAGCACTTATATGCCCGAAACAGATTCGTACCAAACCGGAACGCCGCGCGTCAAAACAGGTACCGCGTCGTATCTGGCTGTTATCGTGTTGAGGCGATGGCGGGCGCACCCTCACTGTTCCTTCAATCCGTCCGGATGCCACAGGCGTGGGACGACGTCGTTGAGACGACCAGCTCGATCACCCGCGCGCGCATCTTCGAGGCGATGGCGCGCGCCGTGTCGGAGCGCGGCTATGCCGCGGTGACGGTGAGCGACGTCGTGACCGGGGCGCGGATCTCGCGCCGCACCTTCTACGAGCACTTCGAGGACAAGGAGCACTGCTTCCTCGAGAGCTACCGAACCGGCTGCGAGAACGGCATCGCCCAGATCGACGCCTCCCTCCGCGAACTCGACAGCCCCGACTGGCGCACCCGGCTTTCGGTCTCGCTCGAGACGTATCTGAGGATCCTCGCCGCCGAGCCCCACTTCGCGCGCGTGCTACTGATCGACGTGCTGGGCGCTGGGCCGGCCGCGCTCGAGGCGCGCGAGCGGGTACTCGGCGACTACGTCGAGCACTACCGGGGCCTCCGTGAGCGCGCGCGCGCGGAGGAGCCCGGTCTGCCCGTGGTGCCAGATGCGTTCCTGCGGGGATTGGTGGGAGGGATCGCTGAGCTCGTGCAGCAGTGCCTTCTGGAGAGCCCAGCCACCGAGGTCTCGGAGCGGCTGCGAGCGCTGCACCCGACGCTGTTCAGTTTCGCCGCTTCGGTGCTGACCGGCGGGCGCGAGAACCGCTCGCGCGCGCACTGACGCCGGGCTCGGAGGCGCCTACGCGACGGTCGGCTCGGGCGTCGGGCGCTGATCGGCAATCAGCGGTTCGACGCTGGGCGCCGCGGTCGGGAAGGCCACCTCGATGTCCAGCCCGCCATCCTCGCCGGGGCGGACGAGGAGCCGGGCGTCGTGCGCGGACGCGACCGCGGCGACGATTGACAGGCCAAGGCCGAAGCCCTCGCGCTGGCGGAGGCGATCTGGAGCGAGGCGCTGGAAGGGCTGGAGCAGCCGCTCGACCTCGCCGGGGGGCACCACGGGCCCGGTGTTGGCGATCGCGAGGTACGCCTTGCCGGCGCGGGCGCCCACCCGAATGTGCACGTCTCCGTTCGGGACGTTGTGGCGGATCGCGTTCTGGACCAGGTTCGACACGAGGCGGCCGATCAGGCGGCGATCACCGGAGATGGTCGCGGTCTCTAGTTGCACGTCGAGGTGGAGATACCGTTGGTCGGCTTCGGCCTGATGGGTCCTCAGCACCTCGTCGGTGATAACCGCCAGGTCGACTGGATCGCGTTGGTCGAGGCCGCGCTGCCCCTGGGCGAGCGCGAGCAGAGCGTCGATCAACTGCTCCTGCTGCTCGCTCTCCTCGAGCGCCTCGCGGCAGGTTTCGCGGAACGTCCGGACGGTGGCGCGGGGGTCGCTGATGACCATCTCGAGGAGCGCGCGCACCGCGGTGAGTGGGGTGCGCAGCTCATGCGACGCGTTGGCGACAAACTGTCGTTGGGCGTCGAAGGCGTCCTCTAAGCGCTCGAGCAGGCCGTCGATCGTGTCGGCCAGCGTCCGCAGCTCGTCGCGTGGCCCCGGCAGCGCCAGCCGGCGGTGGAGGTTCGCCTCTGAGATCTCCTGGGCGGCCGCGGTGATGGTTCGCAGCGGGCGTAACACGCGGCCCGCCACGTACCACCCCATCAGCGCGGCGATGATCGCCATGACCGCGAGTGCGATCGCCGATTCGATCTCGAGCTGATGCAGGTCGGCGATCCGCTGTTGTGAGCCCACGAACTGCACGGCGGCTCGCCCGGAGGCCGAGCCCAGCAGGCGGCTCACGGTGGGTGGAACCTTGGTCTGCGCCTTGCCTCTGATGACGAACTGGGACTTCGGCGTATGCATATTGGTCACGCCCCTGTTGCCGGAGGGCGGTCTGTGGAAGAGAACCGAGCCCGTCTGGGGCGGGTGCGCGGGGATGACGGCGAACGTGTTGCCGTTGCCCCCGATGGTTGCGTGCGAGACGAGCGTGTAGGTGACGGCGAGTAGCGCAGCGCCGCAGACGAGGAACATCCCTCCGTAGAGCAGAGTGAGGCGCCAGCGAACCGTCGTCTGGGGGTGGCGCAGATGGTCGCGTGCGGATGCGAGCGTCACGTCCCGTCTCCGATCCGGTAGCCGACCGGCGTGACCGTCTCGATCACCGGCGGCTCGCCCAGCTTGCCGCGCAGCCGACTGATCGTCATGCGGACGGCGTTGGTGAACGGGTCGGTGGCGTCGTCCCAGGCGCGCTCGAGGATCTCCTCGGTCGAGACCACCGCCCCCTCGGCACCGAGGAGCAGCTCGAGCACGGCGAACTCCTTGGGGCTGAGCGACAGCGGCTTGCCGGCGCGGGACACGCGGCGGTGGGCACTGTCGAGCTCGAGGTCGCGGTAGGCGAGGGTCGGCGGAAGTGCCCGCCGGGAGCGGCGCGCAAGCGCGCGGATCCGCGCCACCAGCTCGGCGATGTGAAACGGCTTGGGCAGGTAGTCGTCGGCACCGATCCCGAGGCCGGCGACGCGGTCCTCGATCGTCCCGGCGGCAGTGAGCATCAACACCGCGCTCTGGCCGGCGTCGACGAGCGCGCGGCAAACGTCGTCCCCGTGGACGTTCGGGAGGTCGCGATCGAGGACGACGACGTCATAGCCGGTCACCGCGGTCCGCTCGAGTGCCTCGCGGCCGTCGTAGGCGATGTCCACGGCCATGCCCTCGCGTCGGAGCACCGCTGCCACGGTCTCGGCGAGGCGGGGATGGTCCTCAACCACCAGCACCCTCATACTTACATCTCACACCGATGGTTCATCGTTCTTGGACAGGACGCCGCGCTATGGGGACCGCCGGCGCGGGAGCGGTCCCGCGCCGACGTCCGGGCAGCCAGGATGGCGGGGCCGACATAACAGTGGGATAACAAAGTTACGGGCCGGTTATGCGCGGCTGCGTACAACGTGGCGCCATGAGCAGTAATCGTAGGTCTCGCGGGGGCCGGGCCTGGATCGGCGTTGTCGCAGCGGGGTGCGCGACACTGGCCGGCTGCGGTTCGACGGGCGCGCCAAGCGGGACGGTGACCAACGCCGGGACGCCGAGCGGGAAGAGCCCCGCCCAGGTGCTCGCGTTCGCCAAGTGCATGCGCGCGCACGGCGTTTCGAACTTCCCGGATCCGAGCGGGACCGGCATCCAGATCACCCCGTCTATAGCTCAATCACCGGATTTCCAGTCCGCGCAAAACGCGTGCAAGCAGTACCTGCCCAACGGCGGGCAGCCCCCAGTGACGGCCCCGGGCGCCCGAGCGGCGGCCCTCGCCTTTGCCAAGTGCATGCGCTCTCATGGCGTTCCGAGCTTCCCCGATCCGCTTACGAGCGCTCCGAGCTCGCTTCCCCCGGGCGCGGTGGCGATCATTTCACTGCACGGGATGGCTTTCGAGCTCGGTCCGGGAACGAACCCGGGCTCGCCGGCATTCCAGCAGGCGGCGTCCGACTGCGGCATCAAGCTCCCGAAGGGTCAGAAGCGGGCGTTGTGATCCGAAGCCATCTCGTCCCCCTCTGCGCGCCTGCGCTCTTGATGCTCGCGCTCGGTGTGGTTGGCTGCGGGTCGACGGGCGCGCCGAGCGGGACGGTGACCAATGCCGGGAGCCCGGCCCCAAGCGGACCGAGCCCCGCGCTCGAGTTCGCCAAGTGCATGCGCGCCCACGGCGTCTCGAACTTCCCTGACCCGGGTGGCGGCGGCAGCGTTCAGATCCAGGGCACGGGCCTGAACCCCCAGGCGCCCGCGTTCCAGACCGCCCAGCGCGATTGCCAGCACTACTTGCCCAGTGACGGGCAGCCGCCCGCGATGTCCGAGGCCAACCGGGTGCGAGCGGTGGCGTTCGCGAAGTGCATGCGCACGCACGGTGAGCCGGACTTCCCCGATCCCATCCTGGGCACGCCGAGCGCTTCCACGCTGGTGTTTTCGCTTCGCGGCATGGAGTTCGCCGGGGGCCCCGGCCTGAACCCGGGGTCGCCGGCCTTCAGGCAGGCAGCGGCCGATTGTGGACTTCACCTGCCGCCCGCCGGAGCAAAGGTGGCGGTGCCATGATCCGGCTCCAGCTCCTCGTATACGCTGCTATCGCCTTGATGCTTGCGCTTAGCGTCGCCGCCTGCGGCGCCACCGGTCAGCCGAGCGGCACGACGACCAACAGCTCCTCGAACGGTTCGCAGCTCGCCCTGTCGGAGTGCATGCGCTCCCACGGAGTGCCGAACTTTCCCGATCCGAGGCAGGGCGGGGGCTTCTCAATCAACTCAACCCCGGGTAGCTCGACGTTGACAGTCGACGGCACCACGTTCGAGGGCCCGATGTTCGAGTCGGCGGTCAAGACGTGCAAGCTGTTCGGGGGCGGGACTGCCCCGCCCCCGATCACCGCCAGCCAGAAGCGCGCCGCGGTCGCGTTCGCGGAGTGCATCCGCAAGCACGGCATCCCCAACTTCCCCGATCCGACCTTCCCGGCCGGTGGCGGAATCGCGCAGGGTTCAGGGACCAACATCAATCGCAACTCGCCGGCCTTCCAGCGGGCGGTGGCGGTCTGCAACGGGAGGTCATCGTGAGGTTCCCCTGGAGGCGTCGGCGGACGGATGAGGACCGGAGGGGCGACACCGGCCGCCGCGTCGGGCGTCGCCTCGGTGCGATGGTGGCGCTGTTGGTGGCGATCGGCGTGGTGGTGGCGATCGTGCTCGGTAGCGAGTCGTCGCCTTCGTCGGGCGGCTCGACTAACGCGAGTGTGTCGTCGGGCGCGGTCGCGGTGCAGCGGCGGAACCTCGTCGAGACCGACACGGAGTCGGGGACGTTGAGCTATGCGAACACCTATACGGTCTA
>Ga0335073_10006864_pt1 | contig 15984 bp, 28 predicted proteins | sample Lox_Sample_22_FD_207093 | JGI IMG/M metagenome (GOLD analysis project Ga0335073, IMG submission 207093) | Soil microbial communities from Loxahatchee National Wildlife Refuge, Florida, United States - Lox_Sample_2.2 | ecosystem: Environmental > Terrestrial > Soil > Wetlands | place: USA... | reverse complement strand
ATAATCCGCCATATAACCAATATAACACGTATACGCAGGTCAGAAAACCGGAAAAGTCGCGGGAAAATCCGGTTATTTTCCTACGCCGGGGCGTGAACCGGCCCCGGCTGTCTTGTGACTGGGACGGCCGGGGCCGGGGCCTGGTAAGCGGCTCTCTAGGCTGGTGACAACTCCATGAATGAATGCGCCTGGATAGTGAAGTGCTCGCTTGAGGCGGACGTAGCCAGGTGGGCCACGAGGTTAAACGTCCCGGCCGCGCTGAAGGTCCATGCACCCTCTACCTCGATGTCGAAAACGGTCCCGTTCGCGATTGAGCCCGTGTCGTAGTACACCGACAGTCCGTTGAGGTTACCGGCATTGAGAGGCGTGGCGGTTTCCTCTATGTAGGACTTGACGAATGTCCGCGTCCCCGACAGGGTGGCCGTGCCCGTGAACCCGATTCTCAGTGCTTGCGCCGTGCCCGATGCAGCGGCAACGCACCTGAGAATCGCCCGGACCTTGTAGCTGCCAGCGCCGACGTCCGTGGACAGGCTGTTCACCTGCGTGTCGCCGGTAGTGGTTACAGACGTGTCGCTAGCAGAGATAAGGACTTGCTGGCCTACGGCGTACACCTCGGCGTCGTTGCCGTTGATCGCGCGGGGGATGCCGCTCGTGTCGGCATATATTCCTGCGCTGCCGGACAGGATACTCGGAGGCAGGGGAGCGCCAAGGGCGGGGTAAAGCGACAGAATTCCTGCCAGCGCGTTGTACACGTTCCCGTTAGCGTCAACATCATCGCCTACGGTCAGGCTCGCCCCTGAAAACTGGTCGTAAAGCTGCATTCCTGAGAACGAGACCGCGACGTAGGCCAGTCCGCCCATCTGTGACCAAGGCCCGCCCGCCGAGGTCGCCCGGAAAATGGCGATGCCGTTCGATGAGCTGACCACGCCGTAATAGGCCGGTTCGGATGCCTCAAAGGTGTATCCGACGTTGCCCGCTAGGACTTCATTGCCGTAGGCGTCGAATCCTGCTGATGAGGTCAGGCTTGCAATGAGGTTTCCGAGTGCGGGGGTCGGGCTATAGACGAAAACTCCGGTGTTGCTGCCCGTGCCGTAGACAATGACGATTCCCGCGACTACTTCAGTCTGTATCCAGCCCATCAGGGGTTATATCCCTGGTTGCGGGCAAGCGACGAATCATAGCGGAGCCAGAGGGTTGCCTGCGGCGCGGGTGTGACGCTGGTAGCGACTGCCCACAGGAAATCAATCTCATCGCCCGAGTTGATCAATGCCGGTTCGGATGGGTCCCATTCGTTGAAGCCGCCGAGTAGCGCGGTGACCACTGAAAACAGCGTGTTCCGTATGAGGATTTGAGCGGTCGCCAGGACCGGGGCGTTGTTAATGGTCATATGGTAAATCTCAAGCTGGCTGATTACGGGCAGGTCAGCGGCGGTAAAGCTGGTCGTGTAGTTTCCGGCGTTCCTGCCGGTTCGGTCGGTGGTCGCCGTCTTGGTGACCTGCGGCAAGCTGACGTAATCGGCCACGTGCTGCCCCTTCCTGGTGCTTGTGCGAAGCGGTGCCGCCGTAAGCAGTGATGCCGCCCCGGCCCGGCCGAATAGCTCACGCCGCGTCAGCATGAGCGGGGTTGGGCAGTGCCATTACCGCGCCGTCGTCAGTGAGCCCGGCGCGCGCCACCTGGCCCCAGTGGCCGAGCACCGCCGCGCCCGTGTCGAGCCAAACCGCGTGAACCGCGCCGCGATGGTAGGCCGGTAGTCCCTCGATCTGGTCTCGTGCCGCCGCGCCTTGCCGTTCACGGATTGCCAGCGCCGCGCCCAGCGTCGGGGCCGCCAGCGCCGCGCCCGTGTCGAATAGCTCCGCCGCCGCCGCGTACGGGCTGGTCATGATGTCCGCCATCACTGTGCCCCTTCCTGCCGTTGCACCCATTCGGTCGCACGCCGTAGGTCGTGCTCTGTCTTGTCGGCCAGCCGCGCGCCGTCCGTCAGGTGACGCCACCACAGGATTCCGAGCGGCATCCCGAGCACGACGCCGAGCACGAGCGCGCCGAGCACCAGCGTTACTAGCTGCCTCTGGTCAAGCTCCATGTCCGTCATGAGGCGTTGCCCGTGTTCTGTCCCGTGGTCGCCTGCACCAGATGAGCCAGCGCCGTGCCGACCGTCTTGACGTAGCCGACCCCCGGGCTGCCGGGGCGCACCAGGACGTACAGGATCGCTATCAGGGTCATCGCCACGACAAACGAGCCGATGCTGTCGGTCAGCTTCACAGGTCATCCCCTCCCGGTCAGGTGAGCGGGGTAGTGGTGGCAAGCGGCGCGATGCACCGCGTCTTGTCCGGGTTCAATGACCACCCGGAGGGGCATTTACCGCCGACCGGGTAGACCTCCGCGCCGAACGTCCCCGGAACGGCTTTCCAGCCAGGAGGGTTGTTCTGCTCTGGCGTGGCTGGCGGGGTGGTGGTCTGCCCGGTGCCCGGTGCGCTTTCAACCGGCGTCGCCGTCTGCGCCTGCGGTGCGGCGGGTGACCAGCCGCCGAGATCATCAATCCATGTCGCCACGCTGGCAAGCTCGCCGCTTGAGTTCATGAGCAGCACGAGCAGCATGAGCGCGCCGAACGACGCCGCGAAGTACGACGTATAACCCTTTTTCTGCGCGACCGACGACAAGATGAACCACGAAAAGCAGGTCGCCGCAGTGAGCGGCAACGGCCCTAGCCCCTTCAACGGCTTTTCGCTGCCCGGCTGGGACTGGTCCGACGCTGGCCGGTAGTCGGCGATGGCACGTAGACCGATGATGACCAGCGCGACGACAAATTCGAGCATGACGATTCCGCGTGCGTCACGGAAATTCGCCTCAGGGAATCGGAACGAGCCGCCGCGAGCACGAGCACCAGGACCAGGCCGACGAGCACCAGCGCCGCGCCCGTGATGCCTGCCGGTCAACTCGTATAGCGGCTTGGTCTGCGGAAACGGCAGATGACCGCCATCATCGGCAATCCGCGGTGCCCTTCCCCCGGCCGCGACTCCCCGTGCCGACGCCGAGCTGCTGCGCCGCGCCGGTTTCGGTGCCGGTTCGGCCAGCCCGCCCGCGTGCGCGGGACCGGGGCCGCCCGACACCGATCCCCCCTGACCCGCGCGGAACCGTCGCGTGGTCTTGCTTTCACCCGTAGTCTGCTGCGCCATTACACCGGCACCTCCTCGATCGGTGGTGCTTCCTCTGGCGGGGGAGTCTCGCCGCCGCTCTCGCCGCCCTCACTGCCACCGCCACCGCCAAACAGGTTCCCTAGCCCGTTGGCGAGCCCGTACGCCGCCGCCGCGAGCTTGGACGCCGCCCACACACCGATCAGCGCCCACAGCCCCGCCTCGATCGCTGCCGTGTCCTGCGATGGCGGGGCACCTGACGGGGGATGCCCGCCGAGGATGTCGCCGACGTACGCGGCGGGGCGTATCGGCGCCTTGCTCGTCCCGAGCGGCCATGGCCGGAACGCCATATATGCCGCGAGAAAGAACACGCCGACGAGCAGAATCGTTAGCGGCTGTTTCGCCGAATCGTTCACGCCGTAACTCCTCCTGATCGGTACATCCGGATAACCAGCAGCACGGCCAGCAGCGCCACGACCGCCGCGCCCGCGCGGAATCCCTGCCCTGGCTTGAACCACTCCAGAACGTCATTGAGCGCAATGGCCGCGTCATGCACGAGCGTCCCCGCGCCTTGCAACACGCCCGCGCTCTGGCTTATGACGCTGGCCGCGCTCATCGCTGCCCCGGTGGCGCTGGTGAGCGTCGCCGTCTCGGCCCCGGCCGCCGCGCCCGGCACCCGCCCGTAGCCGACGATGTTGGGCTGGAGGCTGGCCAGTGAGGCGTACCCGACGCCCTGTGCAGGGTCTTCCGCGCTGAGCACCTGGCCGTTGCCTGTGTAGATGCCGACGTGCCCCGGTGAGGCGTTGTCCCCGCTGAACTGCATAAAGACCAGATCGCCCGGCTCTAGCTGGCTGGCGGATATCTTCTGAGCCCAGGCGTATTGTTCCTCTGACGTGCGAGGCACACCCGAGACGCCTAGCTGTGTCAAGACGTATTGAACTAGCCCGGACTAAGGAGCAGTCAAAGGAGCTGGGTCCGGCCGCGCCGTAGACGTACGGGAATCCGACGAAACGCTTAATCTCGGCTGCGATCTGACTTCCTGAGACTGACATCAGGCATCACCCCCTCCCCCGGTTACGGTGCTCTTGCGCCTCGCCCACGATGCCCGCAGCGCCGCGCGCCTGCGTTCGGCTGTTGCAGGGTCGGCCCATGAGGTACGGACACCCGCGCTACGGGCCGCTGACGGACGTAGGCCCGCGTCGTCGTCAAGCCGAATATGGCAGGTACGGCAGAGGGGAATGTAGTCCGCGATGTGGAGCCCGCTTGTCTCGTTAAGCTGAGCCCAATCAAGCGCCGGTTTGCTCTCGCCGTGTTCGGCATGAAACAGGCAATCGTGGTCACGTGCCGCGCCGCGTACCCGCTTCACCCGCTCGTGCATCGCCTTATGCGTGATCTGATCGCCTACCCAATGCGGACTGTCCTGCCCCTTGGGCTTGGCGTGCCTGCCACACTGGCACCCGGCCGCGCAGGGTATCGAGCCGCCGCGCATCATCACACCGCCCATAGCCGGAAAGCCGTGTAACCGGCCGCGAGAGCGACGAGTGCCGCGCCGACCCTGAACCCCTGCCCTGGCTTGAACCACTCCAGAACGTCATTGAGCGCAATGGCCGCGTCATGCACGAGCGTTCCGGCCGCCGACAGTGCCCCGGTTGTCTGGGTCAGCAGTCCGGCTGCGCTCGTCGGCGAGCTGCCCGCGCTCGTGCTGGCCGCGCTCGTGCCGCCGCCCTGCGGTAGCGCAGATGCGGGTGTGCCGCCCTGGTAAAACTGCTGGTAGGCCCCTGACGTGTAGGTAGTCCATGCGTCGAGCCCTTGTGATTGGTACTTGAGAACCGCCTCATGCGCGTTCACCTGCGGATTGGTGAGGCTGCCCTGATCGGACGGATTGACCGCGCCGAGAATCTGCCAGAGGCCCGTAGCGCCAGAGGGGTTGTAAGCGTTCGGGTTACCTGATGATTCAGCTTCGGCGATGGCAGCCATGAGCGGGGCAAGGGCTTTAGGCCCCCCGGCATTGATCCAGAGGGTTTCCAGTTCGCCGTAGCTGTAGGTGGTCACAGCGCGAGCCCGGCCCCGTCCGCGACCGTCTCGGCCGCGTTGAAGGTGAGCCACGGGCGGAACACGCCGAGCGAGTAGGCCAGCACGAGCAGCGCCCCGGTCATGAGCAGCCCGTCAGTTGCCCAGTTGCCGCGCCGCGCCGCGTGGTGCGAGCCCCACAGCAGGAGGCCGCCCCCGGCCAGCACGATCACGAACGCGCCCGGCACTGCGGGGTGCGCCGCGAGCATGTCGGCGGGGCCGAGGACGGGCGGGGCCGGTTCGGTGGCGTCCTGGCATGGGGGGAAGCCAAGCCATCCGGCTACCGTCGCGTACGCGCTCACTGGCTCACCTGCCCCGTGTTCTCGCGCTCCCGCCAATACCGGATGAGATACCGGAGCACTTCTCCGAGGGTGAGGTCACGGCGCTGTGCTGCCTGCATGTCGATTCTGGCTAGCCGTACCTCGTCGGCTGTTTCCGGATCAACAGCCAGCCGAGACAGAACAGACATCGCGCCTCCGTTGGTCATCACTTCCACCGATAGCCACAACTGTAGACCAGGACCGTTAGCATCGGTAACTAACTAGATTCGCAACGGGGAGGTCAGGAGTTGCCGCCGACACGAGCACAGCGCGAACGCCGCAGACGCCGCCGTGGTCCCTACGACCGGCGCGACCTGATCGGGCATTTCGTGGACCGCGACAAGGTGACCCAGCGGCCATGCACGCACGCCTGCTGTCGCGGGTTCCGGGTCCACCCGTCCAACTTCCCGGTGATCCTGCCCGACCGGACGCTACACCGCGCCACCGATGACGAGTTGATGCAGCACTTCCGGCGACTGTCGGCCGATGACAGCGACCGCGCCCGCCGTGGTGAATCACAGGTGTTGCACGAGATGGAGCGCCGCGACGCCGCCAGCGAACGCCGCGCCGAGAGCAAGCGACGGGCCGAGCAGCGCCGCTACAACATTGCCGCCACCCGCGCGGCCACCCGGCAGGAACGCGAAGCTGAAGCGCACCGCATCACGCTCGCCGCCGAGGCCGCGACCAACGGGTACCTCGTGAACGCGAAGGGCCGCGCGCGGGGGATCAGTGACCGGGAGATTCTGACCGGCCGCGAATCGGTGTTCAACCGCTACGCCAGCGACGAGGCACGCGACTACTTCGCTACCCACCCGCGCCCTACCGTCTCGTACTTCCGTGGGGAAGATACTCGCGTGGTCGAGCGCGCGACGGAGCCGGTACGCCGCCGACGTGGCGTTATGTCCCGGCGTGCGGCATGACCGGCAATCCGCGGCCTAGTTCCCTATCGGGACAGTCGCAATTCTCGAGCGCGGCGCGCGGGCTAGTGGACGTGCTGTGCTGCCCACTGCCCGACCCACCCGGCCAGCGCACCGCCAGCCAGCGCCAGCCCGCCGACCGTGTACCGGAACCTCTCAAGCGCCCGCGTGCGCCCCTCCAGATCGACCGTAGACGGACGTTGCTCGATCACCCGCAGACGCGCCTCGAAGTCGGCGCGCGCCGTCTCGATCGCATCGACCTTCGTCGCCACCTTCGCAACGTCAGTGCGCATCGCGGACATGTCCGACGTGATCGCCGTCTGCTGCTGCGCGATGGTCGCGAGGGTGACCGCGAGCCCGGCCGTGTCCACGGTGCCAGTCTGCGCGCCAGGTGTTACGGCTGGCTGACTCATGGGGCATCGGGGCGGGAGTCTTCCGTAGGGTGCTGCATACGCCGTTGCTCCTATTCGCGTAGGGGTGCGGCCAGGCCCCGCCCTGCGGTCGTGCGCCGGGCGGGGCCGCTGTGTCCCAGTGTGCCTCACCCGCCAGACGTTACCGATCATGAACGCCGTAACCGGCCCGCTCCCCGCAGCGGGCACCGCACCGAGAGGATCAGCAAATGTCAGTCAGCGACGAACGGTTCGATGAGCTAACCGAGAAGTACGACGAGGTAGGCGCGCGGGGGATGACCGCCGACGAGCGCCGCGACATGAAGGAGTGGCTTGCCGAGCACCGCGACGACGAGCCCGGCCGCGACGCGGACGACGACGATGAGGAAGTGACGTTCTGGGAGACCGGCCGCGACGGGGTTGAGCGCGGCGCGACGATGCCGGTTCGGGTCGCGCGGAAGTACGCGCCTCCGTTCGTGCAGGAATGGCTCACCGAACGGCAGAAGTCGGCCGACGAGGCAGCCGCCGCGCTCGTCGCCGACGAGGTTGGGGAACGCCGCACCCGGCGCCGCAGCGGGCCGACGCCGCCTCGCCGTGAGACCGGCGAGTTCGGCCGGCACACTGGACGCGCGGACAACGGGCACCGTTACCACGCTGGCCGTCGTATCGGGTGAGCTGGTTATGCCGTCCCGTGCGCTGGTGAACGCGGTTCGCGCCGCCCGGCCGCCGATGGGGACTGACGAGCGCCGCGCTCGTGCCCGCGAGCTGCGCGCCGCTGGCTGGTCCCTGCGGTCGATCGCCCGCGAGGTTGGCGTCTCGTATGAGACCGCGCGGAAGGACACGCGGGGGGTGACGCCGCCGCCTCCGGGGCCGGTCGGCCGTATGGTCGCGCGGCGCCCGTCGAGCATGCCCGCGACGGGCGCCAGCTCCTCGCGCGCCGTGGTGCCCGCCGTGGTCGAGCTGGACGGCGACGAGCGCCAGCACCAGGACGACGAGCCCGCGCGGCGCTCGTCGGCTCTGGCTGTCCGCGCGCCGAACCGGCTAGCCCGGCTGCTTGGATTCGGGGCCGCGCCCCGCGCTAATCCGGCCGGTTCAATTCCGTGTGAGGATTGCGCCGACGAGCGGGTGAGGCTGCCGTCTGGTCAGTTTCCCGCCGCTATTGCGCGTGACCGTGCGACCGGCCGCGCGGTGTGCGATCACCATGCACGAGCACGGAACGGGGGGAGGCTGCGTGAAAGGGATTTGGGGATGCTCCCGAATTTCACGCAGCCTCCCCCCGGACAATGGAGGGTGACTGTCACCTACCCGCCGCGCCGCCCGCCTGATTGGGCACCGTTGCCGAACGGTGGGGGGAATCCGACAGTGGACCTATCCGGCTGGTACGGATAACCGCAGACCTGCCAGCACGATAAGCGGTAGCTGAGACCACCTGTCGGATAGCTCATGTTTCGCGTTCCACTGCTGGTCATAGACATCCTGACGTTGTGACGCGATGTTGACCCACCCCCGATGTTCCTTGTCCGCGTGGTCTGCCTTCTGGTCATGCTCTGCCGCCTCCGCTTCGAGCGATTCGACTTCCGCCCGGAGCACTGCCGCCTTCGCCCGCTTGTGCGTCGCTTCGGCGACATGCCTTAGGCGTTCAAGTTCTGTCGCTGCCGTCGCTGCCGCCGCGTCACACTCTGCCGCTTGCGTTTCGTAATTTCCGATAGTCTGCCAACCGTCGTCACGGGTCTTTTCTGCCGCTTGCTCTCGGAGGCGTTTGGCATTATCGCGGGCCGTCTTTGCGTCCACCGCCCATAGGTTGACTTGCTTTTGCGCCTCCTCCACCGGCCGCAGCGCGTTACACATGTACTCGTCCATTCGATCTTTCGTCGTCGGCAGATAGGAGCGCACGAGAGCGCCCGTCTTAGTGTGTTTGCCGACTACCCACACAATCGACGGTTTCCCATCCTTCGGGGCCACCCGCCCGAACGGGTCTATTTCCAGAGGCTTTACTATGTCGAGTTGGTTGTAAACGCTGAGGGTGACTTGACGAGACCCGACAGACAGGACTCTTACCTCTGCGGTGATCACGTCAACGGTTGCTTTGGTTTCGGTCATTGATCTAGCCTCTCTGTGTGCGGTTTGGGAGGGGTGGCGGTCCCACCCCTCCCAAGTCGTTGAGGGGTGAGGGGTGACACGTTTTGAGGGGTGACACATCGGGGAGCGAACGCACGAGGCCGTAACGCTGTGACCTGCCCTTACGTGTCCCGTCGAGCTTCACTCGTCACCCCTCATGTGTCACCCCTCAATGTGTCACCCCTCCTGACCTGGGCAGATACCGGAGGGGTGACACATTGTGTCACCCCTCCGTGTCACCCCTCGTTGAGTCCCGCGAGCCGGTAGCGGAACCCGGATGCGCCGTGATACTGCGTGGCGCTCCGCTGAATACTGCCCTTGCTGATAAGGCTCTCTAGAGAGTCCTCGAAAGAATCACGGTAGGCGTTGTTACGTCCGGGGCCGATGGCACGCCGTAGGTCACTGTGCGACCACCATTCCGGCCGTTCGGTGAGTTTGTCCATGATCCGCTTGCAGGTCTTTTGGACCTGCCGGGTTTCGCTCACTTCCTCGATGATTCCGGCTTGTGCCGCTGCCGCGTACCCGGCCGCCTCATTGCGCAGGCGTGTTTCCGTGCGCAGCATCTCGGCCATGAATTCGCGTTGACCGGCAGATACCGCCGCGATGATGCCGGACAGTTCCCAATCCTCGTCACGGATGCCGGGATATCCGTCGAGCAGCCCGAGGAATGCCGCTGCTTTTTCCCGGTTCAGAGTCGAGTGTGATTCGTTCTTGTTTCCCCCGCCGCGCAGCACGATCACCCGTTCGTCGTCCACGAGGTTACGTACTGTCGAGCAGACTTCGAGAAAGAACGGATCACCGTCCGGCCATCGGCGATTGTCGCCGCGTCCTAGGCATGGCATCCCATCGGGGGGATGCCATACGATCCGCCGTGGTTCGTCGGGGCGGATGTCCGGGGCGTACGGGTCCACGGTCGGGCTGAAGAACCATCGCTGAGGCGTACCGCCATCGGCGTCGTCCAGCAGGAGCGCGGAACGTTCTGGCTGGATGCCCGCCGAGATGCACAGCCGGTAGGAGTGTTTCGGCACATGGATGCGGAATTCTTTGCCCGCGTTCTGTGCGCCGAGTCTCGCGCCCGTGAATACCTTCCGCAGTACCGGGCCGATGGTGGCCCCGCCACCGCCGCGAGCAACGAGCGCCGCGAGGTAGTCAATCTCCGAGATGGACAGCAGCGCGGACTTGGCTATCGTCACTTGCTCGTCGGCTTTCTTGTCGTATTCGACAAACAGCCGCGAGATACCTTCGCCCGTTCCGATCTCCACGCCTTCGGGCACATCGGCGCCGAGTTCGATGACCGATGATGCCGTGTCTTCGGTGGCGTCCTTCCCCCGTCCGGTACGCCCGGCGTGGCCTATCAGGACATTCAGCGATGCGCCGCTTTTCCCGACAAGGGGAGGTAGCCGGACTTCGGGAGGGATGACCGTATACATCCGCGCCATGACTTCGAGCAGGAGAGACCACGGGGGAACTCGGCAGGCTTGCGCCCACTGATAGATGGTGGCTAGATCTTCGCGCGCTTTCCAGAAGTCCCGTTCGATGCTGCGGTCTGGATAGTAGAACCCTTCAGCGCGGAACGGGTTGCCCGTTGGTGCTGTCGGTTGTTCATGCCGTGCCACTTCGGCGGGATCGTCGGCAGGGTGCGGAGCCTCGTCGTATCCGTCACCCATCACGCGCCGCCTTCCTGGGATTCCCTGCCGGATTGGTAGGCCGCGGCTGCTCTTTCGAGGTCCGCGATGGTGGCCGCGTAGTTACCCGGCAGGGTGCGGAGGATCGCCGCCGCGCGGTCTGGCGGATACCAGCCCGGCCGGTACGCCCGGCATGCTGGCACGCACTGGTGGCCGCTGTGCAGGATCGCCCCGGACAGATGCACCATGCCCACGGGGCCGAGGTCGAGCCCGGCCGCCTCCCATGAGGCGCGCGCGTCGGCGACGAGCTGTGCGCCGGTACGGTCGGCTGGCCGAGGATCGGCGAATGCCGCGCGCCCGCCCGGCCCGTACCGGCGCGCTTCCATCTCGTCATGCGATGGCCCGTCACGGGTGACGGTGGCGACGAGCGCGGGCCACGTGTCGGCGAGCACCCGCGCGCCCGCCTCGTACCCTGCCCGCCACCCTTCGGTGCGCGCCTCGTCGGATGCCTCCCGAGCAAGACGCCGCCACAGTTCGGTGTGTGCTTCGTCGTCGTCGGCGAGCACGAGCGCGCGGAGTTCGTCGCGTTCACGGGTGACGCGCTCTAGCTCGTCGGCGAGGTCCGCACGGGTCCGGTAGTCGGCGAGCTGCACCACGTCCGCGCTCATGACTCGCGCCTAGTGGTGGTGACGGGTGGGAGCGCCGCGCCTAGCTGACGGTAGACCTGCGCCGCCTCGTAGGCCGAGAGCCAGAGCCGATGCGTGCGCCTGCGTCGTTCCACGGTTAGGAACCATGCGCCCGGCCTTTTGGGGTCCGCTTCAACCGTGACCTTTGCCTCGTGGTTGGTCATCGCGCGCCCGCCTCGCCGACGAGGCCGACCATGCGGAGCACGTCGGCGAGAGCATCGCCCGGCCCCGGCTGTATCGCGTAGTCGATTGCCTGCCCGGCTAGGACTACCGCCGCCCATTTGGCATCCATCGCGGCAATCGCGCTGGTGGATTCGGTAGTCAGGGTGTCAAGTACGGGACCGTCAAGTGTCAAGGTCCCTTTGGTACGATGAATAGGAGCGTTCACGGAAGATCAGCCCTTCAGTGTGCGTGGCGCGGGGTCCGCTGTAACGGCCCGCCTAGCGAGAGACCCCCCGGTTTCGCCGTCCGGGGGGTCTTCGCTTTTCCACGAGACCCGCCGTTCGCCTTACTGCCGGGAGTCTCAAGACTCATCCTATACCCTGCCTGCCAGTGCGTAGAGTGCCACTTTCGGCTACTCTGGTATAAGTAAGCACTTCACCAGAGAGGCCACACATGGGAACCATCAGACAACCCGACGAGACGGTGACGCTACGCACGTTGCACGGTAGTGCGGGTGGCCCTGTAGACCGCGTGCGCTATCAGGACAAGCACATCCAGATCACCCGCAGCGGAAAGCCCGTCGCCATGCTCGTGCCTATCGGCTGGTGGCGACGCGCCAACGTTGCCCTAGACCGCGCCGCCGAACTGACCGACGCCGACATAGACGCGTGGCACGAGAACGACGAGACCGGCGCACCCGACGAGCACCAGCACCAGGACCACGCGCCCGCCGACGAGCCCGGCCCGCCCGGCGTCGCGCCCACCGTCGCCGACTCCCTAGCCAACAGCCAGTGCCGCGACTCTGGCGGAACCGGCCCCGGCCTAGACCCCCTGCCCGCACACCGCCCGTCCACCGGAGGCCAGCCGTGATCATGGTCGCGCTTATCGCGCTCGTGCTGCTCGTGCTCTTGGTCCGCGCGCTGCTCGTGCTGTTCGGCCCGTGGCTGTTCGTCGCCGTCGCGGTGCTCGTCGCCGCGTTCGCCTACCTGCTGCTGCGGCGCGCAATCGGCATCCATCAGAGCCGGGGTCCGCAGTGACGCCGCCCGTCGTGATCATCTCGTGCGGCGCGCTGAAGCTCCCGCACCCGGCCCCGGCCGCCGAACTGTACGTGGGGCAGCACTTCCGCGCCCAGCTCACCGCCGCGCGGGCACTCACCCCCGACGCCCGCGTGTTCATCCTCTCGGCCCGCTACGGACTCGTACGCCTCGCCGATGTCATCGCACCCTATGACCTGACCATCGGGCAGCCCGGAGCGATCTGCGCCGCGCACATCACCGAACAGGCCCGCCACATGCGCCTAGACCACGAACGCCGCGTGATCGTGCTCGCACCCGCCCGGTACGCGGCGCTATGCCGCCGCACGTGGCCCGCGCTCGAAACCCCGCTCGCGGGACTCGGCATCGGATACCAGCGGGCAGCACTCGCCCGGATACGCCGCGAGGGACTGCACGCACCAGCCGCAGCACTCCAAACCGTCACACCGGAAAGGTAGAGAGCCATGACCGCCACCACTGAAAGCAACGGTCACAGCCCGACGACGAGCCTAAACGACCTAGACGAGTTCGGCGCCTGTATGCCGTTCGGCGACCGTCACACGCAGGTCATACATCCGTCAGTCGCCGCCGCGATCCTCCGCATGTTGAAGGAGCGCCAACCGGCCACCTTCGGCGCGTACCTCGTGGAAGCGCAGACCGGCTACCGCGCCGAGACGCGCAAGCGGAAGCCACGCCCGGCCCGCGTCGCCGACGAGCACCAGCGCGACGACGAGCACGACGCCGACGAGCACGAGACGGCCGAAGGAGCATAGCCACCGTGGGCATGCATAACAGCCCCACCTACAGCCAGGGGGTCACGGACGGCATGAACGACCGGCACCGCGTATCCGATGGCAAAGACCCAATCGGCCCGCTCCCGCCCTACCCCGATCACCCCGTCATGTACCTGCGCGGGTACCGCGCCGGATTCGGCCCCGGCCCGGCTATCCCCGTCCCCGACGACGAGCCCGGCGACGCGGGCGCGTACGACGTGGACATGAACCCGATCACCACCTAGACCGGCCCCCATCCCCGGCCCCGCCCGTGACACCCGGTACGGTCGGGGCCGGTTCACGTTCGCGCCCGCCCCGAGATGCCACCATGGGAACCATGAGCGATCTGCGCGTGATCTACGACATGACCGGCGCCAACCTTGGCAGCGTGACGATACCGCCCGGAGTCGGCGTCGCCCTCTACACCACCGGCAGCGCAGGAGTGCCCGCGAGCCCGGCCCAGATCGCCGCCCACCCCGGCGCGGTACTCATCGACCAAGCGCCCGTCAACACCGCCGCTGACGAGCTGGCCGACGCCGCCGACTTCGAGAATGGCGCGCTCACTCTCGCGGACCTGCCCGGCTGGTACCGAGGCGCGAAAGCCAACTACGACACCGCGAAACGCCCCGGCCAGCGATGGCCCGCCATCTACGCCGACTCATCCAACCTGACGCCCGTAGCCAACGAACTTGTCTCGGCAGGCATCACCAGCGGCCCGCGTCTCTGGGTTGCCCACTGGGACCTGCCCATCGCTGACGCTATCGACATGCTCACCGGGTCGGGTGGACCGTTCCCGGTGATTGGCGTTCAGGTCCACAATGCCGGAACCCATGACGTGTCGCTGTTCCTGGCTTCCTGGCTGGATGCTGTGAGCCGCGCGCCTGCACCGCCGCCACCCGCCCCCATCACCGCGCTACTCGTCACCGCCTCCCGCACCGTCACCAGCACGGACGGAGGACACACCTACCACTGACCCCGGCCCGCGACGGCGACCGCGGCCTACCTTCCCCACCGCGAAACTAGGAATTCTCGAGGATCGCTCCCGGCCGACACGCACGGACCACGACGACGGGCAACCAACCGCGCGACGACGGCGACGACGAGCACCAGGACCACGGGCACGAGCACGGGCACGAGGCACACCAGCTCGCCGACGACGAGCACCACCCGCGCGGCCCGCACAGCGACGCTAAGCGTCCCCGCACCCGACGACACGCGCCAACCGGCGCACGCCCGGCAGCGTCGCTCTCCGCGCCGCCACGGGGCAAAATCCGGGGCCACCGGCCACCCGCTCGCCAGCCACCACGGGGCGCACCCGACCGTCCCCTCGCCGACGAGGCGCGGAGAGCGCTTCTAAGCCTCCCGACCGTCCGCCCGACCGATCACACGCACCAGACCGCCGCAGCGCTCCTACGGCTCTCCGCTACAGCGCCACGGGGCAAAATCTCGGCAACGGGGAAACGGGGAACTGTCCGCGTGGCGGATCCCCTCGACTGCCCGCTCGACCGGCCGTAGTCCTGGTGCGCCTCGCCGACGACGACGAGCGCGACGAGCACCACCGGCCCGCCCACTGTCACATCGGCTGTCACATCGGCTCCCCGCGTCGCCGACCGGCCACCGTCGCCGACGAGCACCAACCGGCGCCGAGTAGGAACACTGAGACTACCGGCCGGCAAAACCAGCCACCCGCCACGTGTAAACACCTGTTATACGCCTCTAGCTGGCACAACGCGCGAGTGTTTACACTGGACACATGACCACCAAAACCCAGACGGTAGCCGCGCGACTCACCGACGACGAGCGCGACCAGCTCACCCGCACCGGCCTAAGCGTCCGCGAGATCATCTCGATTGGCCTAGCCGCGTACCGCCGACAGACCGCACCCCAACCGGCCGGTCAGGCCAATCCGCGGCCTACTCTCCCGACTGGCGAACTAGGAAATGACGCCAGCGTGCGCGCCGAACTAGACCAGCTACGCGGCCAGCTCGACGGCCTCCGCGCACAGCTCGCCGACCTGCGCGGCGCGATCGACCGCGACGAGGCGCACACCGAACCCGAAACACCCGCCGACACAGAGCACCGCCAAGCCGACCGGCTCCGCGAACGCGCCTCCATCTGGCACGCCGCACTGCTCGACCACATCACCCCCGACGAGGCAGGGGAGCGCATCGCCACCACCAGCGACGCCGTACCCGCGCTGCGAGTGTCCAGCATCGCCACCGCACGTGACCGGCTAATGCTGCTGACCGGGTACGGACTCGCCGAGGAACTACCCCGCGCCGAGGATGCGCCCCGGACCACTCCGCGACGGTGGAAGATCACCCCCCGATAGCGGATTGGTACCGCCCAATAGCGTGTAAACACCCGCCCCATACACGCCAAAACGCGGTAACTGTGACGCCATTTGACCACCAAAACGCGCGATACGTGCAGCTCACAAGCCATATCGGGGGAGTGCCAACGGTAGTCACGCGCCATATCAGCGACGCGGGTGTAAACACTCGATACCAGGCACGCGAACGACCCCGGAACCAACTGTTATGGGTTTGCAACCTTCCCCCGACCGGCCAAAACGTGCATGTAGTCCAACGGTTAGCACTCGAAAAGCGCACCAAAAGGAAGGGGTGACCTGCGCTTTACCGCTCACGTGTCGGGCAGTTGAGGGGGTTTCCGGCTGGTAGTCACGGGTTAGGGTCTCCCCTGTATGCTCTAAGAGCAGGCGTCCTCTTAGAGCATACAGGGGAGACCCTAACCCGTGA
>Ga0335073_10006863_pt1 | contig 15985 bp, 15 predicted proteins | sample Lox_Sample_22_FD_207093 | JGI IMG/M metagenome (GOLD analysis project Ga0335073, IMG submission 207093) | Soil microbial communities from Loxahatchee National Wildlife Refuge, Florida, United States - Lox_Sample_2.2 | ecosystem: Environmental > Terrestrial > Soil > Wetlands | place: USA... | reverse complement strand
AAGGGCGCGGCGGGACAGCGAAGTCCCGCTACCGGAAACGGGCGACGTGCCTAACGGGGACAACCCGCCCGTCGTGCCTATCACCCGCCTGCCGCCACGGCATACAGCCGCACCAGATGCAGCGGACAACACCGACTTGCCGGCAATCATGGTGACGGAGGTGATCGACGAGCGCCAAGGCCCATCGGCCGCCGGCGAGGACCCTGCCAGTTCAGGCGACGATGCCGATAGCAATGGCGGGTGGGGACGCGCGGTGGCCGTGGCGACGGTTGCAGCGGTCATGCTACTGGCGACTGATCCGCTGCATCGAGCGATGAGCCCGGGCGTCGAGGCAGGGTCGCGTTCGCCATCGACCCAGGTTCCGCCGTTGCAGATCGGGTCGGCTGCCCATGCACCTGGCTCACGCGTCGCGTCGCCGCCGGTTGCCGCAGTTGCCGAGACCCGAAATGTCCTGGATCAGGCGCGGACAGGCGGCGCGCGCGCCGGCGCATCGACAGCGCCCCAACCACCCGCTCACAACAAGACTGACGTCGCGCGAGCGTTCATTCCTGCCACCGCCCGGTCGGCGTCCTTAGCGCCCGTCAGGCAACAACCGCGCGATGCTGGCGGCGATGTTGCAGGCCGGGGATCGGGTCCCCAGCCGAACTCGATCCGATGGTTCGCGGACAGGTCCCCGGAACCCAATCCGACGCTGGCCGGTCAGGTGGCAAACGTTGCTGTATCGTCCGTACTGGCGAAACCCGCGGCATCCGCGAAACCCTCGGCCAATGTGCCGGCGCCGGCGTCCGGGCATGCCAAACCGCCTGTGCCGGCCCCGGCACTTTCCGCAGCGGCCCAGGCCGCCGCGTCGCAAAGGCAGAGCGATCCGGTAGCCGGCCCGGCGGCAATCACACCCGCGACCCAGGCAAGTCCACCGACGCCATCGCACGCCATCGAGGCAACGCCGCGGGTGGCGGCGGTCGCGGCCGCGGCTGTGGAGCTTACCGCGACGCCCAAATCGCGTGCGCCCGTCGCGGCGGGACTACCCCTGCTCTCTGCCTCCCAGGTGACGCCGTCCGTAGCGGTAGATGCGCCCCCGCCGCGGGTGACGCCTGTCGCCGCTGCGGTGATGCCGGCAGCCGATCAAACCGTGGCGCAAACTCCTGACGCCGCCGCATCTGCCCGAAATCTCTCGCCACCCGCCACGCCGGCATCTTTGCGTGCCGTGGGCGACAGTGACGGGCGTGAGACGGGCATGGCTGTCTCACAAGGCACCCAGCCCGTGGCGGACACCGCCAGCGCGACGGCCGTGCCCCTGGCGCGAACCGTGACGGAGGCCGCCGCCGCGACGGCCCCGCCCCTGCCGCGAACCGTGGCGGACGCCGCCAGCGCGACGGCCGTGCCCCTGGCGCGAACCGTGACGGAAGCTGCTGTCGCGACGCCGGCGCCTGCCGAGCATCTATGGCATCCAACGGCAAAATTTGGCGCATCGACGAGAGTCGTGGCGCACCCGCGCTCGGAGGCGGCGACGGGCGACCACATGGTGGAGCGGCTGAACGCGCTTAGTCTGGATGCTGCGATGCACGGCCGGGCCTTCATTCCGCCCGGGGTGCCTCGCCCGCCCGCCCGCCAGGCAGAACGGAAGTAGGCGTTCGTGCTGCCGCGAAGGCCGGCGCGACCTGCCTCGGCGAAGCGTTGCCATTGCTCGAGCGCCACGTTCACCGGCACGCCGATGGCCATGTTGCACGTCACGCGATCCAACCCCGCGTAGCGCTCATCCACCGCCGGCAGTCGATCGATGTCAGCGCGCAGTGAGCCGGGCTGGGTCAGGTGGCATCGGCTACCGCAAGCGACGAGCCCACCGCTCCGTTCCGACAACCGTCATCATCGCTCGCTTGACACGACGCCATTGCTTGTTGCCAGAGTAGGATCGGAAACCTGAGAGGGCATTCCCGCGCTGCGCTGCTTGACCGTGCCGACCTGGGCGAACATTCCTCCTGCTCCCCGTACCGTGGCTGAGCGGTCGGGCTGGGCGGAGCTTGGGTGATGTCCCTGACGGAGCGTGGCAATCCGACTGTTACTGGCCCAAGGCGACTGCACGTGATCACCTGGGGGTGCCAGATGAACGTGTATGACAGCGCGCGGATGGCCGACGTGCTTGCGCCGCTGGGTTACGCGCCGACACCGGTGCCGGATGGCGCCGACATGGTGATTCTGAACACCTGCCACATCCGCGAGAAGGCGGCGCAGAAGGTGTTCTCCGAACTCGGCCGCCTGCGCCGGTTACAGGACGCGAAGGCGGCGCAAGGCGGGCGCATGATCCTGGCCGTCGCCGGCTGTGTGGCCCAGGCCGAGGGCGAGGAGATCCTGGCGCGCGCACCCTACGTGGACATCGTGCTGGGACCGCAGACGTACCACCGCCTGCCCGAAATGGTGGCACGGGCATCGCGCGCGGCCGACGCGGTGATCGATACCGACTTTCCGGCGGAGCAAAAGTTCGACCTGCTGCCCGAGGCCGCGGCGCCACAGGGCGTCACCGCATTCCTGACCATCCAGGAGGGCTGCGACCGGTTCTGCAGCTTCTGCGTGGTGCCCTACACCCGCGGCGCCGAGCAAAGCCGCCCCGCGGCCGCCGTGATCGCCGAAGCCCGCCGCCTGATCGCCCAAGGCGCGCGCGAGATCACCTTGCTCGGGCAGAACGTGAACGCCTGGCACGGCGAGGCGCCGGACGGCAGCACCTGGGGCCTGGGCCGGCTGATCCGCGCGCTTGCGGAACTGCCAGGGTTGCTACGGCTGCGCTACGCCACGTCGCACCCGCACGACATGACGGATGAGCTGATCGATGCGCACCGCGACGTGCCGACGCTCATGCCGTTCCTGCATCTGCCGGTGCAGGCCGGGTCTGATCGAGTGCTGGCAGCGATGAACCGCAGGCACAGCGCGGCCGACTACCTGCGGATCGTGGAGAAGCTGCGGCTGGCACGGCCGGATATCGCGTTGTCGTCCGACTTCATCGTCGGCCATCCGGGCGAGACCGAGGCGGATTTCGCCGCCACGCTGAGGCTGGTGCAGGAGGTGGGCTTCGCGCAGGCCTATAGCTTCCGATACTCGCGCCGTCCCGGCACGCCGGCGGCCGGCGCGGCCGGCCAGGTGCCGGAGCAACACAAGGAGCGACGGCTGGCCGAGCTACAGGCCCTGCTGCGGGCACAGCAGGCACGTTTCAATGCCGATTGCGTCGGACTGACCCTGCCGGTCTTGTTCACCGGACCTGGACGCCATCCCGGCCAGGTGGTCGGCCGTTCACCGTTTCTTCAGCCTGTGCATGTAATCGGCCCGGCAGGGATGGTCGGCACCGAAGCGGAGGTGACGATCGCCGCCGCGCTCCCCAACTCTCTGTCTGCAACCCTAGTACAGGAGCGAGCCTGCGCTTGAGCCAGAGCAGTTTCATCGCGACGTCCACCCCTCCCGCGTCCGGCGGCAAGGCCGTGACCCTTCAGTTCGCAGACAACACGCTGCTGCCGCTATTGCTCGGTGACCATGACCGGCATCTGGTGCGCATCGAACAAGCGCTCGGGGTGCGCATGTCGTGCCGCGGCAATCGCGTGGCGATTGCGGGGGACTCGGCGCGGGTGGATGCGGCGCAGAGCATGCTGCAAGGGCTCTGGCGGCGGCTGGAGCGCGGGGAAAGCGTCGGGCGCCCCGAGGTGGAGACCGCGATCCGGTTGGCGGAGGCGGACAGCGACCCAAGGCTGCCGCTCTCGGACCTGCCGGCGATTCGGACGCGCCGCGGCTCGGTGGCGGCGCGCAGCGCGGGGCAGGCAGCGTACATGGAAGCGCTGGCGACCCACGACATGGTCTTCGGCGTCGGTCCGGCCGGGACCGGCAAGACCTACCTGGCGGTGGCGCAGGCCGTGGCGATGCTGCAAGCGGGCCGAGTGGACCGCATCGTGCTGTCGCGCCCGGCCGTGGAAGCGGGCGAGCGTCTGGGCTTCCTGCCGGGCGACATGAAAGAGAAGGTCGATCCCTACCTGCGTCCGCTGTATGATGCGTTGCATGACATGCTGCCGGGAGAGCAAGTGATCCGGCGGATGAACAATGGCGAGATCGAGGTCGCGCCGCTGGCGTTCATGCGTGGACGCACACTGGCGCACTGCTATGCGATCCTTGACGAGGCGCAGAACACGTCCGCGGTTCAGATGAAAATGTGGCTGACGCGGATGGGCGAAGGCACCAGGATGGTGGTCACCGGCGACCTGACCCAGGTGGACCTGCCGCCCGGCGTGACGTCGGGGCTGCGTGATGCGCTGGAAACGTTGGAGGGAATTCCGGGCATCACCGTAGTGCGGTTCGACAAGCGCGACGTGGTGCGGCATCCGTTGGTGGCGCAGATCGTGGACGCCTACGACCAGCGGGCTGCAGCACAAGGCGACAAGCGGCGCGAGGCGCGGCGGTCGCGGGACGGGGCGGAGGACAAAGGGAAATGAGGCTGCCGCTGGGATGGTCGGCCCGATCCTTGCGGCCTCGCACTCCATGGTTTCGGCAGCAGTGTTGCAAGGGAGCGAGAGGGAGACGTTGAATTTTTTGGTGCCATCGTAGCGGGGGCAGACAATCCCCTCGCGCCGGTAGCGGCAGCGTCAGGACAATGGAACCACCTGGAAGTACATGCCCCGCGCAAGCGGGGAACCCAAGCGTTGAGGTGATCGTCGCCGAGCCGGCGTGGCAGCGGTTCGTGCCGCGGGCGGCGGCGGTGGCTGCCCGGGCGGCGCGTGCGGCCGGTGCCGCAGGCACAGTCGTACTTGCGGGCGACCGCATGGTGCGACAACTGAATGCCCGCCACCGCGGTCGCAACAAACCCACCAACGTGCTGACTTACCTGCAACCCGCGCCGGAGGTGATTCTGGCGCTAGGCGTGGTGCGGCGGGAAGCCGCCGCGGCTTGCCGCAATCCGGCCCATCATCTGGCGCATCTGGTGGTGCACGGCGCCCTGCATTTGGCTGGCTACGATCACATCGCCGCTGGTGACGCCCGCCGCATGGAACAAGCCGAAGCCCGTATCCTCCGCCGACTCGGCGTGCCCAACCCATGGAAACGAACATGAGCGGCGTCGCTGTCCGTCCCGGGCTGTGGACGCGATTGCTCTCGCTGGTGCGGCGCCGCCACGGTGAACAATCGTTGCGCGAATCGATCGCCGAGCTGGTGCAGGAGGCGGCCGAGGCTCACGCATTGCCCGGGGAACCGCCAGAGCTGGACCGGCATGAGCGGCTGCTGATCGCCAACGTGCTGCGGCTGCGGGAGACCACCGCGGCCGACGTGATGGTGCCACGCGCTGACATCATTGCGATCAGCGCCGATGCCACCCTGGCGCAGACCATCGAGCTGTTCCGCACCGACGGCCATTCTCGGGTGCCGGTCTATCGCGAGCAATTGGATGACGTGGTGGGCATGATCCACCTGAAGGACGTCTTCGCCTATGTCGGGCGGCCGGAGGCGTTCTCGATCGAGGCGATCATGCGCAAGCCGCTGCTGATCGCGCCCCAGGTGCCGGTGCTGGACCTACTGGCGCAGATGCGGTTGCAACGCGTCCACCTTGCGCTGGTGGTGGACGAATATGGCGGGATCGATGGGCTGGTGACGATCGAGGATCTGGTCGAGACCATCACCGGCGATATCGACGACGAGCATGATGATGCCGAGGTGGCGATGGTCACCGAACGCCCGGACGGCTCCCTGGACGTGAACGCCCGGCTGCCGGTGGAGGACTTCGAGGAGAAGCTCGGGCCGGTGCTGAGTGAGGACGAGCGGGACGCGGATATCCATACGGTTGGCGGCCTGGTCTTCACTCTGGCCGGGCGGGTGCCGGCGAAGGGCGAGGTGGTTAGTCACCCGTCGGGGCTGGAATTCCGTGTCCTGGATGCTGACCCGCGCCATATCAGGCGGGTGCGGGTACGGCGGCCGCCGGCAGTGGGGGAATCAGAAGCCCAGGCGCAGGCGGCCGCAGAGTAGGCGTCGGCTCGCCCAGGACCGGGCGGGGCGCACATGGTCCAGCGAGCCGTGGCCCGGGTGACGGCCAAAGCCTCGCCGACAGAACCCGCACGCAGGCCAGGCCGCGTGAACGGGTTTCGCAAAGCAGCCAACCGCGTCCCACCCCGCCGCAAGGAACCTCCCGGCAAACGCAGCAAGGAACCTCGCGGCAGACAGAACCAGACGGTGGCGAGGTTGCTCGACTCTCAATCGACCGCCCCCGGAGTGACACACCGACAGCGGTCACCGCGAGGTCAGACACGCTCGGTTTCGGGGACGGCTGGCTCGGCCCCGCTCTTCGCCTGCGCGTCCAGGAAATAGCGGGCAAGCGCGCCGTAGATCGGCCTGCGGCAGACCAGCCGGGAGACACCGAAAGCCAGGAACGATGCCGCCAGCAGGGGCACCGTCACCCTTTGGTTGTCGGTCATCTCCATCACGATCACCGCGGCCGTGATCGGCGCCTGCACCACACCGGAGAAATACGCCACCATGCCGAGCAATACCACGGCGCCCTCCGGTGCCTCCGGCATGAACTGCGCGAGGTACGCGCCGATGCCGGCTCCCACCGACAGCGACGGGGCAAAAATGCCGCCGGGAATGCCACTCACGTAGGAGATAACGGTGGCAGCGAATTTGAGCGCCACGAAGGACGCTCCCAGCGTGGCGGTACCCTCGACCATGCCGCGCGCCTGGGCATAGCCGGTGCCGTAAGTCTGGCCGTGCGAGGCCATGCCAATCGCCGCCAGCGCCAGCCCGCACAGCGCAGCAAACACGACCGGATAGCGCACCAGCCATGCTCCGAGCCATCCGGAGAAGCCGCGCGCGAACCGCACCAGCGCGGCGCTGAACAAGCCGCCGCCCAGCCCGCCGGCCACGCTACAGGCCACCACCGCGATCCAGCCGCGGCCGAAATCCAGCACCGCCGAGGTATGGCCGAAATACGTGTAATTGCCGGCCAGCGCCAGCGTGGTGATCCCGGCGACGATCACGGCGGTCAGCACGGTCCCGGAGGTTCTCGCCTCGAAGGAGTGGCTGAGTTCCTCGATGGCGAACACCACCCCGGCGAGCGGCGTATTGAACGCGGCGGCGATGCCGGCCGCGCCGCCGGCCAACACCAGCGCGCGCTCCAGCTCCAGCCGAGGCAGGCGCACCACCTGTCCGAGCATATGCATGATGGCGGCGCCGATCTGCACGGTGGGTCCCTCGCGGCCGATCGAGGCGCCGCAGCACAACCCAAGCAGCGTCAACATGATCTTGCCGACCGCGATGCGCGGCGACAGCACGCGGGCAATGGCCCCCCGGTCCGTCATGTGCTGGGCGGCGATGACCTGCGGGATGCCGCTGCCCTGGGCGCCCGGGAAGACGTAGCGTGTCAGCAGGAACGATACGGTCAGGCCGAGGGGGCAGACGATGAGGCCGATCCAGGGACGCGGCGTCTGGACGGCGACGAACCATGAACTGGCGTGGTCGGCCAGGGTGGCGAAGGCGATGGCAACGATGGCGACGAGAACCGCGCCGGCCCAGAACACCACGCGCCGCAGCCATTGCCGCGGAGAGACAACGGGCGAGCGGATCAGACGCCGCAGTCGGGTGCGCGCTCGGTAGGTCAGGAGGGGCATGTTCCGCGCACCCTACGCCAATCGGCCCCAGTGTCCACGTCATGCAGACTACGTAACAAGATGACGCGCCGATCGGCAAAATTAGCCAATGTGTCGGCCAGCGCGTGGCAGGTGGACCACCGCACATTGGCGAACGGCCGCGCCGGTCGGCGCGGCAACAGGGCAACCAGCCAATATCCGCCGTCGGCGGCTGGGCCGAATACAGCCTCCGCGCGCCCGAGCGCCCGGAACGCGGCGACGAGGTCGTTGGCGCTTGCCTCCGGAATGTCGCAGCCGATGATGGCGACGCGGCTGTGTGGGAAGCCGCGGAATACGCGGTGCATGCGCCGCCCGAGATCGCCGCTGCCCTGGCTGATGCGCCGCACGCGTCGCGGCAGGCGGAGCCAGGCGCGGTCCGGCGTCACGGCAAGGACGGTATCGAAGCGGCGGTCGGCCGCGAGCATGCGCAGCAGGCGATGCATCGTGATGGCATGGAAGCGCAGTGCGGCGCGGTCGCCGATCTCGGCGGCGAGGCGGCGCTTCACCGTGCCGAGCCGCGGCGCGCGGCCAAACACCACCGCGACGTCGCGCGCCATCGGCTTCCTTTCACCGCCTGGTTGCGGATTGGCTTCTGCCGGTCGTGGCCAATCTCATCGGTAAAACCTGGCAATGGCGCGCGGCGGCAGGCCAGCGAACCATAATCCAAGACTAAGCAAATTCCCCGCGGAGCGGCGAGTCCAGCCGTCACGCTGCCATTTGGCGGCGGACGTGATTGCGCTGGCCTCTAGCGGCGCGAGTCGCCTTCGGCCCAGCCGACGGACCAGGTCAACGTCCTCCATCAGCGGCAGCGGCCGGATGCCACCCACGGCGTGCAGCAGGTCGCGATGGATCAGCAGGCCCTGGTCGCCATAGGGCAGAGCGAAAACCCGGCAGCGCCAGGCGACGAGCCGTTCGAGGCGGCGGGCCCGTGGCTCGGCACTGTCGAGCGCGAAGCGGAAATATCCGGCGCTGTCCTGCTTTTGCGTTGTGTGGTTGCGCACTGCGGGCTTGGCTGCGGGCCCCAGCCGGGTGTCCGCGTGCAACAGCAGCAGCCAGGCTTGGGTCGCCGCCGCAACCCCGGCGGCAAGCTGCGTTCCGCGTCCACGTGGCGCAGCGATCACCCGCGCGCCAAGCGCGGTCGCGATGGCGACCGTCCCGTCGCTGCTGCCACCATCTACCACCACGATCTCGTCGGCCCAGGGGATGGTCGCGACTGTTGCCGCCAAGGTGTGGCCCGCATTCAGCGTCGGGATCACCACGGCGACACGAGGTGTCACCGCTACGCCGCTTTCCCGGCCGCACCCGCCATGGCCGGCGCATCCGGCCCGTCGATGTTCTGATTCTGTTCTTGACGCGACCGAGCAGCCTTTGCCATGGTGTGCAGAGCACGAACGAATGAGGAACCTCAGCATGCGCGCAAATGCCGACCCGGGCAAGGACGCGGACGCGCTCGCGGCACTCGACCGCGCCGGCTTGCCGGAACCCGCTCCTCGCGCACTGCTGCCGTCACCGGCCCGGCATGGCCGCGGCGCCACGCTCAACCCGCCGGTGCGGTTCGATTCGCAGACCGCCAGCCCGTTCGATGATGGGTGGGAGACGCTGACCGCCGAGTTCGCTGAGCTGCCGCGTCTGGCCACGTCGCTGATCCGCGATGCGACGAAATCAGCCATAAGCTGGAACAGTTCGCCCGATATCGGTTTTGATCGGGCGGTCAATCCGTACCGGGGCTGCGAGCATGGCTGCATCTACTGCTACGCGCGTCCGACACATGCCTATCTCGGATATTCCCCCGGTCTGGATTTCGAAACCAAGCTGGTGTTCAAGCCCGACGTGGCGGAGCTGCTCGACAAGGAGCTGCGCAAGCCGGGCTATGTGCCGCGGACGCTGGCGCTGGGGTCGAACACCGATCCCTACCAGCCGGTGGAGCGGACCCTGAAGCTGACCCGCACAGTGTTGCAGGTGCTGGACCGGTTCAACCATCCGGTCAGCATCGTTACCAAGTCGGCCGGCGTGCTGCGCGACCTGGATATCCTGGCATCGATGGCGGCACGGCGGCTGGCCCGGGTCTATGTCTCGATCACCACGCTGGATGCGGCGCTGGCACGCGTGATGGAGCCGCGGGCGGCGACGCCGACGCGCCGCCTGCACGCTATCGCCGAGCTGACCCGCGCCGGCGTGCCATGCGGCGTGATGACCGCGCCGATGATCCCTGGGCTTAACGACGCCGAGATGGAGAAGATCCTCGAAGCCGCCGCCCGGGCCGGGGCGCGCCACGCCGGCTACGTGCTGCTGCGCCTGCCGCACGAATTGCGCCAGATGTTCGAGGATTGGCTGGCCACGCAATTCCCCGACCGGGCGAAACATGTGCTGAGCCTGATCCGGGAAACCCGCGGCGGCGCGCTGTCGGAGCCGCGGTTCCACCACCGTATGGCCGGTCAGGGAGTGTATGCCGATCTGCTCCTTCGGCGGTTCGCCCGCGCAACTCGGCAGTGGGGGCTCGACGAGGCGCGCGAGGGTCTGGATTGCGGGCAGTTCATGGTGCCTGGCCAAATTGCCGCGGATGGGCTCCAGGCGCAGTTGTCACTGTTCTGAAACCACCACCGGGTGGCACAGACCGGACAGCCCGCACCGCTGTTCCACCGGATTTGCGGAGCGACAATCGCGCGCAGCAGCATTCTTGCGATATGGCAAATTTATTGCCGATCGCGGTAGAAACCCGTGAAACCTGCGGAACAGGCCGGGGGGCCATACCCCCCGAAAAGCGTGACCGGGGTGAAAAGATTCTGAATCCGAGCCTTCAGTTAGGTTTCACGGCGCCTAACTGGGTGTCCGTGCGACCCAGACGTGGCAAAGGCGGAACGGCAAGCCCTCAGCCGTGAACGCAACGTTGACGGCGCAGCTGGATCGAACGTCACAACAAGAATGCTCGGGCCATGGACAAGGACTTCGCGGAGATCGGCGTCCTGATTGCCGATCGTTTGGCATTTTTTCGCCGCGGGATGGGTGCGCTGCTGCAGGAAAGCCGGCCAGGCTGGCGCCTGACAGAAGCCGCCACGTTCGATGAGGTGCTGTCGCATGTTCACGACAGCAGGCTCGAACTGATCTTGCTCGACCTGGACCTGCCCGGGCTGGGCGGGGCGCCAGGCCTCAGCCAGTTGCGCGCGCTGTGCCCCGCGCAGCGCATCGTGATGCTGGCCGACACCGACGGACGCGAAACGATCCTCGACTGCCTCACGGCCGGCGCGCAAGGCTACGTGCTGAAGTCCGCCAACCCGGCGCAGTTCTTGCGCGCGCTCGACACGGTGCTGTCCGGCGGCGTGTTCGCCCCGGCCTCGCTGACCGGTGTGCCGCTGCGTGCGGCCGCGCCGGCGCCGCGACAAGAGGCCCCCCTCGAGCCGATATTGGCAACTCTGACTGACCGGCAGCGCGACGTATTCCGCCTGCTGGCCGAGGGTTGCGCCACCAAGACCATCGCGCGGCGCCTGGATCTCGCCGTCGGCACCGTCAAGGTGCATCTGGCCGCGATCTACCGGTTGCTCGGTGCGCATAGCCGCATGGAGGCGATGGCCAAGGCGTGCGGCGGCTTCGCCGTGCCAACCATGCTGGCACCGTCCACCATGCAGATGCCCGAGCGGGTGAACTGATCACCGGCGGCGGCGACGATTGCGCTCATTAGGGCAGCTATATACCTGACGCCCTGCCAGTATCGGGTCAGGTCGTACTGGGCGGCTCCGTTGCGAGCAACCCCTCGCTGCGAGCCTTTTCCAGCAGCGACTTCACGTCCTCATCGGTGCGGGCAACCCGATACGGAACGGCTTGGCCGCCCTTCGCATCAGTTGCCATGACAACCCGAACCACGATAGACCTCCATTCAGGTGACTTCGCCACATAAAGCCAACAGACTGCGCCGATCAATTGTGGCGAGTGCTTCAAGTATTGTCCCTATCCGGTTAGCACAGGCTGCCAACCCCTGACGGTCATGCACCGACTGCGGCCGGGTCCGCCTGCGCTAACCGGATACGGACATCAAGTATACAGTCACCCTAATTACGTGGGGTAGGACGCACAGACGTCGATCGTGTAGTTGCCGAACGGCGGCGGGAGCCAGCCCGAGGCAAGATACGACGTCGTGATCTCCACCGTCTCATAGGTCCCGATGGTAATCGAAGGACACGCCGAACTGCTGGCGTTGCTGTTGACGTTGACCGTCAGCGGATAGGTCGCGCTGTTGACCACGGCGCTAAGCGCCTGCTGCGAGGCCTCGGTCTGGACGAAACTTGTGATCGAGTTGGAGCCGGTACAGGCGGAGCCGCTGATCGCGCCGCAGCGCGCAGCATCGGCCGCCACCGCCTGTAGCGCGCTCTTGGTCCACAGGATCAGGCCGAGATCGAGCGTGCCGAACGACACCGCGAGCAGGGGAAGCCCTACCAAGGCAAATTCCACGGCGGTGGCGGCCCGGCGGTCCGAGCATAGACGCCGCACGGCACGGCTCCTCATGGCAGCGGGATCCAGGTCGTCTGGCTGAGCGTCGGCGAACCCACCATGCTGAACACGGGCAGTATTGCACTATAAGTACTGCTCAGACTCACCTGCATGTATCGCAGCGTGTTCGGCGGGTTGCCGGTACCGGAGCAAGCACCGGTACCGCTGCCGGTGCAGACTGCCGATGGACTGCTGGTGGTCCACGCCGTCGTCGCGTCGCCCGTGATGCAATAACAGGCCGCGGACGCGGTTACCGAAGCGCCAGGTATCGTCTGCGCCGCGACATTCTGCATCACCGTCTGGACGTTCGCGGTTGAGACGCCAACCTGGCCCTGGTCCGTCAGCGCCGCATATTGCGCTCCCGCCGCGACGGCTGCGGAAAGTCCGATCTGGCGGGAGTAGACCAGGCCGAAGTCCGTCACTCCGGCAAAAAAATACAGCACCGCAGGGAATGTGAGGGCAAACTCGACCGCCGCGACAGCTCGCGATCTGCGTTTGCTCCAATGGCACAGCATCCGTACTGCACGGCCCAAGCCGCCCGGGAATCCATTGCGCCAGCCCGCCCAGCCAGGTTTTGTCATTTCGGCAACCAGCCCATCTACCGCTGCTACTGCCGAACATTATGCACAGCGCAGCGGATTTTCCGATCGGCCGCGTTGCCTAGGCCATATGGCCTACTCCCTTCGGCCATGGCCTAGGCCCGCGGATCGAAACGGCTCGGCCTTCTGGCGGAATTGTCCGCAACCGTCACTTTAGCGGATTATAGCCCTCACAGCGATCAACAATGCGCGAGAGGAAGTTCAATATGCTGGTGTTGCGGGTTGGCAAGTCATCGTTCGGTCGTGGCAGTAACGATCCTGCCGTTCTCCGCCACTACGCCGTGCGCGCGGAACATGCGGAGAATGGGCGCGAGGCGCTCGAGTTCCTGCGGCTGTACGAATACGACCTCGTGCTGATGGATCTGCATCTGCCCGACATGCCGGGTCATGAGGTCGTGCGCATGATGCGCGCCGCAGAATTCAAGGTTCCCGTGGTGATGCTGGCCGATACCGCCACGGTCCAGGCGAAGGCGAAGGCGCTCGACCAGGGCGCCGACGATTTCGTCACCACACCCTGCGACCCCGAGGAACTGTTCGCCCGCGTTCGCGCGATCGTCCGCCGCAGCCAGGGCCATGCCAATTCCCTGCTGCGGCTTGGCCCGGTCGAACTCAGCCTGGACCGTCGCGAGGTCCGCGTGCACGGTCAGCAACTTCACTTGTCGCGTCGCGAATTCGCCGTGCTCGAACTGCTGTTTCTGAAGCAGGGCGTGATACTGAACAAGGTGGCGTTCCTCAATCATCTGTACTGCGGAATGGAAGAGCCGGAGATGAAGACGATCGACGTCATCATCTGCCGTCTGCGCAAGAAGCTGGCAGTGGCGGGAGTACCGACGCTGATCGATACGGTGTGGGGCTGCGGCTACATCCTCCGCGATCCGAGCATTGCGCCGGAAGTGGTGGTGAGCATGCCGCCTGTCTGGGCCACACAGGTCGCCGCGGCAGCTTGAAGTTCAGCCGAAGGCGCATCCGCCATTCGCGCAGATGCGTCGCAGGCCATCGCAAGAATCTCGTGTCGCCGCGAAACAGCGTTCAGCAGTATTGCGAGTGAGCACGCGATGTGATGGCGAGACCGCGCTTCGTGTCGTTGCGCGAACCGCGAGCGAAGCGTGGCGGGGCGAAGCAATCCCGTTCATGCGGTAGAATTGCTTCGTCGCATCTGCAACAACGATGTCGAAGCAGGCAACAGCGTGACGAAACCTTCTCGCCTTGTGTCGCGACTTGCGGCGTGCGCCCTCATCGCGCTCGCGGCACAGCGTCCCGCGCATGCCGATTCCGCGACGGAATGCGAGCAGGCTGGCCGCACGGCGGAGCAAACTTTCGGGCTGCCATCTGGACTTTTGCTCGCGATCGGCAAGGTCGAGAGCGGCCGTTGGGATGTAAGGACCGGCAGCGTCGTGCCGTGGCCGTGGTCAATCGATGCCGGCGGCCAAGGCCGACTTTTCGATAACGCCGCCGACGCCATCGCTGCGGTGCGATCACTGCGCGCGTCAGGCTCGACCAATATCGACGTCGGTTGCTTTCAGATCAATCTCGGCTACCACCCCGACGCATTTGCCAGTCTGGCGCAGGCATTCGATCCCGAGGCCAACGCGCACTATGCCGCGAAATTCCTTGCCGCGCTGCAAACCAGGCTGGGCAATTGGCAGGATGCCGTCGCCGCCTATCATTCGGCCACGCCAGACCTAGGCGTCGCATACCAGCAACGCGTTTTTGCCGCATGGTCCGGCGGCATGCCCGAATCGCTGGTTTCCACCGTGCAGTTCACGGCCATCGCCGGCGTGCATGTGTGGGGACCTTCGCCTGCGGCGGCGACGCCGCAGGTCATCGCCATAAGCGCGTCACTTCCATCGGCACTGCCGCACGTCATAACGCCCGGCACGCATTAACTTGCGACAAGCGCCGCACGATCAACCGAAATGACCCGCACGAATTTTTGAACTGCAATGCAAAATGAAACCGCCGCTTAACTCCGCAGATGGTTTTCTCCGCTCGCTGGCGTTCGGCAGCGCGAAGGAAGCAACCGGCTGGTCCGCTGCGCAGCAATCACTCTGAGGTAATGGAAAGGAACACTACTATGCTTGAACTCCTGAAGATTTGGCTGGAACTGAAGTTCGACCGCCGCGCCGTCACCGCGTTGGAATACGGCCTGATTGCCGGCGCCATCGCCGCCGTCATCGCGGCGACCGTGGTCACGATGGGCCAGAATATCGAGGCCAAGTTCCAGACCATCTCCAGCTCGCTCTGATCTCCTTGGAGAGAGCTGCGTAGGAACGCGATGCGGCGGCGGCCTCCGCCGCCGCATCCTCCGTTTCTCGCGGCGCTCCCGCGGTCAACCAACAAGGCTCACGATGTCAATGACCTGGCCGTCACTGCTCACATCGGGACTGGTCTTCGCTGGCGCGGGCCTGCTGCTGTCGGCCGCGTTGCATGATTTTGCTGCAAGAACGGTACCCAACGGCCTGACGGCCGTGCTGGCGTTTGTCGGGATTGCGCTGCGTGCTCTGGCTGGCAGCCTTCTCCCTGGCCTACTGGTCGGCGTCATCGTCTTCGTCCTGGCCGCCGTCTGCTGGCGCCGCGGCTGGATGGGCGGCGGCGATGTAAAGCTGCTCGCGGCCACCGCCCTGGTGGTGCCGCCCGCTCTCGCGTTGAGCTTCGTCACCGCCGTCGCGCTGTGCGGCGGCGTGCTCTCCCTCGGCTACCTGCTGGCCCCCCGCTTCGTCGCCCCACCCGGCACAGAGCGTCCGCATTCGCTGCTGGCGCGCGCAGTGCGCGCCGAACGCTGGCGCATCCGGCGCGGCGGTCCCCTCCCCTACGCCTGCGCCATCGCCGCGGGCGGTTTGATCATTTTGCTCTAGGAACGTGCCATGGTCCTGCGGCTTGCGTTCTTCATCCTGATGGCCGTTGGCTTGCTTGGTTTCGGCACCGTCGCCTGGATCTCCACCCGGCCACCGCCCCCCGCGGCCGCCGCGGCCAATCAGCCGCCGCCACCGCCGGTCACCAGAACCGTGCTGGTCGCGGCGCGCGCGGTTCCAGCCGGGTCTCTGCTGAAACCCGAGGATCTGGCCGCGAAACAAATGCCGATCCACGGTCCCGGGCTCGCCGATGCCAATGACGATACCCCTGATATACGCCGCGGCCTAGTCGGGGCCATGGTCCGACGCAGCCTCTCGCAAGGCGACATCGTACGCAACGGCGACGTGATGCGGCCGGGCGACCATGGCTTCCTCGCCGCCGTTCTGGCGCCGGGCATGCGGGCCGTGACCATCG